>Ga0210040_10009615_pt1 | contig 11232 bp, 7 predicted proteins | sample CryGeyCG12114_NA_FD_185462 | JGI IMG/M metagenome (GOLD analysis project Ga0210040, IMG submission 185462) | Groundwater microbial communities from aquifer - Crystal Geyser CG19_WC_8/21/14_NA (SPAdes) (version 2) | ecosystem: Environmental > Aquatic > Deep subsurface > Groundwater | place: USA... | reverse complement strand
AGTATATTAAAAAGCACAAAGGTAAAAGCGGTATTATTTATTGCCTGAGCCGCAAAAAAGTGGAAGAAATTGCCGAATTGCTGCGGGTAAACGATGTAAAAGCTTTGCCGTATCATGCCGGCTTAGACGGCAGTGTGCGGATGGCCAACCAGGATGCCTTTTTGAACGAAGATGCTGATGTAATTGTGGCGACTATTGCCTTCGGGATGGGAATTGATAAACCGGATGTGCGCTTTGTTATTCACTACGACACGCCGAAATCGATTGAAGGTTATTACCAGGAAACTGGTCGCGGGGGGCGCGATGGGCTGGAAGGTAACTGCCTCATGTTTTATTCTTACGACGATATCGTAAAACTAGAGAAATTCAGTAAAGATAAACCGGTAACGGAGCGCGATAATTCTAAATTATTATTGCAGGAAATGGCTTCTTACGCCGATTCGGCCGTTTGCCGGCGCAAGCAGTTGCTGCATTATTTTGGCGAGACGTACGAAAAAGACTGCGGTTTTTGCGATAACTGTGTGCATCCGCGCGAGCGTTTTGAAGCCGAAGCCGAAGTAGTACTGGCTTTGAAAGCCGTGGAACAAACCAGTCAACGGTTTAATATGGATCATTTGGTGGCGGTTTTAACCGGCATGAAAGATCAGTACGTAGAAAGTTACGGCCACGATCAGTTAGAAGTTTACGGCAAAGGCAGCGAACACGATGCCCAGTTCTGGAGTTCTGTGTTGCGGCAAGTATTACTATCGGGTTACCTGGAAAAAGATATTGAGAATTTTGGCATTATTAAAATCACCTCTAAAGGATTAGATTTTATCGAAAACTCGCATCCGATTAAACTCGCCAAAGACCACAACTACGAAGAAGAAGTTCAGCAGGAAGAAGAAAAAGAAGAAACGCAATCTGCTGTCGGCCACGATGCAGCACTATTTGATATGCTGAAAGCTTTGCGCAAGAAAATGGCCAAAGAACGCAACCTGCCGCCTTATGTTTTGTTCCAGGATCCTTCGCTGAAAGAAATGGCTACTACGTATCCTACCAATAAAGAAGACCTGGCCCATATTAGCGGCGTAGGTATGGGTAAGGTCCAAAAATTTGGTAAGCCGTTCCTGGACCTGATTAGCAAATACGTAGAAGATAACGATATTGTAACCGCCGCTGATGTAGTGGTAAAATCGGCCGTTAACAAATCTAAAATCAAGATTTATATTATTCAGCAGATCGATAAAAAGATGGACCTGGAAGAAATTGCCGCCGCTAAGGATATTACCATGAGCGAGCTGATCGAAGAAATCGAACACATCTGTTATTCCGGTACCAAACTCAACCTGAATTATTATATTGATGGGGTAATGGACGAAGAAAAACAAGAAGAAATAACGGATTACTTTATGCACTCCAATACCGATAATATTGCGGTTGCGCTAAAAGAATTGGGTACCGATGATTATACCGAAGAAGATTTACGTTTGATGCGGATTAAATTCTTAAGTGAATACGCCAACTAAGATCGCGGATTTGCGCAGATTTTGGGATGGCGCGGATTGGGTGAATAAAGATTGTTATTGGTGCGTATGGATTTAGAGGAAAGCATGGAATTGCTTTTCTAATATCAATCACACATTCATCATTCACACATTCACTCAATTACTCATTAAAAAGAAAAGGCTAATCAGATGATGGTTAGCCTTTTCTTTTATCAAGGTACCGGAGCCTTCATTAAATATATTAGCGCAGATCGTAAACCGTGGGCGAATTTTAATAACTTCGCAGTTTAGGTAATCCGGTCAAGCGGTTTAGTCTTGCCATTCAGGAGCAGGTAGTCAGCTGTTTGGTCAGTTAGCTGTTTAATCATTAAATTTTACAGTCATGAATATACTCATTATCGGTGCCGGAGGCCGGGAACATGCCCTGGCCTGGAAATTACGGCAAAGCGAATACAGCGAAAAGATTTATGTGGCTCCGGGCAATGCCGGAACATGCCAGGTAGCCACCAACGTAGATATCGCCATTACTGATTTTGACGTGCTGGCTAAATTTGCCGCCGATTTTGATATTATGATGGTGGTGGTAGGCCAGGAAGCCGCCTTGGTAGCCGGTATTCATGATTATTTTCAGAGCCTGGATTACCTGAAGCACGTTTTGGTGATTGGGCCTTGTAAAGATGGCGCGCAATTGGAAGGCAGTAAAGATTTTTCGAAACAGTTTATGCTGCGGCACCAGATCCCGACGGCCCGTTACCGCACCTTTACAAACGAAAATTATACCGAAGCTACAGAATATCTGCGTTCGCATCCGTACCCGGTGGTATTAAAAGCCGATGGACTGGCTGCCGGAAAAGGCGTTATTATTGCGCAGAATTTTGCCGAAGCCAGCCAGGAATTAGATGCCATGCTGCACCAGCACCGCTTTGGCGCAGCTGGCCATAAAGTAGTAATAGAAGAATTTTTACAAGGTATTGAGTTATCCGCTTTTATTTTAACGGACGGAAAAGAGTATGTGCTGTTGCCCGAAGCCAAAGATTACAAGCGCATTGGTGAAGGCGATACTGGTTTAAATACCGGCGGCATGGGCGCGGTTTCGCCGGTGCCGTTTGCCGATGAAGCTTTTATGCAAAAAGTAAAAACGCGCATTATAGAGCCTACTCTAAAGGGCTTACAGGCTGATCAGATATCCTACTTTGGCTTTTTATTTATTGGCCTGATGAATGTGGCCGGCAACCCGTATGTAATAGAATACAATGTGCGCCTGGGCGATCCGGAAACCGAAGCAATTCTGCCCCGCATCAGAACCGATTTATTTGAGCTGTTCCAAGCCTTGCACGATGGTGAATTAAGCAAAGTACAACTAGACATAGATCCGCGTACGGCTACCACCATGATGCTGGTAGCTGGCGGCTATCCCGAAAACTACGAAAAGGGGCAGGTAATTTCGGGCCTGGAAAAAGTATATGATATTTATGCTTTTCACGCTGGTACAACTCTTAACGAAGATAATGAAGTATTAACCAACGGTGGCCGTGTTTTGGCCCTAACGGCTTTAGGCGATACGCTGGAGGATGCTTTAGCCCAGGTAAACGCCGCGGCCCAAGGAGTAACCTGGCCCGGCCGGTATTACCGCTCCGATATTGGCTTCGACCTGAAAACCGATGGACAAAATTCATTCTAAATACGAGAAAGAACGTATAGCCTTGAACTGATTAAATTTTAAAGGATAAGGGTAGCGTTAAAAGATCGGCCTGTTTTTAAACGGTGGTCTTTACTTACATCATAAATAAAGATTACTTTGTTAAAAGGAATTAATATCCATAAAGCCTACGGCACATTACAGGTACTGAAAGGCATTGACTTAACCATTCAGAAAGGAGAAGTAGTTTCCATTGTAGGCGCGTCCGGGGCTGGTAAAAGTACTTTGCTGCATATTATGGGTACGCTGGACACGGCTGATCAGGGAGAAGTAACTTTTAACGACCAGCCGATAAAATCTTTTAACAGCAGTGATCTGGCCCGTTTCCGGAACCAGCATATTGGTTTTATTTTCCAGTTTCATAATTTATTACCTGAATTTACCGCTCTGGAAAATGTGTGTTTGCCCGGTTTTTTAGCCAATACACCCGAAGAACAAGTAAAAAAACGCGCCGCCGATTTGCTCCAAATGCTTAATCTGGGGCATCGGTTAGAACACAAACCTTCGCAAATGTCGGGCGGCGAGCAACAGCGCACGGCGGTGGCCCGCGCTTTAATTAATTCGCCCGAAATTATTTTTGCCGATGAACCAAGTGGCAACTTAGATTCGGCTAATGCCCAGGAACTGCACGAAATATTTTTCCGGCTCCGCGACGAACTGAATCAGACCTTTGTTATTGTAACGCACAACGGCCAGCTGGCCGATATGGCCGACCGCAAAGTAGTAATGAAAGACGGCTACTTGGTTTCTTAGTTTATTATGCCATCTACAAGCTTTAAGTTTTGATAGGCTTGTAAAATAAACCATAGTTAATTGCCTTTTAGGAGAATATTCAATTAGGTATTTCCACTTACCTTTTTCTCGGAGTTTCTTACGCCTTAACCAAACGCGGCCACTTTATCGGCTTGTTTTAAAGTTTCTCCAACTAAGTTACTTACATAATTCTGGTTATAATCTGCCCAAAATCTCAAAAATATATTTTTACTTTATTGATATCGTGCTGTGTAACTTATTGTATATCAATAAAATAGTCACTAAGAAATATGATATTGTAAGGGTAGCAAAAAGATTTTAAAATATTGCATAACTTACTGGTAATCAGAGGTGTTTAATCATAAAAAAGTCTGTTTCTTTTGCACTAATTGGTATACGTTTCTGTTTATTAATTAAACAAGGAAATAAAGATGGATCAGGAAAATAAAGATAACAAATTGGTTAAAAAGAACAGGATCGAAAGCTACGATATCTCCAAATCGGATGAGACAATGCACCTGGCTATTGACCTTGCTAAGTTTATAAAAGAGAACAAGCTTTATCAGAATATCCAGGGAAAAGAGTACGTAAACGTAGAAGGCTGGCAGTACGCTGGTTCTCGTTTAGGTATTTTACCGGTAGTGGAGCACCTCATAAACGTGAGCACCGATACAGAAATGAAGTACCAGGCTAAAGTTAATTTGTTAAACCTGCGTACCGAACAAGTAGTAGGAGCTGGTTTTGCTATCTGCTCGAATAAAGAACAAGGCAAGAAATTTTACCAGGAGTTTGCGATTGCTTCGATGGCCCAGACTCGCGCGATAGGCAAAGCTTACCGGAATATATTAGCCTGGATTATCCGGGCCGCTGGTTACGAGCCAACTCCCGCCGAGGAAATGGATTATGCGGGCAATACCCCGGAAGTAAAAGTTGAGCAACAGCCCGTAGCAGCTAAGCCAGCCGCACAGGCAGCGCCAGCCGAACAGCCGCAACCCGTTGTTGCCGAAGCACCGGTAAATAATGCGGTTAAATATGCCTCGGCTAAACAGAAGGAAGAAATTATCCGGCTGTTGAACAATCCGGTAATTACGCGTCAGGAAAAGACAAAAATGCTCCTGAATATAAACAAGCTCGACGAAGAGCGGGCTGTGCAAGCCATTGCCAAACTGAAAAAGGTAATTGAGGAGCGCGAGGAGCAGTCGGCTGCCGCTTAATTGTACTTATATTTACTTTCGCCAAACCCGGTCATAGCATGGCCGGGTTTTTCTTTTTTAAGGTTCTAACGCGGATTTCCCACCCGTTATACTTCTCTTCCGGATATTTAAAAGTTTATGATAAGATTTAGCAGTAAGCTGCTATTTAACCAAAATAAGCATACGCTTTAATAATCGCTTACCTTCCCGTAAATTTGCTTCCGTAATAACAAGTAGGTTTGCAGGACATTCATCAGATACTAAAGCAATATTGGGGCTACGACCAGTTTAGGCCGTTGCAGGAAAATATTATCCAATCAGTTTTAGCCAGAAACGATACACTGGCTTTGTTACCTACGGGCGGCGGTAAATCAATCTGTTTCCAGGTGCCGGCTTTGGCGCAGGAAGGTTTGTGCGTGGTAGTATCGCCTTTGGTAGCCCTCATGAAAGACCAGGTAAGCCAATTGCAGAAACGCAATATTACGGCGGTGGCCATACATGCCGGTTTACACAAGCGCGAGATAGATATTGCCCTGGATAATTGCGTGTACGGCCAGGTAAAGTTTTTATATCTTTCGCCGGAGCGCTTGCAGACCGATATATTCCGGGAGCGGGTAAAACGCATGTCCGTGAACTTGATTGCCGTTGATGAAGCGCATTGTATATCGCAGTGGGGTTATGAATTCCGGCCACCTTATTTAGAAATTGCGGCCTTACGGGAAATTTTACCGGCGGTGCCCATCATTGCTTTAACGGCTTCGGCTACGCCCGAAGTTAAAAAAGACATTCAGGAAAAGCTGCAGTTCCGCAGCGGACAGGTATTTCAGAAAAGCTTTTCGCGGAAAACCTTATCGTATTCGTGTTTGGCCTCCGAAGATAAACCGGCCCGTTTGCTTTCTATTCTGCAAAGTGTGTCGGGTTCGGCCATTGTGTATGTGAGCAGCCGACGCTTAACCGTAGAAATAGCTAAATACCTGCGGATGCACCGAATAGTAGCAGCGCCGTTTCATGCCGGCCTCACCCACGCCGAACGAAATACAGCCCAAACCGATTGGATTCAGAATAAAATACGAGTAATAGTAGCTACCAATGCTTTTGGAATGGGCATTGATAAACCCGACGTACGGCTGGTAGTGCACCTGGATATTCCGGAAACGCTGGAGGCTTATTACCAGGAAGCTGGTCGCGCGGGCCGCGATGAGAAATATGCTTACGCTACCTTGTTATTTGGTCCGGACGATGCCGAAAACTTAAAAACCAAAGTAACCGAGGCGTACCCGCCCGTAGAAATGCTGCGCAAAGTGTACCAAAGCCTGGCTAATTACTTCCAGGTGGCCGTAAGCAGTGGCGCTTTTCAGTCTTTTGATTTCCACCTCGCCGATTTTACCCGGACGTATAAGCTAAAGCCGCTGGAAGTGCATTATGCCTTGCAAAAGCTCCAGACCGAAGGTTTCCTGGAATTAAACGATGCTTTTTATTCGCCTTCCAAAGTATTAATTACTACGGAGCACGAAGAACTATATAAATTTCAGGTGGCCCATCCGGACCTGGACCCTTTAATTAAAATGATTTTGCGTTTGTACGGCGGCAGTGTGTACAGCAATTTTACCAAAATATCCGAAAAAGCTTTGGGCGATAAGTTGAAACTTACGGTGCCGGCAGTAACCAAAAACTTAAATTATTTGCACCAGCGCGGCATATTAATTTACGAACCGCAGCACGATGCGCCTCAAGTTGTGTTTACCACGCCCCGTTACGATGCCGGTGATTTACCTATTAATACCAAACGTTACAACCAATTGCGGCAGTTGGCTTTCCGGAAAATGGCCGCGACCGTGCATTATGTAACCGCAACGGAGCAATGCCGCACCCAGCTTTTGCTGCAGTATTTTGGCGAGATTTCGGATGAGCCGTGCCGCATTTGCGATTATTGTCTGCAAAAAAGAAAAGCCCAACGGCAAGCCGAAATAGACAATGACTTACAGCGTCAGATCCAACAATCTTTATCCCAAAATAACCTTCACCCGAAAGACTTAGCCCAAAGCTTAATCACCAAAGATATTGACACAATATCGGCCGTGATTAGTCAGTTGCTGGATGTAGGACAAGTACAATACGAACCCGATGGCAAGCTGAAATGGGTAAAATAAAAATCCCTGGCACGAAGCCAGGGATTTTTATTAATAATACAGAGTATATACATTTTTATAAATCAAATTAAAACCTCACCCTAAATCTCTCTCCTGGGTGGACGCCACCTAAAGAAGAGGGACTTTCCTTATTGCTTATTTTTCTCCTTTTCCAGCAGGAGCAGGGTTGGAGATGAGGTGAATACGCTTAACTTTCCAAAGCCGCTACGCCGGGCAGGGTTTTACCTTCCATGTACTCCAGCAAAGCGCCCCCGCCCGTAGACACATACGAAACCTCGTCGCCAAAGCCGAATTGGTTTACCGCTGCTGCTGAATCGCCGCCACCAATTAAAGAGAAAGCCCCGTTTTTAGTGGCTTTCACAATGGCTTCGGCAATAGCTCTTGAACCAACGGCAAATTTTTCGAACTCAAAAACACCTAGCGGGCCATTCCACAATACTGTTTTGGAATTTTTAATAACGTCGGAGAATATCTCAATTGATTTTGGACCTACATCCAAACCTTCCCAACCGTCCGGAATTTCGCCGGTATTTACCAGATCGGTGTTGGCATCCGGGCTGAACTTGTCGGCAATAACATTATCAATCGGCAAATACAAGTTTACGCCTTTTTCTTTGGCTTTAGCAATTAATTCCAGCGCCAGATCTTGTTTGTCGGCTTCCAGTAAAGAATTACCAATAGTGCCACCCTGAGCTTTGGAGAAAGTATGCGACATACCACCGCCAATAATCAGGTTATCAACTTTATCCAGCAAACGCTCGATAATCAATATTTTATCGGATATTTTGGAGCCGCCCATAATGGCGGTATAAGGCCGTTCTACGTCATCCAACACTTTTTTAGCGTTTTCCAACTCCGATTGCATCACATAACCGGTCATTTTATCGTTAGGGAAAAACTGCGCAATAATGGCAGTAGAAGCATGCGCCCGGTGGGCCGTTCCGAAAGCATCGTTCACGTACACATCACCTAAGCGGCTTAATTTTTCGGCAAAAGCAACGTCACCTTTTTCTTCTTCGGGATAAAAACGCAGGTTTTCTAATAATAAAATTTCACCGGGTTGTAAGGCTTGGGCCATTTCCAAGGCTTCGTTGCCAATGCAATCGGGGGCAAATTTAACTTCCTGGCCAAAAGCTGCGGATAAATGCGCTACAATATGACGCAGCGAATATTTATCGGTAGGTCCGTTTTTAGGCCGGCCTAGGTGCGACATCAGGATAGCCGAACCGCCATCTTTTAATATTTTTTGGATAGTAGGAACAGCCGCCCGGATGCGGGTATCATCGGTAATTTCGAATTGTTCGTTTAAAGGGACGTTGAAATCAACCCGTATTAAGGCTTTTTTGCCTTTAAAATCATACTGATCAACAGTTTTCATAGTTATTTTCTTTATTCTTTATCAGATTAGTAAAATTTACTTTACGAAAAGCACGACAAATGTATATTTTTTTTAGGAAAAGAAGTTTTTAACCATATAATTCTGAAAATAAGTAAGCCGAGCCGGCCTGCTATATTCAAGTAGCAAAACTTTAAATCCTGTATTAGCTTCTAATTTTAATATTTCGGATGCGTTTATATAAATGAATCATGCTTTAACTTTTATAGTTTCAGAGCAAAAGCAGTTTTCAAAGGATCAAATTCCAAAATGCTTAAATTTTAGAATATCTTTGCGAAAGAAAGCGACATTGCCAGATAAACAAAGCTAAAATAGGATGAGCTTTGGTGTTTGAGATTGTTTCATAATGGTGGAAGTTCTTTCCATACCAGAGGTTAATATCCGTTGCCGATGCTTCCGGTATTTGACCTCAGGGATGGGAGAGAAGCTAACTTATATTAAAGTTTAAAAATCTTAATAACTAATATTTAAAAGCGTGTTTTTAAAAGCAAATTCCCTCGCTGATGTTTTCAAACACATTGTAGTAATTATAATTATTACGGCGTTGATATTATTTTTCTTCTTTTTTGTTTACTTGCCTTCCTCTACTAATCACGGACAAACTTATACCGTGCCCAAAATAGAAGGCATGAAACTGAATGAAGTTGAAGATTTCCTGGAAGATCGTTCTCTGAACTACTACGTGAGCGATTCGAGTTACCGCTCCGATGTGGCGCCGTTTACCGTTATGATCCAGGACCCGGCGCCGGGAGCCAAAGTAAAAGAAGGCCGCAAAATTTATGTTACCTACAACATGAAAACGGCGCCTATGATAAAAATGCCTAAGCTGATTGATGTTTCGCCAAAAACCGCTCAGTCTATTCTGAAAAGTTATGATCTGCAGTTAGGTAAAACCGAATACAAAGCCGATATCGCGCAGAATACGGTACTGGAACAGCGCGTAAACGGAAGACCTATTGCGCCCGGCGAGCCGGTAGCCAAAGGATCGGTGGTAGACCTGGTGGTAAGCAATGGGTTGGGTAATTCGGAATTCCAGATTCCGAATGTAGTAGGTATGCCCCGCGATGAAGCCGTTACTTACCTGATTGGTAGTAATTTGCAGATAGGTACGGTGCAATACATAGCGGCTCCTAACGGCGAACCGGATGGTACCGTTATTCGGCAACGTCCGGCCGCTAATCCGGGGTCTATGATTCGGGTGGGGGAGTTGGTAGATATTTGGGTAGCCGGTACCGACCCGGGTGCCACGGAAGCCATTGAATAAAGGCTCTGATTAAAAAAAGGCAACGCCGGCAATATTCTTTCTCTTTTCGTCGTACAGATAAAAAGAGCGCCCTCCGCTGTTATGGGGTATATTTTCAAGTAAACGCATGTATAAATTTTTTACGGGTTGTATTTGTTTACTGGCTTTTTATGTTAATGCCTGGGGGCAGGTGCTTACGCCTTTAGAGTCGTATCCGGTTCTGCCTGCCAATAATAATTCCCTCCGTCATGCCCGTGTGGCTGCCGCCGGAGATACGCTTACTTTGCCTTTCTTTGATGATTTTGCCGCTTACACCGGGCAACCCAGTCCGCAGTTTTGGATAGAAAGCGGTGGCGTATATATTAATGATCAGTTTGGCGTAGCCCCACCTTCTTTAAACGTTGCCACTTTTGAAGGCGTAAATGCTGCCGGAGATGCTTACAGCACCCTTAATACCAATGGCTTTACCGATACTTTAACTTCCAAACCGCTTAATTTATCAACTTTAAACCCTGCTACAGCCGGGCTGTATTTAAGCTTTTACGTGCAGGCCGGAGGCTTGGGCGGCAGCCCCAATATGCATTCCGAAAGTAATCCTAGTTTTTTGCAGTTAGAGTTTAAAGACCGAAACAATAACTGGCAAGTGGTTTGGCAAAAAACCGGTGAGAACATGAAAACCGATTTTATCCCGGTCATTGTTCCGGTAACCGATCCCGGCTATTTCCACGGCGGTTTTCAGTTCCGGTTTCGGAGTGCCGGCGTGCAGCGCGGCACCGATGATACCTGGAATATAGATTACGTGTACCTGGATGCTAACCGGAACCTAAACCAGCCCAACCGGTCGGAGGTGGCCTTGAGCCAGCGGCTTAATTCTTTCCTGAAGTCCTACACAGCTATGCCGGTTAATCAGTTTTTTTTAGATCCGGATAAGGAAGTAAACGATTCGGTAATGACCCGGTTAAATAACCTGAATACCGAATTTGCGCCTATTACCTGGCGGGGCTATACCCAGGTATTGAACCCGGCTGCACCTGCCGATACTTTTTTGCGTGGCAATGCAGCTTTGCCTCCCTCAACAAATAATTATTTAATAATAGGTAAAACCAATGCCGCGGCCGTGCCCAACAACGGTAACCCGATCCGGATTAAACAAAGTATTTTCCTGAGTACGCTGGAAAGAGACGAGCAACTGCGGCAGAATGATACGGTAAGCCGGATAACCGAGCTGGCTGATTATTTTGCTTACGACGACGGAACCGCCGAAACAAATTTTTCTTTAAACAATTCCGGCAACCGCCAACTGGCTTACCA
>Ga0210040_10009614_pt1 | contig 11233 bp, 4 predicted proteins | sample CryGeyCG12114_NA_FD_185462 | JGI IMG/M metagenome (GOLD analysis project Ga0210040, IMG submission 185462) | Groundwater microbial communities from aquifer - Crystal Geyser CG19_WC_8/21/14_NA (SPAdes) (version 2) | ecosystem: Environmental > Aquatic > Deep subsurface > Groundwater | place: USA... | reverse complement strand
TACGTTACACGTAGACCAAAACCACCAAAACCAAAAATTGGGATTATCATCTTATCTTGTATTATTCAAATTAATGCTTGAAAATACATAATTTTGAATGCTGACAAAAACTAACAAAACTTCGCAACTAACCTAACAAAGTTGAATTGACAGAGACGTCCCGAAAGTGCTTACTTAGATTCCCTTTTGAGGTTCCAAAACAATAGACAGATCAAAACTTCATTAATTTATTGCGGAAATGATAATGTCACTAACCTATAACTACGACATCAATTAAACATACACTTTACTAAAACAACACAGTTGTCAAGTTGGGATTTCATTTGTGACTTATTTGTGATGATGCATCAAATTTCGAAATCCAAACCTACCTTCCCGCTTCACCTACTGACAATGGTATTATACATTTCAATTCCCACGGTAGAAAGCGTTAGCTGTCCGTTTCCGTTCCATTCATCCAACTTTCACCGCCGTTTGCTTTCATTCACGAGACATACATTTAGAAAGTAAAATGCTCTCTCCCGACTTGCCCTATATTTTATCTAGCTTTCTCCAATTAACCAAAAAAATGAAGATTGTATGAAAAAAATCAACCGACACAACCCAAAGTATTCATTGGTGTTTTTATTTTCACATAAAATATTATTAGTACTTTTTAAAAATAAAGACGTGTGTCAAGAAGAATGGAAGATTATTCCTATGAGAATAATTAATCAGATCGAAATGAGTAAGACATTGACGAAATGATAAGTCTTTTGCAAGCAATTCAGTAAACTGCTTGTGCACTGCAGCAATCTGCAAAATTAAAGCCTTAGCTAAAAAGAATAGCTAATTTCATTCATGAAATTTAGAATTCAAAGAGATATGTATAAACTAGATTTGTAAGTGATTATCATAGAATAATAATTTAACTATGTATTATTTTTGTCTTTTAGGCATATAAACTATTAACTAACTAATGACAATAGTTGATAACGAGTCCATCATTTAAGGTATCCAGCAGTCCTACGCATAATATTATATTTTACTATAGAAGAACTGGACAGGACAGGACCTAGATATAGTACGTGCTATTCAAATAAGGTACTTTACAGACATCTGTTTTGAACAAATTCATAGATGTGACGCTATTATCGTCACGATGCAAATTATGTACTATTAATACCGTGTATTATAACTATTATAGTGTCAAATTATTGGTCCAGGTAATATATTATGGAGGTCGACTATCAAGTTATATAGACACACAGTAAGTCCACTGCTATGCGTACTTCCCAGACACATAATTAAAAATAAGGCGAGGTGGGTTATTACTCTACCCTATATGTTTCCGTTTGCTGTTCACACACATTTAATGTATAATTATGAATAAAATAAATATATACTTTCTTTATTCCTACCATTTGTTTAACTCGTGCCAATTTCTCATTCTTCCTTTCTATTTTATTACACACTGATTGAACTAACAAAATTCATGAGTACGTAAAGCTTGTGACACCCATCACTAGGCATAATTTTGAGATCCTTTGTTTGCACTGGTATTTATTTTTTTCTTCTGACTGGCTCAGGTATATGCGAATCGGTATCGCTATCAGTGTGCTTAGCTTAGCGACAAATAGCTTATGGACCTTTGGCTTATACACTTTAGACCTATGGACAACCACCTTATAAAAATTCTCCTGGAATTACACGCATAAAATACACAAAAATTTGTAGGTCGATACGGGACGAATACCGGTCTGAAACAAGTTCCGATTCCTGGGGTCTAAAGGGCCTGACGTCGTTTTGTTGTCAAGGTAAACTGAACAGACAACTTCAAACTATGACATAAATCAGTTAACAAAAAATTCCATGGCGCCGTAATTTCACGACGCAAAGACACCATGCTACCTATGAACTTATAGCTATGCATTTTATTAAACGTGACGTCGCTATGGGGTCCAACCTGAAATCAAACTCGAAATTCTCAAAACTGTCCTTATCAATAAATACATCTTCAAAATTATTTTTGAGAAATTGAAATTACATAAGTTGATACATACATTGAGTAATTTATTTGTTTCCTAAAATTGATATAAGACGTCCCAACCATAGCAATGCGTACAAGCCTATCGCCCATGGTAACCTAGTTACCATGGGAAAATTTTCCCAAGCCTAGTTTTTTGTGAATATTTTGCTGACAAATTTCTCCTCGATTATAATTTTAATTTTTCTAAGCCAAGTTTTGATTTTTCAAGTTTGAAAACTTCAGAAAGTTTTGCTTTTAACAATCTTGTAAATTTAACTTGACAAATATACCGCGTTTATTTTGGCTTAAACAATTCTCTCTAGAGGATAAAGGATGTCCCTTTCCCTCATCCCCACGAGTTGGAGAGTCTGATGTCAATCTCGACTCATTTGCTCAAGGTGGATAAGCCTAATGTCATTTATTCATAAGCTGTCTGTCCATAAGTAAGATACAAAAAGACATTAGGTCCTATAAAGTAACTGTCCATAACTTTGATATTCATGCAAATCAGGAAGACCACTGGAGCTGTGTAGGCAGTAGGCACTAGGCACCATAATGATTAAAGTTGAGTCCAGTGTTGTATCATTCAGATAATATCCAGTTAGTCGTCAATTAATAATAGTAACTCTACTGTTTTCAGAAGTTAGTGATCCACAATTGCTAATGTGCAGCTTAGGCATGATGATAGTTACTAGAATGTTCGCTCACTATACGCCTTTGATCCAATGAATAGTTTAGTACATAAATTCTGCTACCATTACCAATAATGATTATGTTAGCACAGCCTTGGCTTGCTGTTGGTCAATCTGAAAAAAAATTAAATATGGTTATCATAAATGAGGGCGGATATTGTGTTTAATTACAATTTTGACAAGGCAAAGGCAGCACTCCGCCTTTCAATATTTACTGTTTTCCGCTCAGGTTTAATTAATCCAAATGGCAATAATTGTGACTTGCATGACTAATATTTAGTTTATGAAAAACATTTCACAGTTTCTCAGAAATGCTACTACACATGAAAAGCAGCCACATTATTGTGATTCTAGGGTGGCTTGTACCTGTAGGTTTCCTTTGTGACTATAACTCGATCCGCACCAGCAAAAAGACTACATTCATACTCAATGCAGTGAAGTGAGCTCCCCCATTCTGAATATAGAGTTTCTTGTGCTTTGTAGAACTTGACTTGAAGAGAAACTACCAAATTGGTCTCATTCTCCAACTGTAAATCAAATGAAATTATTAGTTTACTTACTTATACTTCAAGGTCTTCTATATATGCAAGTTCAACGCAACAAATGTAACTTAACCAACCTAACTTTTGAATTCTTTGTGAGTAATTTCTAAATGATCATAGTAGTCCAGATAATGATAACTGTTTGCTAGTGAAAGCTTGGCACAAAATAAATAAACTGACATTCTAATACCTATTGACTTATAATCCTAACTAAACCTTGATGAATTTTTAAGTGGTTTAAACTAGCATTAAATATTTTCCACTGTAGTAGTAGCTAATAATATGAATCAATTTTTTAGTCTACAGTTTGTACCATCAGCAATCAAATATGGTCATTACAATGGAGCTCATATTTACACTAGGTATAAAATGCATAGTACTTAAAGGTAAGTTTTATTATTCAAATACTGCTTTCACATTTCTCCCTTTGTTCCCAAACGTCTGTGTATAGTGTTACTTTATTCCCACAAATGTAGACGATCAAGACAAGATATATGAACAGAAAAGGTGGGTTTAAAGAATCAATACTATGAGCCGGTGTCATAATAGAATGCAAGGCGTAAACTAAACAACATTTACTGTCTAGCACACAATGGGAATAATAATAATTCAACATGGCAAACATGATACATTACATGACTATACTACTTTTCCATGACGCAGTCAGTCATTCCGCACCCAACTACTAAACCAAATGTGCAAAATCTTTGAAAACTTGCATAATATGCATCTATAGTTTTCCATGTGCAAAAAAATAGAAGCATAAATACATTGAAACATTTTTATTTCGTTTCCCATCTTAAGCACTTACTTGCATGACGAGTGGAATATCGTGTCTCACGCCGTTTTTGGACACGGGAACTCCATGAGTTGGATATTGAGCGGAATATGCGGACGCAGTGCTGTCACGAGATTTCTCTGAGCATTGTACGTCTTGGTTTTGCACCTGCAAGTTTCTGTGATCAAAAGGTACACAAAAAAAGTTACAAAGACTCGTACGTAATGAAATGAAAGAGCAGAGTATTGGCAGTCTATAGACACCTACTATATATGAGTTTGGCAAATAAACGATCAATTTATGTGATACAAGTGTGCTCACATGCGATTTATAAGCTATAGGGCTTGATTAAAACAATCAGTTGAGATCTTGAAGTAATAATGGTAAAACGCAAGGGTTTACCTGTTTACCATCGTCAGTAAAACCTTTATTTCAGTTTGATTACTACCACCACAAAGTAGGCCATTTTTCACATGCTCAAAGTATTTACTTGAATACACAATAAATGTAGTGGGAATGAGAAATAGTGGAATTATGGATACGCATGGGTTTGCATGTATTCAAACGAATCAATCTTATGCTCCCGCGTGGTTAAAAATTGAGTTTGTCTCTGAATCCCTTTTTTGTGAGAGTAATAAAGAAATGATCCTGGAAGTTTAGTTATTTATTTATCATGTGGCAAGGGAGACTGGACTGCAGAGTTGGTAGTAGGAACGCTCATAATATACATATACGAACACTACTAATAAGCCTGCTTGATTAAATGCGTTCTTCAGTATAAATAATGATCTTGCACACAATATCTGATGCGGCGCGTTTCTCATGGCTCCACTAATGTATTCTATTGGCGTTTCTACAGATGTGGGTTGTGTCTGACAATGGAGCTTTTTCATGCTGTTTGTTGATTAAGAAGGAATGAGAAATGTCAATATTAAGTAAATTTATTCGATTTTCAGATGAAGGGAGCAAATTTTTAGGTCAGCAAGAAGCGGTTTTCATTTTTGACAACAATTTTCAATTTTTAAGATGCTTCAATCCCATTGTTGCTAAATTGAGAAATTGAACTATTAGTTCATAGAAAATCGTTCATAGTTTTGAAATTTTAGCTAAGCGGCATCGCGCTTGTGCATTCCCATTGTTACCAAGATGCAGTCAAAAAGGTGCTCTTTAGTGCCAAGGGATTAATCACGGATTCTAATCGCTCGACCCTGCCTCATTTCCCTTTTCCTGCTATCAATCACTGCCCCCGTGTCGATTACAATTATGTCCAAACTACAGTAGCGCAAAGTGAGCATAGTAGCCAATCGTACATAAAACTGGGTTTACCGTAAAATATTGAAGGCTATAGCAATCTAAAACTGAAAACATGTCACGTTTCCACAAATACAAGAAGTATGTATCTTGAAACAGAAGCTGAAACTTAGCATGAATATGTAGAAGTGAGTTACTTGATTTCCATGCACAAGTATAATCTACCCAAAAGGCTCCTGCTAAACTATTCATACACATTTGATTGGAATGGGAGTGAGCAAGGGAAATACCTCAGTTTAAACATAATATAAAGGAATCTAGAATTGTAAGCGGTAAGATCGTTTCCTTGAATCCTTTTCAATTATCGTACAACTGCAATGCGCACCTTTTGAGAAAATTACTATGTACCTCATTCAGTTACATGCTGGAGGGAAGAAAGAAAACAATGAATTTACTGTAGAGCACATAGTTTTTATGTGTACCTTGCTATGAAATTTTTAGTGTGAAACTACTTAGGATATTTGATGCAGTACAAATTGAGGTTTGATGTATCGATTCGCTTTATATGTACTATGATAATATTTATTTGTGTCAGTCTGCCCTGCTGCACTATATTGGGAGGTTGGATATAAAAAGTTGCCAGGATTTTTAGTTAGCATGAGAAAACAAAGTTGTTTTTGCTATTAGTTAGTTAGATCATAGTTGTTACATGAGGGTGCCAAGAATATGGCACAAGTTAAATGAATATTACACTTTTTTATTGCAAGAGAATACGTGATTTTGGTTTCGTTCTTCAACGCACACATGTAGCTGTAGCTTAACTGACGAAAGCTGTGCGAAATAAAGAGAGCTTATTTTAGTAAGTCGCATTAAAAAACACGCTTCCTTCCGCCCGAGCACTGAATTTCTTATGAAAACAAAGCTAGAAGTTTCGTACTTATATATAAACAATGAAAAACAGCTGGTACATAGACAAGTAACTTTTCCTTTGTGATTCACTTTGGTATTCCATTGGGATCATAAACATAAGGCCAGTGTTATCACAATGGGGAACTCTTTCCTTCAAGCTTCTGTTCCAAAACAATGTGGACGCATAAATATATGTAGTGTTTTGATTGTGTTTTTCTTCCCTAACATTATCATACATTCCATCAAGTTACTGTCTATCCAATTGGGAAGAGTAAAAAGTGGGGACAACTTAAACGTTTATTTAGCAGTTGTTGCAAGGCAGTTTTTGACACGGGATTTAAATGGTTGCAACCGTGCAAGTTTTGGCGACATTGATTGAAGTTATATAGAAAAAAATTTCTACCAATGAAATGAAACATGCAACATATCCCCGTGAATTTGACCTGTCAACGTTTTTCACAAAATGGAATAATTCTTATTTCCCTGAATTAAGGCAATTCATTTGAAATTAAAGAAAGCAGCTGGTATGCAAAATCATTAAAGCATAAGATGGGCAAAAAAATTAGATAATAAAAGTATAAATCATCCGATACTGGACGCTACTAAAAAGAATGTAAGAAAGGCGTGGAGAAAAATTAGAAAGCAGTGGCGCACACATCACAGGCAGTAAATATTTTATTGTCCGAAATTGCTTTTGGAAACGAAAATGGTAAAAAGTCCTAAAAGCCATGAGATAAACCACCTGCATTTTTAATATCTTTACACTCTCGCACCTTGTAAGACTATGGATGGAAAAAGCGTAAAAAATACACAAGGGTGATGAACATAAAAAACATTCTGAAAATTTTATCAATCCAAACTGTTAATTTCCAAAAAAAAATCATGCTGGCACAAAAATTAAGTTTCTAACTTTCGTACATAAACTACAAGTTTATAGGCTCACGTATTTAAAATTGAAATTGCTCCTCTTAGCAAGTTAACATCTTCTCATTTTACAGCATAAAGGGAATTGGTATGCCATTTATTAGCTCCGAATTGGCCGACTCTCCTATAATTTCTGACTTTAAAAGCAACATAAAAATGGACAAAAGTAATCGTGTAAGAGTGGAAAAACAACTGGAAACTGGATCCGTTTTTCGTACATATGTGGACTCCACTCCATTAAGCTACATCCGCACAGGTTACATATGGCCTTTGGAGAGTAGTACACTAAAGTAAGTAGCCACGTTATACTATGCATTATATTCAGTAACTGACTGACTGAATATATTTCAGGGAGTGCATTAACACAACTCATAAACCGTTTTTCTCTGCTACTCCCAACTTAAATCGGCCTTGATTGAGGCTTAAATTAAAGAGAAAGGCATAGTAAAAGTGGGAAATCACATTCTCTGCCGCAACACACTTAAGACTGGTTGGTTACTAGATTCGGGAGCCTAAAAGCTGGCAAAAGTAGCTAGTAAATGATATTGTGCCTTTGCTCATACGTTGATATACGTAATGGCCGACCCAGAGTTCTGCATATAAGATCCATGACATTTATAACTCACTGAATGGTTTTGCAATCTTTCAGAAAGTAGAGTTTAAAAGTTAAAAAGAAAATCTAACGCTACAGTGCTTTGAATGAATAAATAGTTTCTCTCACTCAATATAAATGAATGAGGTTTGGCTAGTTGCCCAAAATACATGATGTACGGCTAAGTTTTGAGACAATCGCAACACTAATGAATGAACACTGGTGATATTGGTATCCATCAACATTGTACATTATCAGCACATGCCTTTTAGCACTAAATGTGACAAAGAACCACGTGTATATAGACTATGAACATAATATTTCATCCAACTAACTGAAAGTCTATGGTGTTCGGTGTTCTATAAAAAGCTACTTTCTTGGGTTCGCTCAATTTTTGTTGAATGAAAAGTTCTTGACAAAGTTTAATGTAAACAAACAGAGAAAACGTTTTTATTGCATTTTTTTCTGTTTAGGTCGTTTAGTCTTCCAAAAGTTGTGTAAATTGTTAGTAGTGGAAAAGTTGTTTGGAGAAATTATGGAAATATTATCTTGCAGGCTTATGCCAAATTAGTCAGTTTTCATTTGACCTTTCCTAGTAACTTACTAACTAAATTAAATTGATCATGACGAACGAAATATCCTTGTTTACTACCTATTCCTGTAATTATGCCTCACCCATGCTTGCATTCTATTTTGGGACAAAAAGAAGAAGAATATTTGTGCGTGAACTGACTAGATTATGTGATGCGACATCTGATGCATCATTACAGTCTGCTGCGCAAGGGAGTTAACTATTTGCTACACTTAACAAGTTTTATTAACCTGGCTATGACTGTTGTATTGTGATGTCTATCAGAATTAGCTTGATAGGTACATTCATTCACCAGCTTACTCACTGGTGCAGTGAAAGCCATACAAAAGTTTTGACAGTCTAATAGGTACACATGATAGCATTAACCAAGTAGGGGAGCAAAACAATGTCTCAGGTAATCCTTAGTCTTTAACCTTATGCAAATTTAATGCATTTCATTAGTTGATACTATGCATGTATCCACCTACTATAATCAATATAAACAATGTAGGTGCAAGCTGGATGTTCATAAGCGAGTTTCCAAAATGTATGTTGTTCAAAATTCGGGCCAAAACTATTGAATTGATTTGCCCCAAAATAGCCTTTAAAGTGATCGTCATATGGGTATACATACAGTCCCGTTGCTCTAAAAATCTAATGCGTTTAAACCTTAATAAACGAGCTAAATAAAGATAGATATATAGTGAATCTAGTACTAAATTATAGTTGTTTATTACCAAAAATAATCCAAAGAAAAAATGAACAAGCTACTTTCTGTATCTAGTACTAAATTATAGTTGTTTATTACCAAAAATAATCCAAAGAAAAAATTAACAAGCTAGTGTCTGTTTCAAATTATATGACACCTCTCTGCGTCGCACCCTACTTTAACGTACCCTTATTTACTGTGTCGCACCCTGCATTAACCTACCCTTATTTACTGTACCGTACCCTGCATTCATCTACCCTTATTTATGGTGTCGCACCCTGCATTAAACTACCCTTATTTACTGTGTCGCACCCTGCATTAAACTACTCTTTTTTATTGTGTCGCACCCTGATTTTATATTGTTGCACTCTCATTGAACAAGCATAAAAAGACCACTAATGACAAATGCAGTCTCAAAATTTAAGACTTTCACGGTTTCCAATTTCTAAGAAAACATCAGCTTGAAACTAACGATCAGTTTAAGTTTTATTCGCGTTTGGTCATGTCTTAGCACGAAGAGTTAATGTCATTTTGTTAACAAACCGCGTTAAAAACGGATTTTTTTCCTGGCATGTATTTAATATGTAGCTGGTTTCATTTATGGGTAAATAGAGAAAAAACTGCTTTCAGCTGCGCACAGTGCAAACTAAGAGCATTTCTGAACTTTCACTTTTGTACCATGCGACATTTTTATTTATTCTGGGGACATTTAGTGAGCTGAATGATATAGTCACTCATTGGTTATAAAAAACATATTTTTGCTTTGGTCTCCTACCTTTTACAATAATTGCACGTTATACAGTCGATTGTCACAAATCCACTTACTTGAGCACTTGAGGAGGTTTGAATGAAAGATCTACTCGATACATTGTGTCCACTGATAGTCTAAGCGTTCTGGGCACTTTGAATCGCTGTCCATCTTGTTTCATGTACACCGGGCATGGATCTCCATCTCGTTTGATGGACAGTGTAACCTAGATAAAAAAATTCCCGCTAAAAGGTTGCTAACCAATTTTTATTGTATTGTTTGATTCCACGAAATTAAAGTAACTTTGCTACTTTGTTTATACCACAAAGCATATTTTTTCTTTCGTAAACGATGATTTGGGAACCAGTATAGAAACATTAGTACAGCTAATATTTAACGACGTAATTTGATTCTAGAAACACCCAAAATTGCCGGACCAACGGAGCGTTTGAGAATGAGAAAAGTTTTCCATTAGATTTTCATGACTTAACTTACTATGTTTGGGATACTTGGCCTCAGGATTTGTAAAGGTTACAGTGTTAGTTAACAGTGTAGTACGATAACAAAAACACGCCTGACTGATGCTGACGGAAACCACTGTTATGTTGTGTTAGTGCGAAAAAGTGAGAAATCAATAAGAAAAGAATGTGCAACTCAATGAAATGTAGTTACTTCAAATGTTCATTCTTGGAATTTGTAGTTCATTCCAGTGAGCAGAAATGAATGGTAGGTTAGTGTATAACAAAATTTGTGAAGCTTAAGTGATTAATGGTATGTTGACATTGCTATAACCTGTCATTGGCTCAGAAAATATAGGATTTGTATTTTTTTCTCTCACTTGTCAACTCTTGTGTATGAAATTGAGGATTCTTCGCCATTTTTAGAATCCTTTGAATGCACTATCTCCTTTTTTGTAGTTTATTTTTCAAAGACTTGCACACGCAAACGTTCTGTGACAATAATGCATTACATACATGGATAGAAACTAATATGCTCTTCAGTTCAATTTGTATCATTAAATTTAATTGAAGTCAACATGATAAACTTGTTGGCATTTAATAGAAAATTAACTCAATAATTAGTTGTTTATTTAATCTCTAATAAATCTCTAAAACAATCAACCTTTTATACAAAGTGCATAATTGAACTCGCAGCCAGCTGTGTCTTGCATGCAAACAATAGACAAATGGACCAAAATGATAAAGACAACAATGAAATATAAAGACTATCTCAAAAGCTATGCAATAAATTTCTATTCATTCCGTTTTCTCAATAAATTCCTACTTTTAGACAAAATAACAAATGGGAGCGCTCCATATAGCAAATAGAAATAAATGTAGCAGCTCTTCACGTGCTCCATTGTTATTAAAAAATAAACGTAAAAAAGTGCACCCGTCACATGTAAAGTATATAAATCACCTTAAGAATTATATAACAAACATGAATTACTTAACCTTCAACACATAGGTTTCCCATAGTACCACTTTGTATTTGGAAGAAAAGGCAACT
>Ga0210040_10009613_pt1 | contig 11234 bp, 5 predicted proteins | sample CryGeyCG12114_NA_FD_185462 | JGI IMG/M metagenome (GOLD analysis project Ga0210040, IMG submission 185462) | Groundwater microbial communities from aquifer - Crystal Geyser CG19_WC_8/21/14_NA (SPAdes) (version 2) | ecosystem: Environmental > Aquatic > Deep subsurface > Groundwater | place: USA... | reverse complement strand
GATTTTTAGATTTGTCTAGCAGAATGTATAAATAGTAATTACGGTTTAAATGTGTTAGTTAGGTAAGCTGGCAGTAGTAATAGTTGGTTTTAGTTACAGTGTAGATAATTGCACGCATGGTGAGAAAGTTAAAATCAAGAGTTAACTCTTTACGGGTGGAACAATATAATGCACGAAATGAAAAAAGTTGAGAACAGTGAGAGAGGATGACACATGAGAATACAGTGACTATAGTTGTAGTGCCATCCCAACTGCTACCTTGGAGGACGAATGGCATCCTCCTTTTCTGGGCAGAGCCAACCTTATTCGCAAACGCGGATCGATTTCCGCGAATCTCAAGGAAAGTGTATATGTATGGAACCAAAGCTGCCTCTTTTAGAGCTCTAACTCAATATTGTACGGAAGTTGTCTTTTCAATACTATAAGCTACCAACTAATAAGTAAAAATTTACTTTTAAATCTAACCTAATTTTAACTATGATTTACCTCTAGATTTTTGGTCACTTAGCTTTCAAAACTGAACAATAATGGAGGGGCGAAGTCAAAACAATCCGATGGATAATACCTTTACGAAGTAGCTATTTTTGCACTTGGCTAGTGCGCCTTTTATTCATGATGGTAAAAGCAACACCACGTACAGTACGCTATGTGTAGCCGGCGTTATACTCACGCATTTAATTTACTTTCTCGTACTAATTTGATTTTCTACTTTGCATTCGGCTTCCAAGCGTCAAAATCTCAACCTCTAGCTTGCCATCTTAAGTATAGAATCAACTCAGTTGTTATTCCTGGGCCTGAATCAGTAAATGTGCTAATACTAATATGGCGAGAAATCATTACAATAGTTATTTACTATGGACAAGAAATTTTGGAAAAAAAGTAACCTAGCGAGTCTGAAAATGATCAGTTTAGTTGTAGAAACGGGGAATTTGGAGGATGAAAATGCGGCGTCTAACTTGCAAAGCATCAAATTAGAAAAAATGGTCCCTAGAATACCAACAGTATACGTACAAAAGCTAACTGTGATATGGTACGTTTCTCGGTAAATTTCCTAGTTTCATCTCCTGCTGTGTTTATGTACTGTAGTGAAGGGTACCATATTTCATTCCCATTGTTCAGCTTTCATCATTTCTCTCCTTATATAAAAGTGGCAGTCAGTAAGTAAGTAACTAAATTCAGATGGGAACAAAGGAAATCACAATACACGTTTAAACATTGATCATGTAGTCAGTTACTAACTACAGAAAGCCTAAAAATAGTTGCTCCTCTTTTTGATTCCACATGTGTCACACAGAAAGGTAAAAAAAAGTAAACTAAAACCTCCTGATGTGAGATTTATAGACTAAAAATGGACAGTACCTATTTACCACAAAATTGCTTTCGTTTTCTATCCCAATCAGATTAATACAAACCAAAAGTGTTACTATAGCCTGAAAATTAAAACAAATCCAGTCATAACTAACTACACACTGCATTCAATTTCTTCACAATAATTGAAATCTGGTCACATATTATTTTTCTCCGGCCATTGAACCATTAGCTATAAAACATATTACAATACTATTTAGGAACTTACAATGGATCAACTCATGCCATAAATAGGCATGGAAAAACATGCCAGTATCAAATCTCACTTAACAATGCATGACTTGCACTTAATATTATCACTCAGCATATATTTATCCCAGCATTAGAATAACTTTGCATATGCATACATATAATATGAGGAACCCAACTTGGGACAAAAATCAAAATCCTATCTTCCCATTCTTCCTACCTATCGCAAATTTTTCCTTCAATCTCTCTCAGTCATCATATCTATAGCATAGCTATAGCATTCTATGTGTGTTTGAAAATGAGCTTTAAATGGATCAAGTAGTTCCTCATCAAAGTGGAACTATCTCGCGTGTCTCCAGCCAATCTGTCTCTCGTCATCCACTAAAAACGAAGGACATTTTCTATTTCTCATCATCACCAACCAACTAACTGAACACTCATTCAACACACAACTATACTCGTACATACTGTCTTGAACCTATAAAAGGACGTGCATTAATGTCAATGGTGCTCCTGTTTTGTGAGCCAACTTTAGCTTGTGAATGTACAGTTTGCGTGTTTTCCACTCATCAGGGGAAGTAAAATAAAAAGGATGGAATTCTAACTAACTAACTAACTATACGAGTAGCTCTCATCATCATCGTTGGTCGTCGTGACTGACTACATAAAACGGACTAAAAACTACAGAGAATTATCTATCTAGGAAATTCTTCTCTGCTCATTTTTTTGGGCAAGGCGGAGTCCACAATGTGTGTGTCGTGTCCTCCTATATGTCGTTTTGTCCCACAGCTGCCACTTTCCCTCCCTTCCCCTTTTTGTACCTGCTTTTTCCTTACTTTGTCACTGTCACACGGTTTTTATGCCAACCCTCTCCCAATTCTGTCCTCTCCCACTTTTTTATCAAGTCACAGTCAGTGGCCAAGTCTATACGCAATGCTCCCTACTACTACTATTAGTTCTCGTCAACTTGCCATCCTACATGTATTATTACTATAAAACGTTTTTATTAGTCCTGGTAGTAACTAACTACCTTAGTCAGTCCCTATATATATAAATTAGTGCGTGTGTGCAGAGTGTGACTGATGTCTCCATTCCGCTGTTCGTGAAATGAACTAGTTCGTACCATTACATTATATTGTAGAGTGTACAAAAAGGTTTGTGAGCTCGGCTTGTGCACACACTTCACACTTAATCAAAGACAAGAATGAATGAGAATTGTCACAGTTTCGTTCCATGAGTCTTTTTAGTTCGAGTGGAAGCTTAAAGTACTTTTGTCACGGAATCAAAAAGTCCTTTTCACAATACCCCTTGCAGCTCTTTTATTATGTTATTCAGTCCCATTACAGTACTATTACTAACTAACTTACTTGAACAAATGTACGAGCGTTAGTCTGTAATGACTCAAACTTACTGCTTATTCTTCAATAACGTTTTTTTTATCAGTAGCAAATATAAGAGGGTTCATTTTACGGTTTTTTTGTCAGCGTCTCACTAATTTAGGCGTTTCAGTGAAACCCTACGTGAGATTTTGCCAGCATGTGACGCCCTAAATTGGAATGACAATCATGAAAAGTACTAAAAAAGTACGTTTATATAGTTAGTACTAGTACCTGCTGTCCGTGAACGTATAATTTAACACGGGGATTTCAATTGCAATGGAATTTTTTCACTAGAATATTTATTTCGTCATTGGCATTCTAACTATCCTGCTATATCTAAGGTGGCATTGCTTTGTGAAAAAGGATTGAATGATCGATTCTGAAACCACAACTCCCATGATGAATCCTCTAATAATTCATTCAGTGTCTCGATGATGCAAATGAAGGCGTGATATGAGATGTACAGGATTTAACATGTACCAGTCGTATATAAAAGGACAAGGGAAACTGGTCTTGTTTGACTCGGCTATTTGATAGTGGCCCAGCAAATTTCTCCCCTAGGGGGAAAGACAAACTATACATGAAACATATAGTAGAAGCTGCATGCAACACACAGTTTAAAAGGATTGGAATTCGTTTACTTAGAGTTGGAACAGAGCAGCTGGATGGGAATCCAAAATGGCACGCATACGCGGATGGATGGACAGATCAAAGGGAAAAGTTTTTAGAGCTTTGGATGCTTCTGTAGCCAACTATTCGTATGTATCTACTAAAGACAGGCGAATGCTCTTTCAATGACTGTCTTTTATTATTATTCGTCTCTCTTCCCTTTCATCTTGCAATATAATGTGTGTCTATGTGTGCTCCTTGTTTTGCATATATTATTTTCATCCTCTTTTTATCCCACTAGTAGAGGAGCACAATAACTAACTAACTAACTATGTATGTAGTATATAGCTTCTTCTCAAAGGACAAACACATGCAAATTTTTTCTTTGCAGTTACAAGAAATCCTTTTTAAGGAACCTTTTTGTATTAAATCCTGAGAGCTTATCCCCATACTACTCTATATGCATCATGTACACCACCCGCTTTCAATTTTAATTTCCATCCCAGCTAGTGACTTTGAAATGTGCTACTACTTCCTATTATAGATTCCTAGTTTTCAAAGAGCAGGCCTACATAGATCATCCATTATCATGAAACTGCCATGATGATAAGAATGCTTTCATAATATACAGAGTTTACAACTCTGGAGGAAAAGGCTTATAAAACAAGTTGAGGACGATGTGGACCAAAGACGAGTCTTTTTATTTTCTTGGCAAAAGGAAGAGATGCCGACACAGACTAATAAAAATACTTTTTTTCTGTCCCAACATATATATGAGTTGCTTTTGCTCACCCAGAATGTGTGCATCCATACATAGTAGCACATACAAATAATACAAACCAACTGCCAAGGAGTGAGTGATCAAATAATAGAATGTGAACAGTGCCTAAGCACGCATGTTTTACAACACAAACTAATACAATGTTCGTGCTCTCAAGTCACGGGAAAATTTAAATCCATTTCAACAGCTTATACTGTACAATAAATAACCCTTATTCCAGTGAGGGAGGAAGATGTGTTAATCTTAATAATAGAAAATGGACAAATCGCTACAGTCAAGGCATACAGTAGTACACTGACGTCGGTAGCTGATGCTGATATACTGGTAAGTGCTACTACTATACAGTCTATCCAGAAGGGTTCCTTAATTCCTGTTGTCACCTACTCGTGAATTGCAACGACAACTATAAAATACTTTTGTTCACTCCAGTGCATTTTGAAACTCGGAATGCCTCCAACTCACTAACTAAACTAATAACCAAGGCAGGCAAACTGACTAACTTATGTCTTACCCCACACAGATGTAAAACAATCGCATTTACATAGTTGGAAATTCTTGTCTCAAAGACCGGTACTAGATTATTCTTGGAACACCAGAATATTCCAATGTACAACGGAATGAATGACTAGTGTCAACAATTTCCCTTCATTGTTAGTTTACAAAGGACCATCAAGGGAACAATAATACTAATAACACCAAAGATTAGCATACAGCTTGGACTGAAGCCGTGAGGAGTGAGTATATAAAACCCAAGGAAAATTATATTAGCACTTTCCATTAGAATGTTTGCATAGATGTGCCCAGTAGCTGATCAGGGTTGGAGGAACAGTCAAGTGGTAACTACTGAATAAATACGTAATAACAATATGCATATCCCAACTTATACTTATTGTAGGAAAAAATTGAAAGGTACAAAATTATTGAATGGATGCCGCAACAAGAGAATCCATTTAGGTGTGTAGTTTTTTTTAACAAGTTAGTGAGTGAGTTGAGTTGGAAAACGGTTCCTTCTCAGTTATGATTATTGTGGTAAGTAATTGGTTCCCTGCTACTACTCTCCAGATGTTGCTTTTAACGACATATATATACGAGTTGAACAAAAGTTTATGACTGATTGACGTTTGTCGGTCACCTTATACCCCAGCTCATCTTTATTATGTGACATTATGTGTGACTTCCCTTGGATATTTTAAAAGAAGAGTAGTTAAGGTGGTAATTACAAAGGAAGGTATTATTATACTGCTCTGATCATTATTATCAAGTATTTCAGGTATACTAAAGGCTTAGTTAGTCAGTTATTTAGAATGGTAGTAAAAGCCAACATTTTCCATTTCTCAATTACACATGTGGCCTTCAAGATTTTATAAAGATAAGAAAAATGCTTGGCTTGGGAACCAAAGGAAATGCTTACATTTTAGTGTCACTTACTACTGTGGTAGATTATACTACTGTTAATGCATGGAGTTCCCTTTGAAATTATGATGCTACCGAAAGAAAGGTCATGTACATATAATGTTACGTAAAAAGTTATTGAAGACGAAGGCATAAAGATTTTACCCATTAGTTAAAACTATATTATGAAAAAATCAATTTTGCATTAAAGTTAGAAAATATATGGCCAGGGATCGTAAAGATGAAATCAATTGCGGTAGTTAGTAAGTTGGTAATCATAGGTTTCAACAATGCACATGCAATTCCAAATCATCAAGATCATAAACTTGGTGTTATTACACGTTAAATCAGACAAATGAGTATGAGTGCCTTTATGCATGCAATTTACTTTCCTTATGATGATCTACATTGTGAGAAGTAAACTATTTAGTGTTGAATGCTCCAAAAAGGTACAAAAAATTACGACAGCTCCAATATTAATCACTGTTTGAATGGAAGCCTTAGTTGGCAAAAAAACTCCTACCATAAATCTAGTTACTTTTTCATTTCGTATTCGTCTATATGCTCACTCAACTCCAACTATCATACCAACCACTTTTCGTCTATTAAATTCTAATTTCAAGTGCAACCGAAAATTGAAAACTAGTAAACAGTTTTTTTCCCAAATTCGCAACAACTAAATACATAAACGACAAATTTCGCAACGGAACTAAAGATGAGTGAATATTCAGAGGAAGAGGAAGCAATTCCTCTGCTTAGGTAGCTATGCTCAAGTATTAGTAGAATACTAAAATGATGATAGTACAACCTGATAACAGAAAACAACTACCCAAGTGAGCCGTATATGAATGAAAATGGCCAATTCCCTATTTGATCATTCTTAAAAATGGACTTGCATACTTACTGAATAACTGGTCGTGAGCAGCCATGTACAAAGATGAGACCAGATGATTGCATTTTTCCTGATGAACAAAATATAACTCCTAACTTGTGTATTATTATTGCTGAGTGAGTTAGCTTATGCTATTATAGCTAGAGTTACCACCACTACATCCCATCTACCGCTTCATTGCCAAAAAGCCAAAAGGTTCCGTCACGATGCCCTTGTGAGACTCAAACAAAAATGATGATGATGATGATCGCCATCATCATCATCATCATCAATTCCACTGGTGATAGTAGTTAGTTAGTTAGTTAGTTAGTATAGTAGCAGCAGCAGACAGTCAAAAACAGACTGACCAAATACAATCTATATGAACGAATCACAATAACCATCAGGGGAAACACTACTACAACTGACTATGAGGGCAACTCTTGACTTATTTTTTGTGCACTAACCAAAGGGAAGTCACGTTTGACGCTCACGTTCCTTCCTCCAAAAATCCACCATATAGTAATACATTTTTTCTAACATGGATGACCAAAAGAGCAAGACCAAATTAGTTTGTTTTCCAACTTAAAAACCAGCCACAGAGAAAGAAACTGGTCTTGTCGTCTCCCAATCGTACAATTGCTGATCGTTTCGCTATACAGGGTCAGCGACTACCTGAATTCAGTCTACAAAAATATCCTAATTATATTGCTGATACTACTTTGTATCAAATGGTACTTTTAATGATGTGAATGGGCCTTCTCCCTACGAACATATTAGTTAGTTGAATAGTACATGATGTTTTCACCAGTGGGTGTATTTAATACATATCACTATGCACAAATAAGGGCAACGGTGTGCATCACTTTTCAAGAAAATAACATTTGTTTAAAAAAATGCAATAATAATAATAATAACAGAAACGCCTACTTTATAAGAAAAGACAACGTCTTCATACCACGAAATTAATTTTAGCAAGTATTAGGATGCTAAATTTGTATTCATGAGCTCACAAAATGGAACCCATTTTTAATTGCATTGTTATGGTTCACCTGTGGACACTCTTTTCTTCTTTATAGTACTAACTGGCTTTGAATCGCTTTGGTGGCAATGAGAAACAATTCTTGTTTTCTAGAATGTCATGTACTGCATGGGTCGGTGCTTTACAGATATCATCATCACAATAATAATGACCACATGCTCAGACTATACATTTCCTGCTGGACGCAAGCCAGTTTTGTATACGGCACAACAAGGACAAGAATTTTTACAGATACGGTGAATGCTCTAGTTCATTCAAAGTGGTATTATCCACTTTACTTTTGAACAGGACGAGACGAGGGCGCTAATTACTCACAACACACAATAACTAACTAAGAAAAATGCAAAAACACTTGGTCGTCACACTCTTTGTTTTGATGGGGTACAAGTCTAATCCTTGTCTGCACTCAAGGGTGCAGTCTCATATTATTAGCAAAAAGAGTCACAGGCAAGTTCATCATGTTAATGCAAAGAATAGTGAAAAGGGATGTAGCGTGCTCAGTTGATATTAGCTGGTAGCAACTTTTCGGATACACTTGGTTGGCTCCCGCCACACTCTGTGGACTTTTCTATAGCTAAATACAATGTTGTTTTGCACACCAACTTGATTTGTATAATGAAACCTGTGATTTGATAAATCAGTGAACGTGTGCCCATACAGGATAATAGAAGGACATATGACACGAGTCACGAAGCGTGGAAAATTAATTGAGCTTCCTGTTTGTTTTATAGATTTGGTTGTTTAAATTAATTGCCCGCATTGTTTGCTCTCTTTTTTTCGTTTCTGAGTGCCAGATACTGGAGACAAGTGGTGCACATTTATTTGCGATTGCCAATGGCATATATGGCGTTTTAATGCACTTTAATGGTAGGGTCGCATTTTACAATCCTCTTGTTGTACAGGTGATGGTCATTTGTACACAAGGAGCGGAACAAAGGGGGCGACTTTTTTGCACCATTTTATACAGTAATGAATAGGCAGGGCTATAGAAACAAGTTCAAGCGAGTTCAGTCATGGTGTGATGCTACTGAGACTACAATAAACTCAAAAATACTGATATAAATGGCCATTGAGGAAAGAAGATGAGGTCAAAATTCGTCAAGGATCGTTGACTGAATTGCCATTAAAGTCAAAAAGTTTGTGATTAGCAGTAGCCTCAACTGCAGACGCTAATTAGTGGGTACATACCATTTTTGAGTACAATAGTAATTTAACCAGTGGACAAGTGGAACGATTATATATTGTTTCCATCTAGCTAACTATAACTGTTCTAAAAGATCATCGTGCAAACTATTATCATATGAATTGATCTAAAATAATTTTCTCTTATATTTACGTTTTCAAGATAAACAATTATTGGTCATATACATACCCTTGGATGTCCCAATTTTCATGCTACATTGTACGTTACAAATCACGCCATGTTATTCTCTCGCAGTTAATATGTTTCACAATATGACGACTTGGAGGTGAACAAAAACAATCTATGTACTATGACATAAAATAAATGTGCTTAATAAAATGTACAATATATATCTGTTTAGCCAATTTATAATCTGTTGAAATTTCATAAGCTAACATGACAAATTATGTATGATTTGTATATTAGAAATAGTGAATGAAGTGAAGACAAGACCACCTTGTAAAAAAATTCACAATCATCATTGTTTGCAAAACATTCAGGGCATTAAAATACCTGTTCAAACTTTTTTTTTGTCATTTACTGATGATACAAGTTCGTCTAAAAATTGTATGTGAGGATTGAGCCGTAAACAATTTACTCATAACATATGCTATTATCTTGTTACGTCTAATACTAAAGAACATACTTTGAAACTTGGGACACAAAAAAGGCCAAGAAATTGAGATGAGCTCAAGATATGATGTAAACAGCATCTCATCAACAAGTCACGACTAAACTACAGAAAAAATGCACAAAATTCTTATTTCATCTATTGTTTCAAGCACCTGGAGATTTTTTGGTGTCTTTGGCTAGTGTCATTAACGCATACGTACGTGGAAACACACACTGTCATTTGCGTATAAATTGCTTTTGCTCAAGATTTTAATCTTCTTTAATCATAATCCTCTATTGTAACCTTTACGAGACGTGCAGTAATAATGGACACGTTTAGAAGTTAACAAATTATCGTACTATAGAAAAAACTTTAAATCCAGCAAGCATATGTAGCTGCTATCCAAGTTCAAAAGCACCAACTATAACTAGCTAACTAATGTGTTTGAAATTGCAACAATGTATGAATTGTAGCTAATCCACTTTTTATGCGACACCAACAATAATGACCAACATAAAATGCATAATAACGACTTATACAGAGTTATGAATTCTGATGAGCTATTTGAGTATGTAATATTCAACGCAACAAGAATCGTTTTCTACCTGAATCTATAGGTCAATGAGAAGTGGATTGAGTGAGTACATTTGAGTAGAACAATCTCATGAAAAATCTTGAGGTCTTCATAATAAGTAAGCAACTAACTAACAAGATTCAAGAAAAGAAGTCCTCATGATTTGCCTTAATGTGAACTCATAGCCTGTGCAGGGCATCATGCTTCATGATTTTGTTTTGACTCATGTAGATAGGCTCTATACCAATTAATTGGTTGCTAAAATAATATACATCAGGCGCTACCACATAATTCTTGGTTTCATCAATATACAAGTTTTGGATGATGATCCACAATCCACACCCACCTGTTTCTAACTAACAACAATGTGCTTAATAAGCTTGCCATATAGGCAAAGTAGGTATTGCTCCAAGCATTACTAATTATGATTTTTGGCGAACTTGAACTCACTCACTCATTCATAATACTACAAGTCACTAATGAAGAACTTGTATTCACTAACAAAGGAAACAGTTAAAACTATAGAGATTGGGATCACCGAGAGTGAACGAAGGATTATTATGTAAAAGGTTAAAGCAAGCAGGACAGAATCATTACACCGGCTTTGTAAATCATTAGTACGTAATTTTTTGCTACAAAAAATGGATTAATTACATTTGCCTATTTCAGAAGCTGACAGCAATCAATGACACTGTTTGAATAGCTTATTATTAGGACTACTTCATTAGACCATACTTCCTGCACACAAAAGTTTGCCCAAATCTTTGAATAACAGATCCTTGACACTCCTCTGGTAATGAAATGCATAGGCAAAATACAAAGGTTTTTTATGTTACATAAATAATATCTAACTAGCTGATGAACTCTCAGGTGTGTGTTTGTGAATTGTTGATGACACTGACTCTCAAAGGAAGCAAACCTCAAGCCAATTAAATTACTAACAACAAAAGCACAATGAAGAAAAATATTGTAAAACGGTAACTCACAGTGTGTTATCCATGTATGGCTACATTGGTCGCAAGTCCTCAGGGATTCTTTTGATGGTGAAAAAATACAACAGTCACAACCACTGGCACTGCACCTTAGTTTCTGAAAAGGGAGAAAAAAATTGGTAATTATAAATGGCTCCTTCATTGGGATGTTGCGCAAATACTTATATTTGTATGTTAATTCAATGTAGTAAGCTGACGCCAGTTGCAGAAAATAATTTAGGATTGAATCCATGACGTGAAG
>Ga0210040_10009612_pt1 | contig 11234 bp, 5 predicted proteins | sample CryGeyCG12114_NA_FD_185462 | JGI IMG/M metagenome (GOLD analysis project Ga0210040, IMG submission 185462) | Groundwater microbial communities from aquifer - Crystal Geyser CG19_WC_8/21/14_NA (SPAdes) (version 2) | ecosystem: Environmental > Aquatic > Deep subsurface > Groundwater | place: USA... | reverse complement strand
ATCAAAGGTCTCAGTCTCCTATGTCGCTCTTCTGTGGACAGGATTCCTTTTAATTTTTTACGGTTTTGAGGGTTTTGAATAGAAAGTTATACTTTGTGTACAAAATTTTCCTGTTCGCTGACATTTTATTTATTTTTTTCCATAGCGACCGTCAGTGACAGGAAAATTTGGGCTTAGACGAATAATGTATTGATGGGTGTGCAAAAGAAGTGCCCTAATGTTTTCTGAAAAACAAATTTTGAAACAGTATAATATTGAAAACTGTTAACGTTTTTGCTGTTGTCACGGATATTCACTTTTTTGAAATTCGGGGGGCACTTCTTTTACTCGACCATTCATATGTAAATTCTAAAAAAAATCGTTAGGGCGGAATGTACTTTTAAACGTAATCCAAAAAAAGTTGACAATTTTTTTTCGTGCCAACTTTGAACGCTTCTGTATGTTGAAGGATTAGTTAATGGTTCAAACAAATAAATTAGGTAGAAAGGGCAGACAATTCCAAGCAATTGTGAAAAAGAACATTTTTATTTGAGCAAATAATAAACCAATGGGAGCGTCCCACAAAATAGTTAGTAAATCGCGGAAAAAATTCCTTTAAAAAAGTTCTCATAGTTACTAAGGACCAAACATGATGTTTACCTTAATTAGTTCCTAACTAAGACGAATTTTAAAAAAGTGGCTCGTTATTTTGTGGACACGAGCCATATCTACCAATAACTTTTTGAATGGAAGCTCTAGATTCAAAATTGAATGAGGAGATAGAGTTTGAAGGTTTGGTCAAGAGAGGTAACTCCATACTATGAAATGATTTTTCCAGCGAAAATCATTTGGAGAGGTGAGATACTCTGACGCTCGCCCATCCATAGAAAAAGGTCATTTAGGTCTACTTTATTAATTTCACAAAATGATCCATATACATGGTATCACAATTAGCTATTTATGTAAACATAATCAAAATCTTATCATTAATCCATTTAATAATACATGCAAGTTGCAATTGCTTTTAAATAGTCAATAGTCAATGATCCCTAAAGCATTGTAGTTGCTAACAATAATATTTGAACAATCAACGAGATTAAACGATAATAATTGAATATACCTTTTCCGTCTTCGTTCCCCTAAACCTGTTCTTACCCTATGTATATTTCTTTTTCCTAAAATTTTTTTTTCATTTTGTATTTTCTCTACAAATGTTTACAGATGTGGACTTGTTAGAGTTCAAATAAATAGAAGAAAAGAAAAAAATGTATTAACTTGAAAAAAAAGCAGTATAAGTATGTATGTAGTTCATATCATTCTTAGTATGAGTTCTCCGAGACTATTTTTGGTTTTCCGGTGACTTTCCTTAGGCGTTGAGTTGCATTCGGTTCGGTTCGGTGAGTTTTACACGCGGAGGCAGCGGAGAATTTACATGCGGTGAAATTTTCATGCGGTGAGTTTTGCATGCGAGGAGTTTAAATCTCGAAGAGTTTTTTTCGACGAGTTTTGGTTCGGTAAGTATTGCTTCGTTGAGTTGAGGTGGCACGCAAAAAATACAGAATTCTAGTGTGCATCAATGCTCCCGACCTCCTATCTCTTTATATGGGAAACCCTTACTGTCGTATGTAGATTCGTTGGCCCTAAGTTTTTAGTACCACAGATTTCGTGCATTTGTGTGTCATAGAAAAACACTGCAAATCCCAGCACGCTCGCACGCGTCCATTGCACATTACATTAAACTGGTTAAAAAACGAATAATTTCAAAAATAAAAAAAAGAAACGTGGAAAAATTTGAAAACTAATGTATGTTTATGTTTCACTCATCACTTATGTTTTTAATGATTTAATTAGTGTCAAAAATCAAAGAAAATGTAAAAAAATAATGTTTGAAGTGAGAACGTGCGAAGTAAATGACACTGCGTGCGTCTTTGTTGAACCTGCATGCCAAACTATCAGTCGCTACTTACATCACAATGTTAAATTTCGTGCTACAAAATTCACTCACCGCTCATGCACAAGTAGGCAGTAAAACTCTATGATGAGTACTTCTTCTAGTGTATATAGTATATCTATTTCTATGGTGTGCATACACAGTATTACTGTGCATGTGCACTGCATTATCGTGTTATTTATATTGCATATTTTATTTTAGGTAATCATGAGAGTCAAAATATGAATCAGATGTACGGTTTTGATGGAGAAGTAAAATCCAAATATAATGCACAGATGGCCGAGTTGTTTACCGAGGTTTACAACTGGCTTCCACTTTGTCACTGTATCAACCAGAGGGTCTTGGTATTATTTAGCCCCAAAAAAAATCCTAGCCCATAAGATCTTACTTTAGTTCTTTGACTCAGTGGTCTTGGTATCTACTATTTATTATTTCAGGTTATGCATGGTGGTCTATTTAGTTCCGATGATGTTACTCTTGATGATATTAGAGCCGTTGATCGAAATCGTCAACCCCCAGAAGAAGGAATAATGTGTGAGCTGCTTTGGTCCGATCCTCAACCTCAAAATGGAAGAGCCCCGTCTAAACGAGGGGTTGGCATTCAATTTGGCCCAGATGTTACCTTAAAGTTTATAGAAAAAAACAATCTTGATTACGTCATTCGAAGTCATGAGGTAAAACCTGAAGGTTACGAAGTAGCTCATGATGGAAAATGTATAACCGTTTTTTCTGCTCCTAATTATTGGTGAGTTAAAGTACACTACTGTCTTGAAGCACAATAAAACATCTATCTAGCGAAACTTTAAAAACCGTGAAATTTTTTTCAGTGACACGATTGGCAATAAGGGTGCCTTTATAAGACTTAAAGGGGATGCAATGACTCCTAAGTTTACGACTTACGAAGCTGTGGTGAGTTATAATAGTTTTTTTGGTATGGCATTTTTTATTGCATATTTCGTTATATGCACAGTGTTATTTTTTTTTCAGCCCCATCCAGATATAAGACCGATGGCCTACGCCAATTCACTTTTATCCATGTTATGTTAATGCAAGTCTATTTAGTAGCTTCTGTCTTTATGTTTTTTCAAATAACAAGATCGCTCCACCACAACCACTGACTGTGGTTACGCAAAATTTTGATTAATGAAGTTCGATGTACGATCTTCCCTTTAAAGTCTTTTTACTCCATTAGTTACTCGTAATAAAAGATTCAATAATAATAATTATTATTGTTAATTGATTCCGTCTGCAGAAATTATTTTAAAAATTATTGTTTTTGACATAATTCAATCCACGTAACGCGCACACATCTGCTGGAAAGGTGGATTCCATGGCACTAGTCGCTCAAGTCTTTATCAACTTTTGAATTAATCTTCCTTCATCCATCTTTTGATTAACCTCATCTTCCAAATGTTAAGATTATCACAATATATCAAAGGGTAATTTCTAATTCCTGCCTAAAAACATTGCGGGACTGTATCCTGTGAATCAAATCGCTATTCTGAGAGCTAAAGTAGCTGCTGAGAGATGCAGATTTCCAGATCCAAATTATTAAGGTCCACCCGAACAGCTCGTACTTGAATGGACCAATGGAACCTTGTATGAAAAATACTTAAAAGTACGTAAACGTAAGTTACGTAAGTACACCGCTCTGTAGCCGTGTAGCTTGAATGCTAACCGTGCAGCTACTAACAACAAATATATCTACAGTGCTCATTGGCAATTAACTACTATAGTGATCCATATGTCTGTAACTCTCAAGAGTGAAAGTGATGTGAAACACAAAAGCTTCAGTTTAAGTTATAAGACTGTTTCTGTTTTTACGGTTTTTAGTAATCATTACCCTCTCCGTCTAAGCCCGAGATTTTCCTGTCCTGTCAGTGTCACCATGGAAAAAAAATGTCAGTGAAAGATGAAATAAATTGTACACCACAAAGTACAATTAACTTGAATCAGGTTTTCTATGAGTCGGGTTGATTTGTACCATGCGCGAAAAAACACATTGAAAAGGGCAATCTAAAGTGTCCCAAAACCCATAATTGATGATTATACGCGTTTAAACCTATTAACTGAACTATATTTTATGTCAATATGAAAGAGAATGTGTTTTTTTAATTACCTGCAAGAATTTAGGTCTCTAACTGCAGTCAATTTTAAACGCAAGAGAAATTTCCAAAACACATTAAAATTAGTACACATGTGCGCCGAATACATTGACAGCTTCCACTGAAACTGTATGAAATTGTACTTAAATTGGATTGGATCATTTCAATTATAAAACTATAATGAGTTTTTAAATTTAACTAGCCGGGCCCAGTGGCCTATGGCCAGACTCACTCTACGAGTACAAATTCTACCTTACCAAATTTTCAATGATCCAAAAATTTACTGACATGTGGCAAGTTTTTAGAATGTCATAAAGCAAAAAATAAATATTTTTAAAATTTTGAAGGCGTCGCTTTATCACATTCTAGAAACTTGCCACATGTCAGTAAATTTTTGGATCATTGAAAATTTGGTAAGGTAGAATTTGTACTCGTAGAGTGAGTCTGGCCATAGGCCAGTGGGCCCGGCTAGTCAAGATAATTTGACCAACATCACCGAAAATGACTAATTGCACCAATATTTTACTGAAATAGTGCTATTATGAAAAGAAGAAATGATGATTAAAGAAGCCCTAGCAGTAATTTAATGCATTAAAATAAAAACAGTACTTCCCCATTGCCCATAATTTCTGCTTCAAATAATTTAAAGAGCCCCTGCAATATTCCTTGAAAATATGCGTACGTCAAATACATAATTCTACGATTAAATCTACACATTTTAAAAGTAGAGAATAAGTTTTCAGCAGTATGGACTTTAACATAGAGAGAAATCCCCTTTGAGGGTGTCAATAATAATTATTGCAAGCTCATCCAAGCAACTTTAAGCCCATAACATTTGAAAAATGCCTTGAAAATTTAAAATCTACAATTTAAACTTGAAAAATCAGACCAAAATGGTAAATTTTTAGAGAATAACTCTAGCAACCAAAACCATACATTTCCTAAAAATCAACAAATTCGTCATGTCTCAAATTTAAATTAGATATTTTTTAAATTTTGTTATCACAGTAACCAGCAAAAATTAACCTTTGCCAAATAATTTTTGAATGTAACAGCTCTATTTTGATTATGAAATTCCGTGCAGACTAATAGTAATATTCCCAATGGTCACTTACACTAACCCTAACTTTTGATAAAACTAAATTTTCCATAGCAATCAAATGTAAAAATTTATTTTAAATCGAATTTAGGGCGATCAAACCCTAACTTGCAAAACTTTGGTTTAAAATAAGTTTTCACATTTGATTGCTATGGAAAATTTATTTTTATCAATAGTTAGGGTTAGTGTTAGTGGCGATTGGGAATATTACCTAGTGCAGACACACACACACACACACACACACACACGGAATAGCGTCGATTATGTTATGATTATTTTAACGTTCTAGTCCAATTTAAGTACACTCTGTATTTCTTTCATATACGAATGGTCTTGTGCTAAATGTACCTCCTTGTTTGACGCCAAACAACGAGATTTGAAAACGTTTGAAAAAATGCGTGTTTTGAGCGCATCGTCTTGGTTACCAATCAATAAAGATTGTGAAATCATATTTTTCTTTCAGTTACACATTTTTTTGCAAATTGTAATTTTTTTATACTCGATTTTGATTAAAAAATGTAAAATTCGTCGGACAACATGTATTGAATTGATAATTAATTTTAGAGCTGATACCAACTTACTTAAATTTGATTAAAAAAATAAAGTTATTTAAAAAATTCATTTGAAATAAACTTTTTAATTAAAAAATATCGTTGCTTTTTTGGTGTTATTCAAGGTTTTAAAAAATAACGAGTTGTCATTCAAGCAAGAGAAAAAAATTGAACTAAAACTTGAAAAAATTGAAACAAAGATTTTGATTTACAGTCAAAGTAAACTTAATTTTTCAGCTTCAACTTAACTAAAAAAAATCGGATTGCAATCTTGTGTAATTTTTTTCCAATAAAAAAATTTAAGCTAAATACCGTGAGGCATTGTTGAGATTCATGAAAATAAGAATGCGCTCGTTTACGGCGAGTATGCCTTTGAATGCAAGTATTCTGGTAAAGAGAAAAGAGCCCATGAATGCGTATTTTTATAATTCTCTTGAGTTGTCCCAATCCCCAATATGATTCCCACATAGATCCTCCCAATCCAAGCTAACAAATATATTGTCTCAATATTAAGCAATCATGATACATAGGATTTTGTTCACACTATAGCAAGATTTATGGAAACTAGGGCTATTCCTTTCTTTTGCCTTATAGGCGTACTGTGCATGTGTAATATAATGTTGGCAACTATATCATGCACATAAACCTCTGCTAATCGCATGCACCCAAATAACACTCTTTAGCTGACTATTTTATCATCTAATCATTTTCCTCAAACACGAAGAAAAGGAGCTTAGCTCCCAGTTGACAGATAAAATGAAACGAGAATAAAATCTACCATCATCATCATGATTCTTAGAACCTTGTTCAATACACTTACCCCATGATAATAATGTTAGTTCGTTGGAATTCTATTTTGATCCTACACATATGATATACAGTCATTTCCCCTATAGAGACTCGCAGTGTTAGGAATAGGATTGTTCCTTGGCAGGTACTACAGCATTGAGGATAATAAAAAAGTCGGGTTGCCTGACCAAAAAAAAATGATTGACTAGATAGATAGCTAGTGGGGGACCCTCGAGAAAAGTTTTCTCTAAAAAGATCACTTTGTTTTAATACTCCAGCCATCCAAAAAAAAAAAAAAAGGGAATGTATCACGTTTTACACACCACAACGTACAAATACAATTGTGACTGACCAACTAGGGTACAACATCAGAAGAATTGGCTTATATATATTTGAGGCGAAGCTCAAGGGAGAGGGGAGTGACATCTGTTTGTAGAGAACGGTCCTACTACCAACTAATTCCTATCCCAACTATTCTATTCCCAACTATTTCCTCTCTTTTCTTACATTTTCCTCAGTTAGTAAGTTAATTACATTGCGAACCCATTCATTTGTTTGAGTGTGCGTTACTTGGTCGAGAGTAAAGCATTACTACAGAACAGATGACTTAAATTTGCCAATTAATGTGCACACTTTTCCGCCTAGTTCATGGACACTTGTTCTTTGTGCACCTTTGAAACAAGAGTAGGATAATGAAAACTAGCAAATATGCCGGGCATCGCCCGGCAATTGGCTAACGTACGGTGCACGCAGGATTGGGTAATGTCCGTGAAAAATTTTTTAAATACTACTACAAAATAATCTCACTATAAATTTTGTCTTCACAAATTACATGAAAAATCAGGATTTTTATTAAATTTTGAAAAAAAATTATACGTTTAAACAAAGCTTTTGCAAGCAAACGATGCACGCAAGACCATATTAATTTTGCAGTGCAAAACTTTGCAGCAATATACGGAAAAGTCCACAAAAAAATGTAAATTTAGAAAAAAAACCTAAAACTATTGAAAGCATCTATATCTTTTCCTGCAAGCTTAACAATTATTGTGTAAAGGAAAATCAGAATAAGTCATTTGTGTTAAAACACTAAGCATCCAGGCATAGAAGTGGTAAGCCGTTGCCAGTTGTTTCTTTGGTTTATAGCTACCAAGGCATTTTAACAGCCTTCCTTCATGCCTCCTTCTGTTTTCAGAGAAGCGTGAAATGTGCTTTATTTTTTTATTCGATGTTTAAATTCTATGTTTATTCCCTATAGCTTGCTTTCCTGTCAAAATACTATGGCAAATTCCGATGAATTGTTTCCCAGTCAAAATCCCATGTCAAATTCGTATGGATTGCCTCCCTTTTAAAATCCCATGTTAACTTCCTATGGATTTCAAATTAAATCCTTCTAGGTTGCTTCCTTGTCAAAATCTCACGTTAAACCCCTCTAGGTTGCTTCCCTGTCAAAATCTCACGTTAAACCCCTCTAGGTTGCTTCCCTGTCAAAATCTCACGTTAAACCCCTCTAGGTTGCTTCCCTGTCAAAATCTCACGTTAAACCTCTCTAGGTTGCTTCCCTGTCAAAATCTCACCTTAAACCCCTCTAGGTTGCTTCCCTGTCAAAATCTCACGTTAAACCCCTCTAGGTTGCTTCCCTGTCAAAATCTCACGTTAAACCCCTCTAGGTTGCTTCCCTGTCAAAATCTCAGATTAAATCCCTCTATGTTGCTTCCCTGTCGAAATCTCATCTGAAAATCCGATCGGTTGCTTCCCTGTCAAAATCTCATGTTAAATACCTCTAGGCTGCTTCCATGTCAAAATCTTACGTTAAATCCCTCTAGGTTTCTTCCCTGCCAAAATCTCATGTTAAATTCCTATCGGTTGCTCTCCCGGTCAAAATCTCATGTAATATCCCTCTACTGGTTTTATTCCTGTCAAAATCTTAAGTTAAATCTCTATGGGTTTCTTCTTGGTCAAAATCCTGAGTAAAATTTTTATAGGTTTCTTCCCTGTCAAAATCTCATGTAATATCCCTCTACTGGTTTTATTCCTGTCAAAATCTTATGTTAAATCTCTATGGGTTTCTTCTTTGTCACAATCCTGAGTAAAATTTTTATAGGTTTCTCCCCTGTCAAAATGTCATGTTAATTACCTTTATGTTGCTTCCTTGTCAAAATCTAGTGTTAATTCTTATATTCTAATCGATTTTTAATACTTATATTCTTATATTTTTATTGATTGCTTTACCATCAAAATCCAAGCTTAACTTTCTATCGGTTGCTTCCCGGTCGAAATCACATGTTGAATCCCTCAAGAGGTTTCTTCCCTGTCAAAATCCAATGTTATATTTATATGGGTTGCTGACCTAATGTAAAAATCATATGTGAAATCCCTATAGAATACTTCCCTGTCAAAATCCCTATTAAATTCCTATGAGTTACGTCCCTGTCAAAATCCCCTGTTAAATTCCTATGAGTTACGTCCCTGTCAAAATCCCCTGTTAAATTCCTATGAGTTACGTCCCTGTCAAAATCCCCTGTTAAATTCCTATGAATTACATCCCTGTCAAAATCACATGTTAAATTCCTATGAGTTACTTCCCTGTCAAGATCACATGCTAAATCCCTATGGGTTGCTTACCGTCAAAATTATTCAATTTTTCTTTATGATTAGCAAAAGGCACTGCAACCCATCACTTAATAAAAATAAGAATGGGTTTGTATGACAGCAATTCATCGTGACCACCCGCTACCTTGACAAATTTTTTCAAAAATTTTATGTTAAATTTTTTATCTCGGCTTATTCAGTTATATAGGTGATAGTCAGTTATATAAAGTAATCAAAAATGCATTTTCCAAATGTGAGAAAAAAAATATTGGTTAACTCTAACGCCGCTGAATCTTCACAGCAGTTTATAGATGCTCTATTTCTCTAATGTTAAATTTTTAGGTCGAAACAACAGAAGCAATGCAATAATTAGCAGGCGCAAGTTTGTATTTGCCTGAATGTTGTAGTTGGAAGCCAATCACGCAATATATGTACTTATGTACGATGCTACATATTTATATTACAATTTCCTCCCCTTCCTTTTCCTCCCCTTTCTTCCTTAAACATGGTGACCATATGTAGAAGGCGGTACTGTGTCATGGAATTGTATTGCGAGTACTTTTTTTGCCAGTGTATCTCTAATGTTAGTAGAAATCCCAGAGCCAAAGCGTAGCTTAATATATAGGATTAGGGAAATATCGTTTGCGTATCCTGTAGTGTAGTAGTTTGATGACGTTTGCACGCAATATTCTTGCCTTAGGCAGTGTGTCACTACTACTACAAGTCTAGTGAACATTGTGAACGACATTTATTCTACGCACAATTCATACTTAATGAGCACATTTATGGAAAACGGATTCTATTTGGCACTTAATCTACGCATAGCGTACTTGAACCCGACTACAAAAAAAAGCATCTTCACTTGCTTTCGTATATTATTCGGAGGAAACTTGTTTGTGGAATCAAAATAATGTGGACATTAATTTTACCAAGTCCCGTCACTAGCTGCCTGTATAGCAAACGTAGATCATCATAAACACCTCACCGTTTCAGTCCCAGCTATAAATCTTGCAAAATATTTTACCATCTTCAGTACAGAGTCTTTTAATTCAAAAATAACAGGCGTTTCGTGTTTATACCAATAAAATAGGACGTGATAATTAGATTTCATCAATAATAGTTTGTGTAACAAGCTTTTCCATACAGTTTTGCCCTGGGATATGAGAGAAATCAATGAATAAAGATTAGATTCGTAGTGTAATATGGTTTTGGCCAGGATTCTATACTAAACTTGTAATTCATTGTCTTCCACTGTCTTTCGACATTGTTGAAAGGAAAATCAGTTGACTCACAGACCAAAATTTGCGCTCATTATTTTCTACTAGACAAAGAGTATAACTTGTGGCATATTTTAAGTAAAGTGAGTTCGTTATAAATAGTTTGCTAGCTTACCTGATCTACAAGCGGTAAATGACTATACTGCACTTAAGTTAAGTTTGAATTTTACATTGACCCTCAATCTAGCTAACTAACTATAGTAGCATATGAATATGACACAAACCCTGAAGGCCAAACAGTGGCCTAAGGTGATATAGGGCTAAGGAATAGGATTGTTGAAACAACGCCGGAAAGTTGTGACCTTGTTTGTTTGTTTCTAATTCTATATTGATATGAATAGTCTGGTTGTGTCTATCCCTTCACTACGGTGTGGGAGTAAGGATTAAAAGGGACTTTCAAAAAAAAAACCACACGTTTATGTCATTAGGAGAAATCCGTTCGTTTATCCACTCCCTTCATGTTTATGTGTCTATGATTGAGAATAGGGAAAGTTTGAAAATCGGAACGACAGATGAAATATTAAAAATCTCCTCTTGATCATTATTGCTATGAAATACTTTAGTTAGTTGCCACCTCACGACGTACTTATTTAATAATAGGGAGTGTACCTAACAAATAATATTTTTTGAGTACTATACGTCTCTACAAACAAGTTGAAAATCGTATTAAAAAACAGTCTATTATGTCTAATGAACGGAAACCACGAGAAATACATATAAGCTTACAAAATGTTCTGTGGATAGTACCAAATAGTACCAATCTAAGGTTTATTTGCAACAAAATACAGGAAAAGTAAACAAAGCAAAAGTAAACCTAGCTAGGAAAAGGATAGGGGAAAACCTTCATCAGAGACTTAGAAGGAAAACCCTAACCAACTGGGAATGCAACCCCAG
>Ga0210040_10009611_pt1 | contig 11235 bp, 5 predicted proteins | sample CryGeyCG12114_NA_FD_185462 | JGI IMG/M metagenome (GOLD analysis project Ga0210040, IMG submission 185462) | Groundwater microbial communities from aquifer - Crystal Geyser CG19_WC_8/21/14_NA (SPAdes) (version 2) | ecosystem: Environmental > Aquatic > Deep subsurface > Groundwater | place: USA... | reverse complement strand
CGTCGCACATAGCATGGGTTGTTTAGTGGCGGAGCTGTTCGCCTCACAACATCCAGATCTTGCTCACCGGCTAGTGCTGATCGGACCTCCCCCTTGCCCTCTGCCTCAAGCAGGGTATGACGCAAGCGTCAAGCGTGCAGCAACGGTCAGAGCTGAAGGGATGAGGAACGTTACGACAGCGGTCTCGACGGCGGGCACAAGCGCAAAGACAAAGAACGAGAGGCCTGTGGCTTTTAATGCAGTACAGATGAGTTTGCTTGCACAGGATCCGGAAGGTTACGCAAAGGGGTGTACTGCGCTGGCGTCGGCGAAAGACTTGGACGTCGATTTGAGCAGTTTGCAGAGCGAAGTGCTGATCGTCGCAGGTGAAGAGGACAAAGTGAGTCCGCAGACCTGGGCGAAGAAACTGAATGGTATGTTAGCGAAGAGCCGGCTGGAGCTGTTGTCTGACGTTGGGCATTGGCATTGTTTCGAGGATGTTGATGGTGTTGCTACTGCAGTTGGGAGATTTCTCTGATACCGGCAACATAAGAGCACGAGCGTCCTTTTAGGTGGATGTTGCGTTTCTGAACGACCTCAGTATTGACACAGCTTCGGCGTTCATAGATGACAATTGCTATGTTGCCAGAGGTCATAAAATGGTTTTGGCACACGTCCGGCTTTCACAAGATTGACGCGCACTCATCAAACAACGCTACCGCCCACGGTAAGAGAAGGACTGCGAGACGGCAATTGCAGGCTAGTCGTGAGGATACAGACCATCAGACGAACATGTCCTTGATGTTGCATAGGAAACTAGTGACCCGGTATTTCGGCTGATGTGGTACATTATGCTTTCGTACTCTAAGATCGGGAGCGCTCTTGTTTGCCTCGATTGGCCAGGATGGCACTAACACCTTGGCGTTGCCGCTGCGTCGGGTCTTGCCAAGAAGCCAACAGCGTCGTGGAACCCTGCAAGACAAGGCTCTGTCCGATCTCGCCCTTGTCGAGCTTGAGCAAATCTTGTCTTGCCGAATCGCGGAACAAGATATCCAATGCACCACAGTATGATTCTTTCGTCGCCTTGCTTCTCGGTCTTTCTTCTCCTGGAAAACGCGTAGTCCACGTGTTCTAGTCATGCCTTCAAAACTACTGAACACTCTGCACTGTGTGCTGCTTACGCTTCCCACGACTTTAGCCAGCTATGCTTTCTATGTTGGTAAGAACCTCACTGAAACTGGTGCCGTCCTCCTGGGTGGTACCGGTGAAGAGGTCTCATCTCACTGGCTTCAAATTTTTCCTGCCGCTGATCATCCTCCGAACTCCACAATCACGGTTGGCGTGACCGAAGATGCTACTCTTCCTGGCAACCTTATTAATATCACACAAGTATCACACACCTTCCGCTATATGTCGATGGAGTACAGTGATTATGAAGGCTTCCCAGCTCCGCTAACCAATGGCGGAGTTAACGAGAAAGGTGTCGCCGTGCGAGATATTTGGGCCTCTAATAGAGACGAGCTCTATTACATGACACCCGATCCACAAACAGGCCTACAATACAGCGACCTCGCTAGGATTGTCATGGAACGAGCGAGCACAGCACGTGAAGGCGTTGAGATCATTGGTCAGCTAATCGCAGAATATGGTTACGCGACATATGGTGGCAACAGTCATCTGATAGCCGACAAGGATGAGGGCTGGGTCGTTTGGGAGTTCGCGGGCGGAGCAAAGCTGTGGGCTGCAGAGCGACTAGGGCCGAATGAAGTGCGTGTCAGCTATCCGGGATACATCGAGGAGTTTCCAGTGGACTTCGAGGATAGTACGGACTATATGGGATCTCTGAACATTGTTAGCTTCGCTGTTGACCAAGGCTGGTGGTCTCCCAATGGCACAAAGCCTTTCAACATCTTCGAGATCTATGGTGTGCAGGGAGACGAATACACTGCCCGTAACGGTGGGTTCAAGTACATGTCACAGGCGCAGCTTGAAAATGAAACACTTGCCATGGTGCCCGTGACAGAGAAAGATCTCATGCAGCGCGTGAGAGACTACCGCATTTCAGACGACGAAGCTGGATATGGTCAGGTAGTCAGTCTGCACGCGGACACTCAGCCCGATCTGATTCGGATATGGAATGCACCCACTGGCTCAGTTACTGCTCCTTTCAATCCTTGGTGGCTGGGTGTGCAGAGCGTTCCACCGGAGTACGGCCAGCACAGATATCTCACCAAGGACGCCGCAAGCACGTTTCTAGATCCGGACTTCCAGTTACAAGAAGCAACAAAATTCGCCGGGCGAGTCTTTAAGCGGCTGTTGTACTACACATGCTCGGATCCCGAGTCATATCTACCAGGCGTTACCGCATTGCTGGAAGGATTCGAAGGACAGTCGCTCAACGACATTAGCTGGGTGGAGGAAAGTGCTAAGACTTTGATGCAGAATGGACAGGATGAGAACGCTCGAAAGCTGCTGACTTTCTATGCTCATGATCGAGCGGCAAAGGCGTTGCAGCTGGGTGAAGCCAAGGTTGGGGAGTTGGACGTCTACATCAAAGTGACAGGCGGATGGCGAAGCCCGAATGGCACGCAGATTAATGATGCTGGGCTTGGTGCGGAGACGGTGAACTGCCTTGTTGGTTTAGATCCAGATCAACCAGGCGGAATGGCACTGAGGAATCGACGGTAAAAGAGTGTGTCCCATGCTTTCTATGGACTGCTATCACCTACTAGAATGACCTAGACTACATTAATCAGATTTCTTCCCGCTATTCTTGCTATACGGCCTCCTCTCCTTCTTCTTTCTCGTACTTACTCTAAAGCATATTTCTATACAGGTCCAGCGGCGGCATTTATTACTGACATAGAAGATATGCTCGAGTCCACACCTGCATCGCTCGAGCTTGCTTACACGTATCTAAACTGCACATAAGCCCACCAGATGGCGACACATAAAAAAACCGTTAAGAAGAATGCGAAGCAGAGCCAGCGCCGTCGCCATTTCCTTGCTGCCGACAGGACTATGAGCACGCCGAAAGGTGGTAGGGGTGAAGCATAATTGCACCAGACCCGCGATATCTGCCATACAGTCCAGCTCATTGCGCACAATGCGGTCAAAATCAGAAAGGCTATAAGCCACCATCTTTCTTTCGAAACCCATCTGTATGTCTTCGAATCTGTGCACCGTGGAGGTGGGAGATCGTCGAGCACCAAGTTTCGGTATATGATGTGATATCCTCTGACGAGCGAAGACAACCGGGCATCGCTTTTGAGCCGAACATCTCTTGCTTCCAGGTTCTCCTGCATTGCTAATGCTAGATCAAGAACAGCTCGCTTAAGACCGATGTATCTACCAGCTGCATCCAAGCGTGAATGGTAGTATGAGTCGAGGTACAGTGCGTATATAGTAATTGTCCAGATGAGCAAGGCGACGATGAATACATACAACAGGAGGAATGAGAACCCCCATTTGTATCGAACATGGTTAAGTTGTTGACAACTTCCCCGTTCATTGAGTTGGGTAAGGTTGTACGTGGTTTCGCTGTCGGGGTAGAAGAGCAGCGGGTCTAGCTTATCGAAAGGATAATTTTGCGTTCCCCAGGGGAAGGCCGACCAGCCGCTATATGGAGAATTAGGGTCTCTGCGACTATACCTGTATGCGGAGCTTTCGACGTCCACAGCCATGTGTGCTGAGACATTCAGCGAAGGCTGGTCAAGGGTGATATTAGTGCCATCTGGAAACGTAAATTGTGACCTGGTATCATTTTGACCAAGGAACCCGTGCTTTGCGGTATATTCTGAAATTCGCCAGAGCAACTGGCATTCTTCGGTACTTTCGCGCGTCCAGTCATACGCATCACTTGTCCAATTGTATTTCGCAACTTGCGGACAACCATAGCGACTAGACTCGAGGCTCATCCCTACCGAAGACCAGGGTACGAAGATGCGATACTCGTCGGCGTAATTCTGTCCGAGCCTGTGACCATCGTGGATGGTATAGATATGGGGTACAAATTGCTCTGCAGGAATTAAATTGTTTCTGCTGTCTTGCACAAAAGCCTCAATGTCGGCGGTGTATCCAGTCATGGCGCTTAGCCATGTGGGCAGCATCAGTAGGAATAAGGCCGCGAGGACCATGCAGCACATAGTACCTCGAGCACGAGCGCCACGGTTCTGTAGGCAATCCTTCGTCAATTTGAAGACCCCACCGATTGTATCGTTCCGCAGAGTGATTGCCTCGAATACATCGGCAGAGACAACCGACGACTCCATCGAGCAAGTCAGTGCTTTTGTGAAGGTCTTGTATGTCAGATATGCCAGTAAAGCCTGGCCTCCTCGGCCGATTCCCTGTAAGCCTGAATCAGTATTTGCTTTGGGGGACGTCTCGGGCTTACGGCCTTACCACATCCCAGCTAACGTCAATGAGTTTTGCGACTCCAAAGGAATAGCTTCCGAAGCTCAAGTTAATTGCGAAGATGGCGTCGCGCTTCCAGGGTGAGTAACTGGCGAAAGAAAGCTGGAAATCAGCATCGGGCTTGCAGACACCGCCACTGTTCGCAAACAGGAATCCTGGTAGCGACATTATGAGAAGCAGAGTGAGTAGGCCCAGGATCATTAGCATTGGCAGAACATGCGAGAGAAATCGTCTCATCGTCCATGCCGGTGACCTGTTTTCGAACCACTCGAACGCGAGTCCATAACAGCCTCTCTTACGCTGTCGACGTTCTTCGAGTTCTCGATCTATGATATCCGACCCAGCTAGTGCAGGACCTTCTTCACCGGTCGTGGCTGTCAATTCTATCTCGTCTGAGGCGATGCTTCTGTAGGAAGGCTGTTGTGCGATCGTCGATTCAGCCCTGCGCACAAGATTGGAAGTGTCCATGGTTACCTACAATATGCTGTTGGACTACAATAGCAACTGAAGGTATGGTACAAAACGTGTTTGTTTTCTTTCGCCAGGCACAAGGCATATGATTGCGCGTTGAGGACGAAAATTGGGACGATTAGGCTGAGACATATTCGTGCGAAGGTCGTTACGTTGATCGTCCAGCGTCCGAGCATCTGTACGCTGGTGGAAGGGGCCAACTCAAACTTGGGTCTAACTCTGGCGCCCGAGCGAGTCAAATCCCAAGTTCAATTTGCGCTGTCACACCAGGCTTAAGCATACCCCTGTCGACAGTATGCACGCAGCCATGCGAGCTCGGCGCCAGAGGCCGAGAGATAACGAGCCAGCAGCAGATCCTTGAAACTTCTGCAATGTGTCGAGCAGGGAGTTGCAGCGGGCTCAACGCACTGCAGATGTCGTGGCTTTACAGCGACCACGATGCATAATAGCTGGTCGGCATGTAGGAGGCTTATTTGTAATTGCTCGCGGCAGAACCTTTTCTCCGACATGGAACGTGCGTGCCGAGAACACTGCTTTCGATGGGCCTGCAACTTGAGATCCGAAAACATCCTGCTTACCTGCGCCTATCGAAGCTAGTAAAGCCCGCTCCACAGGCTTAAACTTCGCCAACGTGCAATTTTTGAATCTCACACATCAGGATTAACTGGATTGTCTCATATCGTAGAATTCGAAACCGCCAGCTATACACCAGCACCGGGCTTCACATTCTTATCATGCACGATCACTCTGATCCCCTGGCTATCCAGCTTTACCCCAGCCGTGAAGAGATCTCGTGTTGGTGTCGCGTCGCTGTCATTTGTCTGATATAGCTCTAGGTCATATCTTTGCACCATAGCCGCAACACACATATACAGCTGCGCATAAGCCAAATGAATACCAATACAGTTGCGCGACCCTTTTCCAAATGCGACGATGTATTTATCCAACCTCGAGGTCATAACACCCTCCTCTAGTCGATCGAGCCATCGTTCTGGATCGAACTTGCGAGGTTGTGGGAAAACGTTCTCATCGATCAACACCAGGTGAGGCGTCATGGCCACAGGCGTACCAGCCGGTATTGTCCATTGCTTGTATTGAATTGGCTTGTCATATATTCTCGGAAGTCGTGACAGCATTCCACCTCCCATACGCACACCTTCTTTGATGACAGCGGTCAAGTATGGCAGCCGCTCGAGTACAGTCCATGGAGCTACAGGATTGCCCTCCAATATCTCCACAGTTGCAAGCTCCTGGCGCATCTTTGCAAGTACAGTGGGATTCTTCATGATGTGGTAAGTCGTGATTGTAATGGCCCAAGCTGTAGTCTCAGAGCCTGCTGTTGCGATCAAAACGCCCTCGTCAATCAATCGCTGATCGGACAGTTCGTGCTCGGGAAGATCACTCCCTAGGATTTGTGCAAAAATCGTGTCCTTTCGACGCTTCTCGATCTTGATGCTCGCCATCAACTCGGGGTCAGACTTGATCTTTTTGACTTGGACTCCCACACGCTGCATCCATGACTTCATAAAGCCTACAGGTGGTACCAACTTGAGCGCCAAGGATAGCGGCATAGATCGCACAACAGCACCAATAAGTGGAAATGAGCGCACAATGCTTGCTGATGCTCGACCACCGGCATTGACGACCTTCCATCGGTACGCCCATTCCGGATTATTGATGTAGTCGTACGTCCAGCCATACGAGCACTGGGTGAGGACGTCGGTGGTTACTGCAAGATAGACTGCCTCCAGATCCAGCACTTCTCGACTTCCAGCAATCTTGTCAAGGCGAGCACACATGACAGCGAGCTTTTCCTGAATCACTGGCATTTCTGCCACGATTGATGCTTTCGAGAAGAATGGATTCAATGCGCCACGGCGTTTTCGATGGATCTCGTGCTTGATGGTCATGCCACCAGCAGTGGGCACAGCGAAACCTTTTGTCCACCACTCCCATTTGTCGAGTTGAAGAGTATACAACTCGTCGAAGAAGTCAGGATCGTGAATATGAACATCGTCGGGGTTGGTGCGAATGACTGGACCGTATTTCTCGTGCATTTCTTTGATTTTCCAGACGTAGCTGTGGTCTTTGAAGACATCGTACCAAGTTTCATGCCAGTATGTCGCGGCAGCGAGTTTTGAACCAGGAAATCTTGAAAGCGAGTGGAAGTAAATTCGGTAGATGGCAAGTGAGATCGTGTATCCGAGTGTGGCTAACGATACATAGGTTATGAAGCCTGACCATGTTGTGGCTAAACCGAATGCAAATGTCATATTGTTGTATAAAAAGGAAAGAAGGATTAGGAGTCGAACTTCAGGATCAATCACGTCTAACTATCTTTGTCAGAAGGTGAACCTTTCCCTAGATCTGCAGAAGTAAGTTTCTGAAACCCGTGTACAACCTTAATTTACCCCTCTTTCAGGTACGAAAACGATCTGCGCAGTTGTCTACGCGACCCCACGAAAGCAACGTATGGTGCAAAGCCAAATTGATCGCCAAAGCCGAAAATAGATAGATGTGTAATGCTGCAGGTAGTTTTTGACTCAATACCATTAGGTTTAGTTGGTATCGCTCTCACCTACCGCCTTGTCTTAGTTTGGTAAGGAAGCATATTCAGATTTTTCTTGTTCTTCCTCAATTACTCGGGGACTAAACAGCACCCCAAGCTTTCCATGCTCCTTAGGCTCCTTGGGCTCCTCCACGAGGGCAGAAGAAGTTTTGCTGCCTTCCACCGCCTAATGATTTCGATCAATGTTCTAATGATATCTTAAGCTGCGCGAGTGCGCGAAAGCCCGGACTAAAGGGATGGTATAGATAGAGTTTGAATTCATAGCACGTTGACAGTCAGATAGTCGTACAGCTTTGCGGCTTTGGTCGCTTCATACACCGGCATTTTCAATGGCAGTGGGGGTTCTTCTTGTGCGAGATTGCTCTCCGCCCATCTCAGCCATCCAGCATAAGTGTCCTGTTTGCAATCACTTCCTTCGTGCTTCCGCCAGCACATACCTAGTGTATCACCACCAAACAACTTCGCAGAGAAGCCATGGCCAAGCTTCAGACACCAGCTTCGTGCCACGGTCATCTCTACAATCTGCCTTGCCATTTTGTGATCGTCGGTTTCTTGTTTAGTAGCACTAACCAGCCTTAGTGATAGGAGATCGAACGCACGCTTCCCGCTCCATCCCGCAATTTGTTCGAACAACATCGAGTTGTCCAGCATGCTGTACAACCAACACCTCTCCCTGACATATCTCGGGCCGTCCCAACCATCATCAGGATCGACCCAACGCTGCGCAGAACCCATGCACTGAATTTGAATTGCGTAGTCTGTCATCACTTCGTCGTTGATCAACATCTTGCCCCCAACATCGTCCGATACCATGACTTCGCTCGGAACGTGCATCAACGGGACATGACTCACAAGTGGGTGGCTGTGCATGCCGTTCGTGTTCGTCTTACCCTCCCACAACTTAAGCAGTATCTTATGTGCACGTAACATAAGCGGATTGCCGGCTCCGCAAACTAATGCGAAGTTCACGATAGAGATGTCATGTGGCGGCTCTCCCATCGCGAAACCAGCAAAATCATACGGCGATTCTGGATTCGCGATATGTTGTGTCCACAGCCAGTCCAGGTCGCCGAATTGGAGAATTCCGACATCGAGGTACACACCCCCATACTTTAGGAGGAGTGGGTATCGAACGAGGTCTGAGGTATGCTGGGCTGCGTATTCGCCGTTGAGCTGGTGGTGACGAAATGCATCGGGAACTACTGTTGAGTCTGACGTGTCTACATAACTGGCGACATTCAGCGTCGAAGAATCTTGGGTATCCAGAACGTAGATGTTCCAACCTAGAGCCGAAAGCCGGTGGTGCCAGGCAAGGATATTGCGGAGTAGGTAAGGTGGCATTGTCAGAAGGCCGGTGTTCCAAAAGGCAAAGATGTTTTTGCTTCTAGGCGTCGGCCGCGGCGGTGACAACAGTATGTCGGGAATGGCTGTACTGCTCTCAGGCCGACCAACGGTATCTGTTTTGCTAATGCGTACAGTATTCGGTATTACCGGGTAACCCATGCTGCTGGTTGAGGTGGTTGTTGCAATTCGTAGTCTGGTATCTTTTTGTCGCAATAATGGTAGCTATAGAGGAAGTAAAGCTTCAGTCTTCCTTCGAGGAGCGCTCGAGGTGTCGGCGCTTAATTCACGAACGCGAACGGTTTTAACCGAGCCTGCCTATTATAGTAAGTTCGCTGCTACTTACGTTTTAAGGTTCTTTCTATCGCGAAACCCCTACCGAAAATTGTGTATATCCTAGTTAGCTAGACTTAATAGTTTGCTAGTTCTAGTATTAACGTACTCGAAGAACTTATAAGATATATTAAGGCTAAGGTAAAGTCTCTAAATACGTTATCGGTTTACGAAAATCTAGAGCTCTATAGCTAATATATAATACTATTATAACTTATCGCGTTTAGAGTAGCGCTATTACTTAAAGAGAACGAGATTAGATTTAAGAATAGTAAAGTAGTAATTTATAAATACTTAAGTCGATTTATATATAATATATTAAGACTATAAAGGTCGATATAGATAATATATAAGCGAAGAAGTTATTATAGTTATTAGGTAGTTAAGACTTAGAAACTAAGCTACTTAATAGTAAGGTAATATCGAGTAATATAAACTTAATTAACGAAAATAAGTCTAAAGAAGCTTATTAAATTTTATTTTTTAAAGATTATAATTACTACTTAGCTACTAAGGTATCTACTAATATTACCTTTTAACTATTTAATTATAACCTTATTATTACGATCTTTATACGACTTTCTATTAATTTATAATAGAGAAATAAGTTAAGTTTTATCTTATACTTAGCGGTTATCTTTTTACTTTAAAGAGTAAAATTAAATTAGGTTTTTACTAGTAAAATAAATATTAAGACTATTCTCTCGTTATATATATAGTTCTAAAGATTCTCTTTTTAAATAGACTCTTTAATTTATAATAAAGAAACGAGTTAAGTTTTATCTTATACTTAGCGATTTTATTTTTACTCTTCTCTTTTTTATATATATTAACTAACGCTTAACTTAAATCTTTAATTCGTTCTTTATAGGTTATTTAGTTATTAATATATAGTCGTTAAAAGATATAATTTAATTTAATAAACTTCGATTAAATTAGTATATAATCGCGATTCTTACTAAGAGCGTAATAATTTACTTACGCTAAGCTTATTTAAATTATTATACTCGCTTAATCTACTTCTTCGTAATTATTACGCGTTAAAGTTTTATAAAATTCGTTTTACTCGCTTTACTTAAGTTAATTTCTTTAATAGCTTATCGCCTTTATTATACTCGCTTAACTTACTTCTTTATAATTATTACGCGTTAAAGTTTTATAAAATTCGTCTTATACGCTTTACTTAAGCTAATCTCTCTTATTAGCTTATCGTCTTTATTATACTTACTTAACTTACTCTTACTAGTTATACTTATAAATTTTATAGAATTTTTTAGTTCTAAGGAATTTTATTTACCTCGCTATAAGATTATAATTATACTATTTTAAAAGTAAGATTAATTAGTTTTTTAATTCTTTAAAGATCCCTTAAAGAATTATAAAACTTAACTTTAAACCGCTTACTACTTAACGCTTAACGCTTAATTATATAACTTTAGCCTTACTATTATAAGTAAGGCTATTATATAATTTTATATATAAAATAGATTTTATATAATACGCTTTAAATATAAAAGAGAATCTTATACTATTATTATTTTATCTTTCTTAATAATTAAAGCTACGCTAGTAGCTAATAAAAATAATTTATAATATTATAATTATAGCCTTTTAGTATAATTCTTTTTTTAAAGTAATAGCTAGCCTAAATATAATAGTTATTTTTTACCTTCGCTAAAACTTAATTTAGTAAGTTATATCGCTTATTTATTAAAATACTTAAGTAATAGCTTATACTAAGGTACTAGCTAGTTATTTAAAATATTCTAAAAACGAAAAAGTCTTTAAGATCGCTTTTAATAATAATATTAGCTCTATTACTAAAGAACGATTTAATTAATATAAGCTTATAGTTAAAGTTAAGTTTATTATTATAAAGAATAAAGCTAATTATAGTATTAAAATATATTATAAGTATTTTAATAATAATACTATTAATAAGTATAAGTTAAAGAATTCTCTTATTCGTAAGAACTTAATTATTAGTAAGGTCTAGTTTAATAAGATTCGTAAGCGTACTAATTAAAGAACTAGCTATTAAGTATAATATTTAATTAACTATTATTATAATTTTAACTTTAATAATAAGTATTAGATTAATTATTAAATATATAACTTAATAAATTACT
>Ga0210040_10009609_pt1 | contig 11236 bp, 4 predicted proteins | sample CryGeyCG12114_NA_FD_185462 | JGI IMG/M metagenome (GOLD analysis project Ga0210040, IMG submission 185462) | Groundwater microbial communities from aquifer - Crystal Geyser CG19_WC_8/21/14_NA (SPAdes) (version 2) | ecosystem: Environmental > Aquatic > Deep subsurface > Groundwater | place: USA... | reverse complement strand
ATGGTTTTAAGCTCACAAGCTGGAATACGTGACAGCGGACATTTTGAGGAGTCGAATGAAACGCTAATGAATGCAATGGAACGTCCAACTCGAATACATTACTGTCAAAACAATCAAACATTCATTTAGTTTGAGCTGTCGAAATACATATTCACAGTCACGAATGCCATTATTTGAGCAAAGAATAGAAGCACGTCATAAAAATGTGATTGTGTGTAGATGAATTGAGTAGGCATTTGATACTTTAAGATCCTGTGCATTGAAAAAAGTGACACAGTGGTTAAATTAAAAGTTTCTACCTACGATCCTAGTAAAATTTTTCATTTTTCCAACCAATCAATAATAAACTGTGTGCACGTACAAGTGAAAACCTACATGATTATTTTTTCACCTTTGATTAATTTTTTTTATTGCCAATTGAAAAAATTGCTTGCCAATTCATTTCACCAAATACACACATGCAACTATTCATGCATAGCTATGCAAACATTACACACATGTGCAACAGGCACATCTTGAGGCCATATTAGCTCCCACAAGGGTTCTGACTGTGAGTGACTGGTCATTTATTTTGCATACACTCAGAATATTCACTATCTATAATTTGCGCACCAAATGCAACAAGTCATAACAATGTTTTAAAAATGAATAGCACAATCCATGGAGCACACACCCAGTCTGGACTTTTTTTCAAATCCATATGTATGGTAACTATAGCTAACTACTTTGAATTCAAAAAAAGATGATGATATGCTACAAATAACGATGACCAAAATGATACCCTTTTGCTCGCAGTGTGTGATGAACACAATGGTCTACCTGTTTAGTCCATGTGCTTGTTCCATTATGAATTCTAAATAGAACCACTTGAGAGAAATATTGCAAAGTCATAGAATACAGACGACGATTACAATAATAATGATCATAATGGGAGCCCCATCACGGTGTATTATTATCACAGGCCTATGTAGCCCACTCAAGTGATCAAGTAACCAACTAACTAGATGGATAAACTAACTAACTAACTAAATATAAGTGACTTTACTCAACCATAGCCCTATTGAAAACGCGGACAAAATGAATACTAAATAGTTGACTACATACAAATAAATAAGCACACGAAAGCAAGTTAACAATGCCACCCAGTGCAAAAATATGCTACACAAAAGCTACAGCTCTTATGCACTTATTCTATATGGTTAGTTAATATGGCTAGCATTGTCTCCTTAAGGGAATTACTCAGCACTTTTTTGGTGAAAAAAATGCACTACATGAGCATAAAATTCATAGTTTCCAAACATGGGAGACAGCTACAAGTTAGTTGGTTCCAAGTAGTAGTACATGTTGCTTGCTTATTAACTGCCATTTCAAAATTATTCGTTTGTAAAATGTGCCATAATTTTATTATTATACTCACGGCGGTAAAACTTTGTGTCTTCACTCCTGTCCACCCATATCTTACACGTATAGTATACAGACTAGCACTTTCAATATATTATGGGTTTGGTTCATTGCATTGTAGTGCTGGCAAAAAGTCTATTTTACTACTATGACTAGAGATGCATACAAAAGATTCACACTGGATTTTGTGCCATACCAAATTATGGGTGAAAGAATGAATGCAAGGGAAAACCTATTTCATTTTTTCTCGACAAAACTAACTAACTAACAGATCACATGAACGTCATGCAAGCCAGCATGCATTACCTAAAAGTTGCAATCACTGCAATGAGCTAATTGTTCCTATTCTATTTAATGGTTCCCACTCATCACTTGTCAAAAACAGAGAGTATCTAGTGAGCATTCATATGTATACACAATAGTGCACAAGTTTGACAAGTCATTGCGCCATACGGGAACCAATTAGTGAGGAGAATTTAAAAATCAATCTGTTATGGGCCGACAGCCGTCTTGTTCAAACTCCCAGAGTTACATGCACACTGTGATAAATGTAGTGTAGAAACCATATTAAGATAATCATCATAGGGTGATCTGCATTGCCCTTATCACGAGCTGGGAATTATGATCATGTGTCATGTCGTCTTTGGCATGAGAACTAGTTTGTGAAAAGAAGAAAACATTTTAGTCACTGGCTCAATATGGCCTGCGAGTTGGCTAACGTAAAGTAATGTTAACCAAGTCGAGGCATTTTCTTAACGTGTTTCATAGTTAGTTAGTTAGTTGACAGCTTTATTTTCTAACCTGGAAAAAATCTCCTTAAGTTTGTATTCCCAATCCTATATTATGCTTTTGAGCAAAAGTTGCCGTGCTTAATTTTCATCCATGTTACATTTGCATTGGAATTGGAAGTGACCGCACAGATTGTTTTGTTTGACATTTTAAAAGACAAAACGGTTAAAAACTGCTTTAAAGCTATCAACTATGGTTTTTTCATCCTGTTTCTATATAAGCTATTTTTATTATTCCGTTTGAGTGGGTATCTAACTAACTAACTAGTGCTATTTCACGGTTCATTGACTTGCAAACTAGATTTGCCTGGAATGACATCATGTCTACCAAGGTGAGCAAAACATTGACTAAATGTGAAAATAATAAAAACGAGGAGCTTGAAATCACATTAACGTAGTAGTGTTGGTAGTAGTAGTAGTAAGTAAAGCAGAGTTAAGCTGACGAAGAAAAATAGAAAAACAGAGGCAGGTTCCTTCCTTGTTTAGTTTACTGACTTGAGTGAGTGTGCGAGTCAGGCTGACACAAAAATGATAAATTATGAGCGCTTCGTCTCCATTGATCTGTTTTCCGTAGTCTTCTTCCTCCACTGTAACTTGTGTGTGAACAAACATATTGTGGCTGTATGAATATGGAACATTTCATTCCCTTCACTGTAGATCTATCCACAATAATAATTAACGATATGAACATATTTGATGGCATGATAAAAACAGGGAAAACCGGGCTCTGATTTTTTCTATATTTTTGCATAAAAAATAGACTAATGCTTTTAGCGAGCTAATGAAAGTTAAATAAATTATGCTGTGTAAATAACGTAATTTTTTATTTGGCTCATTTTATTGACTCGCCCTACTCGTCTGATGAGAGCTAGACACAAAGGGCAGCCGGGGAGCTCGTAACTCATGATTACAATTAGTAATTTGGCTTGTAAACTGTCTGAGGAGCAATTAAACTGCTTATTTGAATTCCCATAAAGTTAGTTTCCCAAAGTTTCAGTACGAGTTGGCCCCGAGAAACAATAAAATTTAATTTCATCGTGGTTGGTAGCGCAAAATATCCAATGGGGACACAGAAAAGCCAACTTAAGTGCAAAAGGTATGCTACAAACCATGTTCCATGCACTTTTTTGCAACATACAGGTTGGTTACAGTCAGTTTCTTTCTCTGATACTTTTATGTCCCATGTAATGATAACCGTATAGAATAGTTTTGGTCGCCAAATCATGAAAATATCTGAAACGTGATTATTACTTTCTCAAAATGACCGTCTACACTGCAGTGCGGCCGTCTGCAGAAAGCTAAGAATTTCTTCTTGCCTAAAGAGACAATATCAGATATTTTATATGGGACAGTCAAGTGTTATTTCAATTCCCAAATAATTGTTTTTCTAACCCAAGAGCATTGCTTAAGCAGCAAAAATGAGTGAAGCAAACCAGCTGTATAAAGTTTTCAAAGCACTTGCTCCACCTCTGTAGGCACAAGAAGACACGCTCAAATTGCTCTCTGTATATATAGTTAAGTCAGAAAGTGAGCAGAAAAAAAGGATTGAAATCCTTTGGCAAAGAACAACCTGGAACTACTTATTTCCATTCTCTAACGGTAGCGTTTTATGAGAATTTTACGACTGGATAGAAGGATGAATGGATGGATGGTAATAAGTATAAGATAAGATAGGAAACATTAGACTAGAGTGAAAGCTAAAGGAAGAAGACATAGACAAGATTACTTAAACTCTTATAGTCCCACTTTTTATACGTTCCAGCTATCTGAATTGAGTGGAGAGAGAAAAAAAAGGAATGCTGTATGCCTTATATGCTACACAAATGCTATATAGCCCGTAGACTTTTGGTGAGTAACTTTCACAAGAGACATTTCAAAAATGTTACTTTGTGCTTGTTCCGTGAAAGGAGAAGTTCTTTGGGAAAGATCAAAATTTAACACCGGTAATGCACAATTAACTTCTGTAGGAAAACTTGTCTGCTTCTGCAATGCTATACACATACTCTATATTCACAGTGAATATAACCTTGTCTGAGACTTTGACTGTAAAGAAAATAAAAGCTCCAGTGTCAACTGAAATGAGTTTCTTTCCATTTGGTAGTAGCATAGTAAAATGAGTTAATGCGGGTCTTATAGGATTACTTTTTCAAACTAACTAACTAACTAACAAAGGAATTTTGAATTGCATCATTTCTGTTTTTTAAGACCCCCATTATGATTCATCCAAAGGAGAGGGAATTATAAAACAGTGGCCATTCTGAAAAGACCAACTGGTGCGTCGCAGAGGGCCTATATTTCTGTGCCAAGTTAATTATACGGTTTTTAGTAGATTCCTGATGAGAAAGCAAGGATAATGAAGTTGCCGAGTTGTCAATGCACAATGGCCTTCAGCAGGTACAAAGTGCCAATAAAAAGGACGGAAGAACTGGCTATAAATTAACAGACTGTGTTCTGAATGCTCTTCTGCTGCTCCTTTCCTTCCTGCTCGGAGTACAATAAAAACAGTGAGCGGTAGTGGTGGCGTCTTTGCACACATGCTCCAGTTTACTACACCCATTCTCCCATATGAGTTAAATTTGAATTAAAGAGAAACATAAAGGAACCCACGGAGAAGTATAAAACTTCATGGACTGTCTACTTTCATCGTATAGTATGGTGAGCACCAAAAGTACGGAAAATCATCAAGTATGTTATAAGCTATACAGTATTGGTTCTTTGGTTCAAGTTAAGTGAACATATCATCACTTTTTTTTTGTTCAAATACCTTATAACTGCTTGCTGTGGATGAAAAAGTAAATCACACTTAATAATTCCTATATATTTCAGTAAATCCCCACCGACAATTATAATTTCCCAACTGTGAGCTCACGTTTCCAAAAAAGTTTTGAAACAACAACTCACATTATGAATAACGAAAAAAAGGTATGCAACTTTTCACCTGCATGTTTTATTCTACAGGTGAGCCCATACCATAAACATGATATGAAAATATTTGTCGACGTATAATCTTCCAGCTCATCAATTTGAAATAGACTGTTTGTAGCAATGCATTCAACTTTATACTCAATAGTTTGAATTGGTCGTAACGGCATTGCATGTCCTTCTGTCTGCTTGGATAATGGATGATAATTTTCATTCTTAATTTGAGCGTCCATTAATTGAAGTTTGTGGAATCACGCAATCAATCTAACATTTCAGTTTATCATACACTATAGTACTAGATAATCGATTAGATGAACGGACTGACGCTTTTGTGCTGGAACGAAACGTGTACAACGTACCGATATCAGCCTTATGTACACGACTTGAGGGCAAATATACACGCTTTTATTTATTCAATGCTTGTTGCCCATTAGGAATTCAACTGAACGAGTTGCACGTATTTGGCTATCATGTTACAATTTCGTCTTGCATACACACGTCTTGTGACTGTAAAGAATATTTGAATCCCTTTGGTTTTCTATTGAGATGTTGTAATGCTCCCAAGTGATGTTTTTCATGTGATCCCATTTACTGGACTCGCCTTTTTATGTAACCGAATCTGTATCTAAACTCGTTGGCTGCTACTATTATTAATATTATGCTATGGTGAAATTGGAGTACACGTTCATGTATCCACTTTGCACGTCCATATTATAATGTGCACTCCTTGTCCAATGTTTTTGTACTGTGAATTGGCAAGCGAAATTGGAGTCCATAATGCACTACACTTTATTTTCCCAGTGGTCAGAAAAAATACAGTTTGAGACTAATGATAACGGCAAGTAAAAGTATTCCGTTTTAAGTTGTACAATGTGACAAATGACAAACTAACTATAGCCAAGTTTGTTTGAAAATGCATGCGTAAACCATGCATTTAAAAATGACAAGACGGGACTAATATTTTCACCTTGTTTGAAAAACAGGGCTTCAAATGTGCCAAAAAATGTAATAGTATGTTATTTACGAGGGTCTAATGCACCAAGAGCCTTCATTCACTGTCAATACAGTGAGGACAAAGTTAAAACAATTGTGGCAGTATGAAATAACATGACTGCTGTCTTTGTCACGTTTCTTTTTTGTCAATTGAGTTGCCTCACTTAAAATTAATACGTTATGACTGTATAGCTATAAATAGGGAATGATGGGGGTAAGTAACTGTAGTAATTGTAAAAATTTCTTAGCTTTTGTGTCTTCTCACTGGGCAAGAAATCTTTTGGGATTTTCCATTAATTTCTTTAAAGCACGTACGTTGAAATGGCTCACATGTGTACGTCAATGATGCTGTAAACAGTGGCAATAATTTTGTCGCAGATCATAAACAACTTTTATTGTTTGACACAATGACAAAATAGCTGTCCATCCCTTGAGATTTCCCAGAGCAACTTTTAAAGTAATGAAATTTGTACTTGATGTATTTAAAAGTTGAGTCTTTTTTATATTGTATTAAAAAGCTATGAGCTGCAAAATCCTAATGGACTGATTTTTTTACTTCAGAGTGTAGAATACTGTTAATTCAATGTTTGAAAAATCCAATGATTCGAAATGAATATATTACCGTACTAACTACTCTTGATGAAAAATAAAATGCTTCTGAAAAAAAGCGTTCATTTATCCATCCCGTAAATCTTTTTGACTTTTCAGTTATACGCCATCCATCACTCCACAACTGCACTTACCAGCAGTAAAATGTTTAATTTGTTTCTGCCAAAATAATGTACAACAAAAAAGTTGAATGTTTGGGCAAAAAATATGTGTTAATGAAAGAGGACATACTTGACATCTGGTTGAACCTTTGTGGAGCGTTTGTACAAACATTTTTTATCACACCCTCATTGTTATTACATGTTAGTTAGAAAGTCATGAGCAAAACTGGGGTGATAAAAAGATTTGGACAACATTATAAATCTACTTTATGAGCGTAAAAACTGTGCAATAAAATGACAAACAAAAGAGAGGAAGTTATAACTGTGCAAAAAATCACAGTTCACACTCGAGCTTCATTCAACACAGATAAATAATTATCCCGGGATGAATGCAATCCAAAAAAAAATTCTATAACCTCACCGTACATATATACAAATTATTCATGAGATATTTTGTTAGACCGTACAAAGGTGTCGAGCACAAACAAAGCGTAACTACAAAATGGAGTAAATATAATCACTGAATTCCTACTGTGCTCATTGCACGATAAATTGTTATCCAAGTTCACTGTTTCCGTACTTACATACTAACTAATTAACTAACTAACAAACAACATTAAAAAAGGCATAAAGCTCCACCAACTCTATTATTGCCAGCAGCCTGTAGCCACTAAAAGATGGATAATTACTCTTGATGGGAACACTGTTCATTCTAATTACTATAAACCTGAACATTGTGACTACATTTTTTTACAATAAACAAATTTTCCCGCAGCAATCATAATTTCTTCTCGGCCAGTTTTCCACATTGCTTATCAGATATTAAATTAGTGAGGAATGTGCATGCATTCTTACTTACTAACTAACTAACTCACTCACTCGCTACACACATGCACCAATCTTGGCTACCTGACTTGTCTATGCCTACTGTTTTGCACTCATTTGTGAAAAGCATTGTAATATTCACTCCTCACCAGTGGCAAACAGGAACAAAGATAATTACCCTGGGTGATAATTGCTCTTAGTACTGTGTGATCACCATGATTACGGAATATAATGTATTCATGATTCAAATCACAAATATAATTGCAGTCATTAAAATGAACAGAAAGTTTTCCCGTGAAGAAAGAACAGGAACCGCAGCTTTTTTTCTCTTCTCGCACATGCACACTTTGTTATAACGCTCTTCTCCGTAGCATGTGTTATTACGGACTAACTAACTAACTGACTAACTAACTAACCAACAATTATCCATAAACTTTCTCTCACCTACCATTCATCTTACATTTTCTTGGCTCAAACTCTAACCAATAGTAACTACTGGATGTTCAGAATTGAAATGAAAAAATTTCTACCATGTTATGTGGCATTGGTTTTGTTTTCCGAGTTACAGTGCTAACAAAATTCAACACCTGACCATGTAACCTATATTGCAAACTCACTATTACTATTATGGAGGTCTATTCTCAGTTTAGGCGCATACTATAACTTACTTAAACGTACTGACGGCTTCACATCCATTATACCCGCATGAAAGACAAGAATGCATTTCCCAACTCATCTGCATATGAATCAGACCCGCAGATCTATAGAATCCTTTTTTCTGACTGACTTTTGTGTTATCTATCGCACAGCCACATGTCACACGCAAAACTCAACTGCTCCCATACTAGTGAACTATAATTTTGCAGCTGCGGGCTCATCATCAAGTGCAAAAATTTCTCACACATGACTTTTTTTTTCCTCCCATTTCCATCATCATCATCCGTTTTCATCAACTCCTTGTCTTGACGCCTATAACTAATCCTATGGTATTGCAAACGAATGTTTCAACAAGATAATAACTAGACAAGTTCACCTGAATATTATCCCTGGGTAGCCTACATAGCAAATAGTTTATACGGAAAAGAAAAAATTCTTGGCAACTCAGCTTAACTAACGAAAAGCACATATCTACTGTGCTGTTCTGACCAACAAATGTTGTTGACTCATGAAATAATGATGAAAGATAAGATGAAATGAGCGGCGAAAAAATGAGAAAAAAGTACCGGGAAAAAATTTTGGACAAAATAAATAAAAAATGTTTTTTGGTTCCTTTCCAGTAACTTTTGTGTTTCTCATGCTTACTTTGTAGCCCAAACGTAGATTGTATATAGCGGAAGCTTGTGAAATCGTGGCATTGGTTTGCACTGTTGCACTTTTCTCATATCACTGGCTATGATGAGTGGAAAACTTTTTTTGTCTTAACACTCAAATTACAGTGTTTTGTTTGTGTTCAAGGTGAATGAGTTGTATTATTCTTGCACGTAATTGTGTGCATTAAATGTGAGGAGTGAGTGAGTGATTCAAGTCATGTTGTTATACTTTTTCACAACCTACAAATAAATATACTAGAGGGACCAGTCTTTTCTTTCAACATGAGAAGGGGAAAAAACTATGGACTTTTCATTTGGTTGGATGCACTTGAATGAACATTTGTGCATGATGAGGCTCCTTTCGTATTGTTTGGTCAAACTTACCAGTAGTTTTGTTAAATTCCTATTGTAATGCAATCATTTTTTTGAGGAAGCGGACACTATTTTTATTTACATTAGCATTGCGGCCGAATTAAATAATAGGTTCAGTTGGTCGCTATGTAGTATTTAGATATTGTTGAGGGACTCTTATTGTCTGATGGTTAATATTTTTTATGTTTTGTATCCCATGTGGGAGAACCACTGTTGCATATCATTCTGCAATACTTGATTTTTTCATTTCATGATTCGCTCTGGTGAGAGTTGAGTTTTCAGGTTTACAGGGGTGCTAAACAATGTGTGCATGTAGGCAACTAACGTGACGGAAATTAAACACATTTATTTGATTTTTTTGTACCTAGGGCACTAATTTTTATTCAATTTATCGAGCAAGCGGTTAATTTAGTTAGTATAGGATAATTTTGTTAAACGTTTGATTTTGTTGACACGATAAAAACAATAGTTTCATTCAGGAAATTGAATTTAGTAACTTTATTGATTACGATGCAGGCAGTATTGTATTTTCTCAAGATCCAATAAAGTATGCAGAAGAACGATTTTCCATCTAAAAATCAGCACAGTGCCTCCTCAATTCATAGAAAACAATCTACACAATTTTAAATCCTGTTTTTTATGTAAGAAAACATTAAGATGCAGTGAGATGTCACGGGAGTGAATGTAAAATCCCTGCGTTGTAACTATACAATCCTTGTTCACGCACATCTAAACGTTGATTGTCATGATCCTATAATCAGTTTCACGTAGCGTGTTTTTTGAAGGTCAAAATGGTCAAATAATTTTTCTAGAAGATTACACATAACAATCCTCCAACTCAAACCATCAATGTGCATGCAAGGATTGGGAAAATGTCACAGCCTGCCAAAATCCGGTGATAATAATGGTACAATATTGTATGCGAGGGAAACTGGATGGTTGCTAAATACTGGAAAAATGTGTATGTTCTTTCCTTGCAACGTGCTTGTAAAACATAAGGGGGGAAATCGAAATGCCAGATTTTTTCTTCAAACACACATAACCTATATAGATTGGGTATAAGAGCCAAGTAGGAAACTTGTGTGGTATACAAACGCATAAATAAATCACAGTTGACATTTCCTTAATTAACTTGCACCGTACTTTTATTTCATATGTAGTTTTACTACGCTCGCATTTAATATTATGTATTTTATGTGTTTGACTGAGGCAACTTTAGTACCGCACAGAAAGATGATACAATGTAATGCTCCTCACATATGCATGATGTTGATTTACATGGGAAATGTGGAATTGCATTTTTTGTCCAATCCTTGTACACCACTACCGCCAAGAGGTTCCAATTCACTATACAAGATGATTTACATAAAACACACACATGCTTTTGGTAGCTAGCAAAAAATTGAAAACAACAGCATTTCACACATATGTACGAGCAGTATTTAATGAGTACATTTGCCATTCTTTTTTCAACCAAAGCCACTACCCAATCAAAGGGTAATGATCATACACTTTTTTGCACACACACACATTCTCAAAAGTTTCCATTTATGAGCCCTTTACAAGTAAGTACAGTATAGTTAGTGGTAGTAATCATCCACATAATAAATCATACGCACCCTCTGGTACAATATTTAAAATGCAATGAAAACGAGTCCATTTCTTGGCTCGTAATAATAATACTACAGGACTTGTGGGCAACTCACATTTACTGTCTTAAGTATTGTGTTTAGTTGGTAGTTATGCCATGCTAATTACTTGTTTAAAGATTTACACCTTTCACAATCCACATTAATGTTTTACCTATGGAAATAAAGTTTTTCTTTCTCACAAACTTTGCGCTATACTTCTCCAAAGTGCTCCATATCCTACAGGGAAGAAAAGTACACTAACTTACTTAACCTTTCATACATAT
>Ga0210040_10009608_pt1 | contig 11236 bp, 11 predicted proteins | sample CryGeyCG12114_NA_FD_185462 | JGI IMG/M metagenome (GOLD analysis project Ga0210040, IMG submission 185462) | Groundwater microbial communities from aquifer - Crystal Geyser CG19_WC_8/21/14_NA (SPAdes) (version 2) | ecosystem: Environmental > Aquatic > Deep subsurface > Groundwater | place: USA... | reverse complement strand
GTACCATGTATACATTATGCAACGATAAAAAGTCCAAATTCTGCTTGCCTTGCAAGCACAAAAAATTAAGCTCACGTTATCGAATAAAGGAAAACTAAACGATCTATTTAAGTATTCGTTTTTCGGGGCAATATTTTAATTTTTTCGAAATAAATTGAAGGAATTCTATTCGAAAGTTTCTTTTAGATCTGTTATGCTAGCTAAAAGAACTATTTCGCTCAATTATCTGCTCCTCACGAAACACACATATGATGATCATAAAGGCCCTATAGAATCCAAAATATTTTTTAATAGTACTATATTATCAATTACATGGATAATGATCCTTTAGAAATGGATTTTTGTTTCAATGTCACTGATTCAATGAATCCACAAATCATCCATTTTTCATTTTCAAGTTGTTGAAAATTGACTGTAATAGAGGGCATCTCCTTTCAGAAGTGAGAATAGGAATTTCCTTACTCACGGGAAAAAAAAAACTTTATCAGCATAGCACAGCAAGATGTACTTCCATGGTGTACATAGTGTACAATCACGATCCCTTATCCTTATGTACCCAACTTTACTGGGTTCATTTAATGCCACAAGTAGTATTACTCTGTTATCAGACAAAAACAATGTCACCTAAATTCAAGCCGGTGATAAACTAACTGCATCGTAACTCCCAACCAACGTAGATTTTACTGTCAATCAACTCAGACAGTCTTGGTGTTGGATTTGAATCAAAACGCATCCTCCTGTGTTGTAAAAAAAACCGTACAACTAAAAATGTCTCAAATCTTAGCAATATTATTTAGTTTGTTCACTGTGGGAGCTATAGCCGTAAATAGTGATGAACCACTAGTAGTTCAATTAGACAATGGAAACCAACTTATAGGGATTCAATTAGTGACTCAATTTACGGAGACCCCATTTTTTCAATTCAGGGGCATTCCATACGCCAAGGCTCCAGAAGGATCTCTTCGATTTCAGGTTTTATTAGCAATATTTTTTCTTATTGGCAATTTGATTTCATCAAATTTCATGGTCGGGATTTGCTTTCCTTTTAGCCCCCTGAAAAATTTAACGAAATTTGGGACGGTATACGAGATGCAACTGAATTTGGTTCCCCATGTCCACAACTAGATGCAATGGACGAATCTGCAGATGCTGTAGTGGGAGCAGAAGATTGTTTATTCTTGAATGTGGCGACTCCGAAAGATTACAAAGTTAGTTATTCATATATTTTTCTAACTCCACTACATGCATTAAGCAATGCATTATGCATAATGATCAAGATTAATATAATTTTTTTAATATAATTTAGTCTGGAATGAAATATCCCGTCGCAATTTGGATTCATGGGGGAGCCTTCACTTTTGAAAACGGAGATTCATATGGTCCAGAAAAACTTTTGGAGCATCCCGTCATTTTAGTAACGTTTAATTTCCGACTAGGAGCTTTAGGATTCATGAACACAGAAGATGGAAAAATTCAGGGCAATATGGGCTTGAAGGATCAAGTGATGGCACTCCAATGGGTTCAAGAAAATATTCATGTTTTTGGGGGAGACAAGGATCAAGTGACTCTTTTTGGAATTAATACGGGAGCTATTTCTGCTCATTTGCATCTCATTTCTGACATGTCAAAGGGTATAAAACACTATCAGTGCTAATTAATTGACAAACTGACCAAAAACCACATGACTTATTTTTTATTACTTCAAGGATTATTTCATCGCGTGATGCTACAAAGTGGATCAGCATTTGCTCAATGGGGAATTACTAAACAACCTGCAAGCAGAGCAAAAATTATGGCTAAGGACCTGCTACGTTGCGAACTGAATGACACTTTTACTGTGTATGAATGCTTAATGACTGCAGATGCAAAATACATGACTAAAATAACCCAAGGATTTGCAGTTAGAGCCCAACAATTCTAAATTTAAATTTCGGATTTGATTTGGGATTATTCATATGATTTTTTCATGATTTTAGGAATGGTACATCGACCCGTTAGTAGCAGTTGGACCTTCAATAGAAAATGCGGGAACCGACGAGAAATTTTTAGTCGGCAATCCGTATACGATTGTCAAGAGTGGAAATTTTTGGGGAAAAAATATTCCCATTGTGATGGGCGTTGTGAAAGATGAAGGATTATTGCATTCTGCAGGTGAAGAAAAAAATTTGTAAAATCTAAGAAGGGTGGTGAAAAAGTTGATATAAGAAAACTTTATACCCTTTTATTGGTTAGATATCGGGCACCATGGAATGCTGCGCCGTGTATTTAATTGGGAATGGAAGCAAGCTGGTCCAATAAGTCTGCATTACCGTGCCACTTCAATGGATCTGGACCGAGCTTCAAAACGAATCTGGAAATATTATTTTTCAGATGAAAATCAAGAAAGCATTAAAGACAAGCAACAGGAAGAAATAGTTTTGAAATCGGATAAGGAAACAGAAACTGGTGAAAAAGTTATTGAAGAAGAGGATTATTTGCCTCAAAACACGACTGACTTTATTGACAAAAACAATAAATTCAAAGAGTTGACAGAAATGTACTCGGATCGATTTTTTTTCTATCCGCTTCATCACACGGCCAGATTGCATGCCAAAGTTGGCAATAATGTGTACGTCTATTGGTTTGAGTTTGAAGGCAAAGAGAGTGTATTAGGATTGAGTGGACATGAGACTATGGGTATGAAATTAATCAGAAAATTGATTTTCCATTTCGAATTCCACTAATTCCCCTACTTAGTATCACATGCCATGTATATTTTCGTAATCCTAGGTGTTGCACATTTTGACTCGATTCAATATTTGTTCCACACTCCATATTTCAATGAAACGGTCGATCCTGAAGAAATCGAGTTTTCTAAACGTTATACTAAAGGAGTGGCTCATTTCATCAAAACTGGGTAAGGGTTATATCAATTCAGTGTTTGCACATTCTGTACGCCAAAAAACACATCAAATCTTTTTCAAATCGACTAGAATTAGCAATATTTTGAGTTTTTACGTCATTTTGACAGTTTTAAGCGCAATCTTGTACGCTAGATGGCGCATTTAGTAAGCACAACAATCTCAAAACAGAGCCATACCGTCAAACTAACGGCGCGAACTTTTTTAAACGTCAAAGAGCAATAAGACAAAGAAAAAAAGACCCAAATGAAAACGTGTAAATAAAAATATTTGTTAAAGAAAACCTTTTTCTGCTACAGTGAGCCCCCCGAACCATGGTGGCAACCCGTGTCCCAAGAAATGGGTGAAGGGAAAGTCCCATTAGTTTACAATAGGATTAGCAAAGACACTCATACAATAATGGACGAGCCGTTTACTGACCGAATGAGATTTTGGGATTCTCTTTCCCTGGTGGAGTACGAACTGGCCAGTCTCATCGACTCCATAGCCGCATCACCCCCAAAAACGGATGAAAATCCTGTCAATCCACAAAAAACCGAATTGTGATCTTATCCTACAACCAACATAACGATTATTGCTGAAAATGATGTAAATTATCTTAAGCCAACCAACAAAACACAATAAACAGTCAAGTCATTCAGTAACTCACCACGGTTTACTTACCTACTCACATTATCTAATTGCATTTAACTAGCAAGGTACCAATTTCTGTAAAGTATTATTTGTCAACACTCACTCGACATCACAGCCTCCCACAGCACAAGCAAGCAGCCGCATTACCATTTGATTTAATTCTTCAAACCTTAGCCTTATCTGGAAGAAAATCTAAGTAGCATAAAATCCAGCTTCACAATCCATTTCATTTCCATACAAGAAAACAACGGAAGACTCTAAAGACAAGTATTATGATTATGACTCCATGTCCAAAGAAAACCAAGATATCCAGTAGTCAAGTAGATGCTACTAGGGCACAAGGGAAGAGCGAGGATTATCTCAATCGTCTTCGGAATGTGAGAAGCCCTGCTGGGGGCGAAATCAATCGTGTGAAAACCATTTCTCCTATGTGCTCCCTATCTATCGCTGTTGTTACTTTTACTTTTGGTTGGTAAATAGGAGGGACCAACTGCAAGAAAAGCAGTGACACCAAACAAGAACATGAAGAGACCCTAATCCCAGCTCACAGCGGGACCAGCATGAGGAATTCCAAGGAGCCGGCCACATTCACTAACTTCACCCTTGGTATTATCATGGGAGAGAAAGCTACACAAAGAAAATGCAAGCGACCGAAACGAACCGGTATTTCAAAAACTAAATGTTCTAAAGGCTACGGTTCGAGAGCTATAGGTTAAGGTATAGAGAGAACTACTTCGTCCACATCGGTATCGAGAGCGGACATTGCATAATTCGATTTTGCGTTTCGACTGTGCGGACAGAAAATTTTCCAGCCTGAAAGTAGGAGAGTAAGTTATTTAGATTAGTACTTGGAGCGGGATTATAGCATGACTTTCACGGGGCCTCATGTTTGCTAGTTACTATAAAAAGGAAGCATTGTTGTTCTTTGTGCATAGGAGAAAACCCATCTAGCCTGAGGCTCCGATTTATACTCATAGGGGAATGATGACAAGTGAGGAAACCGCCAGATTATTATTATTGTGAAGAAAATACAGTATTTTCGAGCCTTTGAAATCAAGTATAAGATATATACGACAGAAGCTATGGAGTGTGAGTGAAGTGAAGGATGAAAACTACGAACAGTTAGTAAAAGTAAGCTACTTTCCTACTACTAGTCTAGTACACATGCAAATTATGTGTCGAGTGTTTTTTGCACGCGCAGAATATGAATTGCTGAGTTGAAATTGAAGAAAAAAATGTGGTATCGGCCCTGTGGGATAATAATAATACTGAGGATTGAAAAAGGAGATGGTGAGGAGAAAAGGTGATGGAAAAATTAATATGAAATTGGAATCATCACATGTAAACATGAAAAGTGCGTGAAGAACTGAAAAACGGAGCTAAGCCCCATGTTAGAAAAACATGTAGATTTTGTCCCAAGTATGTTTTATGCGTATACCGTACAGTTTGGAATTATGACCTTTGGACACGACATATAATATATCCCAGGGAAAGCTGTAGGTAGCTATGCTATAAATCGAAATCCAACTGTCTTCAGTTTGTAAGATTGGAAAAGTTCCAAAAGCTAAAGTGAAATGGGGAACCCTTTTGCAGAAAGGCTCAAATGCATTGCATTGGAGGATAGAATGAAATCCTAAGACGACAAATTTACGGATTTCGGAAACTAAACTAACGAAGGTGGGAAGGAGACTTTGGTGCGCTCAGATTTATAGATTTTAAGTGACTGGCGGAAATGATTTTGGGATTTAGTTCCATGCATGGGAAAAGGTGGAAAGCATGAGTGAGTGGTTGGATCACGTAATCGAAATTGGAGAAGACGATTGAAGACACACACTTTATTTCTCATGCATAAGAAATTGATGGATTTCTCAGGGTTGCGAAAAATTTAATATCTCCTTTACCAAGACATCTCACGTACCAGTTCTTTTACAAAAGCTCAGGTAGCTGTCTGAACACGTACCACCATCAGAATTAATAAAAAAATACAGCAGAATGCCGCGCTGAATCAAACATACAGGATTAATCCTCATCGGGAGTTAGAATAAATGCAGTATGCAATGAACCATTTCAGTTTTCAGTGCATTATGTGCACTGTGACTTCTATTACACCTGCCTCTGTTTATCATACAATGCCTTGACCATAATACACTTTTTACGCCAGCTTTATGAGCCTGTGAACCGTGTAGTAAGCCAACGAAAAAAACGAATAAAGTAAATAATGATGATTACTGCTTTTTGAAACTCCATAAGTTTTATTAACTTTCTAAAAAGGTCAAAACAAGCAATCTATAAAATATAAGAATGAGGCAGCGCCAAGATTGACTCTTGTATAAGAAATCATGAACATGAAAAAAGAGAAAACATTAATCTTAAACTCTACTAAAAATGCATGTTAAAAATCTGTCTGAAGTCGGAACATGCTTTAAAATTTAAAATATTTGCCAATCTTTAGCGTTACCAATCAAATATAATAAAATATATGGAAGAAATGCAAATGGTTGCTAATATGCCAAACAACTAAAAATTAAAAATCTCACACGTCTAAAACATCTCTATCCCTGGTACACACATACTGAGCCTTCACAGAGCACAATGTGCCATTCGTAACTGGATACAATTTACGAACCGGGATTCTGCCACTTCCAACAGCCGAGTAATACACAGTTGCAGACTCGTATAGCACACATCTACTGTTGCTATTATAATCAAAAGCATCAGCAGTCCATTCGTCTTTCATGCTCAAAATGGTCTCAATATCATTCGCGAAAACAGTCTTATGTTCTTCTGATCCAGTCTTTTCAAAATAGCGGCCACTTGTCCAAAATTTTGCTACATGTAATCAAAATCCAATAACGCAACAAACTATGTTCATCAAAATCATAATCACGCAGATGATAGCATTGATAGTCATATAGTACTATTCGAAACTTCTGTTTACATTGATATTGAATATAAAAATATATATCTAACCTGGCAAGCTGCTTTTATCAATTGTGTCTGCCACTCGTTGGTCCATGGATACAAGCTTCATTTTCATGCTTTTGCAATTGCACATTGCATCATACCAGCTCACCTACAAAAAATAAAAAATATGTATCATGCGTGGCACTTCAAACATTGATTAATCTAGCAAATCAACAACTAAGAAAAAGAAAGCCAACTTACTTTGTCATTCGGGGGGCTAACAAACATTCCATCTTCTTCATAATCCCATTCACTCTGAAAACAAAATCAACAGAAGTTGGAAATTAGCCCAAAAACTGAGCTCAATTCAACATAATCTGTAATAGTCAATCTAGGCAACTATTACTTACAGCAGAGTCCAATCCAGTTGCAAAATATTGGTAGCAATAACTACCCAATCTCTGCTCCAGAAAATCAGTCGAGTTCAAGTCAATCAAAAAGTTCCATAGCATATTGTCCACATTGTAAAGAGGATACCGACGTTCTCGCCGGGCGATTTCATACAGTCGAGCAACCGACAGTGCTGCCGGTTCTTCTCGGCTTGTCTCTTCACCCCCCACGTGCATGTCCATCACTTCGTCATCAGCCACCAATTCCACAGCGTCAGCATCGTATTCGTAAGTTTCATCATAGTAGTGGTCATAAAAATCCTCGGGTTGATAGTTCAATGAGTTGTAGTAATCTCGAATGTAATCAATCGGTGTGTTCCGCATTGTGACAGAAGTTTCAGGTTCATCGGACAAAACAACTAAACGAAACCCGAAACCAATAACAATAACAAATCAGTTAGTTAGTTACCTAGTTGGTGGGTACTTATCCTATGTTACTTTGAATGGGTTTATCTATCTAATAATCTACTACTACTTCTATGGGGTATATCTAACTGCCAAGTCATTTTGCAGAGCTTGTGTGGTAGGCGGGTGCTATGATTGGTGAGTCCGGAGGCATTGTATCTTCAAATCTGTTTAATAATCAGACATAGTTTTATGGAAAGTTTCTAGAGTCTGGCTCGTCAGACAAGGAACACAACGAGCACTTAATTTTCAAACTGACCAATCTGAGCACTTCCTGGACAGCTGCTACACCCAGAATCACATATACTTACAAAGAGTGCCATAAGGTGAATTGAGTTGGGGGGGTGGGTTACATAGATTTGGTGGGAAACAGCTACGCTACAACTAACAACTGGGTTTAAAATTTACATTTCCGGAAAACGGCTCCAGTGCCAATAAAAAGAGCTCCGATCATGGCTCCAACCATGACAGCAACAAAGCATAAGAAAAATGCTAGGGCAGCCTTCTTCGCGTTATTAAATTCTTCGATTACAAGATTCGGATTTTTGACTCGAGTTCCAGTCACATGGATCTTTTTCATCCCCAATTCTATATCATGTATTTTACTAGCTTGACCCATTTTCGTCACTAGAAATAGACACAATGCGATATGCGATTAAATTCAATATGAACTCACACGACATCAAAATCAAAACTGATCAGTTATTAGTGAACTTATTATAGACGATTTTACTTACTTGTACCACAGAAAACAAACAGAGTCTGCCGAGTTTTGGAACTTTCTTGAATAACAGTTTGTTAATAGTGCAAAAAACACCTTAATCAACTTGATTTGCACAATTTATCACAACTAGCATAATAACACGAAACTAAACAAACACTGTCACGGTTTTCCAGCAGCCGTTTTAAGTTGTTTTTATTCACCAATTCACTCAACTTCAAAACAACCTTATCCTGTCTAGGGAAAATGGCAAATGAACATTTCCGTCCGAAAGAGTTATACAATGCACTGGTTCCCCATACCAAAAAAAGCAAGTGTCGTACACCTTGAACTCTACAGTTTGGAATAGTCCTTTTCTTCATACGAAGGCATGCCATTGACAAAGCTGGGAATCAAAAATAGTGCGATATGAAATGCGTTAAAGTTGACTTAAAATATTTTAATCATTCGTAAAGATACTACTGAATCCTTGTTAAACAGGAACAATACTTAGTAGACAAAAGTGCTACAAAACTTGCTATCAGAGATGAATTTGAATTTCAAAATTTGAAAAACATGAATAGATTGGAAAATGCATAGTGTGCATTCGCATCAAGGTATATAGATAGAATAGTATTTGTAGATTCGCATGAGGATATAAAATACAATTTAACAGTGAGCAGTTAGTTTAGTTTAGTGGTTATAGTTACTTGATCTTTTTGATTGTGTACACAAAACAATAAGACTCTTGCTGTACTGTATGCATAAAATGCGACGTGAGACTCACTTTGGCTCTTATCTGCCATATCAGTTCATGTGGCATCTTTAGGTCCGCTGTCCGCTGCTATATGTAAACTTGGCTGCCAAAATAAAATACTAAATATTTATCTCTTGTTCAACGATTCCCGTAAGCCGTATTAGAATTTCAAGACTTGTCTTGTATAGTGTTTGCAATGATGTAAAACAATACAGTTGCATAAAGTGAATTACATGCGTAAGCATAACAAGTTTTAGCCCAGTTGACACGCATATTTTTAATGTGCTTTAAATCGGCTCCTTGAGTCAGTTAAATCGTTACAAACTTCATCGGTTTATAGATTTTCTAGGAAATGGTCCGCATGCAAATGGGTAGATTTGAGATACCCAGAATGAAGTAAGAGTTTACAGGATGTTTTCTTGTTTTGAGGTTTTTATCCTTTGTTATACCAAATAAACACACATTTTAGATTCATTTTTATACCCACACAAATTACAATCTGTCTAAACTTGCTAACTATGCAGTACAATAATGACATTTTCGTTTCTGCCGTTTTTTCTTGCACGCAAATTTTAGAGAAATGAATATTTTCTGAAGGAATTTTATTTTTTGCTTCAAACTAGTTAGCTCATCAAAGATAACAAGCCGGAGCCAAAAATTTTATCTCAACGGGAAAGCTATCGTTTTGCTGTTTCGGTAGTTACAAGATAAAACAAAAGAGGCTCAATTTTCCTAATGATATCGATTCCAATGTAGACTTAAGATTCTTTTCGAAAACTAAAAGATAATAACTAGCTTGCATTCGTTTCCGAAGCTAATATACTACTGATCACTACTATACCCTAAAATATCTTGGAACTCTACTAACTGAATTTAGTTCCCATTGCTTTCAGAACAAGTTCCAGTATTGCACGAAAAAATAGTTCGGAAAAGTTAAACCATAGAGTTCTCTGTCTAACTACAATAAAATATGTGTCAGTAGTGCAATTCACAATAAAACCAATATTATTTGCTCTATAAAAACTGCTTATATTCAGCCAATTTTAACAGTTGCCAAAAAGGAATCCAGTTATGATCGTATTTTTATCTGCCCCCTGCCCATGTCATACGAGCTTTCCTGTATTGTTTTGAATTACAGTCTACTACCCAGTAAATTCCATAATACTATACCTTATTCAAACAAAGGTCAGCTGCAATAGGTACTAGCGGAAAATATATAGCTATGATTGTAGCTGTATTGCAACAAAAGTATTATTGCTAGTCCAAACTTGACTCCAGTAGGAAAATGGACAATCTTCTTCCTTTTAATATGCAATCATTCACTCCAATTAATTCAAAAGTAAAATATTGGTTTGCAGACAAAATGGCAAAGCGTAAGACGAGAGCTCATGAATATGCATATGCCCTGGCACAGTAAATCTAGAGTTGAGGACAAGGATACGGAATGACAGCCATTATTTGTATGAAGACAACTACAACTGTTAAGATTTCAAAATGAACGAGTGCACAAGTCACAAAAGCATCTCAAGACATCGTTCCTATATATAAAGTTGTCCTGCATAATTTTAAATATTTGAATGCCAAATGTATCATGTAGCGGAGACTCTACTGGATTTGAACATGTGTTCATTCTCACGTGAAAGTATTATATTAGTTTGATAGTTAGCTATATAGTTTGCCACAAAGCATATCTTTTTGGACAAATTGTTTCCAAACGCTGATAAAAATGGATTTCCCAGGAGAACAAAAGATCGTTTCATCTTGTAATCATTTTACAGTAGCAGTTTCCAGTTAATCTACTCGGATCCCACAAATGAGCAAGGAAGAATAGTCATTTTTCAACTACGCATATTTTGCTTATCCCATTTTACTTACTACTACACTAAAGCGGTATCAAATCCCACTTTGATCTTTAGTTAGTTAGTAGATATTCTAAACCATATGAGTCGTTCTTATCACACAAACCCTTTGCTTTAAAAACGATTAAAGCTAGCTCACCAAAAAGCAAGGTATCAGTTTGTGATCATAAAACCCACACTCTACTGGAAGCTTCAATTTTCAGCTAGCATGCTAGCAATTAATTACACGAACTGCGATAGTCATTCAAATTCCTGAAACAGTTTCAAAGAGTACGTTGAGATCAAAAAGTAGCTCCAATGATTGATTACTCTCATCATAATACAGTTACAGTAACATATTTTTACTGTTTAGTTAACTATCTGAACAACAAATAAATAAATTATCCTTAAAAACATTGCACAAAATCTAATAAAACTATGAATCACACGAAATAATTATGATTTAGAGTCGCTATTAACAATACAAGCATAAATATGAAAACTAAAATGAAACAACGATTGCGCTCAATGCTCAGAATGCACACAAAAAAGGACGCTATCTTCGACGCATGAGCAGTAGCTGCTATTGCAATCCACCTTTGTTGTTTGTTTCGTTGTGTATAGTCTGTCTTATACTATATAGTATACTG
>Ga0210040_10009607_pt1 | contig 11236 bp, 11 predicted proteins | sample CryGeyCG12114_NA_FD_185462 | JGI IMG/M metagenome (GOLD analysis project Ga0210040, IMG submission 185462) | Groundwater microbial communities from aquifer - Crystal Geyser CG19_WC_8/21/14_NA (SPAdes) (version 2) | ecosystem: Environmental > Aquatic > Deep subsurface > Groundwater | place: USA... | reverse complement strand
CGGCGCCGCGGCCCCGCCGGCCCTGGCCAGCGGCCCCTTCGCCGCCACGGCCTCCGACCGCGGCATCGAGGCGCGGCTGGAACTGCTGCCCAACGGGGAGGCGCTGCGGCCCGGCGAACCCGTCCGCATACGGGTGAGCTTCACAACCGCGGAGAACCCCGGCTCGGCCGCCGCGCCGCTGCGCGGCGCCCGCCCCGCCGCCTGGGCCGAGCGCGGCGGCGGCCGCGCCCTGGAATGCCGCGAGCGCGTGCGCGGCCTGATCGAGAAGCGCCTGGGGCGGGAGCCCGAGGTGGACTTCAACGCCTGGCACCTCGCCTATCTCGGCAGCAACGGCGCGGTGCAGGTGATCGACCCGCTGGGCGGCAACGCCCGCACCCGCCTTCTCGCCGCCCTCAACCTCGGCGCCCGCCCCGGCGGCTGGGCGGTGGACGCGGCGCGCGGCACCATCCACGTCTCCGTGCCCGAGAAGGGCGAGGTCGTGGAGATCGACGCCATGCGCTGGGTGGAGCGCCGCCGCATCGCGGTGGGCGGCCGCCCGGCCCGCCTGGTGCACGAGGCCGGCGCGGCCCGCCTCTGGATCGGCCAGGACGGGGAGGAGGGCGCGGGCCCCGAGATCGTGCTGCTGGACCTCAACAGCGGCGAGGTGGCGGCGCGCCTGCCCGCCGGCCCCGGCCCGCACCGGCTCGCGGCCACCGGGCCCGGCCAGGCCGTCGCGGCCTCCGCCGCCGGCGCCGTGCTGCTGGACGCGGAGGAGGCCCGCCCCCTGCCGGGCCTCGGCGGCGGCTTCGACGACGTCGCGCATTCCACCCTCGCCGGCGCCACCCTTCTGCTGGACGCGGCGGGCGGGCGCGTGATCGCCATCCGTGCGGATGGCCGCCCCGACTCCGCCTGGGAGGTCGCGGCCAGCGCCGCCGGCCTTTTCCTGGACCCGGCGGGCCGTCTTCTGTTCGTGCCGGAAGCCGGGGAGCACCGGGTCACGGTGATCGACCTCGCCCGCGGCGCCGTGGCCCATCGCGTGCCGGTGGAGGGCGCGCCGCTCCGCATCGGCTTCAGCGCCACCCAGGCCTATGTGCAGTCCGAGGCCGGCGCCTCGGTGGCGCTCATCGCGCTCGGCAGCCTGGGGGAGTCCGGCACCCCCGCCGTGACCACCATCGCGGCCGGGGAGGGCGGGCTGGTCCCGGGGGAGGCGCTGGGGCCCATGGTCGCCTCCGCGCCGGGGGACTCCGGCATGCTCATCGCCGCCCCGGCGGAGGGGGTGGTGCATGTCTACATGGAGGGCATGGCGGCGCCCGCCGGCCTGCTGCGCGTGCCACGCGGCCGCCCCCTGGCCATCGCCCCGCTCGACCGCGGGCTGCGCGAGACCGCCCCCGGCCAGTTCGAGACCGACGGCATCTTTCCCGCCGCGGGCCGCTACGTCCTGCCCGTGCTCCTTCAGGGCAACAGCTTCCTCCACTGCTTCGAGGTGGAGGTGGGCGGGGAGGAGGTTCTCCCGCTCAGCCGCCGCCTCAGGCTGGAACTCGCGGGCAACGGCGCCGGGCCGGCCGCACGCACCCTGCAGGCCGGCGCCCCCGCCTCTCTCCGCCTGCGCATCCAGGGCCCGGAGGAGGAGGGCGCCTGGCGCGAGGCCGGGGATCTTTCCGCCCGCGTGGTGCAGTTCGTCGGCCACTGGCAGGCCCAGCTTCCCATGCGCCCGCTGGGCGACGGCCTCTACGAGGTGGCGGGCGTGGCGCCGCCGCGCGCCGGCCCGGTCACGCTTTACGTCGAATCCCCCTCGCTCGGCCTCGAGCCGGGCACCCTTCCCACCATCCTGCTCCGTGCGGTGGCCCCATGAACCCGATCTCCCGCCGCCGGGCGCTGGTTCTGCTCGGCGCCGCGTCCGCCTTGGCCGCGGCCCCCCCCGCCCTGGCGCATGAGGGCCATGTCGCCCCGGCCGTGCCGCTCCCGCCCGCAGCGGGCGCGACCGACCGCCTGCGCGGCCCCCTGCCCGATGCCCGCGTGGTGGACGCCAGCCAGCGCCGCCGCCGCCTGGTGTCGGAGGTGATCGGGCGCCGCGTGGTGGCGATCGACTTCGTTCTGACCGACTGCTCCACCGTGTGCAGCATCATCTCCGCGGGCATGGCGGGCGCGCAGTCCCTCCTCGGCCCGCGCCTGGCCGGGGAGGCCGGGCTGCTGAGCCTCGCGCTCGACCCCATCGGCGGCACGCCGGAGGAGCTGGCCCGCTATGCCCGGCGCTTCGGCGCGGGGCCGGGCTGGGACTTCGTGAACCTGCCCCCGGCCTCGCTCGACCTCGTGCTGCGCCGCCTGGGAGGTCCGGCGGCGGGCAATGCCGACCACGCCCCCATGGTGGTGGTGCTGGATCCCCTGCGCGGCGAGTTGCGCCGCCTGCCGGGCATGCCCGGCGCCGAGGCGATCGCCGCCGCCGTTGAAGCCGCCCTGGCCGCGAGAACGCAGGCATGAACCCGATCGCCCGCCGCGGCCTGCTGCTCGCCGCCCCCGCCCTTCTCCTGGGTGGCCTACGCCCGGATCCGGCCGCGGCCCTGGAATGCGACCGGCGCGAGCGCGAGTATTTCAGCAACCGCGTGCTGATCAACCAGCACGGCCAGCCCGTGCGCTTCTACGAGGACGTGCTGCGCGACCGCACGGTGCTGGTGGGCTGGATCTTCACCAGCTGCCCCGATGCCTGCCCGCTGCTGGCCGCGCGCTCCCTGCAGATCGCCGATGCCGCCGCGCGCGCCGGCGCGCCGCCCCGCATCGTCCACCTGAGCACCGATCCGCGCACCGACCGGCCGGAAAAGCTCAAGGCCTGGGCCGCCCGCTTCGGCGATTATGCCGACTGGGTGCTGCTGACCGGCGCTCCCGCGGACCTGCGCGACGTCGCGCGCCGCCTCGGGCAGACCGTGAACGAGGCGCGGCCCGACCAGCACACCACGCTGATGCTGGGCGGCAACGTGGCCGCGCGGCGCTGGGCCAAGCTGCGCCCGGACCTGCCGCCCGAGGCCGCCGGCGCCCAGCTGGCCGACTTCTCCCTCGTGCCGCGCGCGGTGGATGCCGCAGCATGCACGAGCTGAGCGCCACGGCCCCGCTTCCGCCGCCGGGCAAGGCGCGGCCCGAACCTGGCCTGCCCGCACCCCGCCGCCACACGCTCAACCCGCCCGGACGCTGCCTGCTCGCGCCCGCCCTGCTGGCCACCGCCCTGCTGCTGACCGGCGCCCCCGCGCTGGCGGACGCCGCCGCGCTGCTGGGCGGCGAGGCTCTTTTCACGTCCGGCACCCGGTTGGGCGGCGAGGCGCCGCGCGCCACGGTCGCCAGCGGCAACACCGTGTCCGCCTCCGCCCTGCCCTGCGCCACCTGCCACGGGGCGGAGGGCGCCGGCCGGGCGGCCGAGGCCGGGGTCGCCCCGCCCGCCATCACCTGGTCCGCCCTGTCCCGCGCCAGCGCCGCCCGCCCCGCCTATGACGAGCCCTCCGCGCTGCGCGCGGTGGTGCAGGGCATCGGCGCCGGCGGCCGGGCGCTGGACAACGTGATGCCGCGCTACGCCCTGTCCATCGAGGACGGGCGCAACCTCGTCGCCTTTCTGCGCGCGCTCGACACCCGCCCGCTCCCGGGGGTGGAGGACAGCCTGGTCCGCATCGGCCTCCTCCTGCCGCCCGGCCGCGCGGGCGACGCCTTCGCCGCCGCCTTCGAGGCCGCGCTGGCCGCCGCCGCGCCGGAGGGCGTCTTCGGCCGCAGGCCCGGCGTGCTCCGCGCCACCGTCGCCCGCCCCGGCGACGCCCGCGCGGCGGCCGAGCGCCTGCTGGCCCAGTCCCCGCTGGCCATCGTCTCCGCGCTCCCCGGCGAGGTCGCGGCGGCGGCGGCGGGCGCCGCCACGGCCGCGCGGGTTCCCGTGCTCAACGCGCGCGCCACCGCCGCCCCGCCGCCGCTGTCCTTCGCCCTGCTGCCCGGCATCGTGGAGGAAGGCGCGGCCCTTCTCGGCGGCCTGCCCGAGCCCGGCCGCGCGCTGGTGGTGGCGGCCAGTCCGGATCAGCGCCGCCTGGCCGACGCGATCGCCGCGCGCATCGCCCAGGTCTCGGACGACGAGCCCCGCGTGGTCTCCCCCGCCGACCTCCCCGTTGCCGCCGCCGAGGCCTCCGGCGTGCTGCTGCTGCTGGCGCCGCCCGCGGCGCTCTCGGCCGTGCAGGCCCTGCGGAACGGCCCGCTGCCCGTGCTGCTGCCCGGCGCCGCCGGGGGTGCCGAGGCACCGGACCTGGCCCAGGCCCTGGGACGCCCGCTCCGGGTGGGGATCGGCGTTCCCGCCGGCATCGGCGCCGGTGCCCCGGCCGAGCGCTTCGCCGCCGGCCCCGCCCGGCAATCCGGCCTGCCCGGCCGCCTCGGCCACGCGGCGGGGGAGGTGGTGGTGGAAGCCCTGCGCCGCGCCGGGCGGGACGTGACGCGGGACCGGATCGCGGCCGTCCTCGGTGCGCCGGAGACCTTTGAGCCCGGTTCGCTGCCCGGGCTGCGGCTGGCCGGCGGCGCCAGGGCGGGATCGGTCGCGGTGTGGACGGCGGATATCGGCGGCGCGGGCCTCATACCCCCGCCCGCGCCCTGAGGGCCGCGGGGGGCGGGCCAGGAAGGGGAGGAACCAACAACATGCAACACACCATCCGCACCTGGCCGTCCGTGGCGGCCCTCGGGCACCTCCGCTTCGCAAGGCTCCGCCGGACCGCGGCGCGCCCGGGCTTCACCCTGGTGGAGCTCCTGGTCGTGCTCGTGATCCTCGGCCTGCTCGCCTCCGTCGCGGCGCCCCAGGCCATGCGCTATCTCGGCGGCGCCAAGCACGACGCGGCCAAGCTCCAGCTCCAGGGCCTGATGACGGCGGTGGACCTCTACCGGCTGGATGTCGGCCGCTACCCCACGCGGGAGGAAGGGCTGGCCGCCCTGATGCAGCGCCCCTCCGGGGTGGACCGCTGGAACGGGCCCTATGTGCGCAAGGCCGACCAGCTCCAGGACCCCTGGTCCCGCCCCTACCGCTACCGCTTTCCCGGGGAGAACGGGGTCTATGACCTCTTCACCCTGGGCGCGGACGACCGCGCCGGCGGCACCGGCGAGGACCGCGACGTGACGAGCTGGTGACCCCGTGCGCGCGCCCGGCTTCACCCTTCTCGAAATGCTGGTGGTGCTGCTGATCATGGCGCTCGCCGCCACCGCCGCGCCGCGCCTGCTGGGCGCCGGGCGTGGCGGCCTTCTCCGCGCCGCGGCCGACGACGCCGGGGCCATGCTGCGCGAGGCCCGCGCCGAGGCCCGCCGCACCGGGCGCGACGCGCGCGTGGTGTTCGACACGGCGCAGGGCAGCTTCCACCGCGTGGGCGGCAACCGCATCGGCCGGGTTCCGGCCGGCGCCGCCCTGGTGGTGGACGGCGTCCGGGAGGAGGCCGATGGCGAGGGCCGCATCGCGCTGCGCTTCGACGCCGAGGGCGGCTCCACCGGCGGCCGCGTGCGCCTCGCCTCCGGCGCGGCCTCGGCGGGGGTGGAGGTGGACTGGATGACCGGCCTTGTCCGCGCCCTGCCCTGACCCCCGCCCGACCGCGAAGCCCGGCTTTACCCTGCCCGGCTTCACCTTGGTGGAGGCGCTGGTGGCGCTGCTGGTGATCGGCGGCGCCATCGCCGCGGTGATGCCGCCCCTGGGCAATGCCCTGCGCGCCAAGGGGGAGCGCGAGGCGGAGCTGTCCGCCGTGCTGATGGCCCAGTCCATCCTGGACGCCCAGGCCCCGCCCGGCCTGGCGCGGGAAGGCCTGCGCGAGGGCCGCTGGGCCGGCGGCCGATGGGCCCTGGAGATCGGCCGGGGGGAGGAAGGCCCGGAGGGCCTCGCGCTCCGGCCCGTCCGGGTCGCGGTCGGCACGGTGGTGCTGCACACGCTGCGGCCCGGCCCCCCGGCGGAGGCCCGGCCGTGACGCCTCTGGCTCGCCCCGGCATGACCCTGGCGGAAACCCTGGTGGGCCTTGTCCTGCTCGGCCTCGTGGCGGCCCTCGGCCTGTCCGCGCTGGGCCTGGTCGGCCGCGCCGCCGCCTCGGCGGGGGCGGATCCCGGCGCGGTCGGCGCCGCGCAGGATCTTCTCCGCCTCCGCCTTTCCGCCGCCCTGCCCAGCCTGGGCGAGGGGCGCCGCGGACAGGCCGCCCTTCTGTTCGAGGGAGGCCCCGAGCGCCTGACCTTTCCCGCCGAGCTTCCCCCCCGCTTCGGCCTGCCCGGCCCCGCCCTGCTGGAACTCCGCCGCGCGGAGGGCGCGCTGCGCCTCTTCTGGCGTCCCCTTTCCGCCGCGCCGGCCACGGCCCAGGGCGGGGAGGGGGCGGCCGGGCGCGTGCTGCTGGACGACGTCGCCGCCCTGCGCCTGCGCTATTTCGGCGCGCCCCGCCCGTCGGAGCCCGTTGCCTGGCGGGAAAGCTGGTCGGACGCCGCCCTGCTGCCCACGCTGGTCGAGCTGACCGTCGAGTTCCGCGACGACCCGCCCGGCGCGGCCCGCCAATGGCCGCCCCTGGTGGTCGCCCCCCGCTTCGCCCGCCCCGCCTCCACCGCCCCGGCGGACGCCGCCCCTTCGGCCCCCCGCAACGGAGGATCCTCCCGATGATCCAGCGCGCGGACCTCGCCTCCCTGCTGTCCCGGGGCGCGGCCTTTCTCCGGTGGTGGCGGCGGGAGCTGCTGGGCATGCTGCCCGCCTCCCTCCGCGCCGCCGGCCCCCGCACCATCCTGGACCTGCGCGGCGGCTCCCCCATCCTGGCCCGCGCGAAACGGGGCGCCTGGCATCCCCTCGCCCCGGCGGAAGGCGTCGTGCCCAAGGGTCCGATCGCCCGCGCCATGTGCGCCGAGGACCCGCTGGTGGTCGCCATTCCCCCCGCCTGGATCATGACGCGGGTGCTGCGCCTGCCCGCCGTCGCCGAGCCGCGCCTGGACGCGGTGCTCGGCTTCGAGCTGGAGCAGCATGTCCCCTTCGCCGCCGAGGAGGTGGTCTGGTCCCACCGCGTGCTGCGCCGCCTGCCGGATTCCCAGGGCATCGAGGTGGAGGCCGCGATCCTGCCGCGCGCCATGGTGGCTGCCGCCGCGGGGGCGCTCCGCGCGCTCGGTGCCCGGGCCCCCATCCAGGCCCGCCCCGATCCCGCCGCCGAGTGGCCGGCCATCCCGCTCGACGCGCTGAGCCCGCCCCGCCGCGGCTGGCGCGGCCGGGTGGAGGCGGCGCTGGCGCTGGCCGCCGCGCTCCTGTTGCTCCAGCTCGGCCACGACGAGCTCAGCCGCCAGCAGGCCGTGCTGGACGCCGTCCAGGCCCGCGCCGTCGCCGCCCGCACGGCGGCGGAGCGCGTGCTGACGCTGCAGGCCGGGGTGGACGAGGCGCGCGGCCGGCTGTCCGCCGCCATGGCGCTGCGCAGCGGCCGCCCCGCCGCCGTGGCGGTGCTGGAGGACCTGACCCAGCGCCTGCCCGACGACGCCTGGCTGACCGAACTGCGCCTGACGGGCAGCCAGCTTTCCGTGTCCGGCTTCGCTGCCCGCCCCGACGCCCTGCTGGAGGTGCTCGACGCCTCCCCCATCCTCCGGGAGGTGCGCTTCGCCGCCCCCCTCACCCGCGGCCCGCGCGACACGGCGGACCGCTTCCAGCTCGCCATGCGCGTCGTGCCGGACGCCGCCCTTCCGGTGGCGCCGGTGCAGGTGGTGGCGCGGTGACCGCCCTCTCGCCCACCCCCCTGTCACCGGGGGCGCGGCGCGCGGCCGCCCTCGCGCTGCTCCTGCTGCCGCCGCTGCTGCTCTGGCTGCTGCTGGTCGATCCCTGGCTCTCGGCCCGCGCCGCGCTGTCCGACCGGATCGGGGAAGCGCTGGCGATGGAGGCGCGCGCCACCGCCGTCGCCGCGCGCGAGCCCGCGCTCGCCGCGGAGGGCGAGGCCCTGCGGCAGGCCCTGGCCGGGGCCGCGGACCTTCCCACCGCCGCCAGCCATGCCCTGGCCGGCGCCGAGCTGCAGCGCCGCCTGCGCGAGGCCGCCGCCCGCCACCGCGGCACCGTGCAGAGCCTGGAAACCCTGCCCGAGGACCGCGCCTCCGGCATGATCGGCATCCGCGCGCGGCTGCAGGTTGGCCCGGAAGGGCTGCAGGCCATCCTGGCGGAGCTGGAGGCCGGGCGGTCGCTGATCCAGGTGGAATCCCTCACCCTGGCCGTGGCGGGGGTCGGCACCCGCCGCCCGCTCGACGCCCAGCTTCACCTGCGCGCCCTGCGGCGCGAGGAGGCGCGGCCATGAGCGCCCGCCCGCTGCTTCTGCTCGCGGCCTGCGCGGGCCTGGCCGCGCTGGCCGTGACGCGGGAGGCGCCCGTCCTGCCGCCCCCGCCCGGCGCAGGCACGGCGGCCGGTGGCTACGCGCCCGTCGCCGCCCTGCCGGAGCCGCCCCGCGGCCCCTGGGCGGAGCAGGTCGCGCGCCCCCTCTTCGCCCAGGACCGCCGCCCGCCCGTCCTGGCCACGCCCGTCGCGACGCGCCGCGAGCCGGAGCCACCCCCGCCGCTGGCGGCGGCCGGCATCGTGCTCCAGGCCGGCGTGGCGGTGGCCCTGCTGCGCCTGCCGGACGACCGCGTCGTCCGCGTCGCGGTGGGCGACGAGGTGGGGGGTTGGCAGGTTTCGCGCATCGCCGACGACGGCGTGCTCCTCACGCGCGGTTCGCGCAGCGTGACGCTGAACGCGCGCATCGCCTCGGCCGGCGGCCTGTCCCGCATCCCCTAAGGAAAGGAGGGCGGCTCAGGCGCGCCGCCGCCGGATCTCCGCCAGGTGCAGCCCGCCGATGGCCTGCGCCACCCCGAAATAGGTCACCAGCCCCGCCCCGACATAAAGCGCCAGCACGGCCAGCCGCGCCGAGGAGCCCACGGGCTCCGGCACCAGCGCGCGCAGCGCCAGCAGCACCACCGCCATCGCCAGCGTCGCGATCAGCAGCCGCGGCAGGCGCCGGCGCAGCCGCCGGTCCGGCCGCCAGGCCGCGCGGCGCCGCAGCAGGAAGGCCAGCGCGGCCACGTTCACCCAGGCCGAGATCCCCGTGGACAGCGCGATGCCCACATGCGCGAGGTAGCGCGTCAGCACGAGGTTGAGCGCGAGGTTCAGCGCCACCACGGCCAGCCCGATCTTCACCGGCGTCGCCGTGTCGCCGCGCGCGAAGAAGCCGGGCACGAAGGCCTTCACCAGGATGAAGGCGGGCAGCCCCAGCGCATAGGCCGTCAGCGCCGCCGCCGTTGCCGCCGCCTCCAGCTCCCCGAAGGCGCCGCGCATGAACAGGCCGGAGATGATGGGCCAGGCCAGCAGCGCCTGCGCCGCCGCCGCCGGCAGGGCGAGGGCCAGGGACAATTCCAGCGCGCGGTTCATGGTGCGGTGCGCGGACAGGGGCTTGCCGCCCCGCAGCTGCTTGGACAGCAGCGGCAGCATCGCCGTGCCCACCGCCGCCCCGATGACGCCGAGCGGAAGCTGCCCGATCCGGTCGGCGTAATAGAGGTAGGACACGGCCCCCGCCGGCAGCAGGGACGAGATGATCACGTCCACCGCCAGGTTGAGCTGCGTCACCCCCGCTCCGATCAGCCCGGGGCCCATGCGCCGCAGCACCGTCCGCACCTCCGGCGTCATGCTGGGGCGCGAGACGATCCGCATCGGCATCCCCGCCCGCGCCACCGCCACCCAGACCAGCAGGAGCTGCGCCGCCCCCGAGATCGTCACCCCCCAGGCCAGCGCGTGCCCGGGCGTGGCCACGAAGGGCGTCAGCGCGAAGAGGGCCGCCATGGACAGGATGTTGAACAGCACCGGCGCCCCGGCGGCGGCGCCGAAGCGGTCCAGCCCGTTGAGCACGCCCGAGACCAGCGCCGTCAGGCAGATGAACACCAGATAGGGAAAGGTGATCCGCGTCATCTCGACCGCGAGCTGGAAGCGCAGGGGCTCGTCGACGAAGCCCGGCGCCAGCGCCCGCATCACCTGCGGCATGAAGATGATGCCCAGTACCGTCAGCAGCGTCAGCCACAGCGTCATCAGCGTGGACATGCGTTCGGCCAGGGCCCGGGCCTGGGCGGGCCCGGACACCGCCAGCGTGCCCGCGAAGGCCGGCACGAAGGCAGCGTTGAAGGCACCCTCCCCGAACAGCCGGCGGAACAGGTTGGGCAGCTTGAGCGCGATGAAGAAGGCATCGGCGATCGGCCCGGCGCCGAGGCTCGCCGCGATCAGCATGTCGCGCAGGAAGCCCAGCGCGCGGCTCGCCAGCGTCCAGCTTCCGACGGTGAGGATGCCCTTCAGCACGGCAGGGCCGGGCTCAGCGCGGCGGCAGGAAGCCGACCAGCTCCTCCGCCCTCGCCACGATCGGCTCCGCGATCGCCCGCGCGCGCTCCGCGCCCTGCCGCAGCAGCGCGTCCACCGCGCCCGGGTCGTCCAGCAGGCGCCGCGTCTCGGCGGCGATGGGCGAGAGATGCGCGGTCAGCGCATCGGCCAGGATGCCCTTGAAGGTGCCGAAGCCCTGGCCGCCGTGCTGGCGCAGCACCTCCTCGGGCGTCGTGCCGGTGACGGCGGCGAGGATGCCCACCAGGTTCCGCGCCTCCGGCCGGTTCTCCAGCCCCTGCATCTCGGAGGGCAGCGGCTCGGGATCGGTCTTCGCGCGCCGGATCTTGAGCGAGATCGTGTCCGCATCGTCCGAAAGGTTGATGCGCGACTGGTCGGAGGGGTCCGACTTGCTCATCTTCTTCGTGCCGTCGCGCAGGCTCATCACGCGCGCGGCAACCCCCATGATGTGCGGGTCGATATGCGGGAAGAACTCCACGCCGTAGTCGTGGTTGAACTTCTCGGCGATGTCGTTGGCCAGCTCCAGGTGCTGCTTCTGGTCCTCGCCCACGGGCACGCGCGTCGCGTGATAGGCGTGGATGTCGGCGGCCATCAGGTTCGGATAGACGTAGAGCCCGGCGCCGGCGTTGTCGCGGTCCTTGCCGGCCTTGTCCTTGAACTGCGTCATGCGGTTCAGCCAGCCGATCCGCGCCACGCAGTTGAAGATCCAGGCCAGCCGCGTGTGCGCGTGGACGTGGGACTGCACGAACAGCGTGCAGCGCGCGGGGTCCAGCCCGCAGGCCAGCAGGGCGGCGGCCATGTCGCGCGTCTGGCGCGTCAGCTCGCGCGGGTCCTGCCACTGGGTGATGGCGTGCTGGTCCACCACGCAGAAGATCGCCTCGTGCGTGTCCTGCATCGGCACCCAGTTGCGGATGGCCCCCAGGTAGTTGCCGA
>Ga0210040_10009606_pt1 | contig 11236 bp, 10 predicted proteins | sample CryGeyCG12114_NA_FD_185462 | JGI IMG/M metagenome (GOLD analysis project Ga0210040, IMG submission 185462) | Groundwater microbial communities from aquifer - Crystal Geyser CG19_WC_8/21/14_NA (SPAdes) (version 2) | ecosystem: Environmental > Aquatic > Deep subsurface > Groundwater | place: USA... | reverse complement strand
CAGCCTGCCGCCGAACGGCTCAGCACCCAAGGTCCCTTCAAGGACCTCGTCGCGGGGTGGAGCAGCCCGGTAGCTCGTCAGGCTCATAACCTGAAGGTCACAGGTTCAAATCCTGTCCCCGCAACCACTTCACCAGAACAGCCCCCAGCGCGCCCGTGCCGGGGGCTGTTCTCGTTTGTAGCAAGTGCGAGCAGCTTCGCCGCTTCGGGACAACCTGGGCGTGGTCTGTCCGGATAAACAATTATGCTTTCAGCAGGTTTGCTGGCGTTTCGGGCGTCGCCGAGGACTCTCTCCGTCGAGCGGTCCTTCAATGGGTACGGTGGCAACGGTTCCACGCTACTCAGGTGGCAAAGGCCACCAGAGGGTGTTGGTTGTGCCTGACTGCTGCTGGTCAGTCGCCACCTATGTCTTGTCGGGGCGGCAGCCCGAGAGCTTGCCGCTCATCAGCAAGAGCTCTCTTTCCGAGCTCCTCGCCCTTCGCCTGAGCGGCAACTTCGAACAGTCGCTCGGCCGTCTCAAGAGCAGCATCCGGAGTCAGGCTGACCGCGACGCCGTCGGGCCCATCCACGATGACTTCGCCATGCTCGCTCGATACCTTGCTCGGGTCTGAAAAGGGCCGCATGCTTTCCTCCTGGCTTTTGTAACCAAGCTCAGGCCCGGCCGATCCGGGCCGGTTCGGCCCTGTGTACAATCTAACAATCTAGCTCTCGCGACCTCGTCAGGCTCACTATGCCCGAAAACGCACCCAACTCACTTGCCATGGCGAACTGCAGCGTCCGGAGCGTCCCGAGTAACAGCCACCGGTTCGCTTCTCCCGAACCGGAGAGGCCGAGGCTTGCCTTATGCGCTCCGCAGCGTGATCCGAGTGATCTCGGATGGGACCCCGAGCCTGAGTGCGAAGCCTGGCCATAGGCCGGTGCCGTTGCTCACATAAAGAGTCATGTCGCCGACCTCGTACCGCCTCGAGACGAACCCCGCATTCCCGCGCGCGACGAGCCGGTCGAGCCCGACCAGCATGCCGCCATGGGTGTGTCCCGAGAGTTGGAGCGCGACGCCGTGCGCGGCAGCGTTGCGAGCCCGGCGGGGTTGATGGTCCAGGAGGATCACCGGGGCTTGGGCAGGAACGCCGCGAAGAGCAAGGCCCAGATCGGGGGCGGCCTCTCCGGCGCTCGGCGCGGATAGATCGGTGACACCGGCGATGACCAGCTTCGCACCGTGGCGGTCGATAACGGCATGTGCGTTGGGCAGCATCCGCAATCCCAATTCCGACAGGTGCCGCATCCATGCGCGATAGTCGAAGAAATATTCGTGATTGCCAGGGATCGCATAGACGCCGTCCGGTGCCCGCAACTGCCGGAGCGGCTCCACGTCGGCGCGGCGCATCTCCACTGACCCATCAATGAAGTCTCCGGTCACGACGATCATGTTGGCGCCGGCCGCATTGGCACGATCGACGACGGGCTGGGCCCATGTCGCCGTGAAAAGGCGGCTGATGTGGAGATCGGCAAGCTGGACGATGCGATACCCGTCAAACGCGGCCGGCAGATCGCGAACAACGACAGTCATGTCCCTGACGGGCGGGACGCGAAGCGCGTTGCCGACGCCGATCGCGGCCAGCAGCCCTGCAAGCGCGCTTACGACATAGCGGAGCGCAGCGGGCTCACGGATCATCTCTTGACGGAAAAGCGCGGTTGCGAGGGCTCCCAGGTCGAGCACCAGCTGGAAGGCAGCCAGCAGGAGCAGGGCGCCGAACGCCCAGTTGAACAAGATCACGACCGGCCGCGGGAACTCGGGAGCGAACACCGAGCCCGAGGAGAGCCGGCTCCACAGATGAAACTGTGAGGCGCCCAGCATCAGAAGCGCGGCGGGTAACTTGGCCCAGAGTGGCAAGGGTAGCGGCACGAGCCAGCGGACCAGGACGACGAGCGCCGGCACAGCGAAGACCAGGTTGAAGATGATGCAGGCCCTGAATTCGAGGAGGTCAGTGCGCCGTCAAACGACTTACATGCCGTGAGTGTCCGCCGAAGCCAAGGGACTGGCCCGATCGCGACTTGGCGAGTGACAGCGTCTGGTTCAGATCGTTCGCATGAGAGGCTTTCTGAACCGAGGAGGGCGGCGCCTTCAGGCCACGGCGGTCCGTGGGAGGTCGCCCGGGCGGTCCAGATCGGTCGTCCGTGAGTTGGCAACGCGATGCGGTGTCGCCTGATCCGCCGCGAACCAGTGCCGATCAGCCATCCTGGCTGGTGAAGGCAAGGCGCGCTGCGCTGTCGCTGCGCGCCTCCACTCGCAAGTCGCGCGGCGCCAGGCACTCGGTCTACGTCGTTCTCCTGCACGATCGCAGCTTCCCGGAACGCCGCGGCCTGTATGTTGGCCAGACGTCCCGCGATCCCGACTGGCGCTTCGACCAGCATAAGTCGGGCTACAAGGCGAGCGGGGCTGTGAGGCGGTTCGGGGTGCAGTTGCTTCCGGACCTGTACGAGCACTTCAATCCGCTTCATCGGTGGGAGACGCTGGAAATAGAGGCGGCCCTTGCCGACATGTTCCGCGGTGCCGGCGTCGGGTGGGTGGAGGGCGGCCACTGACCGGGCGTGCCGGCATCTCGGTAGCGGCGGCTTATCCTGGCCGCGACGCATCCCCATATCGGGCGGCATGTACGAAGACCTGAACCTGCTCGGCCTGATCGACGAGGAAGAGATCGCGCTTGATGAGGGCGCGCTGTCGCTGGCGCTGCTGGATCATCCCGGCACCGACCTTGCCCCCTACCATGACCTGCTCGACGCGATAGCGACGCGGCTGGAGTCAGTTCGCGACGCGGAAACGCCATCGGAGCGCGCCGACGCCTTGGCCGCGGTGCTCGCGGGTGAGTTCGGCTTCTGTGGTGATGCAAAGACCTACGACGACCCTGCGAATGCGGACCTGATCAGCGTCCTCGATCGCCGCCGCGGATTGCCGGTCAGCCTGGCGATACTCTGGGTGTCGATGGCGCGCCGTCTCGGCTGGAGCGCCGATGTGCTCGACGTTCCGGGCCATGTCCTTGTTGTCCTTGGGGCGGAGGCGGCACCCGTGATCGTCGACCCGTTCGCGCAAGGCGCGCGCGTCGGCGCTGAGCGGCTGGCTGAGCTGGTCGAGGCGTTCGCGGGCAAGGGGCGTGCGGTGACGCATGTTGCGGCCATGCCGAACCGCGCCGTGCTCGTCCGCCTGCTCCAGAACCAGGCGTCCCGCGCAGAGCAGGCGGGCAAGGGGCGGCGCGCGCTTGAGCTATACGTTCGCATGACGACCATGGCGCCGGCCTTTCCCCACCTGTGGTGGGAGCGTGCGCGGCTGGAGCTTGTTGACCATGCCTTCGGCGCGGCGCGAGGCAGCCTTGGTGCGATGCTGGAACTCACACGCGACCCGGAGCTGCGGCGCCATGTCACCGAAGCGCTTGGCCGCTTACCGCCGGAGTGATCCCTACGCGTCGCCCTGGGGCTGCGGCTTGCTCGCGGTCGCCCGGCGCAAGGGCGCGCGCTGGTATTTGGGCGCGATGAACGCGGACAACGCGCGTGACATGTCGCTGCCGCTCAACTTCCTTGGCTCGGGCCGGTTCACGGCAAGGCTTTGGCAGGACGGGGGTGCTCCTGACCAACTGCGGGAAGACACGCGCAGGGTGTCCGCAAGCGACCAGCTGACGCTGCACCTCGCGGCAAGCGGCGGTGCCGTTGCCATGATCGACCTGGCAGACAAGGAGAAGCGGCGGTGAGGATTTCGGGACCAGATTGGAGCCGGCGCGACACCTTGGCCGGTGCCGCCGCGGCAGGATTGCTGTCGGCGATCCCGGGAAGTGTGGCGGCGGCGCGAACGTCGCCGCGCAAGCTCAGCAACTCGAACGCCTCGGCGGAGGCGAAGGCGCTCTATGCGTATCTCTGGTCGCAGTACGGCAGGCATACGCTGACCGGGCAGCAGGAACGGCCGGGCGGTCATGGCCAGGAACTGGAGTATCTTCAGCGCACGACCGGCAAGCTGCCCGCGATGCTCGGGCTTGATTATATCGATCCGAAGGATCTGGCGGGGGTCAATGCGCGGGCAACGGATTGGCACCGATCGGGCGGGATCGTGACACTGTGCTGGCATTGGGGAGCGCCCGACATCGGCACCGGCTATGAGAACTCCAAGGAGGAGTTCGACGTCGGGCAGGCGCTGACGTCGGGCACGCCGCAGAACAAGCTGATGCTCCAACAAATGAAGCAGGTCGGTGACCTGCTGGCCGAACTGCGCGATCGGCGGGTGCCCGTGTTGTGGCGGCCATTCCATGAGTTCAGCGGTGACTGGTTCTGGTGGGGAAAGCACGGGCCTGACGCGTTCAAGGCGTTGTGGCGGCTGATGTACGACGACTTCACCCGGACGCGCCGGCTCGACAACCTGATCTGGGTGCTTGGCTGGGCGGGGCAGAATGTCGATCCGGCCTATTATCCCGGTCGCGCTTATGTGGATGTCGCCGGGGCCGACATCTATGTCGAGGATCATGGCAATCTGGCGCCGATGTTCGGGAAGGTGAAGGCGATTGTCGGCGACACGGTGCCGATCTGCCTGCACGAGAACGGCCCGATCCCCGATCCCGCCTTGCTGGGTCCCGACGCGGACTGGCTGTGGTTTATGACCTGGCACACGCGTTGGCTGACCGATCCGTCGCAGAATGACGCGGAGCGGCTGGCCCGCTTCTATGCCTCGGAAAGGTTCATCACGAAGGATGAGATGGAAGTAGCTCGGCGTGATGGCGCCGCGTGGGCATGCTGTACGAAAATGGGCGTGAGGCGGTTGGGGGAGAGGTGATGCGCCCGGCGTTGTAGGGGCAACGGCGGCGGTCGCGCGCCTGTGTGGCACAGATCACAACGATCAAAGCTGACACGCTGTGCTCGCCCGAACGGTGCTAACAGGCCCTCGTCGAACCCCCGCCGTGTCAGCCGTCCTTGAGCGGACGGTAAGTGCCATCAGGGGTCATGTCGATCGACACGACCCGCGGCGTGGACGAGCGGAACAGGAGGTTCGAGCCGGACCGCTGAACAAGGTCGCCGACGAACGAATAGCGTACCGTCTGCCGCAGGCCCATTGATCCGGAGATCGCAATCGGCATGTAGCGGCGCTGACCGGTTGCCTGGATCACCGGGTCAAGCCACTGACGCTCGAGGTGACTTGATTTGGCGACCACCTGAACATCGCTGACCCGCCCTTCGGCGGTGACCAGGAAGCTGATGTCGGCCCAGGGTGTGTCCGAGCGCGCGGTGAGATCCTCGATGCTGGGGGCAAGCTCGATGGGCGGCGAATAGAGCAGTGTCGGGTGTGTTGTTGCAACCGGCTCCATGCGCGCCATGGCTGCATCGAAGGCGGCTTCCCGCTCGCTGGCCTTTCTGGTCAACTGGACCTGAATCAGTTGGCAGGCATTGCGGAACGGGGCCATGTCCGGGTCGGACGTTTGCTGAATGTCATTCACGGCGGCCCGCGCACGGCCGGCATAGATCGACTGGGTGTCCGCCACGGCGGAGAGCAACGCCGCCTTGCGGAGCATCGCCATGCCCTCGATCGGTCGCAGCGACAGCCGCTTGGCCTGCTTCCGAACCGTGTCATAGCGCTCGATCGCGTCGTCGAGCCGACGATCCCTGGCGTATGCGTCACCTACATCCAGTCGCGCCAGCATGACGCGGACGTCGTTCTTGTTCAACCCTGCCTTCAGCGCGTCGACGGAGTCGATCATCAGCAACTGCTCGGACGACGGAAGTCCGACGAGGCCGGTGATACGACCAGTTGCCCTATGAAGCCCCGCTACCTCGACCGGGATGGATGAAGAGTAGCGCGCGTTCCTGTGGCGGGCTTTTCTCAGCGTTTCGCGGCTCCCCGCATAATCACCCGACGCAAACTGACCGTTGGCATAGTCTTGGGAACGGGCGATGTCGTCCATGGCCGGGCAGTGGCTTTTCAGACAGTCGTCCACCGCCTTCTTGAGACTGGCGAGCGATACGCCGGTGACGACCACGTCCTTTCCGGTCGATTCGGCAGCGGGCGCGGTACTTGTCCTGGCCGGCGTTACGGGAACGGATGCTGCAGCTTGCAGCATCAAGAGGATGAAAGTGATCAAGTCTCGGTTACCCCTCTGCTAACTGCAAACAGGCTTTCAGTCGGCTGAACGGTCCAGCCTTGATTGAATTGCAAAGGTGATCGCCCCCGCAGCAAAAGGCCAGAGCGCGTTTTGCAAGGCTGTAACCACGCCGCCCAACAATTGCACCCGAGCGATGCCGTTCATGTTCGCGGTTGCGCCACCAAACATTGCATTGCCTGCCTGTTGAGCCGTCAAGTGGGCCGTCATATAGGCAACGGCGAGGCCAAGGGCGAACACAACCAGGCTCAAAACGAACATGATCGTCGGCGCGCGGCGCATCGACCAGGAGACAACAGGCCCCATACAATCTCCCTCGATCGGCGGACTTCGTCTGGCTTGGTGAGGCTACGGACGATCTTCAAATCGCGCAAGGCGGGGACTTCGGACTAGCTTTCAAAACGAGGATACGGCGGCGTGCGGGGAACGCCGTAATTCGATTAGTCGGTTGCGTGTCGGGCAGGCGCGCTGGCCCAAGCCACGTCGAGTTCTCCGACCGCTGCCGCCCCTGCAACCTGCCCACAACATAAATGTAACATGAATGACACACCGGCGCGAAAAACTAAGCGCGCAACCTCATGCGCTTAGTAATATGTTGCGTCGCGGCGCGTTCCGGCCTTTTCTGATTTCAACAGGAATACCTGTGACGTCAAAGGGGTGAAAACCACAATGAAGATTACGCAGCTGATGGGCGCGACGGCCCTTGCAGGGTCGCTGGCCCTGGCATTCCCCGCCCTTGCTCAGACGACCTCGCCGGAGACCGGTGGCGGTGATGTAGTCAACCCAGGTCAGATGGCTGCTGACAGTGCCGCGGCCCGCGACGCCGGCCCGACCCAGACTGCGGATGAGACGGGCAACGAGACCGTTGTTGTCACCGGCTCGCGTATTCTCCGGCCGAATGACGTGTCGCCGATCCCGGTCAGCACCGTTACCGCCGGCGAGCTTGCCGTCACCGCCCGCACCTCGGTCGGCGACGTCCTGAACGACCTTCCCCAGCTGCGCAGCACTTACAGCCAGTCGAACTCGACCCGGTTCCTGGGCACCGCCGGCCTCAGCCTGCTCGATCTGCGCGGCCTCGGCACGCAGCGCACGCTGGTTCTGGTCAACGGCCGCCGCCATGTCGGCGCGGACGTGCTCAACAACGCTGTGTCGGTCGACGTCAACACCATCCCGACCGACCTTATCCAGAGCGTCGATATCGTCACGGGCGGTAACTCGGCCGTATACGGTTCTGACGCCCTCGCCGGTGTCGTGAACTTCATTCTGAAGGACAGCTTCCAGGGTGTGCAGCTGCGCGCGCAGGGCGGCATCAGCGAGCACGGCGATGCGGGTGCGTATTTCATCAGCGGCGTCGCCGGCAAGAACTTCGCCGAGGGTCGCGGCAACATCGCGCTGAACGTCGAGTATGCTCGCCAGAACAGCCTTTATGCCTCGCAGCGCGCTCACTATCGCCGCAACGACACCTTCCTCACCGTTGACTCCGACTCCCCGACGGACCGGGTCAATGGCAACCTGAACTATGATGGCAACCCGGACTCGGTTTTCTTCCGTGACGTGCGGGGCGCGACGATCAGCTCGAACGGCCTTGTTGCTTTCGGCAGCCCGACGGGCGCCTGTGGCCGCGACGTCGTTGGCCGCGCCTTCACCTGCAACTACCTGTTCCAGGCAGATGGTTCGCTGGTTCCGCAGACCGGCACCCGCGTCGGCCTGTCGAGTGGTAGCGCGGCAGTGTCCACTGTTACGCCAGGTGGCTCGTTTATCGGCGGCAACAACGAAACCAGGCGCGAAGGCCAGCTGGTTCAGCTGCAGCCACAGCTGAACCGGTACACCGCGAACCTGATCGGCCACTTCGACGTTTCCGACGCGTTCAAGCCGTTCGTTGAAGCAAAGTATGCGCGGACCGAAACGCTTGGCCAGGGCACCTCGGGCCCGGCGTTCTTCACCGGCTCTACCATCGACGCTCTGTATGAGCGGCCGCGCCTCGACAATCCGTACCTGTCGGCCGCTGCCCGCGGGACGATTGCCACCCAATTGCTCGCGAGCGCGAATGCCGGGTTCAACCCGACCACGGGTTCGGCCTTCGCCGATACGCTTAACGATGACGGTTCGGTGCTGCGAACCGCGGCGCAGAACCAGGCGAATACGATTGCCGCGATCAATGGTGGTTCTCAGCGCTTTATTCTGCGCAAGAACCTGGTGGATCTGGGCGTACGCACCGAAGCGTCGAAGCGCGAAACTTACCGCATCGTGGGCGGCGTGCGCGGCGACATCGCTTCAGACATCCGGTACGAAGTGTCGGCCAACTATGGCGAGTTCAGGGAGCAGACCCGGGTCCTGGGCAACGTCAACGTCCAGCGCTTGTCGCTGGCGCTCGACTCGACCCGCAATGCAGCCGGCCAGATCGTCTGCGCGGCACAGGCTGCACCGACCCGCGCGAACGGCACGGGTGAAGATCTTGCCGGGAATGCGGCGATCCTGGCGGCGGACATCGCCGCTTGCCAGCCGTTGAACCCGTTCGGCTCGAACGTTTCCGAGGCAGCCCGCAACTACATCCTCCAGAACACGGTTTCGCGCGGCAAGATCACGCAGTTCGACGCGACGGGCTTCGTATCGGGCACGACCGACAGCTTCTTCCGCCTGCCAGGCGGTGGCATCGGCTTCTCTCTCGGTGCTGAGTATCGTCGTGAGACGAACTTCTTCCGCGCTGACCCGCTGGTCGAGCAGGGCTACACCTTCTACAACGCCCTGACGCCGTTCACCCCGCCTTCGTTCGAGGTGAAGGAAGCATTTGGCGAACTCGAACTGCCGCTTCTGCGCGACCTGCCGATGGTCAAGGAACTGACCATCAGCGGCGCCGGCCGTGTGTCGGACTATAAGGGGTCGGCTGGAACGGTATACACTTACTCGTTGAGCGGCACCTATGCGCCGATCCGCGACATCCGGTTCCGCGCCAACATGTCCCGCGCCGTCCGTGCGCCGAACCTGTCCGAATTGTACTCGCCGCAGGGCCAGAACTTCGCGCCTGGTTTCGCGGATCCGTGCTCGGCGATCAACATCGCCAGCGGCACGCAATACCGCGCTGCAAACTGCGCTGCCGCTGGCATTCCAGCTTCCTATGACTATCGCTACGCGTCCTCGCTCGAGATTTTGAGCGGCGGCAACACCGATCTGTCGGCCGAAACCAGCAAGTCCTACACCTATGGCGTGCAGATCCAGCCCAGCTTCGTTCCGGGGCTGAGCCTGTCGGTCGACTACTTCAACATCAAGGTGAACAACGTCATCACGGCTCCCAGCGCACAGGGGATCGTCAACAGCTGCTACGACTCGCCGACAACGACGAACCAGTTCTGTTCGTTGTTCACTCGTGTTGCTGCTGGCGCGACCGGGCCGAACGGAGAGGAAGCTTTCCGGATTGTTGAGGGCAACCTTCAGCAGACCCTGCTGAACTACGCCAAGCTGCAGGTGCGCGGCATCGACGCCGACCTCGCCTATACGCACAAGTTCGGCGACACGCGTCTGACCAGTCACCTGGTCTATTCGCATCAGTTCCAGAACGACTCGTTCACTGATCCGCAGCAGCCCGGCTTCGCCGATACCTTCCTGGGTGAGGTCGGTACGCCGCGTGACGAGGTGAACTGGAACATCGGCGCTGACTTCGGCGTCCCGTTCATCAACCTTGAGCTGCACTATATCGCCAAGCAGGCTGTGGGCTCGATCGAGAACCATGAGACCTTCCAGGGTCGCGCGCCGCAGAACCTGGATGACTATGACATCCCGTTCTATCCGGCGGTGTTCTACATCAACACGCGGTTCGGGATTAACATTACGCCGGGTTCGAACTTCTACCTTGGCGTGGACAACCTGACCGATCAGCTGCCGCCGCTGGGTGCGACCGGCACTGCATCGGGCTCTGCGATCTTCGAGAATGTTGGCCGCCGTTTCTACGCGGGCATCACCGCGAAGTTCTAAGTCAGACACCCTTGAGTAACTGGAAGGGTCGGGATTTCCCGGCCCTTCTTTTTTGTGCGATGGACCAACAATGCCGCCAGCGCGTGACAGCACCATCTCCAGAGCCAATGCGTTGCTTGCCGCGGGGCGAGTGCAGGACGCTATCGCCCTGTCTACCAGGGCCGCACAGGCAGGTGATCCCGAAGCCTTGATGCAGGTCGCAATCTGGCGGTTGTCCGGGCACCCCCTACCTCGCGACCTGCCGGACGCGCGGCGGTTGCTACGCCGTGCGGCGGCTGCCGGCCATGCCGATGCGGCGCTGACGGAGGTGGCGCTGGTCGGGAACGGCAGCGGGGGGAAGCCGGACTGGGCCGGAGCGCTCGACCTTCTTCGGGTCGCTGCCCGCCGCGACGCCACTGCGGCCGCGCATCTCGCGCTGATCAAAGCCATGGCGCTGCGCGCCGACGGGTCGCCTTCCACTCTGCCATCTGGCGAGCGGCTCAGCACGTCCCCTGACGTTACCCGGTTTCACCAGTTCTGCACACCTGCTGAAAGCGCCCATGTCGCTGCGGCCGCGCAGCACCTCCTGGCGCCATCGTCCGTGGTGGATCCCCGTACCGGCCGACTGACCGAGCACCCTGTTCGCACATCGGATGGCGGCGTCTTTCCGCCCACGCGTGAGGACCTGGTGCTGCAGGCAATCAATCGCCGCATCGCATTCGTCACCGACACGGCTGTTGCGCAGGGGGAGGGACTGGTTGTGCTCCGCTATCGCCCCGGTCAGCAGTTCCGCTTGCACCATGACTGTTTGCCTGGAGTACGCAACCAGCGGGTGAAAACCGTTCTCATCTACCTGAACGACGATTTCACGGGCGGCGAAACCCAATTTCCGGCGACGTCGCTGACGGTGCGGCCCCAGGTCGGGGATGCGATCGTGTTCACCAACACGCTTGGCGACGGCCGCCCGGATCCCTCTGCGACCCATGCCGGCCTGCCAGTCGCCACGGGAACCAAGTGGCTGGCGACCCGCTGGATTCGCGCGCAGCCGGTTGACCCCTGGAATGCCGCTCAGACGGCTAGCTGATCCTCGGCGCTTGGGCCTGAATAAAAATACCGGAGGTGATATTCGAGTGCGAGTGATGCATCCCGGGCACTAGCCGG
>Ga0210040_10009605_pt1 | contig 11236 bp, 12 predicted proteins | sample CryGeyCG12114_NA_FD_185462 | JGI IMG/M metagenome (GOLD analysis project Ga0210040, IMG submission 185462) | Groundwater microbial communities from aquifer - Crystal Geyser CG19_WC_8/21/14_NA (SPAdes) (version 2) | ecosystem: Environmental > Aquatic > Deep subsurface > Groundwater | place: USA... | reverse complement strand
CGCTCGCTGAGGCCCGCGGCGGCAGCGCGGGTGAACAGTCCGCCCGGCGAGGTTCCCTGCGGCCCGCGGGCGAGCGCCTCGACCCCGATCACCTCGCCGGTCGCGACATCGATCTGCGGCTGGAAGGCAAGCGCGATGCCGTCCTCGGCAAGAAGGGCGAGCAGATGATCGTCCGCGACCGGCACGGTGGCCGGACGGCGTCGCGCACGGTCGCTGCTGCGGCGTGCGGGCGCGCTTTTGGTCGGAAGGGTCGCCGCGGTCATCTCCTTTCTCCTGTAGACCATCTTAGGCGCGCGCGCACTGCCCCCTCCCCGCCTGGCCCGAAACGGGACGGTGGCGGCCCGGACGCGAGCCGGTTATGCTCCCGACCCCGAAGCCCGTTTTCGGACAGCATGAGGATCGCAGCGTTGAGCGCCGGACTGCCCCAGGCTTCGAACAGCCGCCATGACCTCCGGCCTGCGGGCATCGCGCTCGTCGCCAGCCACAGCGAGGGTGCGCAGGCCGCCGCCGCCATGCTTCGCCGCCGCTACGACTTCGCCGAGGAGCGCCATGCCCGGGTCATCGTCGCCCTGGGCGGCGACGGCTTCATGCTTCACACGCTGCACCAGATGCTGGACGGGGGCGAGGCCAGGCCCGTGTTCGGCATCAACCGCGGCACCGTCGGCTTCCTGATGAACGAATGGCGGCTGGACAATCTGGGCGAGCGCATCGCCTCGGCCAAGGCGATGCAGGTGCTGCCGCTGACCATGCGCGCCGAGACCATCCACGGCGACGAATGGACGCATGCCGCGATCAACGAAGTCTCCCTGCTGCGCGAAACCCGGCAGGCAGCGAAGATCGAGGTGGTGGTGAACGGCCGGGTGGTCCTGCCCGAGCTGGTCGGCGACGGCCTGCTGGTGGCGACACCTGCCGGTTCGACCGCCTACAATTTCTCGGCACGCGGGCCGATCCTGCCCCTGTCCGCGCCGCTGCTGGCACTGACGCCGATCGCCCCCTTCCGCCCGCGCCGCTGGTCGGGCGCAATCCTGCCCGACAACACCAGGGTGTGCCTGCGCGTGCACGAGCCGACCGACCGGATGGTCGCCGCGGTCGCCGACCAGTTCGAGGTGCGCGACGTGTCCCTGGTCGAGGTGTCGCTGGACCGGGCCCGCCCGCTCACCTTGTTGTTCGATCCCGACCATGCGCTGGACGAACGGATCGCCGCCGAACAGTTTGCGACGTAAGTGGCTTGCCAAGGTCCACTGCCTGCGCCATAGGCGCGCTCGCCCAGGCATCGTTCCCCGATAGCTCAGCGGTAGAGTAGGTGACTGTTAATCACTTGGTCGTTGGTTCGAATCCAACTCGGGGAGCCACTTCTTTCTCCTAAGAACAAGTGGTTAGCTGCAACAGCATGCAGCCGTGTGCCAGCCGCGTTTTCTTAGGGTGACATTTAGGGCGCACCCGGAAGTGACCCGCAGCCTCTACGCTCTCGGAGCAGTGTTCCCACAGGGAACTCGGCTTAGCTCTCAGCCAGTGCACCGTTCACACGTTCTGCGTTCGGTAGAGGTGCTCGTCGTCGTGCGGGCGAAAGTGTTTGAGTTTGAAGAGCACCGCGTCTTCGGCATCTTTGCAGATGATCTTCACCCACATGCCTTCGCCATCAGGCGTGCCGTCTTCGTCTGTCCGCTCCCATGATTTCACCATGTCGAGATCGTCAAAGCGGCGCATCTCGAAGCCAAGTTCCTCCTTGCCCTTCCCCTTGCCCCTTGGCTCCTGTTCGACCTTGATGACCTCCACCTTACGGGTAGCGAGGAAGTGGAGGAACGCGCTGTAGGGCAACATAAAGCTGACCGGGTGCCGACCAATCGTCTTAGCATTGTCGGTGAACCACCGCTCAACTTCGTCCTCATCCCACTCGTTGACGTTGTTGATCTTCGTCGGTTGCGGGAAGGAATGCCCAAGCAAGCTGTCTGGCGATGCCTCAGACAAGTTGGGGTGCTTCTCCATCCATCGGTAGAGGGATGAGCGCGGCACTTTGTGGCGCTTAAGAATCTCTGGAAGTCGCATACCCCCACATACCGCGCTGAGAAGAGAGTCTCAAGCCGCATGTCTCATGAGACGCGCTGATCGGCGACGAACCGTTCGTCGCATCTGGGCTTGCGTCGTCCCACGGGACGGTCTACAGCGGGACAACGGTGACGGCTGGCCAGCAACACACCGGCTACCTTCTACGCTTCGGCGCGGCAAGGCGGCACGCGGGGTTCATTAGGTGGAGACCCGGTGAACTTTCAGGTCTTCGGACCACAATCGTCGGCACGGGTGGAGACTCGTGTCATCGGTCTTCGGACCACAATCAGACCAGCCAACGCGCTGGTCACCCCCGCTGGGTGGAGACTCGGCGGAACTCTGATGCACTCGGTTTTTCGGAACCACGCGGAAAGAGGTGGGGCGCTCCACATCGAGAATGACAGAATGGCACAGCACATCGAACCAAGCACCGCAGCGGAATGGAAGCGGGTAGGAGACACTAACGAGATCGCAACGGCACTGACGCTCACACAGGAATGGCTAGAACAGGTGCTCAAAGGAGAGCGCGTCAGTTGTGTGGTGTTCGGCGGTTCCGGCATGGGCAAGAACTACCTTGTTGACGCGGCGCTGAAGAAGCACGCGCCCAAGGACAAGGATGGCAACGTCCTCTTCATCGACTCCAAGGCGAACACGCCCATCAAGCTACTTGATGCCTTCCATGACGCTCAGCGTGACCGGGAGCAGAACAACGCCAAGCGCAAACGGGTGCTACCCATCGTGTTCAACGAAGCACGGACGCAGTTCAGCACTCCGGCGCAACTCGACATCATGAAGATCGCTACCGACACGGAAACATCCATCGATAAGACGTGGCGCGAGTATACGTGGACCGTCATGGTGGAAGACTTCGACAAAAACGATGAGCTTGTTGAGAAGCCGGTGAAGCACAAGGGCGTCAGTCTGGCGTGCCCGATCATCGCCATGACCAACATGCAGCTAACGGAGCTTCCCGGCGATAGCGTGGATGCCGTGCGCAGCCGGTGCCGTCCCATCGAGATTCCGCCTGACCGCTACACCGCTTGGGAATACGTGGTGTGGCTGGCGCTCACCAGCGACTTGCTGACGTGGGACAACCACCAGCAGCCGGTTCCCCTTAAGCTCCGGTCAGAGATGATCGACTGGTTCACCCGAAACATGATGCGGCTGCAACAGGTCAGCGTTCGAACCATGAAGAACGTCATGGGCACATTCTTGCTTGCGAAGCCTCATCTGCTTCAGGCGGAACTCAGCCAGATGCTCGCACCCAAGCACCTGTGGAAGCACGGCCACCCGCCGCAGCTTCAGGACTGGGGCAAGCTGCGTCGCGAGCTAACTTGAACGCAGCTAAGCGGAGCGCGATTGCATGCCCGAAGAGGAGCTACAGCGGTCATAGGTTGACGTGACTACTGCGCTGGTTGCACCATTACGGCATGAGCAATGAGCACGAAAAGAAGACGTTCACTCAGCCGGGGCGACCGGGTGAGCGTGACCGCGAACCGCATGCGGAGCCACCCAAGCCGAAGCCAGACGACAAGAAGAAGTAAGCAGTGAAGCGTCCGCTCTGGCTGATCAGACCCGGTAGCGTTCCCCACAGCCAAATGCCCGACATCAGCGAGCGAACGGCTCGCGGGCTGAGCTACATGGACCTACTCGCCGAGATTGCGGGCACGACACCCGGTCATGCTCGCCATCTGTTGTTCGCGGCTGAGCTTCGTAGGCGGGAGAACCGCCTCGCTCGATTAGCCTTGGCCATCAGCGCACTTTCGTTGGCCGTTAGCTTTGTAGCCGCGTTGTCTAAGCGGTGATCGCCGCTGCCCTGCAATCTATAGCGGCTTAGACAGTTTCAGCTTGGCTTGTCGTTCTTTCTCGTTGGCTTTGCGAGTTGCTTCTTGCTGCCTTCGGTTTGCGTCCATGCGTTGATGTCTGGCGTCATCGAGTTGGGCGTTGGCCTTGCGCTTCTTCTCTTGTTCCTTAGCCATCCTCTCTGCGGTGCTAAGGCTTTCTGCGAACTCACTATATCTCATGTATGGGTCTCCTTTAGGTATATCCCTTCATTGCCGACCTCCGAGGGAGAGCCAGCTTGAAGGCGAGATGATGGTGATCGCGACCGGTTTTGCCCGCGCTGGTTGCAACAGCGGGCGCATCTGGAGCGCGGCGGAACGAACCTACGGTAGGGGTAGGAAGATCATCTTGTCGGTGTCGGCGAAGCGCCAAACATCCTTGAGGCAGTAGCGATGCCAACCGGCTGCGCCGTCGATCCTCTCGACTGCACAAGTGCCGCTCGGCATAAGCCGACGCCAGATGTTAGTGCGACTGCTGGACGTAGAGCCATCCGTGAACTGCTGCTCAAAGCGCTCGTAGTTGCGCGGGGCGATTTTGAACGCTCCGTGCAGATGTCCATTGAACGGCAGTCCTTCGACAACGCCGATAGCTGGTGAGCGCAGATGAGCCTTGCTTGGCTTCAAGTAACGACCGCCCAGCACCTTGCTGTCCACCACCATATGCACCTTCACGAAGAGGCGGTGAAGGTCAGGCAAGGACAGCCTATTATCTTTAGGGTTTGGCTTGAATGTAACAGCGTGCGTGTAATCTTGCGCGACCAAGAAATCGAGCCAACCACTCTTAAGTTCAGTCTTACCCATAATCTGAGTCTACACCACTGCACTGCCGTTCTGCGATAAAGATCGACGCAGAACCGCAGTTATTTAGGCGCAAGGCTCTGGATACTTTGTGCGTCAGTATGTCTTGCGGATTAAGCGCCTCAGCAGGGGAAGGCGCAGCGCGTCGAAGGTCTCGCTGCGTCTGTGGGATGGCATCGACGAATCCTCTGCCCCACCGGATTTGACAGGGACTGCCCGCAACAGGAGTAGCTTGCTTGCCCTCTTGTGCCCCTAATCGTCACCCTATGCTGAACTTGGAGCTTCGAAGGGCAGATTTCCGCGAATGCTCAAGTGATTAAGTATCAGCAGAGGTCGTCATTGCTTCCGCGCAGACACGACTTGGACGCTGCGGACATCGACATCGAGGTTGTCGGCGGAGGGTTTCATGATCCCGGCTTCGATGGCTTCGAAATCCGAATGTCTGCTTTCGACCCATTGCGGACATTCGCCCGGCAGCTATCCTGCCAGTGTGACAAATGAAGTCAGAGACTCGCTTAAGCTCTGGGGCGGCGGTTTGGCCATCGCGGGACTGATTTGGCTGGCGTCGCAATCCACCTTGTTTGACGGCCTGATTGCTGAGGCTCCAGCCGACTGGTTTTGGCTTGTGGTGGGCTTCTTGGCTTTGTTGAACTTAGCGCGGTTTGGGTGGGGATTATGGGAACGTCGAGCAGCAAACCCTCATAACCCCAATCGTCGCTGAAGGTCCGCTTTCCACCCATTGCGGACATTGAAGCCATGGTCGTAGGCAAGCTCATGATTAGCTTCGCGGGTTTCTCGTATCCTGAGCACAAAGCGACCATCGCGTGCTCGCACGTTCTTAGCGGTGACCCGGTCCTGCTCTTCGTTCACGATGATGACGGTGACCTTCACTTCATGTGCGGAGCGAGCGGTCACGCCGTGGACGACTACAGCTTAGTGGACCTAAGTCACCTCTCTGAGCACATTCGCTCTATGCCGGACGTTCCTTTCGTTCAGGTCGGGTATGCAGCCGAGAGGAGTTCCGTCGGAGCGCCTTGGAGCGTTATCTCGGCAAGCGATTAGCCAAGGGCCGCTTTCCACACATGGCGACATTCACCGGGTCACTTGCTGGTAGCTAATACCAACACCTGACACCTCCTCCTCTTGCTCAAAGAGACGCGACTTGGCTGCGTATCGAATGAGCAAGTGGTCTGGCGCGAGCCACCTCATCTCTGCCCGAGAGCCGCCCCAATCGCCGACTGCGGCGGCACCGTGGTCGTCATCAGCGCGGAAGGTGTTTCCGCTGCCTGTAAGCTCGATCCCTCTCTTTAGGACCGAGACTTGAGTTGAGAATCCGGTGGTCGCTCCACAATCTCGCTGGAAGAGAACGGCGCTATGCCGTCCATCTGGAGAGTCAGCACGGCGAACGAGAGTGTTGGCGCAATTATCCGAGCAACCGCTCACGAAGATGATACCCGCGACTACGATACTGCTCCTCAGCACAGCGCTGGTGTAGGCACAGTCGGTGATGCGTCAATGTCCGCTTTCCACCCATTGCAGACATTCGTTGAAGCTATCGCTCAGGGGTCATCAGTGTTGGCAACGCTTCGGCCCGCTCGCCGCGCTGATCTCGCAGACGGTATTTGCTGGCATAGTCACGCCTCTGCTTGGTCACCTCATACAAGACGATGCCCGAACTGGTCGCGAGGTTGAGGCTCTCGATCATCCCGAACATCGGAATGCTGATGCACGTCTCGCTATGTTCGATGGCCAAGTCGCTCAACCCTCTCGCCTCATTGCCGAACCACACTGCCAGCTTCGCGTGTTCAGCGAAGTCGGCTTCGTGAAGGAACTTGTTGGTCTTGCCCTTCACGTGTGGCGAGGTGGCGACGGAGACGAACTTGTTCTTCGCGAGATGCGCGAGACATTCCTCAGTGCTGTCGAACCTCTTCACGAACGTCCACTTGACGGCGGAGACTGATAGCTTGGACAGCTTCGGCTCGCTGCGTAGGTTCTGCCAATCGTCAGAGAGAACCCTGCGCGGGTCCACCACGTAGACCTTCTCCGCACCCAACGCATTCACGTTTCTGATGATAGTGCCGATGTTGCGCGGGTTCTCCGGTTCCTCGATCACGACAATCAAGTTCTTGCAGCGGAAAGCCTTGATCTCGTCAGCCCGCACTCGTGCGGGCCGTTTAGCTTTCACCGTTTCATCCGAAGCCACAATGTTCTCCTCGGCTTCGACATAACTCCGAAATGAGGAGCAAGCCACGCGTCAAGGAACGTCCGCTTTCCATCCATTGCGACTATAGGTGCTGGCCTCTTACGCGGCCACCTTCAGCGCCACCGGGTCCAACAGCCCGTCCAGCCATTCATTCCAGACCCGCAGCACGCGCCTCTTCAGCGGGATGGCGTCCCCCTGCAAATAGGCCGCAATCGCACCCTGAAGCGTGTGGCCAATGATCTTCTTGATTTCGTCCATGTTGGCCACGTTGCGCTCGTCGGCATCCACCATGTCGCCAATCAGCGTGGCGAAAGTCCGCCGAAGATCATGGATAGTCCAGTGCGCCACCGTTTTGCCCTCCTCCTTGGCAAGCTCACTCATGCGGGTGCGGATGCGGTTTAGGTTCTCGTCGTCGCTACCGAGGCGCTGGAACACGCGATCAGACCGGTCGGGACGCGGCACCGCCTTCAACAAAGTGCGGGACTGCGCCGTCAGATAGATGACGTGCTCTTCACCGGACTTGTGGCGCTCACCCGTTAGCCGGATGATTTCGCCACCTTCAATCTCGTGGTCCCGCAGTTCTGTGATGTCGGTTTTGCGCTGACCGGTGCGGAGCAGTAGTTCGAGGGCAAAGGCCCAACGCGGGGTTGCCCGCGCCTTCTTCCCCTTCTGGCGTTCCTCGTGCTGGAACTCACGGCACGCGGTCAGAAGCCACCGGCACTCGTCTTCATTGAACTTGCGCTTGCGCGGCTTGGGGGTCTTCGTCGGCTTCTCCACCATCGCCATCGGGTTCGCTTCACCGGCAAGCCAGTCAGACTTGCTGCTGGTTGTCCACTTGAAGACGTGGCTCAACAGCGAGTGGAGCCGGTTGGCCGCGACCTTGGCGATCTCAGCCTTCCCGTTCACGACTTCGGCTAAGTCTTCCTTGGTCACGCTCTTGATGGCCTTCGAGCCGAGAACGGGCTTGATGTCATAGGCATAGATGCGGCGCTTGGTTGCCGCCGTCTTGATCTGCTGACCCTTCATGTAGAGTTCGAAGGCCGTATCCACCGTCATCACGGGAGCGTTGGCCGCAGCGTTTACACGCTTACGGATTATGATGGCTTCATGGGGGTTGTCCCCTGCCCTAACCTTGTTCGTCATCTTCTGAGCTTCGCGGCGGGCATCAGCCACCTTCATGGGCAAGACACCGAGCTTGATCTTGGTGACCTTGCCGTTGATGCGTCCGCGCCAGACGAAGGTTTTGGTTGAAGGCTTGCTGTCCACGCGGGCTGGTTGCACGAGCAGCATCAAACCCGCCGTGGTCATGTCGTTGATCTCTTGCCGCTGGTTTGTAGCCTGAAGCGTGCGGACGTAGGTGTCGGTGAGGTTGACTGTAGGCATAGATAGTCCCGCGATGAGTCGTCTCATGGGACATAGCATCGGCGGCGGGGTCACGCAAGGGATTACATCCCGCAATGGTGACATCTCATGGGACGATGCAAGTTGCTGCTTTTGCTTGGGTTTTTACAGGGGTGCGTGCCCCGAGCATTTCCGGCCAAACCAACGTAAGCTGTTGCTTCTACTAAGGAAAAACGCCTTTCTCCCCAAGACTGTTAATCACTTGGTCGTTGGTTCGAATCCAACTCGGGGAGCCATTTTCTCGCAAAGAACTGCGACTTTCCAGCAACCGACGCTGGTTCATGCGGAAGCCCGCGAAGGCTTGGCGCCAGACCATCGTTCGGATCGGTTCGCGAGGTCCGGGTCCCCAGCCTCCCGCTAGACTTCAGTTCGGACGATTGCCCATCATCTCGCCGAGCCGCACAGGGCGTTCCGGTGCCCAGTCAGCGTTGAAGGCAATTGCATCCTTCCTGAACAACAACACGATGGTAGAGCCGAGGAGAAAGCGACCCATCTCCTCCCCTTTGCTGAGAGCGATATCCTGGTCGGCATAGTCCCATTCAGACACCTTGCCGGTGCGCCTTGGATTGACGACGCCGTGCCATACCGTGGCCATGCTGCCGACGATGGTGGCCCCGACCAGGACCATCACGAACCGCCCGTGCTTTGATGATTCAAAGACACAAACGACGCGCTCGTTACGTGCGAACAGATTAGGGACGCCGCGCGCGGTCACCGGATTCACCGAGAACAGCGCTCCCGGCACGTAGATCATACGAGTGAGGCGGCCATCGCACGGCATGTGCAGGCGATGGTAATCCTTGGGCGACAAGTAGAGGTTGGCGAAGCTGCCGTGCCGGAAGTCGGCCGCCAAGGCCGTGTCGCCACCCAATAGTTCGCTGGTAGTGAAGCGGTGACCCTTCGCCTGCACGATATGATGGTCGTCGATGGCGCCGAACTGGCTGATGGCACCGTCCACGGGGCAGGTGAAATCGGCCGATGCGAGCGGGCGCGCCCCGACCTTGAGAGGGCGCGTGAAGAAGTCGTTGAAACTCTGGTAACTGCCGAGGTCCGGATGCTCAGCCTCGCTCATGTCGACCGCGTATCTCCGCACGAACCAGCGGATCAGCCGGTTCGTGACGGCACCGCCCTGCGCGCCGGCCACGTGCCCCGCCAGGGTCGTGAGGCGCTGCTTGGGAAGCAGATGTTGGAGCAGTACCTTCAGGCGGTCGGACAATCGCGATCTCTTACACAGGATGGAGCAGGGAACATGTCGCGAAGCGCACGACCTGGTCGTGCGTTCCGAAAGGACGAGGACTGACCATGGCTGCAGGCGTCACGAGGCTACAAGCCCGAACGGTGGCACTTCACACTCATGATTGCGTTGAACGAGCAAGGGAGTTCAGCATGACCGAAAACGAAGCAGAGAAGGAAGCAGCAAACGGCAAGGTGCCGATGCCGGCAAGCGGGCAGGATAGCCCGAAACTGCGCTCCGACGGTGTCAGCGATGCGGCCACCCACGGCAAGAGCGGCGGGAGTGAGTCGGGCGGTGGCGCCTACCCCAACCCCCATACCGGCAAGGAGGAACGCGGGGAGAGCGGTGACTTCGACGGCGGGCAGAGCGAGAAAGGCTATTATGGCGGCGGCCAGTTGGACGGCGAAGAAGCACCGCATGAAGAGACGGCACCGATCGACAAGGGTCCCGGCGCAAGCGGCTAACTTCCGGCGTTTCGAGCGCGGCTAGCCCCCAATCGCTCAATCGTGAAGACAGACGCTTCGCCATGATGGGGTCGTCGTCTGCGCGAAGTGCCTTCCCGCATTTTCGCAAGAGGACTTGTCTGGGATGACCCGGTAGCAGCATGGCCCTGTTTTTCACTGCCGATACGCACTTCGCCGACCATCGCACGATCAACATCCATCGGCGGCCTTTCTCAAGCGTGTCCGAGATGGACGAGGCGCTGGTGCAGGCATGGAATGCGGTGGTCGGCGAGAAGGACGAGGTCTGGCACCTTGGGGATGTTGCGCGCCGCGCCTCCGACGTGCCGGCGCTGTTGGCGCAGCTGAACGGCACGAAGCACCTCGTACGCGGCAATAATGACGCTGTGGCAACTGGTCAGGCGGCTGGTTGGGCGAGCGTGCAGGACTATGCCGAGCTTGCGGTCGACGGTCACTTGCTGGTGCTTTGTCACTACCCTTTTCGCAGCTGGAACGGCCAGCACCGCCGAGCGCGCAACCTCCATGGTCACAGCCACGGCAAGCTGAAGCCAATGCTGCGCCAGCACGATGTCGGCGTTGATGCGCATGGCTATCGGCCAGTGGCGCTGGCCGATCTACTCGGCAGGCATGCCTCTTGATTCACCGGCTAATCGACACGCACCATGGCCCAACACCTTTTCCAGTCGGCCACATGCCGCCACTCAGGCTTTTCTGGCTCCGACGTCTGCATCCCCTACCCACTTCCAACGAAGGACAAATACTGCACTAGAAGTTGCTTGCTCTGGCCGGCCACTCGGGAGCAGGAAGCCTTCATGATCAGCGACGACGAAGCAGTTGCCACCGCGCATTCCGACCGTCTGGCAAGGGTTGCCGCCGATCCTCGCTTTCACCAGCTCCTGCATCGGCGCGGTCGCTTTACCTGGACGCTGACCGCAATCATGCTGGTCGTCTTCTTCGGCTACATTCTGCTGATCGCCTTCAACAAGGAGTTCCTTGCGACTCCGGTCGGCGAGGGCGCAACGTCGATCGGCATTCCACTTGGCCTCGGCGTCATCCTGGTCGGTATTGCGCTGACCGGTGTCTATGTGCGCCGCGCGAACAACGAGTTCGATCCCCTGGTCCGCCTGCTTCAGGAAGATGTCGAGCAATGATGCGCGTTCCTGGCCCGCGGCTCTGCCTCGTGCTCGTCTGCACCCTGCTGCCGACGGCAGCGCTCGCCGATGCCGTCTCCGGCCAGTCTCAGCAACAGGCG
>Ga0210040_10009604_pt1 | contig 11237 bp, 7 predicted proteins | sample CryGeyCG12114_NA_FD_185462 | JGI IMG/M metagenome (GOLD analysis project Ga0210040, IMG submission 185462) | Groundwater microbial communities from aquifer - Crystal Geyser CG19_WC_8/21/14_NA (SPAdes) (version 2) | ecosystem: Environmental > Aquatic > Deep subsurface > Groundwater | place: USA... | reverse complement strand
TATTCCGATGCATGAATTTTTTTTACTTTTCAATACAATACTTTAAAAAGTTGTCCCTACTAGTCAAATTCATAAAATTCACAAAAATCCGTGTGCAATATAAATCGTAACCTGATGCCATATAGCGATGCAGGCCATTCATTTGCCCTATCTTTTGCATAGGATTAATTTGTTCAAATTTTAATCATTTCTACATAATTTTAATGAATCTTTCAATAGAGCCAGAAACAAATTCCGACCTAGGATACAAGTTACGAACTTGGCTATCTATTACATGCATTTTGTGAACATCACTAAAAGGTAGATTTCAAGGAGCGTGAGTTTTTGAGTTGGCTCAGATGAGAGTTAGAGCCACTTGTTCACAAAGCATTGTGGCGGTGACAGTCAGTGAGAGAGAGGTCTGAAGTTTTCAAGTTCACAAAGCACGCTAAACTTTTCAGCAAATGTTTTGACAAATTCTACTGTGTGATAATAAAAGTGAGTACAAAACGTGCTAAAATATCTCTAAGGACTTGTTTATCGGCCGTTCTCCCGACTGGCTAGTCATACCAGTGAATGATTTCACCTGTGAGTGATTTTGTTTTTTTTTCTAGATTTAAATTAGCTAAAATTCATATTTAATCGTACTTACTATTAATACCGGTCGGCTGTAAAAAAAATCGAATGAATTTCTCAGGATTAATTTGTTTAGTACCCTTGTATATTTACGTTGTGAACCAAAAATTAAAATTATAGCTAGGTTGGAGGTTGGTTGGGTAGTCACGCAGTGGTGGGGGGGCGGGGGGGGTGGTAAGGGTCTCTGTCCAAAAATAAGCATTGCGTAGACACTAAATTTTGCTGTGGAATTTATATTTACTTTTACTTAATACTCACTTGCTGACTGCTGTAGTCTGGCCGGGGCGGTAGTACAACGTACAGCTTACTATCCGCTAATTTATTACTGTGCGTCATAAGTCTACGGATTCACGCGGCCGTGTGAATTAGAGATAGATTGCGGATTTTGAAGTGTGGGAAGCTGTCCCTGTGATATTGCATCCAATCGAGTGAAGATGATATTTTTTTTGTGTAAGTATTACATTATAGGAATGACCCATTGGCGTCGAGAATATGATAACTGGAGTCACAGAAAGGATTTTCCTTAAATCCTTTCGGTTATCTATGTTGGAACATTTTATCAAATATTATAGTTTCAAACATTACACCGTACATTAAAGTGTCCCGTCACACCTGCTTCACCTATATATTCAATTCACCGCGTAATGTTAAATTGTGCAAATTACATAAGCGTTGATTTGTTGAAATCAGAATTCCCTCATTGAAGTCTTGAATGAAAGGATTTTTGCAAACCACTCTGTTTCCCATTCCCATATTATTAGGAAAAACATGTACTTGGAAGATGCGCTCTTCAATATACAAGCTCATATCCGTATAAAAAGTTGGATATCCTCTTCAAATCACTCCAGTCTTTATCGATTCATGTTAGATATACATATTCTTTGAACAAAATCTCCAGAAAAAATCTCATTAGTTACGTTCAGGCTGTTTCCATTGTACAATTTTGCGATAACTTACACATCTCTAATCCCCAAGAAAACAAGGTAATTAGCTCATGAATTTCACTCCATGCGTGATGCGTATTGGTGGTCGGAATATAATGCATTTAATTGTTACACTTCATACTTCATGCTTCCCAACCTGAAAAGTGATTTCCTTTGACCATCTTTTAATCATTATTCAACTGCAAGGAATAAAGGAATTTCATATCAGTTCGCATTATACTTCCTTCACGTTCTCTGGAAATCTACCAGCGACTAGCTTACTTAACTACTGCTTGCTTCGTATTTACGTTTGATACTATAGTTGATTCCTGTGAAATATTCACACTATTAATTAGTTTTCCATTCACTATTCAGTAATTAAATGTCTATATAATACGTGCTCACTCATTTTCCCAGGTATTTCCATAGCTCATTTGGTCTCGACTTTTTGTGCAGTCTGTGCTTCAAAGCTAAGCCATGAACATGGAGGCAACCAACAATCAAATGAGGATGGCGGCCGTGTCGGCAGCCTCAGGAGGACCTGGTGTTCCAAACTACGGGAGCCTGGAAGTCATCACATTACCAAATTACACGACCATTCTTGACTTCGAGTGGAACTTTGACAACATGAAATCAAAGCAATGGATGGAAGAGAATTGGATGACAAGTTTCTATTATATTGGGGCATACATGTTCGTGATTTTCGCCGGTCAGCTGTACATGCAGACTCGACCGAAGTTTGAGCTCCGTGGATTGCTCGCCTTTTGGAACTTCATGCTTGCTGGATTCTCCATTCTCGGCTCGTACCGCACCTTACCGGAGATCTTCTACATTCTCAACAGAAAAAATGGGTTTCATTACTCTGTCTGTTTCCCAAGGTTAGTCGCACCACTCACTATTGTCGCTAGCTTAACTGTCATGTTATCCATCCAAAATCATACGTTCCTTGCTACTGCTTATGAACCAATTATTAGCTAGTCATAGTTAGTTAGTTTTAGTAATAGTATAGTTAGTAAGTAGTCGTTTTTTGCTGAACGTGTACACGTTAGTTAGTTAGCAAGTGAGTAAGTTATGCATATAGGACATTTCACATGCATGAAGGCTTGTTCTGAGCATGTTGTTGTTCACAACTAACTCTCATCATCATTTGATGTTTTCTTGTAAAATGTTGAGTATGTAGTATGTAGTGAAATATATTGTAGATAGATTGACTGTTTAGTAAAGGGTAGATAAGCTATTTACCATTGACGAAAAAAATCTCTCTAGTATGTAACATTTAGGTGAGCGTGGTTGGTGAGCACATTCACAAGTTGCGAAATCCAAAATGCGTTGTTTTGTTGGCTAGTTAGTTTGGGTCATCGTAGCCTTTGGCTATTTCGCACAAAGGGGCAATTTTGTCAGCTGTTTAAGATAATTTAAATTTATTTGTGAGCACAATTAGAGTTATAAGGTGATGAGATTTTGGATTTTACTGAATGAACAAATTGACCTTTAATCCCAAGCGGGAACTTTAGTCTGAGCGCTTCAAGTTAAACTTTGAGCTTTGTACTGCCATAGGTTCATAATAATCACCCTAATGCGAAGAGTTTTTTATATGGTTTTTTTAGAGATGGGGAATACAAGAAAATGTACTTTGTATGCAGATGATAATGTTTCATGCATTCCTTATGTAACGTTGGTTGACACGGGTGCTTGTTTTTGTTCGCTATATGAATGAGTTTCAACGAAACTAACCTTTTATACGCTTTCATTATCTTGATTTCACAATCATGTCATGTCACCTTGAACTTCGCATGTGAAAGGGGACTCACACTAAATATAGTGTGATGAGTGGAGTGATGTTATTCTTATTCATATCTAGAAAAATAAATAAATAAAGCAATGAACGGATGTGATGTGGTCCCATCACGGAGCACAAACATAGCATTAACATGAAAACCTAGTGTTTCTCTCGAAAGCTATTAAAAATGAGTTTAAAAATGCCATTTTCCGTGTGTCATCATAAATCAATAATTTTTCCTTGCTTCGAGCATAAGTAAATAGTGAAAATATTTCAAGTTCCATTCGTAATTATTTATATCATACTCATGCCTTGTCACTAGCCGAACATTTTGAAAGCCTTACTTAGGTAGCTGGTACCACCTTCACTCGATACTCACGGTTTTGATTGTGTTGTTTTGTATATTTTCGGTACCAGGAAACCATTTAATGATACACAAACATTCTGATGTTTAGCTGAACTTTGAAGACAATGTCAATGCAATACAAACATTACTGTCATTCACATCAATGAATACATTATATTGGGTTTGAAAAAAAAATCATTACAAGCGTTTGTTTTTTGAAATGTTTACTTGGAATCCACTCTATCATGTACCATATTATTTGGAGCATATTTGCTCTGTTTTTTAGCTTTATTATATTAATCTTGATTCATGTCATGCACCTTTACAATGGATGCAAAATATTGCCTTCAGCGATTTCGTGTAGAATCAATGTAGTAGTAGTCTATGTTTTTGACTCGACAGAAGAAAATAATTAAACGAGATGAAAAGTAGTATGCATGCATCTACTAGTAAGTTTACTATAGTAGTTCATTTGTTTTCATATGTATGGTTGTGGTGGCTGTGGCTGATAAAAATGTGAAACTTGAACCCCTAGACGAACTCTCATGTATGCACTACAAACAAGTCTAGCAAATTAAGTATGTTGTATAATTATTTGCCGAACTGTATACATGCTGTGAGAAACTATCATTTGCTTTGATAAGAAGTCAGAATTTTTTTATATTCTACAAGTAGGGAATCATGCTTCGTTCCATTTAGCGCCATAATCGACACCATTAACAGGGTAGCAGATAAAAAGATTTTAAAAATGAATTGTATGTTGCAACTGCATAGTTTTGGAATAGGGTAGAATGCTATGTTAATTTGTAAGATGCTTTCACGCTAAAATTGACTTGATTTGTCATATTTAACTACTCACTTCGCGTTCTGTCCATAAATGTGTATTTTATTAAGTATTTTATGCTTGTAACTAGCATGAAAAATCGGCTCACTACGTTGTGTCATATTGGAAACCAACTATGCAAAGTCTAATGATAAAACTGACTTAGGGAGAAGAAACATAAAATAATATGCTTGTGTATAATCTTACATGAACGTTGTGGCTCCTTCTTTATTCATCTGCAGCTTCTCATCTTTTATTATGAATCTGAAATCTCAAAAATCAATCCAAACCTTCTGTTAATTTTTACTCTATTTTTGCAGCTACGAGCACAACCAAGTGTGGGCATTCTGGGCCTTCGTGTTCGTTCTGTCCAAAGTTCTGGAACTGGGTGACACGGTCTTCATCGTGTTGCGAAAAACACCTTTAATCTTTCTTCACTGGTATCATCACATTGCCACGCTTCTGTATTCCTGGTACTCCTACAAAGAGTACATTGCTCCAGCCAGATGGTACATCACGCTCAACTTTCTCATCCATTCTTGCATGTACACATATTACGGACTCAAGGCACTCCGGTACCGCATACCCAAATCCGTCTCCGTACTCATCACCAGTCTTCAGCTCATCCAAATGGTCATTGGAGTGGCTGTGAATGTACACGCGTACCAATCTCTTCAGAATGGCGTCGCCTGTGACGTGAATGAGCGGAACGTGATCCTCTCTCTGATGATGTACGCCTCGTACTTTATCCTATTTGCAAGGTTCTTTTACAAGTCCTACGTGACTAGTAGAGACGAAAAAACAAGACAGAGGATCAAAATGGACTAGGATGGCTTGGTTCATGGAGAAGCTAAAGTACTCGCTAGATAGATACAGTAAGAATGTAAGCTAGGTAGAATCGACGTGATTTGTTAATAGTTTTCTGTGGTTAACAGTTTGTTGCTGAGGTCAGGCACAAAGGGCATTTTTTGTTGGATTTTTTAAATTGCATGCAGATTATTACAATCTATAGTGTACACTGAATTGATATGCTTTGTCAGCGTCTCTATTATTTCTATCTTATATGGAATGGATGTGATCAAGTGAGTATATTGAGAGAAATGGAGAGGATTGTATGAACCATAAAAATACAGGATAAATTAGTTTAGTTAAGATGTATTCTAAAAAATTAGAAATGACGACGAAAACTGTCTAGTTAGAGGGATAAAACAAAACAATGATGTCAACCTGTCAACGATTGCTTTTCGGGTCGATTAGATAATTATTTTGTCTGAGCTTCTTTATTGTGACCAATTGGTTGTCAATAATATCATAACAAGTTGGTATCATTTGCTCAATGATGTTATTTGGCGTATGGTGTTGGTGTGTGCGCACTTTACTTTTTGCTTTAAAATTAGGCAAGTTATAGATTAAAATGTTAGAAAGATATTTAGTTTCTAATCGCACCTCTATTGTTTTTGCATCCAACCAACTGACTAGCTACAGTGATGTCTGTGATGTTTAGAAACTCATTCATTTGCGCAACTCTGATTATTACTTACTTGAACGTAATTTGTATAATGTTGAGCTAGTGTTATATTAAATTGGATGAAAAATTGGTTAAAATTATTCGGTTTACATGAAAATAGCGTCGACAAAATGGGGGTAGTTTGTCGTTTGTAAAGAAAACTTTCTTTGTACTCATTCAGGTAGCTTAGTGAATTGTTATTGCCTGAAAAAGTGTGCAAGGGAAAGACCAACTTACTAAGGTGTGCTTACTATCTAGATCATTAACTAGCGTGAAGTATTTTTAGTTATAATCTGACATTTAGAATGAGTTTGACTTTTTAAATCGATGTTAAGCTACACTGCTTCTAAGCCTGACCTTTGTTATCGTTATTCCTGTATGCTCTCATGCAATTGCATAATTTTATGATGCACAATTTGGACACTGCCATTCTGTCATATATAAATGTGAACACAACGGAAAATGATTTGTCGATTTGTGCATCGTACAATGACGACCAAATTTTTTCAGAAAAACATATGCTTTTGAATTTTCTTTGTTTATTTTAGAGAAGAAAGCATGACATATAATTTTTAGTTAAATTTTACTAAATTAACATTCCTTAACGATTCCCAACTCTCTAAGCTAGACTCTAATGAATGCTCTTGTACTCTACTCGTCAAAATTTATTCTTTTTTCAACAGTTTTTGTTCTTCGCTGATATGAAAAAATAATAAATGCCAGTTGATAGGAAGTGAAAAGTTTTCTGTACTATTTAGTTAAATCCGTTGGAAATCTCTTCTTGCTTATTATGTTGACTTAGGATGGTAAAATTTTCTGAAAGTAGTTAAATGGACTTGTGGTGGAATATGCTGTATGGTTGAGTATTATAGTATGCGATAACGTTTGATATATTTCTGTATAAAAATACAATATTACCTTTGTTGACTCACAACAAGTTGGGATCATTGTTCGCTAGTCAGTTTTTCAGTAGATCATAAGTAAATTTATAGGGAGTTCGAATTTCGAATCATATGTGATTTGACAAAAGCAAAACAGCTGAGAATACAATTTGTTCACTATACTATAAGTAAGTTTCTATTCGAATCTAGAATTTATACGAGGCGACATTTCATCATGTAGTGTAGTGAATGAAACTGCCTTCCTACTATAGCCCTGTTGTTTACTAGACAAGAGAGAATAGTACCAACATTATGCATACAATTGGCAAATAATAAATTGATAGTTTTGTCAATAGACAGTAAAAATAATATCTGGATTTTAATTTTTTTGAAGCAATGTATTCATAAAAATGTGCTCACAAATAGTGCAATTAACGTGGAGGCAAAGAAACAAACTTGGCATTTTTCTTTTCGCCAATTTCTACAACATGGTATTTCCATAATTTCATCCATATCACTCGACGATGAGGACCGGCACTGAATGATTTAAGGGCCTTCATTGCTGCTTCCTGTAATTATGCAAACAAACAAATTCTGCCTACAGGAAGTTAATATATTTTGCTAAAGAATTTAAAATTTTAACTTTCTAACCCTAAGATTTTTGTGCTGCTCTTTATCCAAATACAGAACGCAAGCGCTTACAACTTTGTCCAACTCATTTCCAGAAACATCCAGCGAAGAGCAAAGTTCATAGATACCCTACAAATAACAAATGAACAAAAATATACAGTTCACAGATATCTTAAAACTTTGTAAATAGCCCGATTTTGTAGCCTACCTGAAGGACTGTCAATTGCAATTTATAAACTTGCGTGTACGTGTAATACATTCGGTTTTTGTTTTTTATTCCAGTACTTTCCACGGCTAGGTTCATCAGCACAGTAGACAGTTTCGGGAAAACTTCATCTAGAGTACGCTTTCTCAAAAATGAACCTGAAGAGCTGCACAAGGCAACAATCATTTCAAATGATTTCCGTACCACTAAGTGGTCCTTTTCATGTAACCTGTAAATTAAAAGAAATTAATGTCAGGCTCAGGCTTTTTGAATTTTGACGTCCAGCAACTGTCTGTAACGTTTGAAAATAAAAACACATTTTATCTAACGCACCTAGATACAATATTCTGCCATATCGTGTGAACCAACGGCAACAACTGATTCTGATGATCCTTCAAAAGCTTCACACCAATAGTCAAAGTGTCCATTGCTGTCAATTTCACAGACCTATCTTGATTAGGCAAAAAATTTAAAGCTCTGTAGGAAATTTTGGAAGCCAAACTCAACTCTGGACTAAGAATATCTTCGTCTTCCTCCCCTTCTTTCTTTTCATTCTCCAAGTTTTCACCATTATCATATTCTGGCAAAAGTTCACTTTCTTTGTCGTTAAATCCAGGCACCATAACTCCTAAGCTACTTTGATATTCCAATATTTTTTGCAACACAGTTTTTTTAAAATTATATCCACCGTCTAATGAGCAATTATTGTCATTTTCAGTTCCTGTGCTTCGATGATGCTTACTAATGGAGACAATGAAGGCATAAAATATTTGTGAGTAGACAAGTTGGGAAACATTTCCACCAGCCAAAATATCACAACTTTGATTAAAAACTTGGTCAATAAATGATCCATAAGCTCCTTTACTTAAGTCTAAATGTTCCCCTAAAGACAACAAAGCCCCTGGAGATTTGGGATGAAGCCCTAGGTTCGTAACACGAACACTTAATTCACTCAAAATCAAATCAGCATTTCTATTTAAAAATTCAGGTACACCGGTTTCACAACCAGCAATATCATATAATGTTGACTTTGCTGCCTCACATACAAGAGCGTCTTCATTTGAAGCGTTTTCTAACAAAGAATAGAGAGTAAGTGGTAAAACGATTTTCTGGTTTATTGAAATCATTTGTCCAATTCCATAAAGTAGGAAAGCTTTTCTTGTATTCCATAATGAGCGTCGATTGGGAATTTCACCAGACATTTGCTGAATAGAAACTTCAGTGGATTCTGCGTCCAAAATAGAAATATATATCGAAGAAATGTGCCCAAGCTCCAGATCACTAAGATTTGAATTCTTCTGGGTTGAAATAGATTTTAAGATTTCATTGAGAACAAGAATGATGCCTAAAAGGTTCGATGATTCTTTTGACAGGAGAGGTATGCATTCTTCCAGGAGGTCATTCATGGAACAACTTTGTGTCAGATTGCAGCACATTGACGAAAACTGAGAATATAGTACTGGTGTTTTCAAGTCCAACCAACAAAGATCGATGCGACTGCATAGATTTTCATTCCACACTAAAACACTTGCCAAGGTCGATAGTATAGGCAGATAAGTTCGAATCTCAACAAAATTTAATTTGCTTCGAGAGAGCACAGCTGAAACAAACAACATGGATGTCTTGCACTGTTTATCATTATTATTTTTCCAACTACTTATGGCTAAATTTGTTTGATTTTTGACTGTTTCGAAACTTAATAATTTAGAAATCGCTTTGGAATCGAAGCTTGATAGACAATCATTCAAGAGTCCAAAAAGTTTCAAGTCTCTATCTTGGCTGACCACTAGCATAGTTGTAATGAGTTGTTCAAAACATAACGGAAGCTTTCTGAAAACAATTACAGCAAACAATGTGATTATGAATAGACGTACATTTTTTACACAACTAGGAAATAGAAAATTAACATAAGCTACACGTACGTAGCTTAATTCTAAACTTACTCATGAGCGATATGCACCAGGTCCAGTGCTAAGCTCCCGAAACTTTCCCGGTAAACACTTTCCTCGTGCAAAATAATATCCTCTGCCATTTTTTTAAAAACGTATGAAAGATTCAAATCGGGTTCTTGTAGTGTTTCTTTATCGATGTGTTTCACAGTAGTCGCAATAACAGTTTTTAGTAATGATAGAGAGCTCTATAAGTGCCAATATGAATGAATTTAAAACAGATCCCGATAAATGTTCAGGAGCAATAATATTTGTCATGAAGATTTTATATACTTACTGTAACAACAGCTTTGTTTAAACGACCAACTTTCGTACTGCAACAGGACCGTAGGTTCGTTACAAAACCCGGCAAATAGTTAAAAAATTGACGCCCAAACTGTACATTTGAGCCACATCCTTTAACAAGAATCTCCAGTACTGATATTGCTTTTAATCTAGAAATCAAACAGAATGAATTTACACACTACATGCTTTCCGCCTTGTATTGCCTGGAATTGTGCCTCAAAAGTGGCAGACATAGTATAACTTACTTTATACTTTTCTTACAGCCGGAATTGACAAACTGCAGCAAAATAAATATAGAATGGCCAACAATATGACTTTTTTCTTTACTATATAGGATATTGACATGTTTTGAAAGGCTTCCATTCAATAGAGCGCTCAGGCAGTCCATGACAGCCTCTGTTTCCAGCTCTGCTTGATTTTTGTTTACTAATGCAGAAAAAAATAGTTGTTTAATAAAGTTTTCTGAATTTATACATAAATTGTTAGTCTCTTTGAGCATTTGCATACATTTCATCGGGTCTAGCGGGTTGCTGAAACTCAAATGGCATCGCTCAAATAATTCTACAAATAGTCCATAGGACTGGACTTGGCACCGTTGTAGGATGATTACAATGGTTTCCCAAATCAAAATGCGTTCACATTCCCTACGTACAAATAGTATGCTCATATATTGTATTTTGTCGACGGTGACGAAATCAAAAGTATATAAAATTAAAAACATGTACTCACTTGTATTTTGAGATAACCTTAATATGGACTCCTAAAGGAAACAAAACATAATCACAGATTTCTGGAACAATTTTAGGAATTTCTTTCACAGCCATTTTCAACGCTTGCAAATGGACTGGTGATGGATTTTTCAAAACATTTATGCATCTTGGACGAAGAAACTGAAACTCTCTGGACATTTCAAATCTGGCTTTAACTTCAGCGTCCTTTTTCAAGTCCACGTCTGCTTCATCCATTGCCTATCCAGTATATTATTCAAATGAATTAAGTAACCCAATACCCAAATCCCCAATTACATTATAAACTGTAAAAACTTTTTTTTGTGACACACAAACAAAACACAAAAACTTCGAAAAACTTTAGTACTTGGTTACTTGGTTTGGTACAAATTACAAATCCACAACGTGTGCATGAAATTCGCGGTTCAAAATTATCAAGTGCAGTGATGTAAGTTCACGGAGCGGAGCAAACTTATATTTTCATGGGTTTATAGCGGTTATAGCGAAAGCGAAGCTCTAAAATATTTGAAGAGACTGGAGCGGAGCTGCGGAGCAGAGCTTCAAA
>Ga0210040_10009603_pt1 | contig 11237 bp, 10 predicted proteins | sample CryGeyCG12114_NA_FD_185462 | JGI IMG/M metagenome (GOLD analysis project Ga0210040, IMG submission 185462) | Groundwater microbial communities from aquifer - Crystal Geyser CG19_WC_8/21/14_NA (SPAdes) (version 2) | ecosystem: Environmental > Aquatic > Deep subsurface > Groundwater | place: USA... | reverse complement strand
AGGATCGATGAAAAGAACTTGTTGTAGTTGGGAAGTTGGGACTGGTACGCCGTTGGTGTGATCGCGCTGGCACTTATCTGGTAACACCTGCTGCCGATCGTGGACATGTGAGCACATGTTGATTCTCATGCACTGCGATGCCCCAGCGCTCCGGCATGTGCAAGGCTGAGCACTGTCTGCTCGAACACCTGTACTCGCAAATGGAAGAGGCATTGCGCAAAATGTCAGTGTCACGGCTGTCATGTGTCAGATGGTCTGGGGAAGTCGCTGCCAGTGTCAGCGATCATGCTAGAGGCCCAAGCCTTGAGCCATCGTTCGCCGCTCCTTGCCGAATATCAAATAGTTCCGTGCGCCTATGCAAGGAGCTTCTGGCGGCGCCAACGTACACGATAATATTGAACGCGTATATGCAAGAAGGACCCACCAGGGTGATGATGCTGTCGGCCGAACAGTGTTGAAAGCGGAATATCTCTGGAGGGCCGAGGCGTACTTGGACCCGTAGAGCTTATACTAGAATAGCAGGAGCACGCTAGGGCTTGAGGTACAATGAGCGTCACGCGAGGTGCAGGAAAAGTAGATATTTCTTCCGAACAGGCGTGAGCATAATATATGGCTTGGAAGTTCGTCACTCTGAGTCGTGTAGGATGCGGGACAGGGCGGTCTTGCAGGAGCTACACTCATACGATACATCATCCTAACTTGAGCCAAGTATCCGCCTCGAGCATTTTAGCTGGCTGCTTCATATGGTCTACCATAGACCGCATGGGCGTGCTAGCGAGACCATCATTCTATTCGGTGATGTGCTTGCTCAGGTCAAGCTTGCCCGCGCCTGAAATGTGGAAGGTGCTAATGAATGCTTTAAACCTCTGGTTGTCCGGGATCTGGCAGGAGATTTCGAGGGGAGGGTGACGTTAACCGTCTGCAGACAGGGGATGGGTATGTGGTTAGGACAGGGAAACACTACCTGCCTTAGGTATCCTGCATGTGTCGTTCAGTGTGGACGTGTTCATCGTTGAGATCGTTCGGACCCATTAGTATTGATCATACTACCTTTAGACACCTACAGTAGTAGTTAGCTGGGTACCTGGGCAGGTACCTGATACGGATTCGGAGGCACCTCCTGCCAGAAACGGGTTTATGGCAGATGGACAAGGCAGCGTGACGGCAAGACGGCATGCTCCGAGCCTAAGGAACCTAAGAAGCCTAAGGAGCATGAATCCGAGTCCGGCGCAACTGCCTCGGAACCGGCTGTATCCACCGGGAACTTGAATTCGAGCGCACTAGTACTAGTAGTACCTTAAGTTGTTGCTAACACCTCGGGTGCTTGGCACTGACGCATTGGGGCATTGCAGTGCGACTCGGACTCCAACTTCAACGTGAATTCCACATCATGCTCAACTTGAATCCACTTTCATACAACTATGGCGGTCCGAGAACCTTCGCTTTCGGTACTTGCAGCTGAACTGCAACGATGAATGAACATGATGACGATTTTGTCCTTCCACCCCATCGAGTCGCTTATAGCCACGTTGAAGATTGGATGAACCCGAAACCTTACTGTGAAGCTGGCCCTATCACTATCATTAGTTGGTCGGTATAATACCTTCTCCTCACAAGCAATACAGTTCTGCTGCTCCAGCCCACGAATGACTGCTCGTAGATTCAGTCTATCAGAACCACCACACCCATTCTATTCAAGGAAACTGCATCGGTTGCAGCTCCGGTGATAACCATTACTAGCAATTGCTCCTCGAACCATATCGACTGTGACCATTGAGAGTACACTTTTTCAATCCGCCACTTCCCCGTATTGCTGTTCTTCTAAAAACTCGGAACCATACACCGTCGTTCGGCGCCTTAAGCCTTGGAGTCCCTGCCGTAAATTTCGTCATGATAATGTGCTGTTGTCCCGGAATCGCGCTGTAACCTTAACGTCGAGCAAAGAACCCATATTACATCAAAAGTTTGCTCTCGCTGCCTCTGAAAATGCATCAAGAAGTTTAGTCATTAGTAGTCCGCCTCCTTTCGTGGAACGACAACCCGGGAGACCATCGCTATAGATGCTGGTCAGTCGTGTGGTCGAGCGACGATCTATTCGCTCCCCTGTCGCGCTGCTGCCGGAGTGCAGGCAGGTGCCGGCGCCGTGCGTTGATAAACCAGTTGCTGATCTACAAGACATCATTAGTACTTGTGGGGCGTGCTTCATGCAGAAGGTACCTACCTGGCTTATGGTTAAGCCAGTCTGGGCGATAAAAATCTGTTTGTCCTCTTCGCTAGGATATGGATGATCAAGATGATCATGGAACCAAGCTTTTAGGATGTCGGTGATTGGTTTCGGCAGATTCCCTCGTCGTCGCTTGCCGCGTGTGTCCGAGGCATCCGCTGTCGCAGTATGCTGACGGGCGTTAATAGCATACGGACTATATTGAGGTTCTCCGTATGTAGAGTTGCGTATTCCCGCGGCTGCACCGTACTGATCATACCCCGGTGCATACCTGGAGTATTCTTGTTGCGACGGATATGGGCGGGCCTGCGGTGTGTAGGAGTGACTGTATCTGTGCCCGGACTCGTGGAATGACGATGGCCTTCGAGATCCGTATTGCCCACCGTCAAATTCAGTGCTTGGGGTGAGTGGTGACTGGCCATATAGTTGGGGATATTGTCCGTTTGCAACACTATAGCCATGGTCATAAGTCCCAACTCGGTCAGCGTGCTGATTCATATCTCGTAGCGGAGGAAGACTAGGGCTGACCCGCGAAGTGACTAACGATTGTCCTTGGTAAGATGCGCGGTGTGGCTGAACGTAAGAATTTGGCGTATCAGGATAACTTGATGACGGAACCCACGGCACATGGTCGACTCCCCTCCGAGAATACTGAGAGCTGGAATACATCGGGTCGCTGCCTCGCCCAGCGAGATCGTCGAACGCTTCTGTAAGCGAGGGCATGGAGCTTGTTTGCGATTGAGCTGGTGATGGAGCTATCGTCCTAGACATGCCCGAGTTTGACTGGTACGTCGAAGCTTCTGTGTGCTGGTTGGTGAGACTTGGATTCTGCGATGCGGCTTCGATGGTGTGTAGCGAAGGTGGAAGAATCTGGCATGGTCAGTCGTCGAAGTTAGACTACATCACGGTCAGGAGTGCCCACTTCTCTGAAGGGTGGTAGTTGTTGTTGCGAGTGCGATGGTGCAGAGAGTTGTGTCTGATGCCTTTGTTGTTGTCTGCCATAAGGGTCAACACTCGCTTTGCGACCATACTGATGAAAAGTGTCCATGGAAGCATTGGGCAGCCAACAATCCACCCTCTGAAAACGGAGCCAAGGATGTACTTTGTATCAAGAAGCTTCTAAGCCCCTGACATATATAGAAAGCCCCACTACGTACCTGGCAAGCAGGGACGAGACGAGGACGAGTGACAGGTAGAACGTGCAGAAAGGAAGGAGACTACATACCTCAAATGTGTGTCAAAATGGTACATGACAGCGGTGACATGGCATTGGTGGACAATCAGGAAGTGTCAAAAAAAGGGCCGCTAGCCAGATTCTCGAGACTTATGCCTGCCGTTGGAGACAAAAGCATAACCACCCACGCCGCCAAGATATCAGTGTGCGATAGGACACCGTTCAAACCTCTACCAACACGGCTGGCCACCGACGAGTGACAGGGAGAGAAAGCGTGGGTTCGTCGATCGAGACGAAAGTGAAGCGTGAACAGGAAGGTTGTCGAGATATACGATGGTCCGACCCAGGAAGATCGGGAGGAACTATTCAAGGACCCCAGCGGGTAGACTAGGTTGATGCGGGCCGTGAGGGCAACCTGACCTGACAGTGAGTGTAGCCACGACCAGGGACCAGGGAGGGGCAGGTGACAGCTGCAAAAAATCGGAGGGGGAAGAGAATGAATTGTGGTGCGCACGGAGTGGCGTACAAAACCGAATCAAATTTCCGAAACTGGCCAAGCATGAATCTTGCTTTGTGTTGGCCAGGATCGTATGCTGAACTTGAGGAGCCTGGTGGTTGTCCGGAGCAGAGCAAGTAGAGTAAGGGAAAGGACAATGCGCGCATTAGTCACATTCCGCTGAAGCGCGCCCAAGCTCGCGATGATGGTATTCTTGTCGCATGCACGCAGGAGACAGTATCTGACGTGGTAGGTAGGGTGGCAGGGCCCGAAGGAGGAGTGTGCGGGCTGTGAAGCACAAGACCTCGTGGGAAGACCCATGACGAAGCTAGCTGTTGGATGGCGAGAGGCGATGCTCGGTCATGGATGATGGACTCAGCGCTCTGCAAGCTGCAGCCGGCATGATTTCGACATGGTTGCAGATCTGGACAGCGGCTAGGATGCACTGACAGTGACTGAGTACGTGTTAGCATGGCGGATATACTGGGTCATATGGCATGATGGCCGACGGATGAGTTGACGCTACCTTAGTAGAGCTGGGACGGCCAAATGGGCGTAGAGAATTCTGCCACGGCGGCCTGTCACTACTGTGGCTTAAAGTTAGCATCGACGCCATGAGATCAGCGTGTGGGCTTGATGGTTTCCGTGGACTCTGACAGCGAGCGACATCAAAGCTTCGCACACGACGGCGTCGGCGTCAGAGAAGCAGCCTGAGGCCCTGAGGAGACTCGGTCACTCACGAGTCACTGCAGTCACTGACTGCCAGTAGCAGAAGAGAACCAGAGAGCCGAACTCCGCCAGGCGGCAGACGCCAGATCCCAGACACACGAACTTGAATCCCGGTCGGGCGAGGTTACTCGTACTAGTACTGTGTACTGTACAAGGTATCATCGTACGCTAAGCACGTCTCGGGTATAGCGTGCGCTCGGCCGTAACAAGGTTCGATCTTGCTGCATGAAGCCTGAAGCCTGGAGCCTGGAGCCTGGAGCGGCCACATCATGATCCTGCGTCCAAGTCATCAAGCAACCTTGGAACTTCAGGTTCAAGTTGAGGTTGATGGAAGTTGAAGCCCTGGAGAGTGCCGCACTGCTCGTTACATTACCGTACCGTACACGCATCATGCTTCGTTAGGTATTTTTCCCTCTTTCCTGGAACGCACTCTGCAGACGTTGGCGGGTGTCTTTTCTCATGCTTCATCATAGTTGTTTGCTTGCTGGCCTGCTCGACGTTCAACCCCCTTCTGCTGGCTCAGCACGTCGTTCACTTCGGTCTCGGTGGCATCCAACCGTCTCCCATTCCATGTCGCCGGAATTGGCCTCGCGCAGGAAGCACAGACTCTACACAGTACGATTCCGAAATAGAACCATGCACTCCAGTCCTTGACCGCCAACCATTGCTCGATACCAACACACAATCACGGAGATTTTGTTGCACAATGAGGCTACACGTCGAGCCTTCAGCCCATCCGGCACATGAGGGTGGCTATGTTCCGGGTACGTTGAGCTGACATGGCCAGGAGATAATCAATTCTTGTGTAAATATGCTTCAAGTGTTTGATCGCCAACCCCCTGAGCTGGCCGCCGAGCTGCAGTCCGAGTCTTTGGTGGTCTTTTCAGCGAGCGGCCTGTGCAATCCTTGCACTGCGACTGCGGGAGCAGCGGTACCGTAGATTGCGCCTGTGGCTAACCGAACTCGCCCAGAACTTTGGGACGAGCGTGTTCGATCGTGAGCAACCCTGTTTGTACCTCGAGCCTATCCTTGGCGGAACGAATCGTCTCCAAGTCGTCTCTAATGTCCTACATGATATTGTTATACACACCACGCATCTGACAGTACTCAATATTGGGTTTCACTCCAACATTCTCCGGATACGATCCACAAACCACTTCAATAATTCTGGAGGAAAAGCCAGGAATATCGTTGCTCATCGTGGGGAGTAGACTGGTCACCTGGTGGCAACGCTTTCTGACCGCTTGTGCTGCGCACGTGCTGTCAGCTACACAGCCAGCCATGACTAGCTACACACACGGCTCTCGCATGGGAGAGGTCTCCCACTCACGACTGCCGATCCTTGCGCTCCATGCCATGGACGCTCCAGCCCAGGCGACAAGGATGTTCTTCACTTCTTGCCTCACCGCTTCCTTCGTTACGACCACTGTCTATGGGCCACGCGAGAACCGAGATAGAGATGGCATCTGTAACCTGGTCTGTGAAAGTGCCACCACTCACGGCGCGGCCTCCTCCGAGTGCTGGGAGAACAAGGGAACCTCCATACTCAAGTAAAAGTTTCGCCCGCATATCGAACGAGGATGTTGCCAACAAACCAAATGAATTCAGGTTGCGTCTTCTTATGTCGATGCTGTCTAGCACAGTGGGACCACCCTTTCATTGGAGGCTAGCGATTTCTGAAGATGTTGCTCGAAGAGGCGTATCTGGCACGTGTGATTTACTGCTCATGTTCGAGGGACGGCAACATCCGGAAGACTTTCGCAACATGTTCAAAGGTCAGGGAGGTCTGCTCTTCTAAAAATCACAATTGCGTTGAAGACTTTACTTGCTGAAGACAGCTCGGCTTCAATGCCAACGTCCAACAACGAAAGGTCATTCGCAGAGTGTCGCATCCAAAGACACCCATGAATTGCGTCAACGTCTGAGATCGAGGCTACTCTCGCAGGGATGCCAACGTTGTGCCGCGTCTGATTGCACCAAATGACGGTTCAAGGTCTTGGAATCGAGTCCTTGTTCAAGATGCATGTTACTGGTAAGCTAAAGGGTGGAAGCACGGCGTCAACACTTGCGCGACTCGTCCTCAGGTAAGGAATTCGAGCATTCGACCATGCATTGTTTCAAGGCTGCGTTAAGAAGCATTACTGATAGACCGCATTCGGTCCCTTCCCTGGCCTTTTCAAAGCCTTCGGTTTTAACAGCGGACTGAATCGGCTCGTCTACGGTCAATAGTAGCATACCACCCGAATAAGACTCTGGTAAAGACAAAGCATCCAGCTCCTTCGTTGTCCTCCCAACGACTACCTCTTTTGTATGCAGACAAAATGCTATGATAGCTGCGCCGAGGACTCTCTTAGAATGCAGGAGCTCCAGATCCACGACGATGCAAGTCTAACGACGTCATGGCTTGGTTGCGTGCGCTTCCACTTTTTTCGCTAACCTCATCTCTATTCGTCATGGTATCATTTCCTCTGTCTCGGGCAAGATGGTAGTCAGCAAAGTAATCATCCATTGGAATGAGGCCTTGTCCGGTTCCCCGCTCGGCAGAAGCCATGGAACCTGTCATCACCATGCAGCCAGGCAGAATCTGGATTGTGTGACATGAAGGTAGGACAAACTGTTCCGTCAAGATTCCAGTGTCACCGTCGTGACTGGAAGGGATGTTGTAGCTTGCATAAGCACCATCATCCTGGTTCTGCCACGGGCGAAGGTGTTGCAGTCTCGGAACATGGATATGAGGCTTGCAGATCTTGTAATAGTGAGGCGGTGTTAGCCCAACATGTTTCTTTAGCCGATGACAAAAAGTTAGGCTACGATTCATATGCGTTCGTTGGTTACTCGGAATCTGGAATTCAAGTGCTGTTGAAATAAAAGACCACTTCGTTCAAGGATCTTGAGGCTGCACTACATCGATGCTGGAGACTCGGAGAGACTATGAACACTCGGAGTGGCTGACGATAGCCTGTCCACTTTAAGCTCACCATGGTAGAGATCGCATAATGGCTTGTAGGCTGGACAGGATGTGACACTGGCAGCAGGCACAAGTAGGTACAAACTTGCAGGCTGTCCAAATATGTAGCATCAACCATGCTGAGCGTCTTGGCACGTTTGTCTTTTAAAAAAGCCCCACTTTGCAAGCACGTCGAGCACCTCGTTTTGTCCTCTCAAGAGATTAACATGTAAAAAGGGGAACGTGGTACGTGTGGGCGTTGGATCGATTGACAATCGACTCAAGCCGTAATTTCTGATCAACCTGCGGATCGTCAACAGCGTGGGAGAGTTGGAATGAACTTTGCTCGGAAGGTGACAAGAAGCTCAGATTGGGATAGGGAGTGCACCAGGAAGGCATGCAAGCGATTTGATATACGAAGGTCTGTCAAGAAACACAATGCCGGAACAAGTGGCCGTAAAGCCTGACCAGGTCGTGGATGCAACACCACTGGCTGCCGGTACGCTCTATCTCATCTTCATACAGGTGGCATCAAGAGCACTGACCTTCGTGGGAAACCAATTTCTTCTGCGCTATCTGTCACCTTCATTGCTTGGTATAGCGGTTCAGCTCGAGCTCCTTTCTACCACCGTTTTGTATTCAGCTAGAGAGAGTCTGCGAGTTGCACTTCAAAGACAGTCAGCGAAGCCGCATGCTGTGCAGAATGGACGACAGCAGGAGCGGGCAGGTAAGAGTTCGGCCGGCCAGAGTGTCGTTAACTTGTCTTATCTTGTTGTTGCCTTAGGAGGTCTGCTATTGTGTGCCTTGGGGTCGGCCTATCTGGTCTGGCCAGATCCAGAAGTCACGGAAAGCCCGTACTTCGGTACTGTCTTCCAGGTTTACGCGGTTGCAACTTTCGTCGAATTGCTGTCCGAACCTTCGTTCGTGATCATTCAACAATACGGACTTTTTGGAGCCAGAGCTAGAGCGGAGACGAGTGCGGCCATAATGCGATGCTTTGCCGCATGCATAACCGCCGTTTCAATGCATGGTCGTCGCTTGCAGGGTTCGGTCCTCCCGTTTGCTATCGGCCAGCTTGCCTATTCGAGCACGTTACTTCTTGTATACTTGTCAACCACATATCCATTGTCGAATAAGAAAGAATTCTCGCTATTGCCTAGAACGATCTACCCAACTACAGCCTATGCTTTTGCATTGTTCGACAAGTCCGTCTTATCAATAACCACACCGTTCTACCTTCAATCTATTTTCAAGTATTTTCTCACACAAGGCGATACGCTGATACTCTCGTTCCTCTCCACCCTAGCGGACCAGGGTGCTTTCAGTCTCGCCTCTAATTACGGTGGGCTACTTGCTCGATTGGTGTTTCAACCAATCGAAGAGAGCAGTCGTAATGCTTTTGGCCGTCTTACAGCCTCGTCAATGGAGCCGAAGTCTAGAGCCCAAGCGCTGAGACAGCTATCTACCACTTTGCACTTCTACCTGTTGATGGCTCTGCCATTGTTCGCGGTTGCTCCCTATGTCCTCCCGGTAGCAGTCTCCTTGCTCATCGGCACCAAGTGGCAATCTAGCAGCACCTCGTCTTTGCTGTCAGCATATTGTTACTACATACCTTTCATGGCAGTCAACGGCATCCTTGACGCCTTTGTCACCTCTGTCGCGACACCTGCCCAGCTCGGCAAGCAGTCCGTGTATATGGCTGCCTTCACCGGCGCATTCGGATTAGCTGCTTGGTACATGCTGAAGAAGACAGGGCTGGGTGCGGCAGGTCTTGTGATTGCAAATGTGGTCAACATGGCGCTAAGAATCGTCTGGAGCATAAGCTTCATCAACCAATGGACTCGCAAGCACGAAAGAATTGGACCAGACCAGGGAGGCCAGTTGTGGAAAGACTCAATACCCGCACTTGCCAATATGGTTGTTGCGACAGGAGTATGGGTCGGTCTTCGCGCTATTGGATTGGGAAAGGACGATATTGCAGCACTTGATGCGCAGAAACTTGGATACGTGATTGCAGGGATTGTGGTGCTAGGGTCCACAATGTAAGTTCGCGGACTCCGTTTTGAACATGCAACAAATGTATGTATCCAAGTCACGGTGTCATGCTAACACGTTGCAGTCTAGTAACGGAACGGAAATTTTTGCTTGCTATGCTGCAACAGATTGTACCCGAACGCCTTGCTTCTCGAATGCCGCCGTTTCTACAACCCCAAACTACCGAATCCTCGACCAGCACAGACAAGGAGACCACCTGACAGGCTCTAATCATCGAAAGTAATCTTAGTAGCTGTCTTCCCCTCGTCATTATCACGATAGAAAGCGCCGTATGCGCTGTGCTCCTTCTTTTTGACGGTGGTTCCGAACTTCATCAAATCTTCTGGCACGTCCTGCTTAGCGGCTTTCAACACGTTCACAAGTGCACCAGCGAGTGGCTTATCTTGCTCGGTGAACATGGTGATGGCTAATCCGTCCTTGCCAGCACGACCGGTACGTCCGATGCGGTGCACATAGTCCTCAGCAGTGAGTGGGAATGTGACGTTGATCACCACTTTCACTTCTGGAATATCCAGACCCCTGGCAGCGACATCTGTTGCTACCAACAAATTGCAAGAGCCAGACTTGAACGCTTCCAAGCTAGCGATACGGGCGGACTGTGACATGTCACCATGGATGCCGGCCACTTGATGGCCACGAGTTCTGATAAAGGTCTCGATACGCTGAGCCTCCTTCTTGTACAGGCAGAACACCAGGATACGATCCCGGCTCTTCTTTCCAGCATTGTGCTCCTTCAACAGTTGTAGCAGTCTGTTCTGCTTGTCGGCACCATCCATTACTTCGACGATCTGCTTAATACGTGCATTGGCACGCAATTCTCCGGAGTCTTCGTCTTCGTTGCGCCCAATGGTGATCTTGACAGGCTCTTTCATGAAGGTGGCTGCAATATCGCGAATAGACTTTGGCCAGGTAGCAGTGAACATGGCAGTCTGGCGTTTTGAGGAAGAGGGCATCTGCGAAATGATGTACTTGATGTCATCTTCGAACCCCTTATCAAGCATACGATCCGCTTCGTCTAGTACCAGATACCGGGTCTTTGAGACGTCTATGCTACCATCCGACATGAAATCCTTCAATCGACCAGGAGTGGCCACAATCACGTTTGCGCCGGAAAGACTTCGTCTTTGCTCGTCCTTGTTTGTGCCCCCATAAATGCATGTTGACTTGAGCTTGTGCACTGAGGTTTTGCAGAGACTGTCTATTTGCTCGAAGACTTGGATTGCCAATTCGCGGGTCGGCGCCACGATAAGAGCTCTGATACCCTTCTTCTTCTTCAGTGCCGCCAGGCGAACAGCGAGAGGCAAGCCGAAAGCAAGCGTCTTGCCACTACCTGTCTCGGCAACACCAACCACATCTCGGCCTGACAACAGAAATGGCCATGTCGCTGACTGGACTGAAGAAGGTTTGTCGAACTTGGCAAAGGAGGAGGAGAATTGCGAGGCGATCTCGGTGGGAAGGTGTGAGAAAGCGAGAAGGGGTCTTAGTCCGGTCTTCTGGGGATCGGCAATCTGTACGGCTTCGGACTTGTAGAAAGCGTCAACGTCGGACTGTGGTAGAGTGGTGAGACCTGGGTTCTGAGCGTATACTGCATTGTCTTCGTCATCCGGTACTC
>Ga0210040_10009602_pt1 | contig 11238 bp, 12 predicted proteins | sample CryGeyCG12114_NA_FD_185462 | JGI IMG/M metagenome (GOLD analysis project Ga0210040, IMG submission 185462) | Groundwater microbial communities from aquifer - Crystal Geyser CG19_WC_8/21/14_NA (SPAdes) (version 2) | ecosystem: Environmental > Aquatic > Deep subsurface > Groundwater | place: USA... | reverse complement strand
GCTACTGTTTTGGGGCTCTAGTACCTCTCTTGCTCCTCCTATGTGTCCATTCGAAAGTCGAACACTATGAATTGGTCTGGAGATTATCTTTTGCCTTGGGTATGATTCCACCACTGTCGATCTTCTGGTTCCGCATGAGAATCACGGTGTCTACGGCTTACCGCAAGTCCTCCTTGAGAAAACAGCGAGTCCCATATCTGTTGATAGGCAAGAAATATTGGAAACGTCTCCTCGGAGCCGCTTCCACCTGGTTCTTGTATAACTGGATCTCCATACCTTTCGGCATATTCAGTTCGACCGTCGTGTCCAGAGTCAACGCGTCAGACTCGTTAGTCAAAACCTTGGGCTGGGGAGTCGTCATCAATGCCTTCTACATCCCCGGTCCGTTCATTGGTGGGTATCTGTCAGACAGGATTGGAAGAAGGAAGACCATGGCGCTGGGGTTCGGACTTCAGGCTACCCTCGGATTCATCTTGGGTGGTGCAAATCAGCAGATTCAGAAAGTTTTCCCATTGTTCGTGGTCTTGTACGGCATTTTCCTTACACTGGGCGAAGTTGGACCAGGAAGGTGAGTGCAAACGCAAATGCAAAAAGGTCATGCTAACACAAGTCCTAAGCACCGTTGCTATCGTTTCCACAGAGCCGTTCCCAACTTCGATACGAGGACATACTATGGGTTTCGTGTCAGCTTGTTCCAAGGCAGGTGCTGCCATCGGCACTCAAGTAAGGTTTTGAAACACTCTCAAGACGATAAACTTACTCTTTACTAGGTTTTCACCGTTATCTTGAATTCATACACAGACTCAGACAAAGGTAACCAGGTCGCTTTTTTGATTGGATCTGCGTTCGCTGTTTTAGGAGCGGTCCTCGCCTGGTTCCTGATAGAGGATGTCAGTAAAGATCTGGATGACGGGGATCGCGAGTGGAAGGCTTATCTGCACGAGAATGGATGGGAAGCAAAATGGGGTGATCACGAGACCAGAGATCCTGTTGGCGTGTCGAAGCATGCCCTTACGCCAACATCCTGATCCCGATATGTCGGCAACACTTAGAACGGTCGTGAGACACAGACTCGGGACGTGCGCCAAAGAGGTCTGCATGTATACGCCGAGTTCTAATGAAGATTGTTTGACCATCGTAATCGTCAACCAGCGTGACAGAACCGTTAGTTCGAACCAAGAAATCGGTGACGTCTCAACGCTCTGTTGTTACCTTGACGTACTTTTTGGACCTGTTCCACGGCCGTCGTACCGACCACTTGAGCGGCCACGGCAGCGTTATCTGTATTGTGGGTGCGACTCACCCTGACTTAGTTGAGCTTCGCGCAAGCTCAGAGCGGCGTCATCCCTATCCGCATCAGGCTAAGGGTGAGCCCGGCCCGGGGCAGATTTCGTATCTCTTGGCATTATGTCAGCCTCGCCGGCGCATTTTCCACCGTTACGACAACCAACCTGGAAGTTCAGCTGCAACTCTCCTTTTCCCTTCTGACAACAACAATCCACGACCACGCTACACGATCGCAAGCCCTTTAGACTGACCAAATACCTGGCTCAGTCTGCTCAGCCGCCCTCCACGCCTCTCCAGAATTTATATGCAACCTGCGCCTTACGAAGCTTATCAAACCGCGACTTCCACGGAGCACCCAGAGACACGTTCGCCTCCCTCCCAACATGGATTTCCAGTCACATACGACCAGGCCTTCGGCAGCCCCCTCGTCCCGGAGGCTGACGGAGAGCCATTTGCAGCCTCGAATGAGGCAGACAGCGCGTCCGTCGCGTCTAGCAATACACGCCGTGGTCGCCGAGCCGACGCCAGATGGCTGAGTCGAGAGAATTCGTCACAGGAGGGTTCCCCTGGCAATCGCATTGAAGAATATGAAAGAACTGTATCATCTCCGAGAAGACCATCCGAAGATCAACTCTTTCAAATAATACCGTTTGCGAAAGGCAAAACAAGCTCGCTATCAGTGGACGCATTCCCTAATGGTCGGTCCAGTCGGTTACTCGCAAGGCAGTCATGTTTGCTAACAATACACAGAGGTGCTTACACATATTCTGTCTCATCTGCCGCCCGAGACCTTGTCCTCAATGAGCTTGGTGTCGCGGCGATTTCACAAGCTTATCACTACTCCTCATGCGTGGAGAATTGCGTTTGCTCGTTATTTTCCTGGTGCAGAATCCGTCGAATTATTAGCAGCCACTCCAAAAGGCTCTACTGTAGATGTGCAAATCTCTGAGCGCAGAACTTTCAGTCGTTTAAGTGCGCTCGCGTCATGGCGGAGTGAGTACATCTTGCGTACACGATTACTGCGCTCTCTAGGTCGTGGTCGGCCTGCGATCCAAGCAGCCACCAAGTCCAGTGGTACACGCGGCTCTGCCTCATCAAACGCAGCTGTTGTTACCTACAGTTCTGGCCTCTTGTATCCAGTCAGCCACATCCATGCTACCTTTGGCGTTGGCTTGAATAAGAAGCAGCCGCTTTTTATGCATGGTGCTGTTGAACAAGGAGCAGTATCCACAAGTGATCCGTCCGTGGCCAAGATAGGAAACTGGGGTTTGGGTGATTTCGAAGCATTCAAACACTTCGCTGATCTCTTCGTTGGGGAAGCTGAGTATGGACTTGGTGCTGGGAACACGGTCGGCATGCCCAATGTCATGGACGTCAGCCAGCCATACGGCAAGCTCTATGGCGAAGCTTGTCCTGGCGGTCGTGTCTTCTATACCTCTGCTAATGAGCAACGAGGCCGCTTTTTGCCTATCAGTTCGGCTCCTCAGAACGAGCTCGGTATTCCAGAAGTTACCATGATTGGTTGTGCCGTTTGCTCGGTCTGGATCGCTAAGTCAGAACCTGTGCTCAAGGCTACCAATGGCATCGTTGGCTCTCTTGCGGGCTTTTCAAACGGTGTCCTCGCAGCATATGCTCTCGGTGTCAATCCGGTTCATGATCGACGTTACGACAAAGGCGAGCCGACAGCCAAATGGGTCATCTGTCCTGGTGTTCCTATCATCGCAATCTCTGTGGACGAAAATGTCTCAAGCAGAAGGCTGGGGCTTCGCCGCATTTGGGCAGCTGCTCTGAACGCGTTAGGAGAAGTCTTTTATCTCACAGGAGTGCCTTTGAGACCTGATTTCAAGGGCAAACCTACGCCTGAAGATATTGACCGCTTGGCATGGCAGACTGGCCGGACTGTCGAATGGACTTTGATTGAAAGCACAAGAAGGTCTGCGAAGCCTGATCCATTCAACACTGCATCAGTAGATGGGAGCTACTCGCCTCGCACTTCCAGTGATGCTTGTGGGTTGTCTAAGGCGCAGATAGTTGCTGAAACCAAAGAGGTTGAGAAGTATTTGCGCTACAAACCGAAGGATTTTCAAGCTCTTTGCGATGGCTGGGACATGCGACGTAAGCTGGTGGTTGACTTTGCTGGTGATGATGGACACGGAGCTGGTGAGGCATTCATCATCCTCCGGTGTGGTTTGGATACAGGTGAGAATGCCAACATCATGAGAATAACACGGCAGAAGACGAAGGTCAGCATTGACCATGATCTCGAGCCCTATCCTGCAATCGTGCCTCAAAGTCAGCAGAAACCGTCAATCTTCGGTGGTAGCAGCTTGCCAAAAGAGTTTGCAGTATCGTCCGAGTCACCAAGAAGTGCGCCACGGTCTCGTACTTCCAGTCACGACGACCTCGATGTCAACTACAAGGTCGAATGGCGCACCTCCAATCTTGCGTTCGGCGATCATCGTAATGTCCAGATATGCACGGTAGCCAGCGACAACTCTGAATTTGCGACTTTATGTGCACAGGAAGACCCTTTGCTAGGCATGTCAGGAGGCTCTAACGCCTCGTCGCCCATGGCATCGCCCATGGGCCAATTGGCTATGCCTTCTTCACCGTCAGAGATACCTGGTCATCGTGGTCGCTTCCTAGCAATCGGCACCAACACGGGCATCGTTATGTTGTGGGATATGCGCGCCAGCACGTCGGCCACCACCGATGTAATCAATACTGTCCAGCCGCTGCGTGTTATTTACACCAAGTCGCCACAGATCTCCTCGCTCGCATTAACATCGCTATATGTCGTCCATGGTGGCAACGATGGTCTTGTCCAAGCATGGGACCTTCTGGCCTCTTCTTTCGAACCCATCCGCACCCTCAACTCTCGCTTTTCGGACCGAGCACGACGCCGTATTGCACAAGCTGAAGCCTCGGTTCAAGGAGTTGGCAACAACTATTATGCTGCTGGTGCCATTGCACTCGACCCTGATCCCACCGTGCTCCGTGGTATGGTGTCTCTTGGAACACTTCTTCGTTACTGGTCCTACAGCAGCAATGCCGCCGACGCATACAAGAGCAAGAAGCGGGGACAACTGAGCCGCAAGTCTGACCGTGGCGCTAATTTAGCTGCGTCCGCCAAAGTCACTGCTACGGGTCGAGGCGTGCTCCGAGACTACATTGCCAACGAGACGACCGAGATGGAGCACGAGAAGATCACAAGGCGTAAAGAAGAAGAGCGACTCAGTGGCAGATTTGGCATGAATCTCCTCGGAGCTGATGCCAGTGAAGAAGAGATGCTAGCCTATGCTACCATGCTCAGTGAGGAAGCTTGGACGAGCGACGAAACCAAGCGGGCTCACCAAGACTATGAAAGTCCGTATGCATCGCGCAGCACGGCCACGCCACAGCACAGCAAGCCTGCACAGAACGATGTCGATGCGGAGCTTGCAGAAGCGATACGGCTCAGTCTCCTCGAGAGCGAGCAAGCTTCGCCGTCACCAGCTACCGACGACTTTAATATCCCTATCCGGTATGCTAAAAGCTCCAAGTATGGCACTCCGTCAAAGACTGGCAGGGCTGGCAGCAGCAAAGCCATAGCTTCCGACACGGGAGACGACGATCTCGACTTTGCATTGCAACTCAGTCTTGCAGAGCAGCAGAGCAGGATGATGGATGAGCAGGAGTTTCCTACACTGGCCAAGTCGCCGAGCCCCACCGGGTCTCAGGGAAGTGGCAAAGGGAAGGGAAAGAGCAGGCGTGGGTAAGATAAAAAGATCGAGATGCTTTTGGTTTTGGTGATTTTAGGGAAGAAAGTTTCTTCGCTTCGATGTTTAGTTTCTTCTCGTTACCCTCGCCTCTAGGAGATTTCCACTTCGAGAGTGCATTTCTCAATCAATTCAGCCTTTTGGTCTTGAAAGTCCTGTTTCTAGCATTGACCTTCGTCCTTGGAAAACCGTGGCCTTTCCATGAACCCGTGGCTTCCGTTCCTGGAGTGTAGAGTAGTGTGCTCAAGCTGTCCAACTTGCGGCGGCAGTGCAAAGTAGACGGTCGTATGTATCGACTGCGTCGGACGTATATGATCGCAAAAGCAGACGCAGCGACGGCGACGCGCAGACAGTAACATCATCCGCACAATCAGCACACTGTTACGACACACGAAGAGTAGGGACAAAACCCTTCCAACACATGCCATGCCACTCCACGGCGCCGCCTTTTCCACCATATCGTACATGGATGCTCGGCCCGACGTCCAAACCGGCTTTCCAGCAACACTTTCTCCTTGGGCTCATCAACGCTACATGTCCAGGAGACGCTCAGACTGGCCACGACGTCTTTGGCCGACGCATTTCCAAGCCCCAGCTCCGCACTGCAAGGACCGGATCCGGGGTTGAAAGACAGGCGATGCGTGTTGGAGGTGTGGAGAAGGTAGTTGAACGGGCCACCGGTGCTGGGTGGAAGTAACTCTTCAAGGACCAGGTGGGGCTTTCGGTCGTATACGACTCTGACGAAGAGGAGATGACCTCGGACGGTGATAGCAAAGGTTGGAAATGTTCGACCGCATGGGAGGGGTCGTTCGGTGCCATGTTGAGATTTTTGCTGCAGTATAAACAAGCGCACAATCCACAAAGCTGAAAGATTGAGCATTCACTATGATGAAGACGATATGCGACAATCCTCGAGGGAGGGTTGCCTGGTTAAGAAGGTAAGCATGAATATGCCCCTTGCTGCCGCAAAGATGGCCCGAACCTGGGATCGCGGTTGCGCAATTCGACTTTTAACATGAGTGCCAACAACCGAACGTGTCGCCGTGTTCCAGTAGTAGTGGACGGAGAAATTGTCCATACTTCATAATATTATGGATCCTACTTATCTTTCTAAGTTGTAAGAGCATGGGAAGCTTATTTCCGGTGGCATGTCAGTCAGTCCCACAAGTAGTGAAGGGAGTGCAGCATCGGAAATCGTGACTCGTTCATCCTAGGATCAGGGAGTGCTTCTTCCATGTGATGTTAGTCAGGAGAAACAGCGTAGACTGGGCCAAGATGCGCCCAAAGCCTGTTGCAGGAAGGAGTTCCTCATGCTTCGATATCGTTGCGCGAGCTCGATCTGTCCCGTGGCGAACGCGGACCATTCGCTCTCATTGAGTTGCAAGGTCCACTTATCGATGATACCTTAGACGCCATCCAGGGTATTCCCGCGCTCAGTAACCCCAAAGCCGAAAGCGTCACTTACTGAGGTGCCTGGTCTCGGTATGGTAAGTTCTCGTGGATCATGCCTGTGCGCTCCAACCAGCAGTAACGCTGTTGCACCTGTGGCATATCTTCCTCTGGCCCTGGGATTGCACGGAACTGTTCTCGCAGCTGACAGCCGTTTCTCGCGATATTCACACTTAGGTTGCTCACCAGCCCCCTCTCCGTCCTCGCCCCCTCCCCCGCCCACTAAAATTCTGACCGCCATCAAACCCACCTCCACCACCAAAAGCCATTGGCTGTGATGGAGCCTGGGTGCCCTGAAACTGTCCAGTATTACCGCCACCCATCATCATCTGCATGAATTGACCTTGATCCATTGAAGTCGGGTCCATTCCTTGCGCCATCATCTGTTGGAACATCTGCTGCATCTCGGCCTCTCCAGGAATACCTGGCATCTGCGACATTCCTGCTCCACTGGCAGGCATTGCAGGCATGCCTGGCATGTTACCCCCCGGCATACCACCACCAGGAATTCCTTCCACAAACGCCTTCATCTGTTCAGCTTGATTGTTAATCTCCTTGATCTCTTTTGTCATTTGTGGTCCCTTCAGACAATACGATGCCCACGTGAACTCATCGAACCCGTAATTGAAATAGTCCGTTATGTCTGCGCCCGGCTTGCGCCACGGTTTCGAAGAGTCTCCGGTGAAGTCTGTGTCGAAGTCAGTCGAGAGGATTGGCTTTCCCGTGGCAGGATGGACAGGGTTGCCGTTAGGGTCGATTGTGGACGTGTGTCGCGCTGGGTACTCAGTGCCTGGCTTGTCGTCCGGGGGTTGTGATTCTGCTTTTGGGACTGGTGTGGCTTCGGCTTTCAAGGTAGGTATGGGAGTTACTGATGCTTTTCGTGTATCAGTAGATGGAGCTGTCGTGAGCGTAGGCCGCTTTGGTTGTCTGCCGTCCGTCAGTAACTCAAGGCTAGGTTGTGATCACGCACGCACGATCCTGCTTCAGCCTTAGGTTCTTCTTTGGCATCAATGATGAAGTTGACTTCGTCCTATATCTGTCAGCCCCGCTACATTGACTTCCGCACATCATACATCGCTGTCATCCTCTACTTCTTCACCCTCCTCCTCTCCGTCCTCCGCGTCCTCCATCTTGAACTCCTGATGGTTATGGATGTCATCGTGCTCGGGGTAGATATCATCCTCGTCGCCAGAGTCCATCATCATGAAACTCTAGTTGTAAATGAGTTGAGCCTGACTTTTCGTTGCGTGTTATTGTTAGCCGACTAAGGGCAGCACTCAGGTACCATGCGTGAGCATTTGCACCCTTTGCCCTGTTTGCACCTATGGGTGCCAAGGCTGGTAGTTTCTTCAACCTCGATTTCTTTTGCTTTTTCTAGTTTCTTTTATTCACATCAGCCATGTGAACAATTACTTATGCAGGCTCTGAGCCTTCCAACCCAATTCACAAGTCTCGCAGTGAGGTGCCAGAGATGAGGGCTTCCTGAACTAGTGTCGAGGCAAATTCGTCCTCTGTTTAGCGACTGAAACTGCAGTACATGAGTCAGACTTGTGGGCGTACGACTAGTATCTAGGTACAAGGCGTGGAGACTGAAAGACACATCAATGTACGTAGACAGCTTTGTCCATTCAACCACTAGCATGATTACACAAATTTTCATATCTGTCAATCCACTGAGCCCCAAAAAGGCCTTGACGAACACGAAAAATCGTTGTTGAAATATGAGCTCCATTATCTCTTTGAACACAACATCATACGCCTCTTTGAGCAACTAACTAACCATTGCTTCAGATACATCGAGCCAGGAACTTGCCAACATGGATTCTCAGCTACAGCTGCCGATTCCCATCTCGGCCGTCCAAGACAAGTATTTGCTTTTCGACATTGTCGCAGCAATGTACGTGCGTCGAGAGCACCGTATGTGCGGAGCAATGGTTGGTTCTTTGCCGCAAAGCCCGCAACAGAACGTCTTTCTTGGCCTGCCCATTGAAATCATGCCGGAAGAAGCTCAGTTATTGGTCGAGAAAGGCATAGCTTATATAGTCAACGACATCCGTGCACACGATCGAGCAATTGCAAGTCGAGATGCAGAGCGAGAAGCGGAGTATCTTTCAAAAGTCAAACGCCATGGCCAGAAGGCTGCTGAAGTCAGGACTGAGCAGAAAGAAGAGCAGAAGAAGCAAGCACTCAAGAAGATCTCAAGCTCGAAAAATGCTTCTGTCCAGAAGCACGATACCCCAAGCCTTCTCGACTTTGATGACAATGACGGGTCCGGGATCCTGCATCGGCCTGATAGTCTCGTCACTTCGCAACAGACACAACCATCACCCAACGACATAGCTGTTAACGATAACACCTCTTTCGCGGTCACACCTAGCACCTCCTCCTCTTTACTCCCAAACTCATCAGCAACACCCGCTCTGTCTTCGTCCGTTCTTCCTAACCTGCCCACTTCTTATCCACTATACCGCCATCTCCAGCAGAGATCTTATTTCATGACGCCAGGCCTCCGATTCGGCTGCCAATACACCGTGTATCCAGGCGACCCGTTACGTTTCCATTCACATTTCCTCGCTGTGGGAACTCAGTGGGACGAGGAGATTGATCTAATGGACATTGTGGGCGGTGGCCGACTAGGCACAGGCGTCAAAAAGGGATACTTGTTTGGAGGAGAGGACGATCAAGGAAAGGTCAGAACATTCAGCGTAGAGTGGGCTGCTATGTAGCGCGCTAGCCAGTGGGGATCCAATGATCAGAAAGCAACTACGTTCCCACGTTTAAATACCTGATAGTCGCGGCACCTGTGATCGACAATGGAGGAGGAGGAGCGTTGATGGTTATTCTAAGCAAAGTTAATAATTCCACCGAGATCAAACGTCTATCTCAAAAGTTCAAACAAGACATAGGATTCTTGTTCCAGGCCCTAACGAGGGCCACCTAACCAAACCATGTAGAGGACTACTTGCTCGCAAGGCAGCGTCGAGCTGGTCCTACGTCGGGCCGATCACTCCGAGGACGCCGTAGTCAGTGCTCTCATATGGCCGTGCCGATATGATATGACGCTGAGCTCCAGGTGAAATCACGACCACTATGAGACTGCGATTTCCCCCTCCGCTCTAGATCAATGCAAAACTCGTCTGCCCGGGCATTGAGGCTCTCCATCAAAGCCAGCTGCTTGTCACGGTGCACTGTGGACGATGCCAAAAAATATCTAGCGGTAAGCTGCGACTTGACAACATCCACGCATTGTCGAAAGACTGGTGTCCTTGAGTCCATCACACGACAGCCGAGTCCTTCAACACTGCGGTCAACGACGGCTGCCAGATCTGCAGATCTATACATGAGAAGCTGAGTAGAGATGGCAAGGTCGACGTGTCTAACACGTCGCAAGTGACGGTTCACTTGGTTTTCGAGGAAGGTCTTTACTTGGTATATGGTTACCAACCACGAATTCATGGAGCTCCCATAGGGATCATGTACAATCTGCTTTTCTCTGGCTGATGATATCGCTCCTGCGTATGGCCCGGCGTTGGGAAAGTCATTGGGTATAGACGGTATTACCGCAGTCTTCAGGAGATACGGCATAATAACCTGTCAGACTCGTGTCCAGCCGACGGTAGAACATCATTTCCTGATTAGTAGTATTTCATGACTCTAACTACCGCTTCCTGTGCAGATGTTCAGACATGGATTCAGCAGGGAAACCTCGAGAGATCCACGCAGTCTTCGACGTGTTGGTCGCGGGTCCTTGAGTGGCATCACATTCGCCTTAACAATCACACTTAAGAGATAGCTTCACCACCAATGGGTGGTACTCTACCGCCTACTTGATATCGGCGTTCCTAACCATGGTACTGTCAACCTCTGTCTCACTAGCAACCGTCCTTTCAGTGGACCTCATAAAACCCTCAGCCACTGCTGGGGGAAGATTCCCACCATTAGACTACTAACTAGTACCATAAACCGTATTCAACAAGGTATCAAGCTCGACGAGTTGCCCACCACGTTCCAGGAGGCTGTCAATGTCACTCGCCACTCAGGTGTGCGATGTTTATGGATTGACTCTCTCTGCATTGTTCAAGACTCCCCAGACGACCGACGCGAAGAAGCAGCGTCCATTCAAGATGTCTACACGAACAGTCATCTCAATCCCGCTGCGACAGCATCAGCGAGCAGCATGGTAGGTCTCTTTCGAACACGAGATCCAGGGAGCCTACAGCCGTGCACAGTTCAGCCAGCGTAGACTAACCACGCCCCTAAACATATACCTTCCTCGACTACGCAGTGTGGGATGAACGGCTGAACGAGGCTCTGCTCAACCGCCGCACGTGGGTCCTGCAAGAGCGTGTCGTTTTCCCACGCGTCTTGCATTTCGCGCAAGACCAGCTCTTCTGGGAGTGCCACGAACACGATGGATGTGAATCGTTCCCACACCGGCTACCACCCGCATTATCCGCCACGGCCCACACGCGGTTCAAAGGTATAGACCCAGCCGTCGAAGGAGCTAGGCTACGAGAGTTTGTCTGGCAACCGCTGTATTCCTCACTCGACGGCTACCATACCTGGATTCGTCTGGTAACTGTATATATGCGGAGCGAAATCACGAGAGAAAAAGACGAGTTCATCGCCATCAGCGGTCTGGCCAACTACACGAGAAGTCTTTTACAAGACACGTGCCTAGGCGGAGTCTGGTTGCGCTTACTGCCGACACGATTATTGTGGATGGTGAATGACTGTAAGCAGG
>Ga0210040_10009600_pt1 | contig 11239 bp, 12 predicted proteins | sample CryGeyCG12114_NA_FD_185462 | JGI IMG/M metagenome (GOLD analysis project Ga0210040, IMG submission 185462) | Groundwater microbial communities from aquifer - Crystal Geyser CG19_WC_8/21/14_NA (SPAdes) (version 2) | ecosystem: Environmental > Aquatic > Deep subsurface > Groundwater | place: USA... | reverse complement strand
ACGATGAACTTCACCGTCTTGCCGGCCGGGATCACCATCCGCTCGTCCACGCCCAGCAGGCGGGGCCCGTCCGCGTCGGTTCGGTAGCGGGTGCCGGCGGCAGCCTCGTTCTTTTCCTTGAGCATGTTGGAGACGATCTCGAACCCGCCGTTATCCGGATACTGGTAGGTCCAGTACCATTGGTTTCCGATCACCTTGATGGTGAGGTCGGCCGGCGGCGGGCTGTACTGGTGGCGGATCAGCCGGATGGACGGAATGGCGATCGCCACCAGCACCAGTACCGGAAGCAGCGTCCAGACCACCTCGACGAAGGTGTTGTGGCTGGTCCGCGACGGAGTCGGATGCGCGGCCCGGCGGAAGCGGATCATGGCGTAGAGCAGCAAGGCCAGCACCAGCAGGCTGATCGCCGCGCACAGGATCAGCAGCCAGTTGTTGTGGAACGAGGACGCCTCGATCCCGATCGGCGTGACCTGGGTCTGGGTGCCCATGCGGCCGTCGGGCATGCCGATGCCGGGCGTCGGAACCGCATGCTGGAAGGCCGGGCCGGCAACGGCGGGCTGCCCGGTTGCACCGGGAGCGACGGCGCTCGCGCCCGGAGTCGGGTCGGCGACCGCGCCGGGCGCCGGAGCCGGCTGTGCTGCGGGCGGAGTGCCGGTGTTCGCATTGGGGCTGGTCTGGCCGCTGCTCGGAGTCGGCGTCGAGGTCGCGTCGACCGTGCCCTGCTGCGGGGCGGGCGACGCCGTTTGCGCTGCCAGTGGTGAGAGCCCGGCAGCGGCCAGGGCGAGAACCCATGCGGAGAACTTCATTGCTACCCTTCAGGTCAGTAACGCGCCGACGCGGATGACACGCGGCGAAACGGAAATCGGCGGCCTTATAGGAACAGAGTGCCACTCTCTCAAGCGCCTCCCTCGCCTTGGTTGAAGACCGGCGGAGCCCGTCCTATCAACCGCGCACAGGCGGCGGACAGGGCAGCAATGGACGAAGCACAGGTTCTCGATGAATTTCGCGCGGCGGGCGCGCTGCTCGAGGGGCACTTCATCCTCTCCTCGGGCCTGCGCAGTTCGCGTTATCTGCAATGCGCGCGGGTGCTGATGGACCCGCGGCGGGCCGAGCGACTGGCGCGGGCGCTTGCCGACAAGCTGCCGTCCGAGATACGGGACTTGGTCGAGGTGGTGGTCTCGCCCGCGATGGGCGGCGTGATCATCGGGCATGAGATCGGCCGGGCGCTGGGCGTTCCGGCGCTGTTCGTGGAACGTCCGACCGGCGCGTTCGAACTCCGTCGCGGCTTCGCGCTAGGGCCGGGGCAGAAGGTCTTGCTGGTCGAGGACGTGGTCACCACCGGCTTGTCCAGCCGCGAGGCGATGGCGGCGATCAGGGCGGAAGGCGGCGAGGTGGTCGGCGCCGCGGCGCTGGTCGATCGCTCGAACGGCGCCGCCGACTTGGGCGTGTCGTTCACGCCGCTGCTGCGGCTCGACGTGCCGACGTACGACGCCGACGCCCTGCCGCCCGAGCTGGCTGCCATGCCGCCGGTGAAGCCGGGCAGCCGCGCCGCTGCATGACCGGATCCCTGCGCCTTGGCGTCAACATCGACCATGTCGCGACCATTCGGAACGCGCGGGGTGGGGACTATCCCGACCCGGTGCGCGCCGCGCTGCTGGCGTGCGAGGCCGGGGCGGACGGGATTACCGCGCATTTACGCGAAGACCGGCGGCACATCACGGACGAGGATATCGCGCGGCTGTCGGCCGAGCTGCCGGTGCCACTGAACCTGGAAATGGCGGCCACCGGTGAAATGCTGGACATCGCGCTGAAGCATCGCCCGCACGCCGCCTGCATTGTGCCCGAACGGCGCGAGGAGCGGACCACGGAAGGCGGGCTGGATGCGGCGGGGCAGTTCGAGCAGCTGCGTCCGTTCGTCGACCGGCTCGGGTCGGCGGGCGTCCGGGTCAGCTTGTTCATCGAGCCGGACGAGCGGCAGATCGATGCCGCCTTGCGCCTCGGGGCGCCGGTGGTGGAGCTGCACACCGGCCGCTTCGCCCACCTGGCCGAAGGCGACCGCCAGACGGAGTTGAAGCGCCTGACCGACGCCGCCGCCCTTGCCGCCAAGAACGGGATCGAGGTCCATGCCGGGCATGGCCTGACGTTCGACAATGTCCTGCCCGTCGCCGCCATCCCACAGGTGCGGGAGCTCAACATCGGTCACTTCCTGGTCGGGGAAGCGATCTTCATCGGCCTGGACGCCAGTGTCCGCCGGATGCGCCAGCTGATGGACGCGGCCCGGTGAGGGCGCACCTGCGGTGCGGCGAATGATCGCCATCCGGCGGATGCGCAGCCGCAACCTGCCCCCGGCAGGTCACGTCCTCGCCGTTGGCGAGGCACGCTGCGCATGATCCTCGGCCTCGGCTCCGACCTGTGCAATATCGAGCGGATCCAGGCCTCGCTGGACCGCTTCGGCGAGCGCTTCCTTCAACGCGTGTTTACCGACACTGAGCAGCGCAAGGCCGCCCGCCGGCCGTTCACCGCTGCCGGCACCCTGGCCAAGCGCTTCGCGGCGAAGGAGGCCCTCTCCAAGGCCGTCGGCACGGGGTTCAAGGCCGGCGTGTTCATGAAGGATATCGGAGTCGTTAATGCGCCCTCCGGTAAGCCGACGCTGGTTCTGACCGGGGGCGCCCGGGCGAGGCTTGACGCGCTGACCCCGCCGGGCCACGCCGTGGAGGTCCACCTGACGATGACCGACGATCATCCCTGGGCCCAGGCCTTTGTCATCCTGGAAGCCCGCAAGCTGGAGCCCTGAGTGAGCGAGACCGTCCTGACCGCCGACCCGAACGCCGCGTCCGTCGCGAGCCCGTCGACGGCGCCTTCCTCCGGCAAGCAGGGTTCGGCCCTGTGGCGCGAGCTCAAGGGGCTGTTCTGGGTCTTGGCTGCGGTGCTGGTGTTCCATAGCTTGATCGCCAAGCCGTTCTACATTCCGTCGGAAAGCATGATGCCGGCGCTATTGAAGGGCGACCGGCTGGTGGTCAGCAAATATGCGTACGGCTGGTCGTGGGTCAGCCCGACCATTCCCAATCCCGTCGGCATCATCCGCTCGCTGGTCTTGCGCGACCCGGCCGCGTCGTGGGGCGTGACCCTGCCGCCGATGCATGGCCGCATCTGGGGCAAGATGCCGGAACGCGGCGACATCGTGATCGTCACGCCGCCCGGGCGCAGCGAGGACTGGATTAAGCGGGTGATCGGCCTGCCGGGCGACACTGTCGAGGTGCGGGACGGGCACCTCATCCTCAACGGCCAGGAAGTGCGACGCCAGGTACTGCCGCCGGCGATGATCCCCGTGGACCCGAACGCGCCGTGCGGGTTCGAGTTCATGGGCTACCAGGTGCAGGCGGCCGACGGCGGACGCTATTGCCGGCTGCCGATCGTGCGGGAGACCCTGCCCAACGGCGTTGCCTACAACACGATCGACGTCGGCCTTTCGCCGGGCGACAACTTCGCGGCCACCACCGTGCCGGCCGGCCAGCTGTTCCTGATGGGCGACGACCGCGACAAGAGCGCGGACAGCCGCTTCGATGCGGCCTCGGGCGGGCTGGGCGGGCCGGTGCCGTGGGAGAACATCGGCGGGCGGGCCGAGTTCATCACCTTCAGCCTGGATGGCACGACCGAGGTGCTGAACCCGGTCAGTTGGTTCGAGGCGTTCCGCTCCGGCCGGGCCGGCACCTCGCTGCGCGCGCACAAGCAGAACTGAGGGAGGCGTGGCCAAGGCCCCGCAGCGGCATGTCGAGCAGCCCGGTCCGGCGGAGATTCGCGACCCGCTGGTCCTGACCGAGTTGAAGCGCGCCAGTGTGTGGGCGGCGGTAGCGCTGGCGGTGCTCGGGGTCATCTTCCTCGCCCAGCCGCTGCTGCTGATCATCGGCGGGCTGATCTTCGCGGTGCTGCTGGACGGCGGCTCGCGGCTGCTGGGCCGGGTGCTGCCAATCCCGCGCGGGTTCCGGCTGCTGCTGGTGATCCTGGCCGGACTGGCGTTCGTCGGCTGGCTGCTGTGGTATGCGGGCACGACCTTCGCCGCCCAGTTCGAGGCATTGCGGGCCACGGTCGAGGCGCAGGCCTCGCGGCTGCTGGCCTGGGCCTATGGTCACGGGCTGGTCAGCGAAGGCAGTCCCAATGCGGTGCTGCAGCAGGTGGTCGGATCGGTCGGGCGGCTGACCAGCGCGGTCGGCAGCGCGCTCGGCGCACTCACCAGCGCGGTGCTGATCCTGGCGCTTGGCATCTTCTTCGCGACCGAGCCGCGGCTGTACGACCGGGGCGTGGCGTGGATGCTGCCGCTCAAGCACCGGGCGCTGTTCTACCAGGTGATCGAGCGAGTCGGCTTCAATCTCCGCCGGCTGCTGTTCGGACGGCTGGTCGGAATGGTGTTCGAGGGCGTGTTCACCTGGATCATGCTGGCGCTCGGCGGAGTGCCGTTCGCAGCGCTGCTCGGCCTGATTACCGGGACGCTGGCCTTCATCCCGAACATCGGCGCCATCGTGTCGGGCGTGCTGATGGTCGCGGTCGGCTTCTCGGCCGGCAACGGCACCGGCCTGTGGGCCATCTTCGTCTACTTCGCGGTGCAGAACATCGACGGCTATCTGGTGCTGCCGTACATCGCCCGGAAGACGGTGGACCTCGCGCCAGCCATGGTGCTGGCCGCCCAGCTGGTGTTCGGAGCTCTGTTCGGCTTCCTCGGCCTGCTGCTGGCGGACCCCATCCTCGCCAGCCTCAAGGTGTGCCTGGAGCAATGGGCCCGGCACCGCCACGGCAGCGCCGAGGCCGGCGACGCCGCGGTGAACGAACCAGACGCCTGAGTTACTGGCCGGGCGGCGGGGGAACCGCGCTGGGATCCACGCCCGGCGGTAGCTGACCCATCATCTGCGCGGCATTCGCGACCACCTGCACGACATGGACGTCGAAGCTGAGGTCGGCGTTGGCCGGGATCGGGCTTCCGGGTGGCGGCGTCGCCCCATAGGCGAGCTTGGCCGGGATGCGGATCTTGTAGCGGCCGCCCTTCTGCATCTTTTGCAGCGCTTCGGAGAAGCCGGGGATGACCTGTCCAGCCAGCATCGGGACGGCGCCTTTGCCCTGGGTGGTGTCGAACACGGTGCCATCGGCCAGCCGGCCTTCATATTCGATCAGCACGCCGTCCTGGCTGGTCACCGTCGGTCCCGCACCGGGCGTCACCGTGCGGAACTGCAGTCCGCTGGACGTGGTCTCGCCCCGCAACTGCCCGGCGCCGAACCAGGCCAGCAGCAATCCGGCGAGCAGCACCAGGACGAAGCCGATGGTGGCCCGCACACGAGTCGCGCGGGCGATGGGACGGATCGGAACCTGGGTGGCGCTCACGGGCGGACTCGCAGTGGTGGAAGGACAGGGGCCAGAACACGAAGGGCCGCTCCGATGCGAAACGGCCCCGAGTCGCGTCCGTGGCTTAGCGAGCGTTCTCGCGATCGGCCCGCTTGCGCTCCAGCTTGCGAGCACGGCGGATGGCAGCGGCGCGTTCGCGGGCGCGCTTCTCCGACGGCTTCTCGTAGTGGCGGCGCAGCTTCATCTCGCGGTAGACGCCCTCGCGCTGCAGCTTCTTCTTGAGCGCGCGCAGCGCTTGGTCGACATTGTTGTCGCGAACGATGATCTGCATAAAAGTTCTTGCCGCTCCTTGTTCTGTTGTGCCCATCAAGGGCTGTGCCCGACGCCCGCGAGACCGTCCCGTCCCGCCCAACTGCCGCGCAATGAACCTTGTCGCCGCGAACAAGCTGCTCGCAACGTCCGCGGGCCCATAACCGAGGCTGCCAGGCTTTTCAACCTGACTCGGGATGTCGACGGCAGGACGAGTCGAAGCGCAAGTGCGCCGGGACGACTTCTCGCACGCCAACTTGTTATCGGCCGTTAACCCATTGAGTGGTATAAGCTTCGCTCATTTTCGAGAGGTTCGCGGTATGCAGGTCAATCGGCGGGAAATGTTGCGCTGGGGCACCATCGGGGCCGGAGCGGCCATGGTTTCGAGCGCAGCAAGCACCGCTGGTTTGCCTGCCGTCGTGTTCGCGCCGCCGCCGCTGACGCGCGATCCGCTGCTGCCGCTCGCACCCGCTCCCGCCGTGTCCGCGGCCCCGGTCGCCACGCCGACATTGCCGGGGCTCAACCCGGAACTGCTGGCCAAGGCCAAGGCGGCGCTGGATGTCCACGTCCGGAACCGCGGCGTGACCGCGCGCGACACGATCGGCATCGTGGACTTCTCGGCCGCGAGCCGCGAGGCACGGTTCCATCTCGTCGACCTGATGAACGGGCGGGTGGCCAGCCACCTGGTCGCGCACGGCCGCGGATCGGATCCCGATCACTCGGGGTTCGTGGAGCGCTTCTCCAACCAGCCGGGCTCGGAGGCGACCAGCAATGGCGCTTACTCGACCGGCGAATATTATCAGGGCAAGTACGGGCTTTCGATGAAGGTCCGTGGGCTCGACTGGTCGAACAACAATGCCGAGTCGCGGGCGATCGTGATCCACAACGCCTGGTACGCCGAGCCGGACATGATTGCCGCGCACGGCAAGCTGGGTCGGTCCGAGGGCTGCTTCGCTTTCAGCAAGGCGAGCCAGTGGGAAGTGATGCGGCGCCTGGCCGGCGGCCGCATGATCTACGCGGACAAGATCGCCTAGCGCCGAGCGCAGGCGGCCGAATGCGCAGCGTTCGTCGGCCTGGCGAGAGACGCGAAGCGACGGCCGGCGTGCCGGCAGAGCCGGACACGACGACGTCACGCGATTAACTCGCGTGAGCCCTTCTCTTGCCCTTACTTACTCGAAGCCGTCTTCGTCGCCGCCGCCCCCGGCATCTTCGGCGAACCGCGGTCGTTGAGGGCCGCCAGAACCGCTCCGTCGCGCTTGTAGAGGTCCTCGTACTGAACGAGGCTGCCGTCCGTCAGCGCGGCCGTGCTGAAGTAGACGATGTAGACCGGGACGGGCTTCACGAAGTTCGCCTGCACCGTCTTGGCGCTGGCCAGCGTGCTGTCGATCCGGTCTTGCGTCCACTCGCCGCCGTCATCGGCGAGCAACTCGGCGGCCAGGTCGAGAATGTGCTCGGTGCGAATGCAGCCGTGGCTAAGGAAGCGGGCGCGGCTGTCGAACAGGCCGCGGTTGTTGGTGTCGTGCAGGTAGATGTTGTGCGGGTTCTGCATGACGAATTTGATCTTGCCGAGCGCGTTGCGCGAGCCCGGCGGCTGACGCCAGCGCTGGACCTTGCCGTCCTTCCCCTTGACGGCAACGTAGCCGCCCTTGCCGGCGACCTCGCCCGACAGGCTGGGCGGCACTTCCCACCAGGGATTGAGGATCACGCCAGTGGCGTTGACCGACAACGACGGGGTCGGGGTCTTGGTGGCGCCAGCGATTGCCCGGTGCTTCCAGCGGGTCTGGCTGTTCTCGACCAGGGTCGCGAACTGGCCGGGCACGTTCACGATGATGTACTTGGACCCAAGCTCACGCGGCAGCCAGCGCCAGCGGTCCATGTTGGTGCGGATCTTGTTGATCGCCGCCGTGTCGTCCGGCTTGGCCAGCGCCAGGGCCTGCCGCAGCGCGCCATATTGCGGGTGGGTCGGCAGCAGGCTGTTCAGAATGTCGGTCACGCGCCCACCGCTGACCGCCTGGACCAGCAACTGGTCGGAGCGGGTCACGTCGAGGTCGGGATCGGCGACGAACCACTGGGTCCGCGCGGAGCGCGGCACATGGCCGAGGGCGAGATCACGGGCGACCTTGCGGAAGCTGCCCGTTGCGGCTCGCGCCAGCGTGGCGGTATCGCCGCCGCGAATGGCGAGTTGCAGCCCATCAGGATCATAGTCGCGCGGGTCGAGCCCTTCGCGGCCGACGCCGCGGATATAGGTGAGCAGGTCCTGCGCAGCCGCCACCGGCCAAACGGGCGGCGCCATTTCGACCACCGGCGGTGGCGGGGCAGGGGCGGTCGGAGCCAGTGGATCGGTGCCGGCGGGCATGCCCGCCTGAGCCGTCCGGGCGCTGGCCGGAGCGGCTGGTGCAGGCGCAGGCTGCGCTGCCGTCTGAGCCCAGGTAGCGGCCGGCAGGACCGTGACCGACGCCATCAGCGCCACACTCATCAAACGCGCGTTCATCTGTCCCCAACCCGTTGTTATGTGGCGCAATGTCGCGCTCCAGTCGGCGTGTTCATGCCCGGGAGTTCCCATACCAGCGATGAACCGAGCGGAACAGTGTCGCACGGGTGCCACACTGGCCAGCGCGCTTATGCTTTCTTAAGGGCTCTTCGGCCAAGCTTGGTGAACCCGAGAGGAACCAAGCTATGGACCTGTACGCTAAGGCCGTTCCGACCGATCCGGTGGCCGAAGTCTGGCCGGACGGCGGGGAGTCGTGGGTAGTGTCGATCAACGCGCGCATTGCCGGGGAGAATACGGCTGCCGACCGGCGCCGGGCCGCCCGCGCGCCCGTCGAAGTCGATGCCCGCGTGCGCGAACTGGGTTCGGAAGGCTGCGAGGCCAAGGTGCTGAACATCTCGGCCACCGGCTTCATGGCCGAAACCGCAGCCGAGTTCGAGATCGGCGCCCGGGTGTGGCTGATCCTGCCAGGCCGCGAGCGGGCCAACGCAGTGGTGCGCTGGTGCGAGAAGGATCGGATCGGCGCCGAGTTCGCCGAGCCGATCGAGACGCCGGGCCTGCTGTCCCGCTGAGCTAGCGCACGCGGGCGAGGGCCCGCTGCACCGTCGGCAGGATGCCGGTGACGATCCGCTTGATGCCTTCGAAGTTGGGGTGGACGCCGTCGGGCAGCGCCAGCGAGCGGTTGCCGACCACGCCCTGCAGGAAGAAAGGGTAGAGGGTCGCGTCATACTTGCGCGCGACGGTGGGAAAGATGCCATCGAAGCGGCTGCGGTAGCGAGGGTCGAGGTTAGGCGCGGACAGCATGCCCGCGACCAGCACCGGAATGCCGCGCTTGTCGAGTTCGCCGACAATGGCGTCGATGTTGGCTTCGGTGACGCCCGGATCGACGCCGCGCAGCATGTCGTTGGCGCCCAGTTCGACAATGGCGAGGTCGGGCTTGCGGGGCAGGCCATCCAGGGTCCAGCCGAGCCGTGCCCGCCCGCCGGAGCTGGTGTCGCCCGAGACGCCGGCGTCATGCACGGAGGCCTTGATGCCGTGGCGGCGCAGCTCGGCCTCGAGCTGGGGCGCGAAGCCGAGCCCACGGCCGAGGCCATAGCCGGCGGTCAGGCTGTCGCCGAAGGCCAGGATGAAGGGTTCGGCGGCGGCAGGTTGGGCGGAAGCGGCGGCGGGAAGGGCAGCGGCGAGGAGGGGAAGCAGGAACAACTTGAACATATAAGGCAATCTAGGCCGTTGCCGCCCGCCTTCAACGTCCCTAGCTCCGCCCTCACATGGCCGACCCGCTGATCGATCTTTCCGCTATCCGCCTGACGCTGGGCCGGAATGACGCCCGGACGGAAATCCTGCGCGGGATCGATTTTTGGCTGGATGCGGGTGAGCGGGTCGCGATCCTCGGTGCATCGGGGTCGGGCAAGAGTTCGCTAATGGCGGTGATCGCCGGCCTGGAGCGGGCAAGCGGCGGGACGGCGAGGGTGCTTGGGCAGGACGTTGGCGCGCTGGACGAGGATGAGCTGGCCCGGCTGCGCGGGCGCGGGATCGGGATCGTGCTGCAGGCCTTCCACCTACTGCCGACCATGACCGCGCTGGAGAATGTGATGGTGCCGATGGAGCTGGCCGGCGTGACCGACCCGCGCGGGCGGGCGGGGGCGGAGCTGGAGGCGGTCGGCCTAGGCCACCGGCTGACGCACTTTCCCACGCAGCTGTCGGGCGGTGAGCAGCAGCGGGTGGCGATCGCCCGCGCCACGGCGCCGGCGCCGCGGCTGTTGCTGGCGGACGAGCCGACCGGCAACCTCGACGCGACCACCGGCAGCCAGATCGTCGACCTGCTGTTCGACCGGGTGCGAGCGGCCGGAGCGGGCCTGCTGGTCATCACCCATGACCCTGCGATGGCGGAGCGGGCGGACCGGATCGTGCGCATCGCCGACGGGCGGATCGCCGGCGGATGAACGCGGGGGCGCTCGCCCGGCGCGACCTGCGTGGCGGCATCGGTGGCTTGTGGCTGTTGCTGGTGTGCCTGGCGATTGCCGTGGCGGGGCTGGCGTCGGTGACCAGCCTGGCCAGCTCGATCCGTTCGGCGTTGGCGGAGAACAGCCGCGGGCTGCTGGGCGGCGACCTGTTGCTGAGCACGGCGCAGCGCCCGGCGACGGCGGACGAATTGGCGGCGATGCGGCGGCTAGGGGCGGTGGCGGGGAGCGTTACCACCCGGGCGAACGTGGTTGCGCCCGGCGGCAGTGCGCTCGTCGAGCTGTCCGGCGTTGGGCCAGGCTGGCCGCTCGCGGGCAGTGTCGAGTTGGACTCAGGTCGGATGCCCGGCTCTGGCGAAGTGGCCCTTGGACGCGAAGTGGCCGACCGGTTCGGCCTTCGGCCTGGCGCTGCGGTGCAGGTCGGCTTCGCCCAGCTGCAGGTCAGCGGCGTGATCCGCAGCCTGCCGGCGGTATCGGGGTTCGCGCTGGCGCCGCCGGCGCTGGTCAACCCGGCCGGGCTGCGGGCAACCGGGCTGATCCAGCCGGGCAGCCTGTACACCAGCGGGTACCGGCTGCTGCTGCCGCCCGACGCGGACGGTGTGACAGTCGGCAAGGCGTTCCAGGCGCGCTTTCCCGACGGCGGCTGGCGTGCGACCGACAAGGGAGACGCGGCGGGCGGCACGCGGAGGTTCGTCGACAATGTGGGGCAGTTGCTGCTGCTGATCGCGCTGGGTGCGCTGGGGATTGGCGGCATCGGGGTGGCGAGCGCCATTGCGGCCTTCGCCGCCTCGCGCCGGAGCAGCATCGCCGTATTGAAGATCCTCGGCGCGGGCCGGCGCGACCTGGCGTTGATGCTGGGCGCGGCGGTGGCGGCGCTGGCCGGCGCGGCCATCCTGCTCGGGCTGGCGATCGGTGCGCTGACACCGGCAATCGTCGGACAGGCCACGGCCGACCTGCTGCCGATCCGGCCGGATCCGTCGCCGCAATGGGGTGCACTGGCGCTGAGCGCCGTCTTCGGACTGCTGATCACGATAGCGGCCGCCTGGCGGCCGCTGGCCCGGGCCTTGGATGAGCGGCCGGCAACCGTGCTGCGCGGTGACGTGGCGGAGGCAGACGCGCGGCCAGGCTGGCGTTCGCTGCCGGTCCCGGT
>Ga0210040_10009599_pt1 | contig 11239 bp, 8 predicted proteins | sample CryGeyCG12114_NA_FD_185462 | JGI IMG/M metagenome (GOLD analysis project Ga0210040, IMG submission 185462) | Groundwater microbial communities from aquifer - Crystal Geyser CG19_WC_8/21/14_NA (SPAdes) (version 2) | ecosystem: Environmental > Aquatic > Deep subsurface > Groundwater | place: USA... | reverse complement strand
AGCGGCACGGTCCGTGCCGGCGCCGACATCACTCCGCGGACGAGCAACGCCGGCGGCGTCTCGTCCGCCTCCTCTCGCAGCAGGTGCAGCCGGGGGTCCTGGGGCAGCCGGTCGCGCAGCACGTCGGCCTCGGCGACGATGCCGATCACCGAGCCCTGGTCGTCGACCACCGGCAGGGCGGCGAACCCACGCTCGGCCATGACCTCGGCGGCGTACTTGGCAGACGTGTCCGGCCCCACGGTGACCACGTCCCGGGTCATCACATCTCTGACCTGCACGTCTCCTCCTCGCCTCGGCGGTGGCCTCGACGCTAGGAACGCAGCTCCGGCCGGTGCCAGGGACCTGCGAGGGCCCGAGCAGGGACTTCGGTCCCTCTTCCCGGCGGCGGGTCCCGGTCGATGGTGGTCAGGAGAGCCCGGCCTCCCGCCGGGCCGTGGACGAGGAGCGGGCATGTCCGAGGGCACCGTGCGCAGGAACGACCCGACGGACAGCGCGGGCTCCCGCGCCCGGCGGGTGGTCGTGGGGGTCGACGGCTCCCCGGGCTCGAGGGCGGCGCTGGTGTACGCCCTCACCGCGGCGGCCCGACGGGGCGCCGACCTGCTCGTGGTGTCCACCTACACGATCCAGGCGGTCTGGGTGGGGGGCTACCCGCTGGGAGTGCCCGCGCTCTCCACCGTGCACGAGGCGACCGAGTCCCGGGTGCGGGCGCTGATCGAAGAGGCCCGGCACGATCCGGCGGCCGCCGCCGTGGCGGGGGCCGCGCAGGTCGTGACCGGTCTGCTCGTCTCGGTGGGACCGGCCGCGTCGATGCTGGTGGAGGCCGCCAAGGGGGCAGACCTGCTGGTCGTCGGGAGCAGGGGGAGGGGCGCGGTCCGCAGCGTGCTCCTCGGTTCCGTTGCCCTGCACTGCGTGTCGCACGCCCCCTGCCCGGTCGTCGTCGTCCACGCGGCCGCGCCCGGGCACCGGACCGATCGTGCGGTGATCGTCGGCGTCGATGGGTCGGCGGCGTCCCGCGCCGCGCTGGTGGCGGCCGTCGACGAGGCCGACCGGCTGGGCACCCGGGTCGCGGTGGTGACGACGTACGAGCTGGCCGACTCCTGGGTCGACCTCTCCACCGTGGTCGTGCCGACGGAGGAGGAGGTGCGCTGGGAACTGCAGCGCGGTGCCGAGGCCATGGTCGACGAGGTGCTCGGCGACCGCCGGGCCACGCACGCCGGCCGCCCGCCCGAGGTCGCGGTCGTCGTCGCGGAAGGCCCTGCGGCGGACGTCCTGCTCCGCTGGTCGGCGGACGCGGAGCTGCTCGTGGTCGGCAGCCGCGGTCAGGGTGAGTTCCGCGGCCTGCTGGTCGGTTCGGTGGCGCTGGCCTGTGCGATGCACGGCGCGGGGCCGGTCCTGGTGGTGCACGCCGAGGGCGACCGGGCCGACGTGCCCGCGGCCGAGTCGGCAGCCGCGGGTGTCTGAGTCGAGGTCCACCGGCCCGACTCGCACGCGCCGGGTCCGGCGGCCGTCGGTGCCCAGGCGGCTGCGCCGGCACCCCGCGCTGCGCAGCGCCGACGAGCTGACCTTGGGGGAGCGAGCCGCTGACCGGCTGCGGAACGGGATGGGGTCGTGGGGTTTCGTCTTCGCGGCCCTGCTGTTCCTGGCCGGCTGGATGGTCGGGAACCGGGGCAGTGGCTTCGATCCCTACCCCTTCATCCTGCTCAACCTCATCCTCAGCTGCCTCGCCGCGCTGCAGGGCGCGATCCTGCTGATCGCCGCGAAGCGGGCCGACCAGATCTCCTCGGAGCTCGCCGCCCACGACTTCGCCGCCGATCAGGAGAGCGACGAGCTGATCAAGGAGGTGCGGGCGCTCGTCCGGTGCATCCACCGTCAGGTCGAGGCACCAGATCCCGGGGCAGCGGACTACGGACCACCCACGGTGGCGGTGGGCCGCTGATCCCTGCTGGCCGGCTGTCGACCTGTGGCCCCGGCGGACACCGACCAAGGTCCGTGGTCCGCGCGGAGCGTCCCGGACAGGCTCGATGCCGACCCGCTGGCGCCGCCGCGACCGCGATCGGCAGGCGGGCGAGCCGAGGAGGTCCCGGTGACCGGAGACGAGCCGCGCTACCCCGTGCGGGTGGACGCGGCGCTGGACGAGCCGGTGTCCCGCGGGTTGTGGCTGGTGAAGTGGCTCCTGCTCATCCCGCACCTCGTCGTGCTGGCGTTCCTGTGGATCGCCTTCGCGGTGGTGTCGGTGATCGCCTTCTCCGCCGTCCTGATCAGCGGGCAGTACCCGCGCGCGCTGTTCGACTTCAACCTCGGCGTGCTCCGCTGGACCTGGCGGGTGCAGTACTACGGCTACGCCGCGCTGGGCACCGACCGGTACCCACCGTTCACCCTCGCTGACGTGCCGGGGTACCCGGCGCGGCTCGACGTCCCGTATCCCGGGCGGCTCTCCCGGGGGCTCGTGTTGGTCAAGTGGTGGCTGCTGGCGCTGCCGCACTACGTCGTCGTCGCCGTGTTCGCCGGCGGCGGTCTGTGGTTGAGCACCTGGTCCACCGGCAACCGGGACGGCGGCGGATGGGGCTCCGGCGGGCTGATCGGGCTGCTCGTCCTCGTGGCCGGCGTGGTGCTGCTGTTCCGAGGGCGGTATCCCAGGCCGATCTACGACTTCGTGCTCGGCATGGACCGTTGGGTGCTGCGGGTGGCGGCATACGCCGCGCTGATGACCGACGACTACCCACCGTTCCGGCTGGACATGGGCGGTACCGACCCCGGTTCGCGGCCGCTGCCCCCCGCACCCGGGCCGGTCGACGGGGGCCAGCGCGCCGTCTCCGCACCGACGGGCCGGACGGTCTCGACCGCCGGCTCCACCGACACCGGGGCGGTCGCCTCGGCACCGCACAGCAGGTGGACGGGCGGCCGGGTCGTCGCCGTGGTGGTGGGTTCGCTCCTCGCGCTGACGTCGACCGGTCTCCTCGTCGCGGGCGGCACGTTGATGTGGGCCGACCAGACCCAGCGGGACAGCGGTGGGTGGCTCGGGACACCGCAGGTCGAGGTCAGCACCGCGCGCCATGCGCTGGTCAGCGACGACATCGAGCTGCGCGGCGCCGGGGTGGACTGGGTCTTCGACGAGCTCCTCGGCCGTGCTCGGCTCCAGGTGACGGCAGCCGACACGGACGACGTGTTCGTCGGGGTGGCCCCGAGCGGGACCGTCGCCGGTTACCTGTCCGGTGTCGGCCGCACGATGATCGGCGGGCTCGGCTCCGGCCATGGCGGGTGGGGCTGGAACGGCAGTGGCATGGGCAGTGGCATGGGCAGCGGCTACCGGATGGGTTCCGGGATGATGACCGACCTGCCTGGCGGGGCCCCGGCGACCGCACCGGGCGACTTGGACATCTGGACGGCGTCGGTCGAGGGCAGCGGCACCCAGACGCTGGAGTGGACGCCCACCAACGGCGACTGGACCGTGGTGGTGATGCCTGCCGACCGCAGCGCCGGGCTGACCGCGCAGCTGTCGGTCGCCGCGACCGTGCCAGGGCTGACCTGGATCGCCGGAGTGCTGCTGGGCGGCGGCGCCGTGCTGCTCGCCGGAGGTGTGCTGCTGATCGCGCTGGCCGTGCACCGGGCGCAGAGCTCCCCGATGCCGCCGGACGGAGGTCACCCGGTGGTCCCCGGCGGCCCGGGGCCGGACGTGGACGGGCCCTGGACCGAGCCTGCCGGACAGGCCGGGCTCAGCCGCTCGGGTGGGTCCCGGTGACGGCGGCTCGGGACCAACGTCCTGCGGGGGGAGGACGTGTGCCGGTCCTCGTCGGGGGGCCGGCTGGGAAGGCTGGGCAGGAGCCCGGGGGGAACCCCCGGGAGACGACGCCGAGGAGGCCGTGGTGAACGACGAGACCGAGCGCAGCGATCGACCGGACACGACGGACCGCGGCACCTCCCGGGCGCGGATGGTGGTCGGGGTCGACGGCTCCGCGGGTTCCCGGGAGGCGCTGCGCTGGGCGCTCCCCGAGGCCGCCCGGAAGGGCGCCGTCCTGGAGGTGGTGTCGGCCTTCCCGGTGGACTTCTACTGGATCGATCCCTACCTGCTGGACCGCGGGCGGATCGACGCGCTCCGCGCCGACACCGAGGAGCGCACCCGCGAGTTGGTCGAGGCCGTGCGCGGCGAGCCCGCCGTCGCCGCTGCCCCGGGTACCAGGGACGTCCCGGTCGAGGTCGTGGTGGTGGCCGGGGCGCCCGCCGAGCACCTGGTCCGGGTGGCGGAGGGCGCCGACCTGCTCGTGGTCGGCAGCCGTGGTCGCGGGAGCGTGCGCAGCACCCTGCTCGGCTCCGTGGCCCTGCACTGCGCGGCTCACGCGCACTGCGCGGTGGCCGTCGTGCACCCGTCTGCACGCCGGGGCCCGTCCCGGGTGGTCGTGGGGGTCGACGGCTCGCCCGCATCACGCGCCGCGCTGGTCCGGGGTGCGGCGGCGGCCGCGGAGCTCGGTGCCGAACTGGAGGCGGTGGCGGCCTACCAGCTGCCCAACTACTGGAGCGACCTGTACGTCGTGCTGACCGAGTCGCTGGCGGAGCTGCGGGACGCGGCCCGCCGCCGGGCGGAGGCGACCGTGGCCGAGGTGCTGGGAGAGCAGCCGGCGGTGCCCGTCTCCGTCGTGACCGTCGAGGGCGGCGCCGGCGATGCGCTGGTCCAGCGGGCGGCCGGCGCGGAGCTGCTGGTCGTCGGCAGCCGCAGCCGCAGCGAGATCCCGGGGATGGTCCTCGGGTCGGTCGCCCTGCACTGCGCGGTGCAGGGTCCCTGCCCCGTCCTGGTCGTGCACCCCCGGCACGAGGTCGGCGAGCGGTCGCCGGCCCCGGCACTGGCCGGCGCCGGCAGCTGACCGCCACCGAGGACGACGGCTCCCGCACTCCGGTGCGGGAGCCGTCGCCGTCTGCGCCGCACGGCCGCCGCCGGCGGCGCAGGCGCGCACTGATCGGCACCGGCGTCGCCGTGCTGCTGGTGGGGGAGGGCGCCGTCGGCGGCCGCGAGCTGGTCGGCGCCCTCCGCCGGCTCAGCGAACCGGCGTGGCCCTGGGTCGTGGCCGCGGTGCTCGCCGAGCTGGGGTCGATGGCCGCCTACGCCCGGATGCAACGGCGGCTGCTCACCGCCGAGGGCGTGCCGGTCCCGCTGCGCAGGGCGGTGCGGCTGGCCTACGCCGCCCATGCGCTCAGCATCAGCCTGCCCGGCGGCCCGCTGTTCTCCACGGCCTACAACTTCCGGCGGATGCGCGGCTTCGGCGCCAGCGCCGTCGTCGCCTCCTGGTGCATCGCGCTCAGCGGGGTGCTCAGCGCCGCCGCTCTGGTGTTCATCGCCGCGGTGGCCGAGCTGCTGCGCGGCAGCACCGACGGCGTCCTGTCCACGGTGCTGCACCTGGCGGTCGCGCTCGGCGCCGGGCTGCTGGCCCGGGCGCTGGTGCGGCGGCCGGAACGGCTGCTCGAGGCAGCCCGCGTGCTGCTGGCCGGGTGGAACCGGCTGCGTTCCCGGCCGGCCGGCACCGGGCTGGACCGGGTACGTGCCCAGCTCGACGGGCTGCGGGCCGTGCGCCTGCCGCGCCGGGACCTCGCCGGCGCGGCAGGGCAGGCGCTGCTCAACTGGGTGCTGGACGCCGGCGCCCTGCTGCTGTGCATCCGCGCGGTCGGCGGCGAGGTCCCCGGCCCGGTGCCGCTGGTGCTGGCCTACGCCGCGGGCATGACGGCAGCCAGCCTCACGATCGTCCCGGGCGGCCTGGGCATCGTCGACGGAGCGCTGGTCGTGGGGTTGCTCGCGGCCGGTACGGCGGCCGGCCCGGCCATCGCGGCCGTCGTCCTGTACCGGTTGCTGAGCCTGGGCCTGGTCGGGAGCCTGGGCTGGGTGCTCTACGGCGTGGACCGCCGGGCCGGCCTCACCGTGCCGCGTGCCGTCCGCTGACGGTGCGGTGCGCGGTGAGCAGCTTCCTCGCCGCGTCGGCGGCGAGCACGGCCGGGACGGCGCAGCCGGCGACCGCCAGCCCGAGCAGCGACGGCGGCCGCTGGCCCAGCAGGTCGGCCAGCGGCGGGATGCCGAGCATGGCCACCAGGATGAGCACCTCCACGGCGACCGCGCCCACCAGCATCGGGTTGCTCCGCCAGGACAGTCGCCACACCGGGCGGCTGGCGCTCCGGCAGGCGAAGGCGTTCGTCGACTGGCCGAGGACGACGGCAGCGAAGGCCGCCCCCGACGCGGTGGCGAGCACCGTGGCCGACGGCGTCTGCCCGTAGCTCCAACCGGAGCTCAGGAGCACGGCCAGGAACCCGGCCATGGAGACGGTGGCCTCGACCGGGCCCAGCAGCCCGAACGCACGAGCGAGCAGTCGCCGGTCGATGAGGCGCTGCCGCGGCGGCGGGCCGTCCAGCACCCGATCGGATGCCGGCTCGGCACCCAGCGCCAGCGCCGGGAGCTGGTCGGTGGCGATGTCCAACGCCAGGACCTGCAGCACCCCCAGGGCCAGCGGCACGGCGCCGCCGGTCACGGTGAAGACCAGGAACGGCGCCAGCTCGGCCACGTTGTCGGTCAGGTGGTACGTCAGGAACCGCCGGATGTTCGCGAAGGTGGCCCGCCCCTGCCGGATGGCGGCCACGATGGTCGCGAACTGGTCGTCGAGCAGCACGAGGTCCGCTGCCTGCCGGGCGACGTCGGTACCGCTCCGGCCCATGGCCACGCCGATGTCCGCCGCGCGGAGCGCCGGCCCGTCGTTCACGCCGTCGCCGGTCATGGCGACCACGTGACCACGGGACTGCAGCGCCTGGGCGATCCTCAGCTTGTCTTCCGGCGCGACCCGGCAGACCACCACGCCGTCGGTGTCCAGCAGGTCAGCCAGCTCGTGCTGGTCGGTCGGCAGGGCAGCACCCTCGAGCACCCGGCTGCTGCCCTGCCGCCACAGCCCCGTCTCCCGGGCGATGGCAGCCGCCGTCGCACCGGAGTCGCCGGTGACCATGGCGATCCGGATGCCGGCCCGCCGGCACTCGGCCAGGGCGACGTCCACGCCGGGCCGCGGCGGGTCCTCCAGCCCGACCAGTCCGAGCAGGACGAGCCCGAACTCGGCCTCGTCCGCGGTGGCCGTCTCCGGGACCGGTGCGGTGCCGACCGCGATCGCCAGGACCCGTAGTCCGCGGTCGGCGAGCTCGGCCGCTGCCTCGCCGGCGCCTGCGGTGGGGGCGCAGCGCTGCAGCACCGAGTCGGGGGCGCCCTTGACGTACAGCACTCCGTCGACGAGCACCGACATCCGGCGACGCCGGGGGTCGAAGGCGAACCGCCGGGTGCCGGGCGCATCGGCGGCGTCGAGGCCCTCGGCGGAGGTCCGGCGGGCCAGCGCGTCGAGCGCGGCCTCCATCGGGTCACCGATGGCGGTCCAGGTGCCGCCCTCGGCCCGGATCCGGCCGCTGGAGCAGAGCACCCCGGCGCGGGCCAGTTCGCGCGCTGCGGCCGCGGCCTCCGTCCGGCCGACGACCTCGCCGACCGGTTCGTAGCCCGACCCGTGCACGGTCACCGTCCCGGCCGGTGTCCAGACCTCGACCGCGGACATCCGGTTCTGGGTGAGGGTGCCGGTCTTGTCCGTGCAGACGAAGGTCGTCGACCCCAGTGTCTCGACCGACTCCAGCCGCCGGACCAACGCGTTCTGCCCGGACAGCAGCTGCGCGCTGTGCGCCAGGGACAACGTGACGGTGGGCAGCAGGCCCTCGGGCACGAGCGCGACGGTCACGCCGACCGCGAAGAGGAAGCCGTCGCCGGGCGGCAGCCCCAGCAGGAGTCCGGCTCCGAAGCAGACGACGCCGAGGCCGACGGCGAGCACGGTGATCGCCTTGACGACCCGGTCCAGCTCCTTGCCGAGCGGGGTCTTTCCCCGTTGCACGGTCCGCGTCAGGGTGGCGATGTCGGCCAGCCGGGTGTCCGCACCGATGGCGGTGACGGTGGCGGACGCCTCGCCCTCGACCACGAAGCACCCGGCGTGCACCGCGTCCCCGGGGTCCTTGGCGACCGGTTCGCTCTCCCCGGTCAGCATGGCCTCGTCGACCCGCAGGCCATGGACCTCGAGCAGCCGCAGGTCGGCGGCCAGCCGGTCGCCGGCCTCCAGCAGCACCAGGTCGCCGAGCACGAGGTCCACGGCGTCCACGTCCTGACGCAGGCCGTCGCGCAGCACCGTCACCCGGTGCGGCACGAGATCGCGGAGCGCCTCAGCGGCCCGGTCCGCGCGGTACTCCTGGACGAAGGAGAACACCCCGTTGAGGACGACGACGACGGCGATCGCCACCCCGAGCTGGGGCATGCCACCGATCACGGCGAGTGCCGCAGCGGCCCACAGCAGCAGGGCGAAGAAGTGCACCAGCTGGGCCGCGAGCATCCGCACCGGAGAGGGTGGCTTCTCGACGGGCAGCCGGTTCCCGCCGGGAACGCGTCGCTCGGTCACCTCCGCGGAGGTCAGCCCGCGGGCCGGTGCGCCGTTCGTGTGTCCGGCCACCACGGCCGTGTCCCTCTGCACCCGGTCCTCCTCGACGGCGCCGACCGGTGCCGGACGCCGTCCCGACTCTGCGGGCCTCCCGGCTCGGACGACAGGGACCAAGGGCGGTGTCCGGGAGGACCCATCGGCAGGAGGGTCGGGGCAGGGGCACCCGGCCGCCGGGCCGGGCGCGGCGACGGAGGAGGACCCGATGAGCGCAGGTCGACGGAGCGGGCCCTGCCCGGGCCGGGTGCAGGTACCGGGGGTGGCCACCCAGCGGGCGGCCGCGGGCGCCGCCGCGGTGGGCGCGATCGCCGCGGGCTCGTTCGCGGTGGGCGCACTCACCGTGGGGGCGCTGACGCTCGGCCTGGTGCGGGTGGGCCGGCTGACCATGCGCCGGGCCGACGTCCGCGACCTCCGGGTCGGTCGGCTGGAGATCGGTGAGCTGGTCCGGTCCCCGGCGACGCCGCCGGGCAGCGCGGACGTGCGGTGGTGAGCGCCGCCGGACGCCTGGCGCGCCGCTGACCTGCACCTCGGTCCGCCGCGATCGGTGGTGCGCGGCCGTTCCTGGCCCCAGCCGAAGGCGCCCGTCTACGGTCGAGGTGCACCGCAACGTTCCGGCGGTGCAGCAGCGGACATCGAGGCCCCGATGGCGCACCCAGACGACACCGACCTGACCACGCCGGGTCTGCTCGCCGAGCCGGAGCTCTCCTTCCCCGACCTGCCGCGGCTCGAGCTGGACCAACTGCTCGGGCAGCTGGTCGACCGCGCCCACGAGGTGATGGGCACCCAGGGCCGGCTCCGCGGCCTGCTGCACGCCAACCAGCTGGTCACCAGCGACCTGACGCCGGACACCGTGCTGCACCGCACCGTGCAGGCGGCCCGGGAGCTGCTGGGCGCCCGCACCGCCGAGCTGGAGCTGGCCGACGCCGTCGCCTCGCACGGCCGCCCGAGGCGACGGCGGCCGGACGCCGGCCTGGACGTCCCGGTCCAGGTCCGCGGCGAGGCCATCGGCACGCTGCGCCTGACCGACAGCGACCACGGCGGGTTCACCGCCGAGGACCGCGAGCTGGCCCAGGCGCTGGCGGCCACCGTGGGCATGGCGATCCAGAACGCCCGGCTGTACGAGTCCGCGCGCCGGCGGGGTGAGTGGCTGCAGGCATCGGCCGCCATCACCCGGGAGATCCTGGCCGGTGACCCGAGCAGCACCGGGGCGCTGGAGCTGGTGGCCCGCAGCAGCCGCGACGTGGCCGGCGCCGACGTGGTCGCCGTCCTCCGCCCCGAGGCCGGGGCACCCGGGGCGACCCAGCTGTGCCCCGACGTCCTGGTCGCGGCGGACGACCTGGACCCGGAGGCCCGGCTGGTTCCGCTGGCCGGCACGCTGGTCGGGGAGGTCTTCGACCGGGGCGTCCCGCGCTCGCTCGCTGACGACGCGCTCGACGGTGCCGCCGAGGGCATGCCGTGGGCGGGGCTGACCATCGGGTCGGTGCTCGCGGTGCCGCTCGTCGGATCGGGCACGGTCCACGGCGTGCTCTGTGCCGGCCGCCGGCCCGGCCGCCCGGCCTTCTCCGCCACCGACACCGAGATGGCCGCCAGCTTCGCCAACCAGGCAGCGCTCGCCCTGGAGCTCGCCGACGCCCGGGCCGAGCGGCAGCGCGCCGTGGTGCTCGACGAGCGCGAACGGATCGCCGCCGACCTGCACGACAGCGTGGTGCAACGCCTCTTCGGCGTCGGCCTGTCCCTGCAGGGCGTGCTGGCCGACCTCGGCCCCGGCCGCGCCGCGGACCGGGTGCGCGGGACGGTCGACGAGGTCGACCGGACGATCAACCGGATCCGGAGCACGCTGTTCCCCCTCCGATCGCCGGGACGCACCCCGGACCCGCGGGATCGGGTGCTCGACGCCGTCGCCGACGCCATCCCGGCCCTGGGCTTCGAACCGGACCTGCGCTTCTCCGGGCTGGTGGCCGGCACGGTCGCCGCCGACGTGGTCGAGGACCTGGTCGTCGTCGTGCACGAGGCGCTGCTGGACGTGGCACGACGGAACCGCTCGTCCGGGGCGTCGGTCGACGTGGTGGAGGACCGGGACGGCCTGGTGGTGCACGTGCGCGACGACGACCCGGAGGGGGCGGACGCTGCGGGGGAGGAGCTCCTGCGGCGGGCCGCCCGGCACGGCGGCTCCTGCACCGTCACCCAGAGCGCGACCGGGACGTCGCAGTACTGGTGGGTGCCGCGCGCCTGACTGCCCGCGGGTGCCTCGGCCGTCGCGGCGAGCGGACAGCCGTCACGGTCGCGTCCTCCCCGCACACCAGGCGGAGCACCGATCCCAGGGCGACCCCGACCGCGGCTCCGGCCACGACGTCCAGCGGTGCGTGGCCGCCCAGGTACACCCGAGCGACCCCGTTGAGCACCGCGAGGGCGAGGACGACGACCTGCCAGCGCCGGCGGAGGTGCGGAGCGACCAGCACGACGACCCCGAAGGCGATCACCGCGTGCCCCGACGGGAACGCGGGACCGGCCGCCGGGACCCCGCGCAGCACGGCGCCGGGGATCGTCGTCCCCGGGCGTTCCCGGTGCACCAGCGCCTTCAGCACGCCGTGCTCGACCACCAGCTTGAGCGGCACCAGCGCGGCCAGGGCGACCACCAGCCGCCAGCGGCGGAGCAGCGCAGCGGGCACCGCCGCCAGCAACGGCATCCCGAGCACACCGACCAGCTGGACCGACCACAGTGCCGGTCGCCAGGCGTCCGGCCAGCCGTTGACGACGCCGAACAC
>Ga0210040_10009598_pt1 | contig 11240 bp, 3 predicted proteins | sample CryGeyCG12114_NA_FD_185462 | JGI IMG/M metagenome (GOLD analysis project Ga0210040, IMG submission 185462) | Groundwater microbial communities from aquifer - Crystal Geyser CG19_WC_8/21/14_NA (SPAdes) (version 2) | ecosystem: Environmental > Aquatic > Deep subsurface > Groundwater | place: USA... | reverse complement strand
CCGAAAAAAACATTTCTTTTTTTCAGAAATGGACAACATAATTTTTTTCTACATTTTTCGAAATTTTTGTTGCTATAGATTTTAATTTGCAAATTTTGAAGGCACTTTTGCAACTCAGCTCGTCATTATTATCTACACTGACTGATCCACTCAAATATGGAAAAACTATATAATTAGGATAGTTTTTTTTGCAATTTCATTATACATAAGCAAACAATTATTAATAATAAAATTAATAATAATTTGTAGACTAAATCATAATTTTTATCCAAAAGTCATTATCGGTAGCTAGACAACCAATTTGGACCAAATTGTAAAGTAAATATTTAAACATAATCATTTTCTTTGATATTTATTTTCATTATTAATTCATGTATCCATTGGATACTTTAGTTGTATTTCTTCAACGAGGTTATTGTTCGTTTAATTAAAGTGAGGAGCATTGATTTGAACACACATAAAATGAATAAATCAAATCGAATCAAATCAAATGTCACACTGAGCTAAATTGGATACATTCAAGTGTCAAAACAAATGAGCTAAGTATATTTGCTGCTACTCTCCTTTTAATGACACTAAGATAGGCTACAAGAAAAGCATCATTAACAATGCATAAAATGACAACAAATATTAGGGTAATTGTCAGCAAGCTAAACAACGAAGCGCGCTCGATGAATATCACTTTTTCCTAGTTTTCGGAAAAAAGTTTTTGTTACAGGATAAACATTTGCATTTCGGGGAAATCAACTTCCATTGCCAGCCACACGAGATTTACATTATTTCTTTTGCTTTCGATTTCGTTTGATTGACTGTATAAGTATAAGAGTATACCCCAGCTTTTGATGTTTTTTTTTGCAAATCTCAAACCAGTCCATAAGATAGGGTCAGACTCTGGGATTTTCTATTTTTTAAAAGTCTTAGAGGAGCTTAAGGGATGATAGCTGAAACTCATATCCTTCTTGTAATGAGTTTATGCCCATCTTTTCCCATAAAGAACTAGGAGGGATTTTCGGATTCCGAAGATCTTTTTTGCACAATGTGAGAGAGAGGTAAGTGAATAGCATTATAGTGCGTGCATGTGCCGTTGAATGTGCTTTTCAAAGAATTGGCAGAAACCAGCACACTAAGAAGCAGAAATCTATCAGGAGCATTTCTTAAGCAAAAATGGGTGCTCTAAATGTGTTGAATAAGAGAATACGTTTACAAAAAAGTAATCTTGGTACCCAACAAAGAAACATTCTCACAAGAACATAAGACTGTAACTTTACTATGCATGATCAATGTCGGTCAAATTTTGGCTCAGTTGGAACCAATATTGAAGGAGATAAACTTGGTTCTGTCTTCCTCAATGAAAACAAATACGAAGGTAAAACCAATCTAAATTGAATAAAAGTGCTTAATCTGTTGGCAAACCTTTTTTTCTGCCTTGTCACCGAAACTGAAAAAAACTTACTTATCCAAGGTTAACATGTCGAATTCACACAGCTTTTTTTTCATTTTCGTTTGCATAGTAAAGTTAAGTCAAAAGGGAAAAACACACGGTTGTGAAGAAACAATCGGATGAGCATTAATTCCGAACGATATAGGATTACTCAAAGTATTTTTGTTTTGCCTAACTATTTCGAAAAAAAACTAGCTTTTTCTTAGTCATAGTTATAATTCTTGTTTTTGGACGAGCCTCTATTCGAGGTCTCAAATTCGACAAAAGAAATTCAAAAGTTCCAAGCCATTTAATAAAACAAACCAAGAATTGAGTAGATTATTTTCCTTATACATTTTGAAGGGCCTGACATGAATTCTTCATGAACACATTTGGAATATTGGAATGCAAAAAGAAAATCCACTTGCTGACTTACTATAGAATTGTTTTGGGCAGTAGCTTACACTTACACACCTACATTACTTTGACGGTAGCTGCAGAAAGTTTAGGCATTCATTTGGTTTGTGAAACTATAATTTAGTAACTTTAACTTTTTAACCGCGGTGGAATCCACTGACTATATAGTAACTGGATTAACCATAATGTTAATAGTTTTCCCGTCATCTGATAATCTAGGCAAACAATAATTCCCCTCTTTTTGGGTTCTAATCTGTAATGAAACAAACAAAACGGCCTATCCACATAGTTGTAATTTTCTTGTTACCCTGTATGATGAATATGTGAAAAGTTGGTTATCAATTTGGATAGTCTGATTGTGCAATTACTTTCTACACCATAAAACAAACGAACAAATTAATGATGGCAGTGCAAATATTAAGTTTATTATGCAGCGGTAGCTAAAGTCTGTTGGAAATGCGTTTTATTGGTTTGTCACGGCCGTCTGTCCGTCCGATATCTCGTGAACAGCTTGACTGATCGACATGAAATTTTGTACACACTCACTTAGGATCTTTGTGATATTATTGGTATATTATTTCTTTGAAATTTGTTGAGTCAAATCTTGAATGCTTAGGTTAGCGTGAGAATGAATTTGTTGATTGGCAAAATATGAACTGCCGTTTGTTCTCAGCAAGGTCACAAAGGTGAAAAACATGTTTCTTTAGTTAGTTAGTTAGTGGAGCATATTCCTGTGCGTGTGGAAAATGGAGAATCAAACTACCTGAGCTCGCTCACGAACGCATAGATAACATAGCTAACATAGGTTAAATAATCTCTCATTGGAAGCTGATTTGTACTTTTTTCCACTAGGCTATATACACATGGATAATTTCTTCCGTAAACTTGATAATAATAATTTACTAGTCAGCTGCAAAAGCTAATCATAAACGTATAATTCACAAAAACTAAAAATAAAACCAGTCTGCAGCAAATTTTGAAGATAAAATAATTTGAAAAAGTCACATACAAAATCTAGAATAATTTCTGATTCTTACTTACATTCGTTTAATGCGGTTTATGTTGCATGGAGTTAGAGTTTGAAAGGAGAGCAAAGTGATGGGGCCAGTATACCGAGTAAGTCAAGCATGTATCAACATTTTTTGTCTTTGTGACAAACGAATCCTTTTGTTCACATTATGGGCAGCAGATTATTTCCGACATACAATCCAATGGAGACAAAACTGATCTTCCGAATGAGCAACCATTACCTTTTTTTCCGTAATCTAAGCTAAATCGCTTGTGCACGTTTGTTTAGCTCCAATTTGTCGCTCTGAATTTATAGAAAATAAACTAAAAATCAACCATATTTGTTAATTTTCCCTGGAGTGATACAACAAGCAAGGCGATCAAAATAGAATGGAAGAAATAATAATTGTAAATTGATTTTCAAATCCGAGAACTCCATTCGAAAAAAGTCAAGTGCATACCCCTTATAACATTACATAATATACAAAAAAAATTCATTATTATATTGAACATTATATTGAACAGATAATATATATGTATATTATATGTATATCTCCATTGCGCCCTTTTATACACTTTTGCTCTGCCAATGTTTACTTTAGCAAGAACAACTCCATAATTTTGGTGCATTATGTGTTATACAAAAGATAGCCCTGGAGGCTATGCGGGTCCATGACGGCATGATTGCTTCACAAACTCCAGTTCACAATTAAGGTGTCCACTTTGTCAATGAAAACTGTCAAAAGTCAAATCATCCAACTCATTGATATACACAACAGTCTTTGTTGAGAAAAAAAAGTGTGTCCACGAGTTTCCATTCAATTATCTACACCATATTGTCCTCTACAGAGTAAAAAATATCTGCTCCTCACTAGTTACGGAAAAACATGTGTTCCAATTCAGGCCTCCCTTTTTGTGTATGCTGTACCAATCACTGGCTACTTGTTTTTAGCCAGACATGAGGACAATATGCCATCTGCTTGCATGTTATCTTTGGAGCAGACTTTCAAAAGCCTTAACCAGTGCTCAAGTCAGGGCTGTAACAAAGACTAAGGAAGAGAAAAAATAATCCTTGAGCGCAAAAAAATTAACATATTCCTTCGAGTGATTTCGTATCAAACAGGGCAAAAATAAAATTTACACATTGCATTCAACGGACAAGTCATTCCAGCCGTGACTTTAGGCCGTCATCCTTTTTTATGCATTCTATTGAAAAAGACAAGTCTCTTGATTTTGATGCTAATATTTCGTCAAACGTACTATACTAACTAGGTAGAGTTTATGAATGCCGAGTATAATCATCGGATTCTACCCTAATAGCAACCAAATGTCCATAGGAACCGCATTTTCTCATGGGGGATCCCCGATTTCCCGTTTTAACGCCAATTTGTTTTACCACTCACTTTCGAACCAATCTTTATGAGGCCCCGCTCGTCCCACCCTGTGAATGTTCATTACACATTGCGTGTCTGTAGAACATTTTGTCATTGGCACGATTGGGCTGATTTGTCCGAAAAGTACATTCTCTACATTTCATTTTTACCCGGTTTGATGTCAACTCACTCCATACGCTATAAATATTTCCACGAATTTTTCCCCTCAAGGATTTTTTCACTTTGGTTATATAAAAGAGAAGAATCCCTTTATCTTCCTCACGGTACGACTAGTAGCTTATCAATCGAACCCCCGCACTGTGAAAGTAAATTTTCGATTTTTCATAACTTTTTACCTGGAACTTTGTATCGCTATTTTATTCAAGTGCATAACTTTTTTCTTGGACTAGTATTCATATTTGCAACGGTGGTCTATCCATCATCGTTCGTTTCACTTGATTTTGATCATGCCTTTACAAGTTAGGAGATGCCAATATTCAAAAACTTTGAAATCGTATTTGTGGGTAGATTCTCATATCTCTTACTTGGATATTTTCCTTTCAAGAAAAAAATGGTGGCATAACTCGAAGAAAAAACCAATTCTCAAAGTATAGGGAAAGGGAACTCCATTAGTGAATGAATGAGAAAAAAGCGAAATATGGTGTGTATGGTGTCCAACTTACCGTAGCTGAACAGTAGATCTCAATTTGTCGCCTCCAGGAGAATAAACTGGACTGCTCTATTCAATTGATGAAATTGATGATTATTGGTAGCAGCACTGTGATGTTGGTGGATCATTTATAATTCTGCAATAATCTCCTCACTATACTCCTCTCCAGATTTCCGACCAGTCTATAGATTTTAACAAGTTGATTCCTACGTACAAGGTTATTTTGGTTCACCTTATAACAGAGTACAGAGTTGCTAGTAACCAATAATAATGGCTGGTTAATTGCAGTTGCGGCCACAAAATGTTGTTGCAATCGATCCCGTTATGGAACTCTGTTCACCTTATTTTTGGAAATTTTCAACCTATCACATCCATGAATAAGATGGCTGCCAATGTTTAAAACTGAGTGTTTTGCACTTGTCACTTTCACTTGGTGAGGATTACGATTAAAAGCAATTGGTTAGCCACAAAATGCGATGGAAATCCAGCATGAGTTTTTCAAACTTTTCTCATTATGAATTTTAACGAGCTGTTTTAATGAGCTGTTTGTAGGGTGTTCCAGGTTTACTAATTTTTGCTGCAATAGCGTTTATTAACACCCTTGTCTATAGTAAGCACATTTGTGGTTTCCAAACATAAGTTCTCACAGTCCGCAAATCCCAGTGGCAAGAGGTGCATAAAAATGTTTATCACATCATCTGCTATGCGACAAATTCAAAAATTACTGCGTGTACTAAGGTAATAACAATAATAATAGCATAGAATTTATTTTGGACAAAATTTCGTCAATTCCAATGCTTTGCATGCAGAAACAAATATTTAGTTTGGATCAATATTCATTTCAAATAGAGTTATTTGATCATCTAGCAAAATCCCAAAATAATGCGATTAGTTCATTCCAATCACCGGCTTACGTTTATTGATTAAAAAAATCTCAATTTATCGTATCAATCAGCTGAAGCAAATTTATATCCCTCTTTAAGCACGTCCAATAACTTCCAGCGAGTGCAGATGAAATTAATTAATGTGGAAAAAATGCGTCACAGCACACAGATCTACAAATAGCTAAATACTTTTTTCTTTCCCCCCTTTCAAAGCTATTAAACTTTTAGTAATCAAGTCAATCCTTCCATTAACTTACAGGACCATATTATTAAAAGTCTCTTGATCCTAAGAAGATTATAGTGCACAACTATTTTTCCCAAGACTTAGCTAAGCTATGCAATATTAATGCACAACTGTCCCATATCCATTACTAATTGCATAACATGGGGCAACCTAAGTCACACTCGAGCGAGAATGCACCATATACTGGCTCAACTCCCTTTTAATTGCTTTTGATATTCCAAATATTTTACTTGCATGCACACTTGTTTTTGGGTCGTTTAGTCTCCCCATGTATAAACTCACTGATGTAAATAAACTTTTGCCACTTGAGAGTGCAATTCTCCAAAAATAAAAGTATCAACACATCCTGCTGCCAGTGCACAACTATATATATGCAATTATTTACATGATACACTGGGTAGCTTTTCTTGCCTCAGTTCACTCACAGTTATATCTGCTATAGTCCCACAACTAGTAATAATATTCAGTCAGAGCAGATGAACTACAACTCTTTGATTTTGAAAATGTCTTTGGTGGCAATCAAAAATGACAGCGTGTACACAAGGGCTGAGAACTTGAAGCTCTGTATGAGAGACTGATGAAACATTTCAATTTTCAACTAAGCACAGACCAGTTGTGTTGGCTTACAAGGCGCACTTGCGAATGCTGGAGAAACGGAGTGGAACGCGTTCACTGGGCTATCACAATTTTACGTATACACGCGGAGTTGGTGTGTCCCAGAGTTTTATGCGTACTGTGGGATCGGAACAACACAGAATGGAACTCATCAATGTACAAGAGCGACTGGCTTGGACTGCTTTTTCATCCACCAGAAAGGCCTATGTTTTCTCTCCCAAAAGTGGGTAAGCCTCATCACATCCAGTGCAAAGAATAAGCAAGCATTCCTTGTTTTACCAATAAGGAAAATACTTGGCTTTTTCTCTCTCCCACTTAGGACATGCGCTCCCGTTCTTCCGAAATTCAGCCCATGTGGTGAACAGTTTGTTGTTTCATTCGCACCAATGTTGCAACCTCATTACTTTGTCACCAATTTTTTCAGCAAATTATAAATGTCTATGCACAAGATGGGACAGAAGAAAAGTCAAAGTCAGTGATAAAAATGTATATATGTACTACTTCTAGTGCATTATGATATAACCATTCTTTGGAGCCAGTAAATCACCTGTATGTTGCATCTTCATGCATTTTGAGCAAGACAAAAGCTTTGAACTGTTTTTGAAATGTAATGTTTCAATAAGTAAAAATCCGATGAAAATTCACTTTGTTGGAGTAGAACGATAGCCTCCACAGAATTATAATGACAGGGGAAATTTACGTGAAGCCTTTTTATTGAATCAACACCCAAGTGGACTTGAGTAGAAATGTCATTGACAAGTTGCATTGCCTTCATAGTGTGCTGTAGTTGAATGTTTGTCAATTTAAACTGCTGATAAAGTGGCATGATTGTTTAATATGAAATGCTGGTACAGTTGGAATGCCGTTACGCAATGATAACAGATGATTTGCTGGCGAATGAATGGACTATTTAGTAGCATGTACAGACTATCTCATTAGTCATGTAGCATCTCCTTCGTAATAATATCTATGTGTACTGCTCTCAGTCAGTTTTATGCTAGTTAATGATCATGAGCTTTGTCTTTTCCAGGCCATGTGCATAATTTTCTACAGTATTTATTCAGTCTGTGCAATGCGGGGATTTATGCATGGATGCTCGTGTAAAACAGTGTGTGCCAGGTTGAGTATTTACATTTTCCAAAACAGTTTAAATACAAAGAAAAATTCAACTTGAGTACTACTAATACACACTACATGCAATGATATGAAAGTTAGGATAGGCTAAACTTTTATTTTATATTGGAAAGAATAGAAAAACTGACAAAATATATTAGTTCCCACCGCTCAAGTTTACATATGCTACGGTAGACAGCGCAAATTTTGCAAATCGAGAATCAATTTTCGATTGTTCTTATGGAAATTAACATTAGAAAATCTCGAAACGAAGGGTAAGAGACCACCTTACCGTTTTTTTTTTGATTTTGTGGACAAGTGTATTTAGATGCACGCATAAAAATACACTTTTTGATGCTGTGGGTGTTAACGGCAGTATGTTTTCAGGATCTAATATCTTTTGTGCTTCTTATTGAATTTCTCAAGCTTTATCAACTATATTACATTGTAAAACTCGGCCACCCATTCTTGGCACTTCATTCTAACTAAAAGTGAGCAAGTGATTTTTTCCAAAGCCAAAGATTCATCTTTACCCTTTCCCTCTCTTTTTCTAAACGGTTCTGCTATTGAGAAATTTTCAAACACCTAGGGGTGATTCTGGACTCTAATCTGTCTTTTAAAGCACACTGTCAGCGTGTCGAAAACATGCATCAATTTAGAACATGCTTTTTAGTTTGACATTTGGTTTCTGAAGGGGCATGGACAGCCTATTCCCCCTTTATTTTTTCCTACACTTTTCAAGAAATTTTAAAAACAGAAAATTTTCTCATTTAATTTGTGGACCACCATTGCTATATACTCTAGGTACAAATGAGAGATATCAAATGGTCAGCATTAAAACTTGCAAACGACTTCCTGACTGCAACAGATAGTATCGATTGGCTCTATCTGACGGATTGGTTCCTGTCTACCTCATCAATAAGAAAAGCGTCACTACGAACAGTTTGTAGGTTTGAATTCCGGGGCAATTGAAAATTCTATATTAGTGTTACTGGCCGTGTACATGACTCTGTAATTTGCTTTCTGAATTTTATGAATGAAGACGAATTGAGTTTTTTTCTCAAAGTAGTTCTATTTATGTTCTTTAAATACAGCTATAAACTGTATTTTATAGCCATTTTGATTTTCTGATATATTTTTTTATTTCATAATGTTAACTTTTAATATACAAGAAAAATGTATGTTTTAATGATTTTGTAAGTATGATATTTTTTAAATTTTCAATGTTTTGTTACTCTCAAATGATTTTAATCAATGCATTCAATATTTTAAATATTTTTTTTAGAAAATAAGTCCTGCGTTTTGCCAAAAAAGTGTTTGAATTTAATTTGAGTTTAATGATGTATAATAAGAAGCTAAAAGACAAGGTCCCTATAGTTACTTAACAAACAGCTTTTTATAAGGTCCGGCAGTATTCCATTGCCAAACTTTTATTAAAAGCAAATTTCAAAAAAGGTGCTAATTTTATACCAACTATTTTTTATTGTGTACTATTGTGGTCTCCAAATTAACGATTAGTCAAATAAATTAGATGAAAAATTCAAAAGGTTTCATCGTGACACCGATGCATATAATTGTTTCGACATGATGCCCCTTGATAATGTCACCTAGTGTACCTAATTGTCTTCAAATTCAACTGAGAAACAATTTCCCACAAATTTAAGATGAAATTTTGAAAAAATTCGCCAAAACTAGAACAATGATAAGAATTAGCAATAACAATAAAATGATGAAAAATACTCTACCACCCAAACGCGTAGTAAAGCAACTACATGCTTGGATGAAAACATGTACTCTGAGATGTGTGAGTTAGAAAGCTATCCCTAAAAGTTTTGATCAGTTATGGTTTCGTTTAACTGTTGTAGAAAATTTGCTGCTAGAATAAAGTTTAGTTTACAAATAGCACCTTTTTTCAATTTCTTTTTCATAAAAGTTTGAAACTTGAATACTGCCGGACCTTATAAAAAGCTGTTTGTTGAGTAACTATAGGGACCTTGCTAAAAGATATATTTTGGCTTATGATAGTCCATGTACGGCAGTATACACATTTGTGTAATTTGAAGTCATGTAGTGATAAAATGTGTTGACATCACCTGGAAGCTTAGTGGAAAAAATTAGTACACTAATATAGCCTTGTAAATGATACAAGGTTAGTCCAATACTCCAATACCAATAAAGTTTGCCACCTGAAAATTCCCACTGGTTCAAAAGAGCCATCATTGCTTGTGATTGCTTTCTGATACACGCTTCCAGAAATGTCAAAAAAATGCATGACAAGCAATGATGAAATAAAGCGTTGAGCTCATATTAAAACATTATATTTTCTTGCATGCACCAAAAAATTAAGGAAAGTCGGGAAATACCATTCCAATTTATGTATTAAACTGTTTATATCGTTTATACTACACGATGGAATTAGTTTAAATAAGCTTGCTTTCGTGATAACCTGCATAGTTTACAAAGGAAGAAAAGCTATTCAAAAAGTTTTGAATCACAATCACAGTTTGAATGAAACAGCTGAAAATGAGAGTAACTATTAACAAATAAAACAATATATTGAAGTCTCCGTTGAGCTAAAAACAAAAAGCCTGCATCATAAGAATACATTTTCTTATTGAGGCATTCAAAATAGGATGAAAATCGGTTGACTAAATTCCAATTTATTGAACACACGGAATAGTATTGTACCCTTATTATTATTAATACTAATATCCGAGATCCAGAGTGAGAAAACTTGTTGGCTTTATAACGTTGTATTGACGACTTAATTAATTTCCATAAGCTGGTTTTCATGATATACTTAAAACTTTGCAAAAGAAGAATAGTTAGTGATAATGTTTTGAATCACAAGCTCAAGCAGTTTATGAGATTAATGATAGTTTTAAACAATACGACTCGGACTCAAATTACTAGTTATAATTTGATTCGCTCTTCCCCGAGCTAAACTGAACAATCTGCAGGAATGGGTAATACACACTAATGATGCCTAGCACATGGGCAAATTACTTTGTTCCGATTTGAATCAATTGGAAAAGTTTAAATCCAATGTAATTTAACAGTGAACGTGCGATTGCGAATGCCAATGCAAACAGCAAGGAAGGATGAACACATATTTTTAGCTATACAACGTTATGTATACAAAGTACTACGGTTGAGGTGGATAAGCTAGCTCATCCGGGGCTGACTGTCCCCGATTTTTTTTAACTTATGCATCGACATGCCCAAACTTAATAACTATAAAACTGATAAAATCATCAATTTTTTAAATTTGTGACCTTGTTGCCGTTGAAAGAAAGGACTGATAGGCTCTGCATTTCACTGCAGTCGCGACACATGGGCCTATCAAAGGAGGGTATCGAATGACATTACTGAAACAAACAATGAGTTTAAACTACGTTTTTTAGGGCCTAAAATTCTGCATCGAATAGGGTTTCTGTTTGCAAATTCATGGCTCATATCCCAAAAACCCCCAAAGTTTTGAATTTTAAATTTTCCC
>Ga0210040_10009596_pt1 | contig 11243 bp, 12 predicted proteins | sample CryGeyCG12114_NA_FD_185462 | JGI IMG/M metagenome (GOLD analysis project Ga0210040, IMG submission 185462) | Groundwater microbial communities from aquifer - Crystal Geyser CG19_WC_8/21/14_NA (SPAdes) (version 2) | ecosystem: Environmental > Aquatic > Deep subsurface > Groundwater | place: USA... | reverse complement strand
GCGTGGGGACTGAAGACGATCGAGTCCTTCCACACCCACGGCACACCGCCCGTCGCCTGAGGAACCGGCTCGATGCAGCGAGGGCACGTTACGCTGACTCGACCCTGTGACCGATGGGCCCGTCCGGCGGTCGCGCTCGTGCGGCTCGGGACAGGTTCGAGCCTGCGAAGGAGGCACCATGTCCGTGGCGTCGTCTACGTCGAGTGCGCGGTCGGCGTCATCTCGAGTCGGTAGCGTGACCGAGGGAATCCGGGAATCGATCCTGCGCGGCGACTTCGTTCCCGGTCAGCGGCTCGTCGAGATCGACCTGTCCGAGCAGTTCTCGGCGAGCAGAGGTGCGGTCCGATCCGCGCTCCTCGAGCTGGCCACGGAGGGTCTCGTCGAGCGGATGGCCAACCGCGGGGCACGGGTGCGCGTGGTGCAGCTGGACGAGGCCATCGAGATCTACGAGGTCCGGATGGCGGTCGAGGCGCTGTGCGCCGCCAAGGCTGCTGAGCGGATCGACGCGGCCGGCATCAAGGAGCTTCGTGCCATCGGCAAGGACATGAAGGCCTCCGTCGCCAGTGGTGACATCGGTCGATACCGCGAGCTCAACCAGCAGCTGCACAGCCGAGTGCGTGAGATCGGCGGCCAGCAGACCGCTGCGGCGGTGCTGGAGCGGCTTCGCGCCCAGAGTGTCCGGCAGCAGTTCAAGCTGGCTTCCCTCCCGGGACGACCCCGGGTGTCCCTGCCCGAGCACCTGGCGATCATCTCGGCTGTGTGCGCTGGTGACCCCGCTGCCGCCGAGCGCGCTGTCCGCGACCACCTCAGCAGCGTGATGGATGCGATGAGGGCCGCCTCGAGAAAAGACGCCTGACGCGGTTGCTGCTGGACGCCCGCATGCGCCGCCCGTGCTCGGGGTGCAGCCTTCGTCCGGTCGGTGGTTCAACCGGCGAGACCGAGCAGCATGGTGGCGAGTGCCTCCGCCGCGGTGACCATGGCCTCGTGACCGGTCGGCAGCTCGAGCACCGGCCAGCCCTTCTCGCGTGCCCGAGCGGCCTGGCTCTCGAACACCCGCATCCACGCGACGCACTCGATGAACGCGGCGGGCACCGCGTCGACGGCGCCCGTGAGGCGGAGCGGATCGGTGTAGGTCTTCCACGGGTGAGGCGTCAGGCGTGGGCTCAGCCAGTCGATGTCCGCCTGGTCGGTCACCCCGAGCACCTCCAGCTTCCGCACCGGCACCAGCCAGCCGAAACCGGGACCGGCGGCCGACTCGCTCCAGTGGTGCGCCACGGACTCCGGCTGCAGTGACACCGCCGTCTCACCGTCCTCGCCGACGAAGGCATCGAGGTAGACACGCTTCGCGATCGCGTCAGGTCGCCGGTCGGCGGCGGCGGTGACGACCTGCCCGGCATAGCTGTGACCGACCAGCACGACCTCGTGCAGGTCCAGCACGTCCACCAGTCGGACGATGTCCTCGACGTGGGTGTCCAGACCCACCGCGGGCGACAGCAGGTGCGCGCGCTCCGAGAGGCCGGTCAGGGTCGGCGCGAGCACCTCGTGGCCCTGAGCTCGAAGCAGCGGAGCGACTCGGTCCCAGCACCAACCGCCGTGCCACGCGCCATGCACCAGCAGGAAGGTCGTCATGGTCGTCTCCAAGATCGTGTCGTCCAGGCGTCACCACAGATCATCTCTGCTGCGTGCGCCAGCCCTCGCGGTAGGTCTCCCGGGCCATGGCGGCGTACGGGGCGGGGCTGACGACCGCCCGCACCGCGAGCTGCTCGTGGGGCTGCACCGTGGTCTTGCGCGAACCACCGTCCGGCTCGCCCCAGATCACGCGGACCTCGGCGCCGAGCGGGACGTCGTGGTCGACGGTCGCCAGCGAGAGAGCCGTGCGCTCGTTCGCGCTGTAGCCGGTGAACAGAGACAGTCCGACGAGCCTGTCGTCCGCATCCAGGACCGAGTCGTAGTTCGACGAGCCGTAGTTGGCGTTCGGCAGGTCGAAGAACTGGTAGCCAGGGCCCTGGGGATCGACCGGCGACGCCAGCAGCTTGGCGACGTCCTCGGCGTTCCAGGCGAGGGTCACCTTGCGACGCTCGAGCTCGGGATCGATGGCCTCCAAGGCGCTGCGACCGATGAAGTCGTGGTCGAACTTGACGAACGATCCGTAGCCCAGCTCCCAGGGGTTCAGGTAGTAGTCCTCGATGTTCTCCGAGACGAAGCTGCCAGCGAGCGCGTTGAGGGCTTCGTAGCTGTCCCGGGCCAGCCACTCGCGGTAGGGCCGTAGGTCGTCGCTGCTGTACACAGCGGGAAGTGGCGAAGGGATCCAGCCGGACTCCAGGGTGTTGCAGGCGTAGGCACGGGACCCGACCGGCTCCAGCCCGAACTCCCGTCCGGCCTCGAGGATCGCGTCGCGGGTCTTGTCGTAGGTCTCGTACGGCCCCCACAGCTCGAGCCCTGGCGCGCCAGCCATGCCGTGGCGCAGCGTCTGCACCTGCTGGCCCGCCACGTTCATGTGACCCATGCGGAAGAACTTGACCTGCTCGACGGGTCCCTGGTTCACCGCCTCGATGACCTGCCAGGCGTTCGGACCCTGGATCTGGAACCGCCACACGTCACGCGAGACGAGCTTGCCGTACGGGCGCGAGGGGGAGCGGTCGTCCAAGCGGATATCGACGTCGTAGCCCTGGGTGGCCTGGTAGGTGAGCCAGTTGGCGACTGGAGCGCGACCGACGAACACCAGCTCGGTCTCGGCGAGGCGGAAGAGGATGCCGTCACCGATCACGCCGCCCTCCGGCGACACTGGCACGAACTGTTTGGCGGAGTCCACGGCGAAGTTCGCGGTGCTGTTGATGCCCGTCTCGGTGAACAGCCTGAGGGCGTCAGGTCCGGAGACCCAGAGATTGACCATGTGGTGGGTCTGGTCGAAGAGCACGGCGGTCTTCTGCCAGGCGATGACCTCCCGACGGAAGTTCGTGAACTCCGCAGGGACCACGGGATAGATGTAGGCGCCCAACTGAGAGTTGCGCAGCAGCTCGACCGTGTTCCCCGCCTCGTCCAGCACGCCTTGCAGGTTGGTGGCAGTCATGGTTTTCCTCGTCCTCACGCGTTGGGGCGGGCCCGGTCCGGCGATCGTGTGCGGGTGACGATGGTGCTGTCAACCCACCTTCGTCATGTCCTCCCGACCGACCTGTGGTTCCACTCGGGTGATGATCCTGCTGGCCAGTGATACACAGGATTGTTGCCAATGGGGTGGGGCGTGGCTACCGTCATCCCGTCGAGTGATCGCCGACACTATGCCCATCGTGAAGCACCGAGCCAGGAGGACGGCACATGGGGGCACAGCTGCAGCTGACCGATGTGAACCTCCGATTCGGCGGGATCAGGGTCCTCACCGACGTCGGGTTCCGGGTCGAGCCGGGGCAGATCCTCGGACTCGTCGGGCCCAACGGCGCAGGGAAGACCTCGTTGTTCAACTGCATCAGCGGGCACTACCGCCCGCACTCGGGTTCGATCACCGTTGACGGTGTCGAAGTGCTCGGCAACGCTCCCGCGACGCTCGCTCGCCACGGCCTGGCCCGGACATTCCAGCACCCGGCGCTGCAGCTCCAGGCGACCGTCCTGGAGAACGTGATGCTCGGGGCGCACACCCGCCTGCCAGGTGGTCCGGTCGAATGGTCGCTGCGGCTACCTCGGCTGACGCGGTCCGAACGTGAGCTCCGCACCGAGGCTCAGGAACTGCTCGACCGCAACGGGCTCGGTTGGGCTGCCAGGCAGCGCGCCGACGAGCTGTCCCATGGTCTGCACAAGGGGATCGAGCTCTGCCGTGCCCTGCTGTCGCGGCCCACGATCCTGTTGCTCGACGAGCCGGCGGCCGGTCTGCCCCACTCGGAGGTCGAGACCCTCATCGAGACAGTGCGCCGCATCCGTCGAGACGACGACATCACGGTCGTGATCGTGGAGCACCACATGGGGCTCATCGCCGCTGTCTCGGACCGCGTCGTCGTCCTCGACCACGGCCGCAAGCTCATGGAGGGCACAGCTGCCGAGGCGCAGTCCGATCCCCGGGTCATCGAGGCCTACATCGGGAAAGCTGCCACCGATGACGTTGCTTGAGCTCGAGTCGGTGACTGCGTTCTACGGACCTGTCCAGGTGCTCGACGCAGTCTCCTTGTCCGTGCCCGAGGGAGGTGCCGTCGGGATCCTCGGTGCCAACGGGGCGGGCAAGACGACGACGCTGCGTGCGATCAGCGGGACCGTCCGTGCGGGCGGTCGCATCATGTTCGACGGCGTGGACATCCGCGGCAAGCGCCCGGAGCAGGTTGCCGCCATGGGGGTCGCGCACGTGCCCGAGGGTCGTGGCAGCTTCGGCGCCTTGACCGTTCGTGAGAATCTCCGGATCGGCGCCTACCTCCGTCGTGACCGGAAGGGCGTCGAGTCCGACATCGAGCTCCTGCTCGAGCTGTTTCCGAACCTCAGGGACCGGTACAAAGCGCATGCCTCTTCGATGTCAGGTGGTGAGCAGCAGATGCTCGCCGTCGCGCGTGCGTTCATGGCGAAGCCCCGGCTCCTGCTGCTGGACGAGGCATCTCTCGGTCTCGCACCCAGCACCGCGACGACCGTCTACGACGCGATCGCGAAACTTCGCCGCGAATCCGGTATCGCCATGCTCGTCGTCGAGCAGAACGCGAACCTCGCCTTTCACATCGTCGACAGCGCCACCGTTCTCGAGACGGGCCGCAACGTGCTCACCGGTACGTCAGCCGAGCTCAAGGGCATGGACGAAGTCCGACGCGCCTACCTGGGAGGCTGACCGTGGGCCAATTCATCCAGCTCGTCATCGACGGGCTCTCGAACGGGTCGATCTACGCCGTGCTCGCACTCGCGATCGTGCTGGTCAACCAGGCGACGGGCATGGTCAACTTCGCGCAAGGTGGCATGGCTGTCCTCGCTGCCTACCTGACGTGGTGGATGACCGAGCACGGGCTTCCTCTCCTCCTTGCGATCCTGCTCTCGGTGCTCGTGTCGTTCGTGGTCGGTGGCCTCCTCGAGCGCTTCGTCATCCGGCGTTTCGAGCGCGGCGATCCCGACACGGCAGTCGTGGTGACCATCGGCCTGCTCACCTTGATCACCGGCATCTGCGGGTGGCTGTGGAGCTACAACAACAAGCAGTTCCCGTCGCTGTTCTCGCTCCACACCGTCAACATCTTCGGAGCGGCCGTCAGCTTCCGGTCCATCGGCACGTTCCTGGTCATCGTTGCCATCATGCTGGCCCTCCAGGCCCTGTTCCTCGGGACGAGGTTCGGGCTCGCCCTCCGAGCCGTCGCCATCAATCCCGACTCGGCAGCGCTGTCGGGACTTCCCGTGGGCCGTCTGCTCATGGCGGGCTGGGGTCTCGCCGCAGCGCTCGGTGCGGTCGCGGGGGCGCTTGTCGCGCCTCAGCTCACGCTGACGCCCGGGATGATGGACGAAGCCCTGGTGTACGCCCTGGCCGCGGTCATCCTCGGCGGCTTGTCCAGCCCGATCGGCGTCGTCCTGGCCGCCTGGATGATCGGTGTCCTGGAGAACCTCGCTGCCGTCTACGTCGACTTCATCGGCCACGACCTCTCGGTCGCAGTTCCGTTCTTCTTGATCTTTGTCGTCTTGATCGTCCGACCTCAGGGCCTGTTCGGCCGGAAAGCCGTGGTCCGGGTCTGATGCCCCTCGCCAGCAACTTCTTCTCCCGCCCCTGGGTGCGCTGGGCGGCCATCGCGATCGTCGTGGTCGCCGTCCTCGCAGTGCCACTCGGGTTCAGCGAGTACACGAACCAGAACCTCGCCCGGATCGGTGTCTTCGCCGTGGCCGTGCTCGGCCTCAACGTCGTCATGGGTTACACCGGCCAGGTGTCACTCGGCCAGATCTTCTTCGTCGGCGTCGGGGCCTACGTCACCGCCTACGGCGCCACTCATGGGTGGAACATCATCGTCGTCCTGGTCGCGAGCACCATCGTCCCGGGCGTCATCGGCCTCCTCGTCGCGCTCGCCGCAGCCCGGCTCGGCGGACTTGCCATCGCGATGGTGACCATCGCTCTGCCGATCATCGGGGTTCCGCTCGCCAAGCGTCTGTCCGACTACACCGGCGGGTCGGAGGGTGTGTCCGCGTCGTTCTCCAACGCGCCAGGGTGGAGCGGCCTCTACAACGATCAGTGGCAGCTCTACATGGTGATCGTGGTCGGAGGGGCGGTCTTCCTGCTGACCCGCAACCTCGTCCGAGGCAAGTACGGACGCGCATTCGCGATCGTCAAGAGCAACGAGGCGGTGGCGGCCTCGATGGGCATCTCGCCGTACCGCTACAAGGTGATGGCCTTCACCGTCGCCTCGCTCATCGGCGGCGTCAGTGGGTTCCTCTACATGGCGGTGATCCAGTTCACCTCGCCCGAGACCATGACCTTCAGCCACTCCATCACGTTGCTCGCGTCCATGGTCATCGGCGGATCCGCGAGCATCGTCGGCTCCCTTCTGGGAGGCGCGTACTACGTACTCGTTCCCCAGTGGACGAACAGCATCAACCCCAACCTGACCGAGCTGCTGCAGGGAGCCATCCTGCTGCTGACGTTGTTCCTCTTCCCTGGCGGCCTGGTGACGCTGGCTCGCGAGATCACACAGAGGGTGCGCCGCCCGAACCGCCACTCCAGCGGACCCGAGCAGCAGCACACGTCCGCTGCAGAGGCCGTGTCCAGCCACGGTGAAGCGGAGCAGGACCCGACGGTCACTGGTATTTCAACAGAGAGGCAGCACAAGTCATGAATCACAGGAACAAGGCACGAGTCACCGGTGCCATCGCGGTGGCCTCGGCCGTCGCGATGACTCTCGCCGGCTGCGGTCGCGGCAGCGACAGCTCGTCCAGTGGGGGCTCCAGCACGGGGATCACCGACTCGACCATCACCCTCGGCATCACGACCCCTCTCAGCGGTTCGACTGCCGGCCCCGGCACGTGCACCGTCGCCGGCATGAAGGCCTACTTCGGGTCGGTGAACGCGGCGGGCGGCGTGAAGTTCGGTGACGGCAAGACCCGCAAGGTGGAGATCAAGGCGCTCGACGATGCCTACGACCCCCAGAAGGCCAAGGCCAACTACGACCAGCTCAAGGGCAAGGTCTTCGCGATGACGGCCGGACTCGGCACGCCGACGAACCGTGCCTACCGCGAGGCGGCCATCGCGGACAAGGTTCCCCAGGTCCTCGTCGCGACCGGCGACCCCATCTTCAGCGACACAGGTCAGAGCCCGTACCAGCTCGGTCTCGTGCCGACGTACGTCAACGAGGGCGAGGCCTTCGGCAAGCTCCTCGCCTCGTCCTCGAAGCAGCACACGGTCGCCATCCTGTCCCAGAACGACGACTACGGGGAGGGCTACGTCGAAGGCTTCAAGAAGGGCATCGCCGGCGCGAGCAACATCAAGATCGTCAAGCAGCTGACCTACGAGGCGAGCGACACCTCGGTCGACGCGCAGATCACCCAGCTCGCCGCCACTCATGCCGACGTCATGTTCAACGCGATGTCGGTCACCCCGTTGGCGATCGCGTCCCTGCAGAAGGCGCAGCAGGTCGGCTGGAAGCCGAGTTGGTTCCTCCCGTCGAACACATCCAGCCCGACGGCGATCCTCGCGCCGGGCAAGGCGTCCGCGTACCCGGGCGTGTACTCGACGTCCTTCGCCAAGACCCCGCAGAGCCCTGCCTTCGCCGGCGATGCCGACGTCAAGAAGTTCCTGTCGGACCTGAAGGAGTACGCCAACTACAAGGATGCCCCCGAGTTCCCGCACTGCATGTGGACCTACATCGCTGGGGCGACGCTGGAGAAGGCGTTCGAGAACATGACCTCGCCGACGCGTACTGACTTCATGAAGGCGTTGCGCAACATCTCGGACTTCAAGGCACCGCTCATGCTGGCGGGGACGTCGGTGAACACCACCACCGACGGTCAGCCGGCTGTCTCGAAGGTCCAGGTGCAGAAGTACAACGGAACCGGCTACGCCAGCGCCACGACGTTCGGCTGACCGACCGGTCTGCCGCCGGTTGAACAGCGGCGCCGCCAGGTCTCGTCGGCCTGGCGGCGCCGTGGTCGACAGCGCCCATCACCGTCGGGGCACGCGCACTCCGTCGCGGTGCGCGACCAGGGCCATCCCCCGAGCCGCCACACGCGCCACCGCGGTGTCCGCGGACAACAGGCCCAGCACCTCCGTGGCCCGTGCCGCTTGGGTGGATGTAGCCAGCACTCCGCCACTGAAGGTGGACCAGATGGTGGCGTCGCCCGGCAGAGGTCCCAGCACCTGGACGCCGGGGAGGTCCTGCAGCTCGCTGAGCTGCTGGAACCCCAGGTCTGCCTGGCCGGAGGCGAGCAACGAGCCGACGGGCACCCCCGGCGCAGCCTGCACCAGAGCGTCCCGAAGCTCGTCGTGCAGTCCCCACCGCTCGAGGAGGGCCAGCACCGCAGATCCGCTCGGACCTGTCGAGTAGGCGACACGTCCGGCGTTCACGACGGCGGCTCGGACGTCGTTCTCGGTCGCGAGCAACGGAGTCGCGCTTCCGGCGGGCACCGCCGCGACGACCTGCGACACGAACAACGGACGCACTGTCCCGTTGGCCAACAACCCGTCCGACTCCAGTGCGCCCAGCGCGTCGGCGGCCAGGACGACAAGGTCCGCCACTGCGCCGTCGCGGACCTGCTGCGCCACCTCGACGCCGCCGGTTGAGGTGAAGCTGACCGCGATCCCGTGCTGGCGTTCGATGTCGTCCACCAGATCGTCGAGCAGCACACGGGTGGCCATCGAGGACAACCCCTTGACGATCCCAGTCACCCGAGCTCCGCCTCTCGTGCGGTTGCGCGCTCCTCGTGTCGCGTGGAGCCGACGTGTCCGCGTGACCCGGAGGCCGCTGGGACAGGCGGACCCTAGGCTACCCTGGCTCGACCGATCGTTCACAATCGCGTTCACACTGATCCTCGGCTGCCGCGAGCGCGGTCACATCTGAGCCACTCACAGCCAGGCAGCCATCGTCGACCAGCGAAGGAGCCCACGGGGCATGACCGAACTCGGAGTCGTCCACCGCACCATCAGCCGAGCCTCTCGAGCCGACGTCGAGGCGCTCTCCGCGTTCGGAGTCGCCACCGTTCACGAGGCCATGGGACGGGTGGGCCTGATGCGCCCCTACATCCGCCCCATCTACCCCTCTGCCAAGACCTGCGGCACCGCGGTCACCGTGCTGCTCCAACCCGGCGACAACTGGATGATGCACGTGGCCGCCGAACAGGTCCAGTCCGGTGACGTGGTGGTCGCCGCCTGCACCACCGAGTGCGAGGACGGGTTCTTCGGGGATCTGCTGGCCACCTCGGTACGCGCCCGCGGCGGGGTCGGCCTCGTCATCGACGGCGGATGCCGCGACGTGGCCGATCTGGAGGCCATGGCGTTCCCCGTGTTCAGCCGGGCGATCCACTCCAAGGGGACCGTCAAGGCCACCCTGGGCTCGGTCAACATCCCGGTCGTCTGCGCGAACGCGTTGGTCAACCCCGGCGACGTCGTCGTCGCCGACATCGACGGCGTCGTCGTCGTCCCTGCCGACCGGGCCGCCGAGGTGGCCGCCGCCGCCCGGGCACGTGAGGAGCGTGAGGAGGTCAAGCGCCGGCGGCTGGCCGCGGGGGAGCTCGGCCTCGACATCTACGACATGCGCGGGCCACTGGCCGATGCTGGGCTGAAGTACATCGACTGACCAGCGACGTCTCAAGATCAGTGCGTGGCGGTGGCCAGCGACGTCTCGTTGGCGAACAGGGCGAGGGCGGCAGCGGTGTTCGAGGCTGGGACGAAATAGGTGTCGTGGACTCGTCGGATGTCGTCGGCCATGGCTCCACGCATGACCAGCCACATGATCAGCTCGATGCCCTCGGTGCCTGCCTTGTCGATCAGCTCCTCCCGGGTGAGGCGTGCGAGTGCCTCGGGGTCGGTCTGGATCTTGTCGAGGAACTCCCGGTCGAACTGCTCGTTGATCAGGCCGGCGCGCTTCCCCGCGAGCTGGTGGGACATGCCACCGGTCCCGAAGACGGCCACCTGGAGGTCCTCGGGATAGTGCCGGACGGCCCGACCGATCGCGTGGCCGAGCTCGAGGCACCGGGAGGCGAGCGGCTGCGGGTACTGGATGACGTTCACCAGGACCGGGACCACGGGGCACGGCCAGGCCTCGCCCGGGTCGGGGCAGTACACCGACATGGGCACGGTGAGGCCGTGGTCGACCTCGAGGCGGCTGAAGACCGTCATGTCGAACCCGTCGTCGACCAGGGAGCGGGCGAGGTGCCGGGCAAGGCCCGGGTGCCCGACGACCTCGGGGACGTCGCGCGGTCCCCAGCCCTCGTCGGCCACCGGGAAGCGCGAGGCGGTGCCGATCCCGAAAGTGGGGATCGCGTCGAAGCTGACCGCATTGGCGTGGTCGTTGTAGACCACGATCGCCACATCGGGACGGTGCTCGGCCATCCACTCCTGGGCCGGGGCGTAGCCGTCGAACAGCGGTTTCCAGGCGGGGTCGTCGCGCCGACCATGGTCGTGCGCGGCACCGATCGAGGGCACGTGGGACGTTGCGAGGCCCCAGATGATCTCAGCCAAAGCGTCTGCCTCCTGCGTCGAGCGCGGCCTTGAACTCCTGGGTCGACATGCCGGTGAAGATGCCGCCCAGGTCCTGCATGGAGACGCCGCACACCACGGCCAGCTTGTAGACGAAGAAGATCGAGCCGCCCAGGTCGAGCATGCCCGCCCAGTCACGGGTCAGGACGGCCTGCTTCTGTTCCGCGCTCAGGTCGTAGGAGTCGCAGTACGCCGCCTCGTCACGAAGGAACGTCTCCCGGCTCTCCGGGCGCACCAGTGAGGCGCACATGAGGTTCAGCGCCCGCGCTCGGTCGTTGTCCTCGGCGGTGAACAGGTAGTTGTCGGGTACCGCTCTCTCATCCACGCGCCTGCCTTCCGTCGCCTGCGTCCGCGATTGTTCACATTTCCGTTCGTGGGGCCACCATACTGTCGGCACGCTTCCTCGTCCGACAGACCAGCCGCGTGCCGGCGCTGCCGGCCGAGGAGCTCGCCGAGCTGAAGTCCCGGGAACGGGCCTACGCCGCCCGGCTCCGCGAAGAAGGGGTGCTGCAGCACCTGTCGCGCGTTCCGGGGAGTCGGTCGGCGATCGGGTGGTACGCCGCCGACGACACCACGCACCTCCACGACGTACTGAGCTCGCTTCCCATGTTCGACTGGCTCG
>Ga0210040_10009595_pt1 | contig 11244 bp, 10 predicted proteins | sample CryGeyCG12114_NA_FD_185462 | JGI IMG/M metagenome (GOLD analysis project Ga0210040, IMG submission 185462) | Groundwater microbial communities from aquifer - Crystal Geyser CG19_WC_8/21/14_NA (SPAdes) (version 2) | ecosystem: Environmental > Aquatic > Deep subsurface > Groundwater | place: USA... | reverse complement strand
ACCCCGCTCGCTCGCGCGATCATCGCCTTGTCGCCGGCCGACACGGCACGGGACAGGTCGTCGGGCGACAGGATCGACAGGATCGCCAGCGCCAGCCGACCGCCGACGCCCTGCACGGAGGTAAGCTGCCGGAACGCCTCCCGCTCGGCCGCCGAGCCGAAGGCGAACAGGGTCATACTGTCCTCGCGCACCTGCAATTCGGTCAGCAGCACCACGCTTCCACCCGCGGCCGGCAGGGCATCCAGCGTCTTGCCCGACGCGAGCACCAGGTAACCGACGCCGTTGACGTCCACGACCGCGCTGTCGGCGGCGGCTTCGACAAGGGTTCCGGCAAGGCGCGCGATCATGGGAGAAGCCTAGTCGCTCGGCCCGAACGAAGTCGAGTGGCGCTCAGCCGATCCGCCGCGTGCTCGCCAGGTGATGCGCATGGGTGATCGCCACTGCCAGTGCATCCGCCGCATCCTCGCCCGCAATCGCCGCCCCGGGCAGCAGCCGTGCCACCATGGCATGCACCTGGTCCTTGGCCGCGCCGCCGGTCCCGACCACCGCCTTCTTCACCAGCGTGGGCGCATACTCGCCGACCAGAAGCCCGCCTCGCCCGGCGCACATCAGCGCCACGCCCCGCGCCTGGGCCAGCTTCAGGGTCGAGGCCGGGTTCTTGTTGACGAACACTTCCTCCGCCGCCGCCGCTTCGGGCCGGTGCTCCGCGATCAGGGCATCGAGCGCCTCCGCCAGCAGCACCAGCCGCTCGGCCAGCGAAGCCGACTGAGGCGTCCTGACCTGCCCGTTGGCAAGGTGCGTCAGCCGGTTGCCGCTGGCCCGGATCACGCCCCAGCCGGTGCAGCTGAGCGACGGATCCAGGCCCAGGATAATCAGGCGAGCTTCTCGGCGATCGCGTCGCTGATCTCGTAATTGCCCCACACGGTCTGGACGTCGTCGTCCTCGTCCAGCGTGTCGATCAGCTTGATGAGCTGCGCCGCATCGTCCTCGCCGACGTCCACCGGCGTCTGCGGGCGCCAGGCCAGCTTGGTCGCGTCCGCATCGCCCAGGCTGCCTTCCAGCGCCTTGGCGACTTCGTGCAGGCTGTCCACGCTGGTCCAGATGCGGTGGCCGTCGTCGTCGCTCTCGACGTCGTCGGCCCCGGCCTCGATCGCCGCTTCGAGCACCTTGTCGGCATCGCCGGCGCCCGCCGGATATTCGATCAGGCCCAACCGGTCGAAGCCATGGCTGACCGAGCCGGACGCCCCCAGGTTGCCGCCGTTCTTGGAAAAGATCGTCCGGACGTTGGTCGCCGTGCGGTTGCGATTGTCGCTCAGCGCCTCGACGATCAGCGAAACCCCGCCCGGCCCGAAGCCTTCGTAGCGGATCTCCTCGTAGCTCTCGGCATCGCCCGACGATGCCTTGTCGATCGACCGCTGGATATTGTCCTTGGGCATCGACTGCGCCTTGGCCGCCAGCACGGCGGCGCGCAGCCGCGCGTTCATCTCCGGATCGGGCAGGCCCATCTTGGCCGCGACGGTGATTTCGCGGCTCAACTTGGAAAACATCGCCGAGCGCTTCTTATCCTGCGCGCCCTTGCGATGCATGATGTTCTTGAATTTGGAATGGCCGGCCATCGCCGTTCGCTCTCCTTGTGAAGCGCCGTACTAGTGCAATCCAAGCGCGTTGCGATAGGTTTCCAGCAGCGCATCCTGCTCGTCGCGGGCGTGCTTCTCCATTTTCCGCAGCCGAACGATCTGACGCATGATCTTGCTGTCGAACCCGGTCGCCTTGGCTTCGGCGTAGACATCCTTGATGTCGTCCGCGACGCCCTTTTTCTCTTCCTCCAGCCGCTCGATGCGTTCGATGAACAGCCGCAGCTGCTCTGCCGAGACGTTGTCGTCCGCCATTTCCCCGATTCCCCGCTTGGTTCTGTTTGCCCGCCGCGCATTAAAGGAGCGGTGGCGGGTCTTACAAGCGGTTGAACGGTGCGCCCCAGCGGCTATGGCCGCCGGGCAACAAGGGAGAAGGCTCGGTGGTGAAGTTGGTTGGCCCGCGTGGGCGCAAGGTCAGGATCCTCGCCACGCTTGGGCCCGCGAGCAACAGCCGGGAGATGATCAGCAGGCTGATGTCGGCCGGCGCGGACGCCTTCCGCATCAACATGAGCCACGGCGACCAGCAGGCCAAGGTCGAGCTGGTCCGGGCCATCCGCTCGCTGGAAGAGGAATCCCGCCGGCCAAGCACCATCCTGTTCGACCTCCAGGGGCCCAAGCTGCGGGTCGGCCGCTTCGCCGGCGGCGGGACCGAGATCGAAACCGGCAGCCGCTTCCTGCTCGACCGCTCAACCGAGCCGGGCACGGCCGAGCGCGCCGAACTGCCGCATCCCGAACTGTTCGAAGCGGTCAGCGAGGGCGACCGGCTGCTGATCGACGACGGCAAGATCCGGCTGCGGGTCGCGGCCGTGGCGCCGGAGCGGATCGAGACCATTGTCGAGGTCGGCGGCCGGATCAGCGACAACAAGGGCGTCAACGTGCCCGACGTGCTGGTCCCGATCCCCGCCCTGACGGAAAAGGACCGCAGCGACCTCCAGTTCGCGCTGGACCAGGGCGCCGACTATATCGCCCTGTCCTTCGTCCAGCGGGCCGAGGACGTCGAGGAAGCGCGCCGCCTGATCGGCGACAAGGCGCTCTTGATGGTCAAGATCGAGAAGCCGGCGGCGATCGAGCGGCTCGAAGGCATCCTGGCCCATGCCGACGCGGCCATGGTGGCGCGCGGCGACCTGGGCGTCGAACTTCCGCCCGAGGCGGTGCCCGTGCTGCAGAAGCGGATCGTCGCGCGCTGCCGCGAACTCGGCAAGCCGGTGGTGGTCGCCACGCAGATGCTGGAATCGATGATCCAGTCGCCGACCCCGACCCGGGCCGAGGTCAGCGACGTCGCCAACGCCATGTACGACGGGGCCGACGCGGTGATGCTTTCAGCCGAAAGCGCCGCCGGCGACTACCCGTGCGAGGCGGTGCACATGATGGACCGCATCGGCCGCACGGTGGAAGCGGACGCGGCCTATGCCGACCGGGTCCACTTCACCGCCACCCCGGCCGAGCCGACCACCGCCGATGCACTGGCCGAAAGCGCCGGCAACGTCGCCAACACGGTCGAGGTCGCGGCCATGGTCTGCTACACCAGTTCCGGCTCCACCGCCCGCCGAATCGCCCGCGAGCGTGGCCCGGTGCCGCTGCTGGTGATGACCGCCAGCAAGACGGTGGCCCGGCGCATGGGCTTGGTGTGGGGCGTTCACGCGGTCCACACCCGCGACGTCGCCAGTTTCGAGGAGATGGTCGCCAAGGCCAAGCGGATGGCGCTGCGCACCAATCTGGCCGGCCCCGGCCACCGGCTGATCATCCTTGCCGGCATTCCGTTCGGCCGGACCGGCTCGACCAACGTGATGCACGTGGCGCGGCTGGTCGGCGACGAACTCGACGAATACGGCGCCTAGGCCTCGCGCGGGAACAGCAGGGCGGGGATCTCGCCGGGCAGCTCCCGCGCCAGGTAGCCAAGCGTTCCGATCCGCTCGCCCAGCCTGCGTCCGGCCTCGCCGTGACACCACGCGCCCCACAGCAGGGCGGTGAGCGGGTCGGCGCCGCGCGCCAGCAGGCCGCCGACGATCCCGGCCAGGACGTCGCCCGACCCGGAAATGCCCAGGCCCGGCCCGCCGCCGGCGAAGTGGAATGCGCGGCCGTCCGGCGCGACCACATGGCTTTCGACGCCCTTGGCCAGGGTCACCGCATCGTAGCGATCGGCACAGCGTCGGCCGGCAGCGAGCGGGTCGGCCTCGACCTCGGCCTCGTCGCAGCCGAGCAGGCTCGCCATTTCGCCCGAATGCGGCAGCAGCACCGGTGGCACCTCCGCCCGCTTGGCCGCCTCCGCCCGGTGGGGCAGGGCGTGGAGCAGGGCGGCATCCAGCGCGACCTTGTTGCCGTTGCCGAGCAAAGCGGCGGCCAGGTCGGCGCACACCTGATTGCCTTGCAGGCCAGGTCCGGCGACCACCGCATCCACCTTGCCCGCCCGTTTCGCCAGCTCCTCCACCGTTGAACCGGCGAACCCGCCGTCGTCCGCCTGCTCCAGCCCCAGCACCATCGCCTCGGGCATGGCCAGGGACAGCTGCGCCGCGGCGCTCGCCACCGTGGCGATCTGCAGCCGTCCGGCGCCCGCCCGCATGGCGGCGACCGCGCTCAGCAAGGCGGCACCGGCCACGTCGCGGCTGCCGGCGATGACCAGGATCGACCCGCGCTCGTCCTTATCGCCGGACCCGACCTCCGGCAGCGGAAAACGCCGCAGGAGGTCGGGGTCGAGTTCCTCCACGCTCATCGTGTGCCGACGATCTTGTCGGGGGCGGAGGTGATCGGCGCTTCTTCCTCGACCAGCGGCGCGGCATGGTTCCACAGCCCCAGCTTGGGCGCGCAGTCGAGTTCGTGCGGCTCGAAGTCGAACGCGCAGATGCCGCAGTTGAGGACCTCCGATTGCTTGTCGATGGCCAGGATCTGCGTCTCGTCCAGCTCTTCCAGGATGTAGCGCATGCACAGCACCACGACCTGATGGCAGACGATCAGCACCCGCCGCCCGGCATAATGGAGGTTGATGGAGTTCATCGCCGACCGCAATCGCAGGATCACGTCGGCCCAGCTCTCGCCGCCCGGCGGCCGATGGTAGAATTTGCCCAGCCGGTTCCGGTGCGCCGCTTCTTCCGGATAGCGCTCGCGGATACCCAACGTAGTCAGCCCGTCGAACACGCCGAACTCGCGCTCGCGCAGCCGTTCGTCGATCACGGTGCGCGACTTGCCCCCGGCCAGCCCGCCGGCCTCGCAGATGTGCCGCGCCGTCTGCCGCGTGCGCAGATAAGGGGAGGCAAGGATCACCTCGGGCTTCTGTTCGTCGGGCAGGGACGCGAACCACCGCCCGGTCGCCTCCGCCTGCTCATGACCCAGGTCGGACAGGGGCACGTCGACATCGCGGATGTCGATGCCGATCGTCGCCAGTCCCTCCGCGTCGGCCCGGTCGCGCGCGACATTGCCCTGGCTCTGACCGTGCCGCACCAGATACAAACGCTCCGGCCAATGCGATGACGCCATTCCCGCTCCTCCTGCTCGCTCGGTGGGAGAAAGCTTGAGCAGGAGGTTGGGTCCGGTGGAACGGCGATTGTCGCCTCGTCCAGCCGCAGTCATGGCGGGTATCAGATCTGTGCCTTCTTGAGGCCGGGCGTCCAAGCTGTACTGATCGTCTTCGCAAGAGGCATTTCCTGGCCTCCTCGTCTGGAGTGACCCACATGATCCGTACCCTGTTTGCCGGGCTCGTTGTTCTTTCCGGTGCCGCACTCGCCCAGGCTCCGGCCAGCGTACCGGGTTCGCGCAACGTCGCGGCGGTGAGCGGAGGAACCTACGACGTCGACCCCGGCCATACGCTGGTGACCTGGACCCTCGATCACATGGGCTTCTCGCCCTACACCGGCATCTTCGGCAACGTCACCGGCACTCTGGTGCTTGATCCCCGGCGCCCGAACAAGGCCCGCGTGGACGTGCGCATTCCCGTTTCGAAAGTGGTCACCGCCAGTGCCGGCCTGACCGACCATCTCCTGCGCGCCGGCAAGGACGGCGCCAAGCCCGACTTCTTCGGTCCCAACCCCGGTGAAGCGCGCTTCGTCTCCAGCTCCGTCGTGACAACCGGCCAGCGGGCCAGGATCCGCGGGCAGCTGACGCTGAACGGAGTCACCAAGCCCGTGACGCTCGACGCGACCTTCTACGGCGCGGGCAAGATGCCGGCCGCGATGGGCGGGCAGGAAAATATCGGTTTCCACGCGACCGGCACCATCATGCGCAGTCAGTTCGGACTGACCACGGCCATTCCGCTCGTCAGCGATCAGGTCAAGCTGGACATCGCCGCAGCGTTCACCAAGGCCAAGTGATCCTGAGGTCCCCTGGCCTGACGCTGGCCGGGGAGAAAATCGAGCGGGCGGGTGCGAGAGCCCGCCCGCCAGGATCGACACCCTGACGCCACCGGCGGCTAGCGTCCGGGCAGCGCCTCCGCATGGGCCATGAAGTCCTCCAGCGCGTGGCTCAGCGGCCGCAGGATCTGCCCGCGCGTGGTGCCGAGCGAATTGTCCGCCTTGTCACCGCCGCTGTCGTGGATCTTCTTGGGGCTGAGGCCCGCCCGCCCGGCAATGTCGTGGGCAAGGCCGTGCCAGCTGATGCTGCCCTCGTTGGCCAGGTGCCATAGCCCGGTTTCGCCATCCAGCAGCAGGTCCAGCGTGGCGTGGACCAGGTCCGGCACATAGGTCGGCGACACCAGCATATTGTCGCTGGCATGCACATCCTCGCCCTTGGCCAGCCGGTCCAGCGTGCCCCACAGGAAATTGTACCGGTCCCACGGCCCGAAGAACGCGCTGGTCCGGACGATCAGCGCCTGCGGGTCGATCGCCATGACGCGGTCTTCCGCATCCGCCTTGCTCTGGCCGTAGACGCAGGCCGGACTGGTCGGATCGGGCTCCAGATAAGCGCGGCCCAACTGCCCATCGAACACCAGGTCCGATGAGAAGGTGACGAACGGGATGCCCCGCTTGTGGCAGGCCGCGGCGAGCAGCTCGGGCCCGGTGGTGTTGATCCTGAAGCAGTCGTCGGGCTGGTGCTCGGCCTCCGGCACCCGGACAAAGCCGGCCGTGTTGACCACCGCCCAGGGCTGCAACCGGTCGAGCGCAGCTTCGATGCTCGCCGCGTCGGTGATGTCCATCGCCGACCGGTCCGTCAGCACATGCTGGAGGCCGCGGTGCGCACAGATGCGCCCGAACGCCTGGCCCAGCGTCCCCGTGGCCCCGGTGATGAGCAGCGGATGGTGGCCGAAATCGCCCGGCAGGCAGGCGGAAGCGCCGATGTAGAAGCGCTCGGGCCGTTGCCACCAGGCCTTGCCCTGGATGATCGGGTGCTGCACCGGCTTGCCGGCGGCCAGGTCCGCCGCGGCCCGCGCGACCATGGTCGGCCGGGGCTTGCCACCGCGGGTGTCGAACGCGCCCACGTCGTAGAAGCCTTCGCGGCGGGTGATCAGCGAGCGCCAGTCGACATTGCCGAACAGCGACCAGATGGTGACGGCGCGCACGTCCACCCCTTCGGCGCGCACCTGCTCGGCCGCCTGCCACACCTGTTGCAGCCAGCGCACCTGCTCCTCCCGGGTGCAGCCGTGGTGGACTTCGGTGATCGCCAGCGGGATGCCGTAACGCTCCCACGCCTCGCGCATCCGCGCCGCCGGCCCGACCTCGCCTGCCAGGTGCGGCATCCGCACCGCTTCAAGGTCGACGTAGCGGTCCCGCCCGTTGGTGCCCGGCTCGACATGCGGGTAGAGTTCGGTTCGCTCGTCGAGGTAGCGTTCGCTGGTCAGATAATGGTTGATCCCGATGATGTCGGGCTTCCCGTCGCCGGTGGCCAGCAGGTCGAGCACCTCGCGGCCGGCGTTGCTCTCCACCGTCTCGCGGAACTCGTGATCCTCGCCGACGCGGCCGGCGAGCAGGTCCATGCTCAGCCAGCGCCGCTCGTTCTCGTGCCGCGCCTGATCCGCCAGCTGCTCGGTCGCGAACGTCTTGCCGAGGTCCTCGGTGGTGACGTGCAGCGCGGCCGGAATCACCTCCCGGATCGCCCGCATCGACAGCAGCGCACCGGCACACTCGTTGGCCAGCGCCCGGATAAAGGAATTCCAGTCGTGCGTATGCGGGTACCAGTGCCCGTAGAGGCAGGAGAAGCGGGCCGTGGTCAGCGGCTCATTGACCGGCGTCCATTTGGTGATCCACGGATAGCGCTTCGCCACCGCCGCCGCATAAAGCGCCAGCTTGGCCGGGAATTCCGGATCGAGCAGGTTGGTGAACCTAGGGCCGGATCCATGATGGACCAGCCCGCCGATGACCTCGATGCCCAGGTCGCGCAGCCGCCGCAGCCGCTCGTCGTGCCAGGAGAAGTCCATCTCGGCCGGATTGTCCGTCACCACCCGCTCCCAGACGATGGGATAGCGGATCGTGCGAATGCCGAGCTCGGCGATCGCGTCGAGGTCGGCCAGGCGATAGGCATGGCCGGTTTCCACCAGCTGGTCGCGATATTCGTCGCCGACCCGCACGACCGTGCATTCCACCCCGCCCCATAATTCGAGCGGGGTGGTGGGCTGCTTGCCTTCGGTCATGTCTTCTCCAGCTTGCCTCAGATAGCCAGGCGCAGCTCCCGGCTGGAGGCTCCGACCTTGGTCCGTGCCTCGTCGAGGCGGCGGAAGGTGGCCAGCGCCTGGCCGACGATCTGGTCCATGTTGTAGTATCGATAGGTGGCCAGCCGGCCGACAAAGGTCACTCCCGACGTGGAGTCGGCCAGCGCCTCATACTTCTTGAACAGCGCCTGGTTCTCCGGCCGCGGGATCGGATAATAGGGGTCACCCTCGGCGCTGGGATATTCCAGCGTGATGGTGGTCCGCGCATGCTCCTGGCCGGTCATGTGCTTGTATTCGCTGATCCGCGTGTACGGCACGTCGGCGTGCGGGTAGTTGACCACCGCGACGTCCTGGAACTGTTCCTTTTCGATCGTCGAGTGCACGAAGCGCAGCGAACGATAGGGCAGCTTGCCGAAACGCCAGTCGAAATATTCGTCGATCGGCCCGGTGTAGATGATGTGGGCTGCATTCACCTCATTCTGGACGTCGCGGTAATCGGTGCCCAGCACCTTGTCGATCAGCGGGTGGTCGAGCATCCGCTCGAACATCTTGGTGTAGCCGTGCAGCGGCATGATCTGGTGGGTATCGGTGAAATAACGGTCGTCCGTGTTGGTCCGCGTCGGGATCCGGCTGGTGACCTGCTTGTCCAGCTCCGACGGGTCCAGGCCCCACTGCTTGCGGGTATAGCCGCGGAAGAACAGTTCGTAGAGCTCGCGTCCGACCGCGTTGATCACCACGTCTTCGCTCGTCCGGATCTCCGCCACCGGCTCGGCCCGCGACGCCAGGAAAGCCGCGGCCTCCTCGTCATTCTTGAGGTTCGCGTTGTACAAGGTGTTCAGCGTGGTGCGGTTGATCGGCACCGGCACCAGCTTGTCGCGGACGTGCGCCAGCACGCGATGCTCGTAGGGCCGCCACTGGGTGAACTGCGACAGGTAGCTGACGATCTCGTCGCTGTTCGCGTGAAAGATGTGCGGCCCATACTTGTGATACAGGATGCCGTGCTCGTTCAGCTCGTCATAGGCATTGCCGCCGACGTGATCGCGCTTGTCGATCATCAGCACGCGGGCGCCGTGCTGGGTCGCCAGCCGCTCCGCCAACACCGACCCGGCAAAGCCGCAGCCGACGATCAGATAATCGTACTTCTTGGCCTTGGGCAGGTGCGTCGCACCGGCACCGAACGCCGGGCGCTCGATCTTGCTGGCGGGCTCCACCACCTGGTCGATCAACGCCGCCATCCGTGCCTGCGTCGTGTCCCAGCTCATGTCGGCCAGCGCCAGGTCGACCTCGCCCAGCCAATCGGGGCCGGTCTGGCCGATTGCCAGCATCTGCTCGCAGGCGGCAACGAACTCGTCCGCCGTGGCGGCGATGCTGACCCCGCCGAGCTTATCGTAGTGGCGCTTCACGTCCTTGATCGGCGTCGACACGACCGGCTTGCCCGCCGCCAGATACTCGGGCGTCTTGGTCGGCGAGATGAAGCGGGTCGCTTCGTTGATGGCGAACGGCATCAACGCCACGTCCCAGTTGGCGAGATAGGCCGGCAGCTCGTCGTAGCTCTTGCCGCCCAAATAGTGGATGTTGGGGCGCTTCGGCAGGTCGTCCTCGCTGATCTTCACCACCGGGCCGACCATCACCAGCTGCCAGTCCGGCCGCAGTTGGGCCACCTGGTCGAGCAGCTGAAGGTCGATGCGCTCGTCGATCACACCGTAGAAGCCCAGGCGCGGCCGGGCGATCTCCGCCTGGTCGGCGGGGTCTGCGATGCCGCTGCGGGCGGCGCCGAAATGCTTGCGGTCCACCGACGACGGGAAGGGGTGGGCGCTGCTGTGCCGATCCTTCTTGGCCTCATACAGCGAATAGCCGCCGGTGAAGACCAGGTCGGCCGCTTCCAGCAGCTCGCTCTCGAGGTTGAGCAATTCCTGCGGCGCGAAGCGGAATGCGGACAGCTCGTCCATGCAGTCGTAGATGGTCGCCAGCGCGTCCAGGTGCCGCGAAAAGGGCAGCATCATGGGCGTGTAGTACCAGCGCACGATCTTGCCCGACAGCGTCGACACATATTGGTCCAGCAGGCTCTTGAGCACCGCCTGCTGCTTGTCGCCTTCAAGCCCTTCAGGAATGCGCGGGGTCACCACCGTCAGCCCCGGGGCATTCTTGGCCGGACGCACGTCCAGGGACGGACCCTGGCCCGCTTCGGCCGGCAGCGGCTCTTCCCAGAACACCACCGGCTGCGCCTTGGCGAAGCGGCTCATCAGGTGCTGCGGGCGCTGGAACACGAAGTCCCACCGCAGGTGCGAAAAGCACAGAAGGGTGTTCTGCTTGTTCGAGAACGCGGGAACCGCAGACTTTGCTGACCCGGGAACGCCGACTTCCTCGAACATGCGCATGAAACCTTTCAAAAGGGCGGATGGTTACGACAGAACAACGGTTTGTCGAGTCGGGTTCCATCGGGGTGGAACCATCAACGACAAGGAGTGCTGCGCTGCGGCAAGAAACAGCCGCGCCGCGCCTGGTTGATCAACAATCCAGGCCCCGCTGCGGTTCCGTCCCGGCTTCAGGCGAGCTCCACGACCCTCGCCCGGCTGGTCTTTCCGCCGACCCGGCCGGCCTCCGCCGCACGGCTCCGGTCGTTCGCGAAATTGCCGCCGGACGCCTTGCCGCCCTTGCTGGCGATCTCGCGCTGACGGGCCGGATCCATGGCCGCGAAGCCGCGCTTGGCCTTGCTGATGATCAGTCCACTCATGCCCTGCTCCCTTGGCTGGCTTGTTGAATAATGCCTGCCTCATCAGGAAGTTGCAGGCCGTAACCTGCGTTAATGCCGGCTTCATGGGCGCGTCCGGTTGACCTCGGCGCGCGGCGGGGCGAAGAGCCTCACCCCATGACGACCACCATCTCGGAACTGGAACGCCGGCGCGAAGCCGCCCGGCTCGGCGGCGGCTCCAAGCGCATCGATGCGCAGCACGCCAAGGGCCGGCTGACCGCGCGCGAGCGCCTCGGCGTGCTGCTGGACGAAGGCAGCTTCGAAGAGGTCGACACCTTTGTCGAACA
>Ga0210040_10009594_pt1 | contig 11244 bp, 9 predicted proteins | sample CryGeyCG12114_NA_FD_185462 | JGI IMG/M metagenome (GOLD analysis project Ga0210040, IMG submission 185462) | Groundwater microbial communities from aquifer - Crystal Geyser CG19_WC_8/21/14_NA (SPAdes) (version 2) | ecosystem: Environmental > Aquatic > Deep subsurface > Groundwater | place: USA... | reverse complement strand
CCTACCGATACTTTCCCCATCAGCATATCTACTAAAGTTGGCGAATGGGAAGGGCCGGAATCACCTAATTTCAAGTGGCGAGGCTTGGTAGTTCCGCCCACTTACTGGTCTGTATTTAATTCTTGGGTATCTTACAACCGCTTTGCCACCGAGCCCTTATTTTTTGCCACGAAACGTTTCCGGGTTAATAAAACCACCTGGGCCTTACTTACCCGGATACCTGGTTCTTTTTGGCCAAGCCAAGTAGTTTTATATTTGTTTGATACAAACAAAAGGAAAATTATCAAAGCTTTTCGGCTGGCCGAAGCTTGGGCGGATTCGGGAGATTCTTTTTACCTGGAAGCCAAGATAAATAAATCGAAGCAAAATAGATTTGTCATCTATCTAAACCAAAGCGAATGCCACCCGATTGATGAAAGTTACGAGAAGTTTACCTGTGCCGATTCTCTTAAGACGTATTTGTTAAGCCCTACAATGTTCCGACTAGTTGCACAATCAAGAGGTAAAAAATAAATATCTCTATAATAACTTCTACCTTTAAATTTATTTCTGTTTGATTAAAAAGAATTTATAAACATTTAAATATATTTCTTTTCCTATATGAATACATTAGTAAGTATAACCCGGTATTTAGCTATTTATGGTTTTATCTTTTCATGGTTAATAAGTTGTCAAAAAAATGAGCGGCTAAAGCTTGCTCCTTTAACGAATGCGAATGTAAAAGAAGAATTGCAAAAGTTTGGGCGGGAAAACCCGGAAACAGTGGTTCTGATTAGCACCAGCTTGGGCGAGATAAAAGTGAAACTATACCCGGAAACTCCTCTGCACCGCGCCAACTTTATCCGGCTCGTAAAAATGGGTTTTTACGATAAAACAGTTTTTCATCGGGTTTTAAAACACGCTACAGTGCAGGGAGGTGATTCGCGCGAAGAGAAAATAGATATTGGTGATTACACGGTGCCTACAGAAATCAATTCCCGCCTTTACCACAAAAGGGGGGCGTTGGCTATGGCCCGATACGATGATGAATTTAATCCAACTCGAGCTTCCTCGGCCGATAACTTTTATATTGTGCAGGGATCGCCGGTAAGTTTACAAAACTTAAAAGAGGTAGAACAGCGGCGAAATTTTAAATATACGACCCAACAAATAAAAACTTACCTCTCTACCGGTGGTATGCCGACGCTGGACATGGTTTATACTGTTTTTGGCGAAGTAATTGAAGGTATGGAGATAGTAGATAAAATAGCGGCCATACCAGTAGATTTACAAGATTGGCCTAGTCAGGAAATATACATTACCATGCGGGTAATAGAATAATATATACTTTACAAATGAAATTTGCCATTAATCCCGGCGTAGAACATGCTTTTTTGCCCTATGTACTGCAAACGCAAGTTATATTTCTGGACGAATTTCTGAAAATAAGTTGGGACAATACCATCAAACTTATCTATTTAAAATGGTTGCAGCACCCGATTAAGTGAAGCTTTCCGGCTTCGCTTTACCAAAGCTGTAGCATTATCCATAGAAAAGAAAAGCCGCTATTGTATTAATGATTCCCAGGCTATTCATTATTTAGAATTTGCCAATCAGAACTGGCTGGCCAACGAGATGGGACCTCTATGTTTGAAAACGCAGCTTAAAAAATTTGCTCGTATTACCACTATTGAAAGTTTCTCACTAGTTGATATGAACCGCATCTTTGCGCAGCTTAAACGCCCAGGTACGGGTAAAGTAGTAATTAAATTCGAAGAATTTTTAGATAAACAGGAAGCTTTCTCCTGGATTTTGGCAGATGTTGAACGCTCGCGGCTCAATCATAAACTTAAATAAAAGATAATAATAACGTTTGTAGTTGTAAAATAGCCGCGGTTTATTTACCTTGATTTCATGTGCACAAAACCTATGATAAATTTTATCTTAACGAGTGTTTTCTCTTTAGTTTTAGTGAGTAGCCAAGCCCAAACGGCCTTTCCGAGCATTGCCACGCAAATAAAAGCTGGCGTACTGGCAGCACCGTCCGATAAACGCAGCGCCGCTACTGTATACGGCTATAATGAAAAAGGCGAACTCATAACGCTGCGTAAAGGCACGAACGAAATCATTTGTCTGGCCGATAATCCCACCAAAAAAGGATTTTCTGTAGCTGCCTATCACCGCGACTTGGAACCCTTTATGGCCCGGGGACGGGAACTGCAGAAACAAGGAAAAACGTCGCAGGAAATATTTGATACCCGCGAAAGTGAAGTGAAAGCAAAAAAATTAGCTATGCCCAAACAACCCACTACCCTATTCGTATTTACCGCTCCCGATGAAAACCACAATACCCAAGCCGGTGAGGTAAAAAATGGATTTTTTCGCTATGTGGTATATACTCCGTATGCCACCGCCGAAACCACCGGCTTGCCGTTAAAACCAGAAGCGCCCGGTATGCCTTGGATTATGCACCCTGGTACGCACGGCGCCCATATTATGATAACGCCTCCGGCACCCGATAAAAAATAAGGAATATTTTGTTTTTTTAAACAGGAACTAGTAGGTCTTAATTATTTACAAAAGCTCTTTTGCTGGATCCCAGAATAGTTGGGCAAAATCTACTACCCGGTCATTTTCTACCCGAATACCTTCTTGCTCCAAGCTTTCCTGCATGGCCGTTGGGGAAGCGAAGTGCTGTTTACCCGTGAGAAGTCCGTTGCGATTTACCACCCGGTAAGCCGGTATATTTTTATTTTGCTGGTGCGAACTGATCAGGGCCCAACCCACCATCCGGGCCGAACCTTTGGAACCTAAGTAGGCCGCTACTGCGCCGTAAGAAGTTACGCGGCCTTTCGGAATTAGCTTTACCACTGCAAACACATTTTCAAAAAAACTAAAGTTCTTTTCTTTCGGTTCCATGAGTAAAGTTTAAGAAATTAAGTAATAAGTCTAAGTTTCATCACTCCTAATTTAGCCACGAAACACGCGATTTACTTAATATCAAATTAACATTGTCTAAGTATCTGCTGACTTATTTTTTACCACTTAGAACTCTACACTTTATCAGCTACCCACATTTAAGGCGCCGGCAATTTGTTTCAAAGCAATTTCGGCGAGCTTGGCTTCATATTGGGCATTACTAAACCGTACGGTAGCATTAGTATAATTTAGCTGCGCATCCCGGAATTCTACCGGGGTTAAAGTTCCCAGGCGGTATTTATCTAAAGTAATTTCCATATTGCGTTTAGCTAGTTTTTGGTTATTTTCTTCTAAGCGCACCAGTTGTAAATTAGTCAGGTAGGTTTGAAAGGCTGATGTTAACTGAGATTTTACATTTTGGTTTAAACGTTCGAAATCCAGTTGGGCATTTTCAATCTGGATGCCGGCATTACGCTCATACCTGCGCTGTAAAAATCCATTGAAGATATTGATAGAAGCCGTTAACCCGTAGTTAAAACCCCGCCCAGTTGATAAGGTAGCAAATCCCAGCGCCGATTCCGACCGACTAAAATTATAGCCAGTAGTAAGACCAATTGCAGGATAGCGGTTTGCTTTTACCTGTTTTAAATCTAATTCGGCAATTCTTCTGCTCACCAGAGCGGCCCTTAGCGTTGGATTTTGGGCCATAGCCAAATCAGTTAACTGATTCAAATTTAACACATCATCAATGTTAATGCCATCTATTACGCTAAATCGCTGGTTTACATCCCTTGCCATCAACTCATTTAAATAGGTTTGGGTGTTTAAGTATTGCTCTTGCTGACGGAGTAAGTTGGTAGTATCGGTATTAAAATCCACTTCGGCATTTAGTACTTCCAAACGCGCCGCCTTGCCTATTTCAAACCGGTTTTGTGCCGTTGTTAAACGCAAGCGGGAAATAGTAATTGCCGTATCGTAAGCCCGCAATTGTTGCTGCTGCTGTACCAAGTTATAGTAATTATTTATTACATCGGCCACCCGAGTTAAAACAGTAAGCTGCAAATTGGCTTCACCTAATCTTTGTAGCTCTTGCAACTGCTCGTACCTGGCAAACATCGCAAAACCGTCAAAAATAGTCCAATCCAAGGCTATACCGTAATTTAAATTACCACCCCGAGCCCCGGTACGTTCGGTTACCTCGCCGGTTGAACGAGTTTGCGTGCTGTTCTGAATACTGTTATTGTTTGTTAACGTACCGCCAATAACCGGCAGCATACCGGCATTAGCCCGGTTTACATTATTCCGGTCTATGTCTAAATTATTGGCACTTATCTTAATATCGTAATTTCTTTCTAATGCTATTTTAACTGCATCTTCCAGCCTTAATACTTCCTGGGCTTTAGCTTTATCTAACCCCATTAGAGCAAATAGAGCTAAGGCCAACAGAAAAGCAATTTTATGATTCATATAACTCTTTATTATTTTTGAATTAATTAAGCAGCCTTTTCTAAGGCTTCGATGTTATCGAATTCCGGACGATGTTTACGCTCTCGGGACCACATCGAATATATGGCCGGAATAATAAACAAGGTTAATGCCAGGGAAAACAAGGTACCACCCACAATTACTACCCCCATCCCCACGCGGCTTTTGGCCGCGGCTCCTAAAGCCATGGCAATAGGTAAAGCTCCCAGGGCAATAGCTAAACTAGTCATCAGAATCGGGCGTAAACGAGCTTCCGCAGCTTCCAGGATGGCCTCCATTTTGGGCTTGCCTTCTTCCCGGAGTTGGTTCGCAAATTCCACAATCAGGATACCGTTTTTCGTTACCAGACCAATCAACATAATGGTACCAATCTGGCTGAAGATATTCCAGGTCTGGCCAAATAACCACAACGATAACATGGCACCGGCAACCGCCATTGGTACCGTTAAAATAATGATTAAGGGATCTATAAAACTTTCGAACTGAGCCGCTAAAATCAGGTAAATTAATAACAAAGCCAGGCCAAAGGCAAACATTGTATTAGAACCGCTTTCCTGGAAGTCGCGCGATTCCCCGGCTAAATCGGTAGTAAAGGTATCGTCCAATACGCTCCCGGCAATTTCGTTCATGGCCTCAATACCGTCACCAATACTTTTGCCCGGCGCTAACCCAGCCGAAACAGTGGCAGACAAGTAGCGGTTGTTGTGGTATAACTGGGGCGGACTGCTACGTTCCTGAATAGTTACCAGGTTATCTAATTGTATTAACTGCCCTGATTCATTGCGCACGTATAATGAAGAAAGATCAGTAGGATCATCCCGATCGGATTGCTCGAATTGACCTATAACCTGATATTGCCGGCCATTCATTAAAAAATAGCCTAAACGCTGACCGCTAAGCGATAATTGTAAGGTCTGAGCTACATCTATTACCGATACCCCCAAACTTTGCGCTTTGTCCCGGTCAATGGAAATATTAATTTCCGGTTTGTTAAATTTTAAATTTACATCCGGGTTCGTAAAAATAGGATTCTTGCTTACGGCATTCATAAACTCCGGAACTTTTTTTTCCAGCTTATCGAAGTTCTGCGCCTGAATAATAAATTGAATCGGTTGCCCACCCCGGCGGTTCACGGAAATAGTAGGTTGTTGTGTAGTCATGGTACGGGCTTCTGAGTAGCGCCGGGTAAGTTTAGTAATGTGCTCAGAAACTTCTGCTTGCGATCTTTGCCGTTCGCCTGGTTGTTTCAAGGTCATAATCATAATACCACTGTTCACCGAGCCTGACCCCCCGAAACCAGGTGAGGTAATAACCAGATTTACCTTCTTTTCCGGAATAGAGTCATTAATCATCTGGGTCAGCTCTGTCATAAACCGATCCATATATTCGAAACTGGCACCTTCTGGAGCCGTTACGTAAGCTCGCAGATAACTTCTATCATCGTAAGGAGCCGTTTCTTTTTGCAGAATTGTATAAAAGAAACCTATTAAAGATATACAACCAATTAATATTGGGAAACTCAGCCATTTCTTTCTCATGAACCCTTGCAGCGCTTCGGCATAAGATTGGTTCATTTTTACAAAGTAAGGCTCGGTTTTTAGGTAGAATTTAGATTTCTTATGGCCGCCGCTTTTCATGAGGTAAGCATTGAGCATAGGCGTAAGCGTTAAAGACACAAAAGCTGATATTAAAACGGCCGCGCCAATTACAACCCCAAATTCACGGAACAACTGGCCTACGAAGCCCTCCAGGAAAATAACCGGCAGGAAAACAGCAGCTAAGGTAATAGAGATAGAAATAACCGCTAAAAATATTTCGTTCGATCCCTTGATTGCCGCTTCAATTGGTGACATACCTTCTTCTACCTTCTTAAAAATATTTTCCGTTACCACAATACCATCATCCACCACCAAACCGGTAGCTAATACAATAGCCAATAAGGTAAGTACATTAACCGAGAACCCGGCCAAATACATGATAAAGAAAGTAGCAATAAGAGAAACCGGAATATCTATCAGGGGCCGGAAAGCAATACTCCAGTCCCGGAAGAATAAATAAATAATTAAAATTACCAATACCAAAGCAATAGCAATCGTTTCGGCTACCTCGGTTACCGATTGTTTGATAAACCGGGTATTATCGGAGGCCACTTCTATTCGAAGGTCTTTGGGCAAATCTTTTTTTATTTGCTCTAATTCTTTGTAAAAGGCATTCGCAATTTCCAGGTAATTGGTTCCCGGTTGCGGCGTAACGGCTAATCCAACCATAGATTTACCGGATTCCGTCATTTTACTTTCCAGGTTTTCGGGCCCTAATTCGGCTACACCTACATCACTAAACCGAATAATTTTAGCCCCTTCAGACCTAATAATTAAATTATTAAATTGCTCCTGCGTAGAAAGGTTACCTAAAGTTCTTACGCCTAACTCGGTGTTTTGACCAGTTACTTTACCGGATGGTAATTCTACGTTTTCCCGGTTCAGGGCGGTTCTGACATCAGCTACCGTAAGGCCATATGAGGCTAACTTCATTGGATCGAGCCACAAACGCATAGCAAATCTTTTTTGCCCGTAAATCCGGATACTGCTTACACCCGGCAGGGTTTCTAAGCGTTGCGAAACTACATTTTCGGCATAATCGCTTAGTTCTAACTGATTCCGGACATCACTTTCTAATGTTGCCACCACAATTGGGTCCGAATCGGTATCAGCCTTGGAAACTTCCGGAGGCGTATCTAAATCTTCGGGTAAATTGTTAGTAGCCCTGGATACTTTATCCCGCACATCATTGGCTGCTTCCTCCAGGTCTTTATCCAAATTAAACTCAATGGTAATATTGCTGCTACCCTGGCTACTAGAAGAAGTAATATTTCGGATACCATCAATAGAGTTCAGCGATTTTTCTAAAGGTTCGGTAATTTGCGATTCAATAATGTCGGCGTTTGCCCCGGCATAAGTGGTGCGCACCGAAACCGTGGCCGGGTCAATAGACGGGTACTCCCGGATGCCTAAAAATGTATAACCAATAACCCCGAATAAAATCAAGAGCAGGTTTATTACAATGGTAAATACCGGCCTTTTAATGCTGGTGGTTGATAAACTCATATTTATATTTACTTAAATGAATTTGATTAACTAGCCGGGACTTTTACTTTTACGGGCGTACCTTCTTTTAAAGTTAAAATGCCCGTCGTTAAAACGGTATCGCCGGCATTTATACCAGAAGTAACCAAAATATCTTTTGCAGTGCGGGTAGCAGTTTCTACCATTACTTCTTTAGCTTTGCCATTTTGGGCCACAAATACTTTCTTTCCGTTCTGAACCGGCACCACCGCTTCTGTTGGTACTAACAACGCATCGTCTAAGATTGAAAGCGGTAACTCTACCGAGGCAAACGATCCGGGACGTAAAGCGCCCGAGGGGTTTGCCGCCCGAGCCCTTAATTGCAAAGTACGGCTAGTTGCTTCAATACCGGGTTCTATGGCATAAACATTGGCAATATATTTTTCGCTCGATCCGGCCACCGTAAAAGTAATTTCGGTGTTGGTTTTTACCTGGTTTGCATATTTCTCCGGCACCGAAAAATTAATTTTAATCGGATCGGTATTCAGGAGATTAGCCACTACAACATCCGGGGAAAGAAAAGCTCCTACCGAAATGTTGCGTAAACCTATACGACCAGTAAAAGGTGCCGTTATCGTAGTTTTGGATAGTTGCGCCCGAATTAATTGCGTCTGCGCTTTAGCCGTTCTAAAATCGGCCGTAGCAATATCGTACTCTTCGCGGCTAATGGCTTCTTTTGCCAGTAATAAGCGGGCTCGTTCTGCATTTTCGGAGGCTAAGTTTTGCCGGGTTTGCGCCTGGGCCAGTTGAGCCCGTAATTCCGAATCATCCACTTTTACCAGTACTTGTCCTTTCTTAACCGTACTGCCCTCCTTAAAGGAAATACTTTGCACAAATCCGGTTACCTGTCCTCTTATTTCTACTTGTTCGTTCGCTTCAATAGAACCCGTTACGGCCAGGTTATTATTAAATGGTTGTGCTTTTACTACTACGCCATCTACCCGCATAGCCGGTGCTCCGCCGGGTCCGCCGCCAGCAGCACCTCTGCCGCCAGAACCGCCACCACCTGGACTTTCCGCTACACTCTTATTTTTAGTAATCCGGTAGCCAACTAAAGCGGTGAATCCAATTATTAAAATGGCATAGACAATATATTTTATTTTCATAGAATGTTGATCTATTATCTGATCGTTTTGTAAAAATGTCCAGTTGCAGCAATAAATTTTTATTTCGGAATTACCAACTTCACTACAAGGAAGCCTATAAATTAGTAATTGGTAAAAAAATTAAAGCCTCCACGTATCCTAACAGCGCAGCAAAACTGGATTTAACCTAAGTTATTTGCAAAAGTATAAATCGATTCTGTTTTAATTCTGAAGTTATTGCACTTTAAAAAGTGTTTTTACTTCATTTCCTAACAAAACCTTTTATCGATATAAACAAAAAAATTTAGTTTATTTTCCAGATCAGCTTAATTGTATGTTATACAATTAAGCTGGAGTTTTTGTTAAGCATTTAATAAGATGAATAAGCTCCAGGAGTATTTCAAAACAGAATACAGTTGTTCCGGATAAAAACTTTTCTAATTAAGCTGCAAACATGTAAGGAAACTATAAAAAAAGAAAAGCAATCAGCAACCCAATCCGGGCAGCTAATTGCTTCTAAATAATAAAACTGAACAGAAACTTAACTGATAATACCTTTGCTGATGGCGTACTTGATTAGGGCCGCGGTATTTTTAGCTTTGGTTTTTTCAATAATATTTTGGCGATGAGTTTCTACAGTACGCTTGCTTGTAAATATCTTATCCGCAATTTCCGCGTTGGTTAAACCATCGGCAATTAATTTTAATATTTCAATTTCGCGTTGCGATAAATCCCTGGTTTGCTTTTCTTCGGTAACCGTAGGTTTATAGTTCGGGTTTTGCAGCTTTTTAAGCAGGTTAATAGAAATAGCCGAACTAATAAAATTTCCGCCGGCGGCCACTATTTTTATACCGCAAACCATTTCTTCGCGACCGGTATTTTTCAATAAATAGCCCGATGCCCCGGCATCCATAATTTTAGCAATGTAATTTTCGTGGTCCAGCATCGATAAAATTAATACTTTCACATCGCTGTGCTGCTCCTGCAACATGGTGGTCGTTTCAAAACCATCCATCTCTGGCATATTTATATCCATCATCACCACATCAGCCTCTATAGCTGGCAGCATTTCCAACAGTTCTTTGCCCGTACCAGCCTCCCCTACTACCTGAATACCTTTATTATCTTTTAGTAAAGCTTTAATGCCATCCCGGATAATGGTGTGATCATCGACCAAAATAACTCGCACCGGATTATCCGACAACTTTTCCGGCATTTCTATATTTACTAATTCCTGCACTTCTAACATATTTTTGATTATTTAGTACTCATGAAGCCTACTTAGCGATTTTATTTCCTAAGTAACTATAAGTTGCAAAGTTTAGATTTATTTATTTGTAAGCGCAACAAACACAATTGATAATACGCTAAAATACAAGTAAGTACGTATTAATACGCTATTAATACTGATGAGCCTGAAATATTATAATTTTAAAAATGCGCATTACTACCGGCAATCCGTTAAATTTATTTAATTAGCTTTGTAATTATCTCGGTAGCAATAAGATAACGACAAAAACAATATTTTTATTATAATTTCTCAGGTACACAGTTTTATAGCTATATTATGTTACAAATAGCATCCCGGGTTGAAGGAAAATTACAGATTATGAGCTTAACTGGTGAGGTGGATGAGGGAACCTGTACCCGGTTGGCCGAAGCATTGGAAGCTGGCTCGAAAAGTCTGGCGAGTCATGTTTTATTGGATTTACATGACCTGGCTTATTTTAATAGAACCGGACAAGGCATTATACTGAAACATTTGTCACTGTTACATCGAATGGGACGGAAATTAATTGTGTGCCAGACCCGGCAAGCGGTGCACTACGCTTTTTCCGAAACGGGGTTAGATAAAGTAATGACTATTTTACCACCCATTCAGGCAGCAAAAGCTTTTATCCGTTCTTATACGTAAAATACTCCTCTTCCATCCGGTAAACTACGCTATTCTTTTTTTGCCGGCATTTCCGTTTCTGAAAAGCCAGCCCTTTCTTTTATAACATCGTTTATCAATACCAATGGAACTCTATCACGCAATATAAGATAATGATTACGTAGTCATTTTAGCCGGTAATCTGGACCGGCATAATGCTTATGAAATTGATCTTACCTTAAAAAAAGCCATACATAGTCACAAAAACAGAATTTTGGTTGACTGCCGGAATTTAAGTTATATTACATCCGAAGGAATAGGAATATTTTTATCCAGTTTACCCCTAATTAGAGAACAAGGCATGGATTTGGTTTTCTGCGGCTTACAACCAAAAACCAAAAAAATCTTTGAAATATTGGGCTTAGATGAATTATTGCTCCTGACGGATGTTTCGGCCTTAGCTTAAATAGATGATCCCGATTGGAACCTAAAGTTAAAGACAATTATTTTGAATTTCTTTTACACAGCTCCCACCTACCTTTACTAAATTGCTCTTCTGCAAAATTATATAACTTAATACCTGACTTTTAGCGTAAAGGCTTACGTATTTAAAAAATGAATTTCCAATATATTATGACTAAGCTTCTGGATTTGATTTTGCTGGTGGATGACGATGAAACAACAAACCAAGTAAACAAGCGATTACTTACCCGCTTAAAAATAGCAAAAGAGATAAAAGTTTTGAAGGATGGCCAGCAAGCTTTAGATTTTTTAAAAACAG
>Ga0210040_10009593_pt1 | contig 11245 bp, 12 predicted proteins | sample CryGeyCG12114_NA_FD_185462 | JGI IMG/M metagenome (GOLD analysis project Ga0210040, IMG submission 185462) | Groundwater microbial communities from aquifer - Crystal Geyser CG19_WC_8/21/14_NA (SPAdes) (version 2) | ecosystem: Environmental > Aquatic > Deep subsurface > Groundwater | place: USA... | reverse complement strand
GGTTCCGCTGCGGGGGGATCGAGGCGGGGCCGTAGGGGCGCGCTGGATTCGCGCCCGATGCTTGATGGAAACGGGGTCTCGGGCCGTTACGGGCGCGCGGGGAGCCAAACCGCGCGACCTCCGTCGCGCCGGGCGTGCCAGGCCACGGCGCGAGGGGCAGGCTTCGGCCCGCGGCGGCTGAGTCTTTGCGGGGCTGCCGGGACGGACAGCGCACCTCCCAGTCCGAAGGGGGCCTGCGCCCTCGGCTCAAAGAGCTCTCGCCGGTGAAGCCTCTCTCGCGCATGGCGAGCCCCCGGCATGGACGGTCCTGATGAACCCGGGATGCAGCTGGCCGTCCAAGACCGCATCCGGGGGAGAGCCGTCCCGTGTCCATCCTCCTCCGACGCAAACGCTCTCCTGCAATGAGGTCTTGAGCGGGCCGGGGGAGGCGTCACGGGACGGCGCTCCGATGACGGGGAGATTGGGCCCGAAGGGTTAACGAGAGGTAAACGCACCGTTCGGTGCCCTCCAGAGCCCGCAACACTCCAGGCGCAAGCTGCTGGCCCTGCGAGGAAACTCGTCAGGCCGAGGCGTTGCGTCGGGTGCGTGGTCCTGGCATGCACCCGCCTCACGCCGAATCAGCTCCGCCCGCACGAGGTCCGCGATGACGGACCCTGCGCGGGCAGGTCGTCGGATCAGGCCCCGTTCGAGCGTAGGAAGTCCACGAGGCCTGCCGTGGAGGCGTCCTTGCCAGCGGTGGGCTGGGTGCCCTCGACCATCGGGGCGAGCGTGTTCGCCAGTTCCTTGCCGAGCTCCACGCCCCATTGGTCGAAGCTGTTGAGCCCCAGGACGGCGCCCTCGACGAAGACCCGGTGCTCGTAGAGGGCGACGATCTGGCCGAGGGTGTAGGGATCGAGCAGCGGATAGGCGAGCGTCGTCGAGGGACGGTCGCCCGGGAAGACGCGGTGGGAGGCCTGTCGCTCCAGCTCCTGGCCCGAGAGGCCGCGCTTTTGCATGATCGCGCGGGCCTCGTCCATGGAGCGGCCGCGCATCAGGGCCTCGCTCTGCGCGAGGCAGTTGGCGATCAGGAGTTGGTGCTGGTGGTGGAGCCCCTCCTCGTGGCCGCGCGCGGCGACCAGGAACTCGCAGGGAATCACGCGCGTGCCCTGGTGGATGAGCTGGTAGAAGGCGTGCTGGCCGTTGGTGCCGGGCTCGCCCCAGACAACGGGGCCGGAGTCCACCGCGAGGGGGAAGCCGTCCATGGAGACGCGCTTGCCGTTCGATTCCATCTCCAGCTGCTGGAGATAGGCAGGGAGGCGCATCAGGCGGTTGTCGTAGGGGAGGACCGCGCGGGTGGCGTGGCCGCAGACCTGGTTGTGCCAGATCCCCACGAGCGCGAGGAGCGCGGGCATGTTCTCGTGCCATGGGGCCGCGCGGAAGTGACGATCCATGTCCTGCCCGCCGCGCAGGAAGGCGCGGAAGGCCTGGGGGCCGATGGCGAGCATGAGGCTGAGGCCGATGGGGCCCCACATGGAGTAGCGCCCGCCCACCCAGTCCTCGAAGCCGAAGACGCGGGCGGGGTCGATGCCGAAGGCGGTGGTCTTGTCCTGCGCGGTGGAAAGGGCGGCGAACTGCTGGGCCGGATCCTTCACCTTCTCGCTCATCCAGGCCTTGGCAGTGGTGGCGTTGGCCATCGTCTCCTGGGTGGTGAAGGTCTTGGAGGCGACGATCACCAGCGTCGTGGCCGGGTCGCAGGCGGAAAGTACGTCGTGGATGTCGGCGGGGTCCACGTTGGAGACGAAGTGCGTCCGGGGCCCGTCGGCGTAGGGATGGAGTGCGATGGCGCCCATCTTGGGGCCGAGGTCGGAGCCGCCGATGCCGATGTTGACGACGTCGGTGTAGCGACCGCCCTGCCCCGCCTCCCGCCCCTCGCGGATGGCGTCGGCGAAGGCCTCCATGCGGGCCAGGGTCTGGAGGACGCCGGGCATGACGTCCTGGCCGTCCACCAGGACGGGGCCGCCGTCGAGGTTGCGCAGCGCGGTGTGGAGGACGGCGCGGCCCTCGGTCTCGTTGATCTTCTCGCCCGCGAACATGGCATCGCGCTTGGCCGCGACCCCCGCCGCGTCGAGGAGGCCGGTCAGGAGGCCGAGGCCCTCGGCATCCAGGTTGGTCTTGGAGTAGTCGAAGAGGAGGTCGCCCAGGCGGAGCGAGAAGGCCTCCGCGCGGGCCGGGTCGTCGAAGAGGCTCAGGATCGAACGGTCCCGGACCGCGTCGTGGTGGCGTCTCAGGTCATCCCACATGGTCCCGTCACTCCCTTGGAAGGTGGTCGGCCAGCGCGACCCAGGTCACGCGCTCGCCCCAGTTGGTGTGACGCTGCGGCTCGAAACCGGAATGGTCGTCGAGGCTCGCGGCGTAGAGGTCGGTCTCGTCGGGGCGGTCCACGATCTCGTAAGCCATCGGCGAGCCGCAGAGCGCGCAGAAGAAGCGCGTGACGCCGGGCGAGGAGGCGAAGGCCTGCGGCGGGAGGCCCGTCCAGCTCAGGTTGCTCCGGGCGACGGTGAACCAGGTTGTGAAGGGCGAGGAGGTCGCGCGGCGGCAGCTTTCGCAGTGGCAGTGGTTGCTGGCCTTCATCCCGCCCGCGACCGTGAAGCGCACGTCGCCGCAGAGGCAGCGGCCGGTGATCTCTGGCATGGCCGGGCTCCTCCGGGCGTCCTCAGCTCTCGGCCCAGTGGACCGTGGCGCCTTTGAGGACGACGGCGACGGGGGCCTCCTCGGCGGGCAGGCTGCGGGCCCGGTCCAGCGCCTCGCGCTTTTCGGGGCCGGTGATGACGATGTGGCGCGAGATGGCGCCGGACAGGACCGCCGCCGAGAGGGTCACGCGCGGCTCCGGGGCGCCGGGCGCCCGCATCGGGACGAGGACCGCGTCGCCGGTCAGCGCCTCCGCGAGGCGGTCGGCGCCGGGGAAGATGGAGGCGGTGTGCATGTCGGCGCCCATGCCCAGGAGGCAGGTCGTGAGCGGCAGCACCCCGGCGATGGCCTGGGCGAGGTCGGGGATGCCATCCTCGGGCGACTCGGCGGGCGCGTAGAGGGGAAGGTAGCGGGCGCTGCCGGCGTTGTTCACGAGCAGGCGCTGCCGCAGGAGGCGCGTGTTGGAGCGTGGCGAGTCCTCGGGCACCCAGCGCTCGTCGGTGAGCATGACGGCGACGCGGTCCCAGTCGAGGTCGGCGGCGCAGAGCGAATCGAAGATGGGCCCTGGCGTGGTGCCGCCCGGAACCGCGATGGAGGCGGTCTCGCCGGACTGGAGCGCCTGGCGCAGCTCGCCGGCGAGGCGCGAGGCGACCTCGATCATCATGATCTCGGAGTCGGCGTAGGTGATGAGTTCCATGGGTGTCCCTCGGGCGATCCGGGTGGAGATAGGCGCGGGCCGCGGGGCGCCTAGGCCTTGATCTCGCGCCAGCGGCGGCCTTCGCGGTGGAGCAGCATGAGGGCGTCGTCGGGCCCCACGCTGCCGGGGTCGTAGAGCTTGGGGACGTCGTGGCGCGCCTCCCATCCGGCGATGAGCGGGTCGGTCCAGGCCCAGGCGGCCTCGACCTCGTCGCCGCGCATGAAGAGCGTCTGGTTGCCCCGGATGACGTCCATGATGAGGCGCTCGTAGGCGTCGGGCACGTCCTGCCCGTCCTCGCCCAGCGCGTCGGCGAAGGTCATGTCGAGCGGCACGTCGATGAGGCGCATGCCCCCGGGGCCGGGCTCCTTGATCGTCACCGTGAGGTCGATGCCTTCGTTGGGCTGCAGGCGGATCGAGAGGATGTTGCGGTGGCGGGCGTGATCCCCCTCGAAGATCGTGTGGGGCAGGTCCTTGAAGATCACGGCGATCTCGCTGTGCCGCGCCTTCAGCTTCTTGCCGGTGCGCAGGTAGAAGGGCACGCCGGACCAGCGCCAGTTGGCGATCTCGGCCCGGATGGCGATGAAGCTCTCGGTGAAGCTGCGGGGGTTGCCGGCCTCGTCGCGGTAGGAGGGCTGGCCGTCGGCGGCATCGTACTGGCCGCGCACGATGTGGTGGACGGGCACGGGCTGGAGCGCGCGGATCACCTTCAGCTTCTCGTCGCGCACGGCGGCGGCCTCGAAGCGCGACGGGGGCTCCATGGCGATGAGGCAGAGGAGCTGCATCAGGTGGTTCTGCACCATGTCCCGCATGGCGCCGGACTTGTCGTAGTAGCCGCCCCGCCCCTCCACGCCGACCGTCTCGGCCACGGTGATCTGGATGTGGTCCACGAAGTGGTTGTTCCAGAGCGGCTCGAAGAGGACGTTGCCGAAGCGGACGGCCATGAGGTTCTGGACCGTCTCCTTCCCCAGATAGTGGTCGATCCGGTAGATCTGCTCCTCGCGGAAGTACTCGGCGAGCGTGCGGTTGAGGGCGCGGGCCGATTCGAGGTCGCGGCCGAAGGGCTTCTCCACGACGATGCGGGACTCGCCGTCGGCGATGCTGTGCTGGTGGAGCTGTTCCGCGAGCGGACCGAAGAGGGCGGGCGCAACGGAGAAGTAGAAGGCGCGCACGACGCCCTCGCGCATCATGCGGGCGAGCTGGGGCCAGCCCTCCTCCACCGTGGCGTCCACGGAGACGTAGTCGAGACGGTCGAGGAAGGCGGCGAGGTTCTCGGCGTCCTTGGACTCCGGGCCGCCGAACTCCGCGATGCCCTGGCGGATCATCTCGCGGTAGCCGGGGGCGTCGAGGGTGGCGCGGGCGGCGCCGATCACGCGGGACTCGGCCGGCATCTGGCCCGCCCGGAAGCGGCGGAACAGGCCGGGCAGAATCTTTCGACGCGCGAGGTCGCCCGTGCCGCCGAAGATCACGAGGTCGAAGGGCTCGACCGGGATGACGCGCGAGACCATCGTCGAGACTCCTATCCGGCTGCCGTTAGCGCTAACGGCTGCCCATTACTCCCAAGCGCCCGCCGCGTCCAGCGCCGCGCCCTTAGCCTTCCTCGACGGTCTGCCACGACACGCGGGCAAGGCCAGGCTCGGCGGCCAGGCGGGCGAGGGCCTGGTCGATGGCGACCGGGGTCGCCCCTTCTCCGGTGACGGTCGCGGTGATGTCAAGGAGGGCCCCCTCCGGGGAGGGTCGAACGGCGATCTCCGTCAGATGAAGGCCGGCGAGGGCGAAAGTCCGCAGGAGGAAGCCCCGGACCTCGCCCTCCCGCGCCGGGTCGCAGGCGACATCGACCTGGAACTGACGCAGCAGCGGCCGGCCCGCGAGGGTGTTGCGCTTGATCCACTTCACCAGCGGGCGGAGGCCCAGGTTGATGAAGACCACGAAGCCGGTGAGCATGGCGGCATAGGGCCAGGCCCCCGCCCCGGCCATCATGCCGACCCCGGCCGAGCACCAGAGCGTCGCGGCGGTGTTGATCCCGTAGATCGTGAAGCCGTCCCGGAAGATGATCCCTGCGCCGAGGAAGCCGATGCCCGAGACGATCTGCGCGGCCACGCGCGTGGGGCTCACCTCGTCGGGGAAGAGGCCGGAGAAGGTAACGAAGGCGGCGGCGCCCAACGCCACGAGGGCGTTCGTCCGGAGGCCCGCCATGCGCTGGCGGATCTGGCGCTCGGAGCCGATGACGGCGCCGCAGGTAAGGGCCACGAAGAGGTTCAGCCCGGCGTGCTGGAGGTCGGCGGGAAGGAAGGGCAGCGGCAGGAAGGGGAGGTCCATGGACCGGCGTTGTCCCGCCGGGCCACCGGGGTGTCAAGGACGGCCCCGGAAACCCGGCCCCCGCCCGGGCGTTCCCTTCGGGACAGCCCCAAGGAAAGGTACCCAGGACATGACCACCGGCAAGCATCCCAAGACGCATACCCCCAGCGACGCCGACCTGAAGCACAATCCTGGCATCGGCACCTCGGCCGGAACCGCCGGCGAGGGGGACGACCTCGACGGGGAGAACACCTTCGAGGGCGACGTGATGAACGACACCACGCCCCAGGGCGGCATCGACCCGAACAAGGTGGGGCGGACGAACAAGTAGCCTCGCCGAGCGGTTCGGACGGCTCGTCCGGCCCCCTGTCAAGTGGGGCTGGGCGGCCCCGTGCGGGGGTTGTTCCAAAGGGGATTTCGTGGTGTGTCCGCGGCACTTGACGTTGGACGAATCCCATTCCCGGAAGGACATAGACGATGAACCATTTCAAGCTCGCGGCCGTGGCCGCGCTGATCCTTGGCGCGGGTGCCGCCGAAGCGCAGAAGGTGACCGCCGGCAGCCCGCCCGCCGCGCCGGAAGCCACCACCTCGGGCAAGCCGGGCGCCGCCGTGACCACCCCCGACGCGGGTGCCACCGCGCCTGAGGCGACCGTGACCCCCGAGGCCGCCGCGCCGGCCGGAGCGGACGGCCTCATCCTGGCCTCGGACCCTCCGGGCGTGCTCTCGGCGCTGCAGGCGCTGGGCTTCACGGGGACGCTGGGCGTGGACGCGGCGAACGACCCCCTCATCAGCGGCGACATGGAGGGGACGCCCTACCAGATCGTCTTCTTCGGCTGCCAGGAGAACGTGAACTGCCAGTGGCTGCTGTTCAGCGCCGGGTTCGACCTGCCCAACGGCGCGACCCTGGACGCGATGAACCAGTGGAACCAGAGCCACCTCGTGGGCCAGGCCTACCTGGACGGCGAGCAGGACCCCTTCCTGAACTACTTCGTCACCACCACCGGCGGGCTCACGCAGGGCAACTTCGCCGATGCCGTGGACTGGTGGCGCGTGGTCCTGACCGAGTTCAAGACCACCGTCGGAGCCTGACGGATCAGGACTCGAGCTCGGCGTCCCAGTAGAGGTAGTCGAGCCAGGACCCGTGCAGGTAGTTGGGCGGGAACTTCCGCCCGATGTTCCGCAGGTCCTCGGAGCCGGGCTGGCGGGGCGGCCGACGCAGGGACAGCCCCGCCTGCTTGAGCGAGCGCGAGCCCTTGTGCAGGTTGCACGAGGAGCAGGCCGCGACCACGTTGGTCCAGCTCGTGCGGCCGCCCTTGCAGCGGGGGATCACGTGATCGAAGGTCAGGTCCCCCTTGGCGCCGCAGTACTGGCAGCAGAACTCGTCGCGCAGGAACAGGTTGAAGCGGGTGAAGGCCACCTGCTTCTGCGGCTTGACGTAGTCCTTGAGGACGACGACCGACGGGATGCGGATGGTTGTGGAGGGCGAGTGGACGCAGTCGTCGTAGGTCGCCACGATCACCACGCGGTCCATGTAGGCCGCCTTGACCGCCTCCTGCCAGGGCCAGAGCGACAGCGGGTAGTAGGAGAGCGGGCGGTAATCGGCGTTCAGGACAAGCGCGGGGTGATGGCGGAGCGACGCGGGGTCCCGCACAAAGCTCGTCCTGAAATCCTCGTCCACCGCCAGTGCCGTCATGCTTGCCCGACTCCCCGTCACCGCAAGTCCGTCACCAACCACTATATATCGGGCCGGACATGCGGCAAGCCTCGCTACATCTGGCGAAAACCTCGCGCGGGAACGTGACGGTGATGTGACGCCGGGTCAGCCGATGCCCAGGCGCTCGCGCATGAAGGCGAGGGCCACGCCGAGGCCGTCGGGGGCGATGCCGTGGCCGGTGCCCTTCATGACGTGGGCGTAGACCTCGGTCCAGCCGGCAGCCTCCAGGGCGCGCGCGGCCTCGGGCAGGGCCTGGATCGGGACGACGTCGTCGCGGTCGCCGTGGACGAGCAGGATCGGCGGGCGGCACTGGGCCTCGTCCGCGAGGGACTCGGGCTCCAGCAGGCGGCCGGAGAAGGCCACCACGGCGGCAACCGGGTCCTCGCGCCGGGGGGCGGCGTGGAGGGCCATCATGGACCCTTGGGAGAAGCCGAAGAGGACGACCTGCTCGGGCAGGAGGTCCTCGTCCACCATCACGCCGTCGAGGAAGGCCTGGAGGTCGTCCACCGCGCGCAGCACGCCGTTGCGGGCGCTCTCCTCCGAGGAGCCGTCGATCCAGGGGATCGGGAACCACTGGAGGCCCATGGGGGAGCCCACGCAGTCCTCGGGCGCGTCGGGCGACAGGAAGAGCGTGTCGGGCATGTATTCGGCGAGCGATTCGGCCAGCCCGATGAGGTCGCGGCCGTTGGCGCCGTAGCCGTGGAGGAAGATCACCGCCGAGCGCGTCTCGCCCGAGACCGGCTCCACCCTCTCGGCGTTGAGGGCGCGCGTGCTGTGGGCCATATGCCGTCTCCCTTGTTCGTGGCGGGGGCGAGATAGCGCGGGCGCAGGGTCAGCGCACCCCTTCGCGTTGCTTGCGCACGTGGTAGTAGCCCCAGAGGATCCGCGCGGCGACGGCCCGCCAGGGCGACCAGGCCTCGGCCATCTCCTTGAGGGCGCGTTCCTTGGGACGATCGGGAAGGTCCCAGAGCATCCGAACGCCCTCCTGGAGCGCGAGGTCGTTGGGGGCGAAGACGTCGGCATGGCCCAGCGCGAACATCGCGTACATCTCGGCGGTCCAGCGGCCGATGCCGGGGACGTGGACGAGGCGCTGGATCACCTCCTCGGTCGGCAGGCCGCGGAGGGAATCGTAGTCGATGCGGGCGGCGGCCAGGGCCTTGGCGTAGCGGACCTTCTGGCGGGACAAGCCCGGCGCGCGCAGCGTGTCCTCGTCGGCGGCCAGGACGGCCTCGGGCGTGGTGAGGCCCTGGGCGACGAGGCGGTTCCAGATCGAGGTCGCGGCGGCGGTGGAGACCTGCTGCCCGACGATGGCTGAGAACAGGCGGTCGAAGCCGTCCGTGGTGCGGCGGAGGGGGAGCGGCGCGGCCAGGGCATAGGCCTCGGCGAAGCGGGGCTCGCGCTTGCCGAGCCAAGCGGCCCCCTCCTCGACGCAGGCGATGGTCTGGATGATCCTCATGCGCGGGAAGTTAGGCCGAGGAGAACGAAAGGGCAACGGCCCAGGCGAGGGCTTCCTCCACCGTGAGGACGACGCGAAGGCCCTCGGGCGGATCGGGGCGGCGGAGGATCAGGACATCGAGGCCGAGGTCGCGGGCGGCGTCGAGCTTGGGGCGGGAGTCGGGGCCGCCCGCGTCCTTCACGACGAGGTGGGTGATGGCGAGGCGCTTGAAGAGAGCGGCCTCGGCGGGGACGTCGAAGGGCGGGCGGGCGGTGACATAGGCTCCGGGGAGCGGGAAGGGCTCGGTGGCCGGGTCGATGACGCGCAGGTACGCGGCGCGGGCCTGGAGGTTGGCCCAGGCCGGAAGGCTCTGCCGCCCGGTGGCAAGGAAGACGGTGGCGTCGGGTGGGATAAGGCGCGACGCCTCAGCCTCGTCGGCGACATGGGTCCAGCGGTCGCCGGGCTCGGGGGTCCAGGCGGGGCGTTCGAGACGGAGGAGCGGCAGGGCTCGGGCGGCGCAGACCGCATGGGTCCGGGCGGTGATGCGGGCGGCGAAGGGGTGGCTCGCGTCGATGACCGCGGGGACGGGGTGGGCGTCGAGGAAGGCGCGGAAGCCCTCGGCCCCGCCGAAGCCGCCGATCCGGGTCGGAAGCGGGAGGGGCGCGGGCTCTCGGGTCGCGCCGGCGAGGCTTGCGATGGCGGGGATGCGGCGGTCGGCGAGGAGGACGGCGAGGCGGCGGGCCTCGGCGGTGCCGGCGAGGAGAAGGATCACGGGCCCGACCGGGCGACGACGGTGCCGGCGCGGTCCACGATGACCACGTCCGACCGGGTGCCGGTGCCGTCGAGGATCGCGTCCAGGCGGGCGTGGGCCTCCTGCGCGACCTTCTCGGCAAGCGCCGCGCCGCACAGGTCGAGGGCGGCGAGACCGGTGGGGGTCTCGGCCAGCCGGGGGTCGTCCATGAGGGCGGCAAGCCGGGCCATGTCGAGCTGGCTCCGGCCCGAGTGGAGGTCCAGCGCGCCCTGGGCGAACTTGGCGATCTTGGCAAAGCCGCCGCCGAGGGTCACGCGGGGGACCGGGTGGCGGCGCAGGTACTTGAGCATGCCGCCCGCGAAGTCGCCCATGTCGATCATGGCGGATTCGGGCAGGCCGTGGAGCGAGCGGACGGCGGCCTCGGAGGTCGCGCCGGTGCAGCCCGCGACGTGGTCAAGGCCGGTCGCGCGGGCCACGTCGATGCCCTGGTGGATGGAGGCGATCCAGGCGGCGCAGGAGAAGGGTCGGACGATGCCGGTGGTGCCGAGGATCGAGAGGCCGCCCTCGATGCCGAGACGGGGATTCCAAGTCCTCTGCGCGATCTCCTCGCCGCCGGGGATGGAGATGGTGATCTCGATCGCGGGCTCCCGGCCGAGGTCGGAGGCAACGTGGGCCACGACCTCGTCCATCATGGCGCGGGGGACGGGGTTGATCGCGGGCTCGCCGGGCGGGATGGGGAGGCCGGGCTTGGTGACGGTGCCGATGCCCGGGCCCGCCCGGAAGACGACTCCGCCGGCGGAGGGCGCGACGCGGGCCAGGATCAGGGCGCCGTGGGTCACGTCGGGGTCGTCGCCCGCGTCCTTGACGATGCCGGCCTCGGCCCAATCCGTGCCCTGCGCCCGGTGCGCGAGGGCGAAGGTCGGCGTCTCGCCGCGCGGGAGCGTGATGGTGACGGACTCGGGCCAGGCGCCGGTCCAGAGGCGCAGGAGAGCGGCCTTGGTCGCCGCCGTCGCGCAGGCGCCGGTCGTCCAACCGCGGCGGAGGGGAGGAACTTCGGTCACGCGCGGGATGATGGGGGTGCGGGGCGCGACCTGCAAGGGCGCGGCGCCGGGGAGCCGCGTTCGGGTGGGCTGCGGGTCGGCGCTGGGCCGGACCCTGTCGCGCGCGAGGTCGCCCGGAGCCGCCATCGCGTCGCGGGACGGCTTTCCGGGGCCGGGCCTTGCGCCTATGACGGCGACATGAGCGACCTGCCCCCCTTCGAATGGCCCGAGTTCCTGCCCGGATGGGTCTGGCTCGTGGGTGCGGGCCCGGGCGATCCGGGGCTGCTGACGCTCCATGCGCTCCATGCGCTGCGGCAGGCGGATGTGGTGGTCTACGATGCGCTGGTGGAGCCGCGCATCCTCGACTGGGCGGCGCCCGGGGCGGAGCGGCTCCATGCCGGCAAGCGCGGGGGCAAGCCGTCGCCGCTACAGCGGGACATCTCGCTCCGGCTGGTGGAATTGGCGCGGGAGGGCAAGCGGGTGCTGCGGCTCAAGGGCGGCGACCCCTTCGTCTTCGGGCGTGGCGGCGAGGAGGGGCAGACGCTGGTGGAGCATGGGGTGCCGATCCGCGTCGTTCCGGGCATCTCCGCCGGGATCGGGGGGCTGGCCTATGCGGGCATCCCGGTCACGCACCGCGACGTGAACC
>Ga0210040_10009591_pt1 | contig 11246 bp, 7 predicted proteins | sample CryGeyCG12114_NA_FD_185462 | JGI IMG/M metagenome (GOLD analysis project Ga0210040, IMG submission 185462) | Groundwater microbial communities from aquifer - Crystal Geyser CG19_WC_8/21/14_NA (SPAdes) (version 2) | ecosystem: Environmental > Aquatic > Deep subsurface > Groundwater | place: USA... | reverse complement strand
ACGGTCCGCTGTCGCTGGGCGGGCTCGGCATGGCGCCCAGGAGCGGGAGGATCGAGGTTGGGTATGATGCTGATTTGATCGCTTTGAATGGAAATCCGCTCGATGACATGGCTCTCTTCAGGGACCCCAAGAATATCACGCATGTGTGGAAGGGCGGGAAGTTGTTCAAAAGGCCGGGGATGGTGTCTGCATTCGACTTGGGCGTGGGAATGTAAATCCGTCACGGAGACTTGCAAGTTTGCGCATCCAATTGTTTTCGGTGCCAATCACGAGCCCCATCGGCGCCAGGAGGCAATATGTCATGACCTGTTGTTTGAATAGCTCACGAGAGTTTATTGACTGGTACACATTACACAAGTATGTTCTGGCCATGTTCTGTCATGAAGCAGCCTGCCGCCCAACCATACCAGGGCTCCTTCAATCCAGACTCTGATATTGGTCCCTGCCAATCTGCGCTTGATGCAACACCCAACCCTTATTCGTACATACCAAGCTACTCCTATCACAAGCCCAAGCTCGTTGTCTCCATCACTTGCGCTCCGGCAGATCGCACTCAATCTTTACCAATACTGACCCGCTACAGCGCCACACCCTCAGCCGGTTTCTACATCTGCCGACGCGACAACAGCGTGTGCGGCCTTCCTCCGAGCCGATCTTCTCGTCAACGATGTCTGAACCGGGTCTGGAGAACGTGTACACTGCGGCGTATCTTGTCGAGTTATTTCGGCCGCTGAAGAGTCCTCCCCACTGCTGTCGCTCTCAGTCTCCTCGCTCGCAATTCGTTCCGTGGCGTGTCTTGATTTTGCCAGCGTCTTCTTAGATTGGCGCTTCGAGGGCACAGTCGTTCTTGTCAAGGCGCAGTCTGCAACGGCAACCGCCAAGGACTCTTGCATTGCCTGCACCATTTCTTCAGCTTCCTTCAGTTTGACTCGCAGCGCTCTCTTTGCTCGACCGCTTCCGCCAGTGGATCTTTGTAACTCTCCAGCAGCTAGACGTTTTTCCCTCACGGCTGCTTTGAGAAGTTGCTTGGCGTCGTCCATGTCATACTCGTCAAGCATCCCAATGGTGATTGGAAGGGCCTCCACGGCGGGAAGACGACCATCGGTGTCACGACACCATGTTTTGATGGCTTTGACGATTGCAATGATCTGCTCGAAGTTGTACCGCAGCCCGTCACGGTCGCCGAGTGGTTCATAGCTCTGAACTGCGATGGAATCCGAGCTTCGTGTACAGAGAGCCTCCAACCACTCCGGCACCGGACCGTTGATTGTACTCTTGTTTTTTGCTCTTCGAGCTGCCACGGCTGGCACTTTGTCTTCTGTTGTGTCGCCAGTCGGCACTCGCTTGTCCTCTGGGTTTTGCTTTTGCAGTTGAAGTTCGAATCCACACCAATAGGGCCACTGATTCCCATCAGCGTCTGTGAATGTCTTCTGCTTCATCTGATGCAGTGTTTCGAGGATACAGTCGCATTGAAATCCTGCGAAGCATGCTGGGTCGTCCTTCCACCGATACTGTTTCTCCTGATAGTGTGAACGACACAGTAGCGGAAACATGTCTTCTGGTATGGTGGCAGTTGCTTTCTTGTTCCGGCCGAAGAAGTGGGAGATGCCCTGGCGATCGTCGTCGGTGATGTTAGCGGCACAGTTGCCTGCTTGGCATCGAGCTTGAATGATAGGATGGGATATGGGCAGGGAAGCGGACTCGGTGTCCCCGGTGCTGATGGTGGAAATTGTCGATATCTCTGGAGGGGACGTCATATTGATATTGTGCTGCTCAAGCTTGACGACAGGTTCGTTGATAGCCTGATTGATGTTGCTGTTCTCGATCTCGGAATTGCTTGTACGAGCGGAATTGCAGACGGATTAATACCTGATGGCCGAACAACGGAGAGGGTGATTCAAAAGGGTGACAAGCTTCCAGTGCAGTGCAGATCGAACCCACGCGGAAACAGTAGAGTGAAGATTGAGAGGCAAAGTAGTATACAAGCAGTTGGTGAATGGATCTCTGTTTTTACACGTGTTCATGCCGGCTAAGGCCGCACCGTTGGTGTTTACATCAGGTTGCCTTCACGGGACGCGCTGCCGGGATTCGTGGCCATTGTGTTGTGTTCAGCAGGAAGTTCCCTACCATAGAACATACTGACTTTGCTTGACAACCTTGCGATCAGGTAGTTGTGTCCACATACTCTTCCCAAGTCGTTTGCGAATCTCTTTGGCTTCTTTCTCGACCTTTTGCCTCGTCCTGGTTTTCTCTTCTTTCAGCAATACACTCAAACCGGTCCATGGAGGACGCATGATATTGATCCTTCCGCGAGCTCGGTAGTCAGGTTCTTGACCATAAGGGCCCTGGTTTGTCCATGCCTGGGCAACATAGATATCCGTCTCGTTGCGCTTGGCTCCATCCTTGCTCGACTTCGTGGGTGTCTGTCCGGGTTGTGGAGGAGTAATGCCTGGATCGACTATGATGTGATCCGCGGCAGGCTTTGCCTGTTGAGTTTCCGCTTGCACCTGTCCAACATCCCCGGCAGCATGTTTCAATCCCATACCTTTTATAACAACAGCTTCATCACGAGCTTGTATCAGATGCTGCCGTACTTCTCTCGCGACCTTCTTCCTGGAGAAGCGCATCTGAAGAATGGCCTCATCGATAGACTTTCCCGCAATTTGACGTGCCAAAGGTGCCAATTTCTTCATCGAAGTCTTGAAAAAATGAGATTTGGCTGTATGACTTCTCTCGGATCTGTTTATCTTCATTTGTTTTGTCAACCTCCCACCGTGACGGACGCTCCGTATCACCATACGTCGCTGCCAGCGTGATCGAGCTGTTGGACGCGGATTGAGCGCGAGAGCCATGTTCTTCGTGCTGCGTTGTGTCAGAGGAACGTTGGTTTTGACCATGTCGAGTTCCTCATTTGTAGCTTCTGCATCTTCCGTCTGCTCATCGGCGAAAAGACTGTTTCCAGCAAGACCACCGGTTCTTTGGGTGGCTACGGCTTGCTGTTGCTGTTTTCTCAAGTTCTCACGTGCGCGTTTCGCCGCGTCAGCTGCACGCTGAGCAGGAGTCCTTTTCAGCTGTTCAGGCTTTCCACGTAGGTCACCAAGCAATTGACTTCGAGTCAGACCAGCATTCGCTCCAACTCGGGGAGCTGTGCCTTTGGTTGCAGACTGGTGTAACGTAGGGACTGCATATCGAGGAGACGAGGTGTATATAGAACGGGAGGAGATGTTCAGAGCGGCGATGGTGGAGGAAAGGTCGACGTTGTGGTAGTTTCCTCGAGCTGCACACTTCTTAGTCCAATGGAGGTAGGGGAAAGTGATGGCTGAATTTACCTGAGCGAGCTAGCTGTAGCACATTTCGAGGATGCGACATGTTGGTAGTCGAATGGATCAGGCTCGCACTCTGCTGTCTGCCTGAAGTGGGCTTCGATGCCTCTCTAATTGATGCACGAAGCACTGTTTGCGATGCTTCGGTCTCACTGTAGGCTGGTCATCACGCTACTACAATGAATGGCACGACTCGGAGCGGATTATTGCAGTCACGGTGGAAGCGCAGCTGTAGTGCTTGGCATCCAAGTGCATGGTAGTCACGGTCCTACTGGCACGCCGAAGTAGCCTAGAAGTCACAGTCACGGGAGGTACTTGGAACGCAAGGAGTTTAGTGTCGTGGATTGCTGAAGAACGCCTGTGATTGGAGGTGCCATGGCAAGCCGGAAGAGAGATGCCGGCTCAAGCACATACAAAGTAATACTCATACACAGTAGACCGACGGAACGGAACTGGAAGTTTGCAGGGTTCAAGTTTTGCGGCCGTTTCAGACACGCTCCGGCTCTTCTCAGTTCTGGCTCCTCTAGGCTCCTCTGGCTCCTCTGGCTGGCCGTTCAAGTTCCAGGCAGCAAAAGGCTTCAACTGCCCCGGCCCACCGCAGTCTGCATTATACCTGGTCACCCATCGAGCCATCTGGACCCAGACCCCGTCTGATAAGTTACTCGTCACCGTACTCTCGTATTCAACCACGTCCTCGCACCTGCAGCTACCTACCTATCTACCTAGCTACCTGGCTACCTAGGTAGTCAACCTCGCTCGTGACTGTTTCTAGCTTGTCGATAAAGCTCATTGTCGCCGCCCTCCTACAAATCTGCATAATACAGAGTCGCTTGTCACTTCACGCTTGCCTTCTGCTCTTTCTGCAATAATCAACACAACGGCGCAAAGGTTGAACATTTTGAATGGTGGACTATGGGAGCAAACAGTCAGGTAAATCAGAAGGAGAAAAAGATTGAAGAAGAACATCACCCAAACTAGCAGCTGCGGGCTGTGACAGTCCTGTCAATATGGACATCAACTCGCTTCTCTCCCCGCCTACTGAGCAGTCGCAGTCGCAGTCACAGTCGCAGTCACAGTCACGCACCACATCAAATACTCCTGGTACGCCTGCGCAGTCTCCATACAAATTTGTCCAGCGCACCCACTCAAATCCACCTGGCCAGCCAAAACAAGGAGCTGCCGCCTCTCCTCGTAATCGCTCTATCGTACCTCCGTCGAGTATACCTGCTCATGTTCTGAGTCCGGCGCAGTTGCCTGCGAATTCCTCACCTCTGATCAGTCCTGTACCAGGCGTTGCAGCACCGCAGTTTGCACATCGAGCCTCATCCACCCAGAGCATGGACACTCTCGCTGATCTAGCTTCGATGCAAAATCATCAGCCTGTAAGGTCAACCCCGCCATTAAGAAGCAGTAATTCGTACGAGAGCCAGAAGTCGCCAGGTCGTAGTTATACTTCCCGTCCCGGCATGGTCAATCCTCGCGCATCCTTCGACATCGCAATGGTAGAAACACCACAAGCTCTTGCTCGCACCGACTATGTCGGCAGCTCTTTAACGCCCGATGTTCAGGCCAGATTGGGTCAGCTTGTGGAATATGTTCAGGAAAACCCGTCAGCATACGACTCACACGTTGAAACTGTGAAAATTCTCCACCAGGGCTTTGTCGACCACATCTATCCCTCGTCGAGTCCCGGCGCGCGTCGGGATCCTCACAACTACGACTTGCTCCCAGACCTACGAACAGCTCGAGAAAACATGGACAAGCTCTTTGCTGTCGGGGAGGACTTGTGGGCAGAGTGGTTGCAGGATGAAAGCATTCTTGCGCAGTCTGCCGAAGAGAGGGTCAATGTCGTCGAATTGTTTCGCCGGGCTGTCGAGGAGGAGAAAGGCAGTGTGAAGCTGTGGACGGCGCACGGCGATTGGGTACTGCATTGTTACAACTGGGCGCGCGACAGCGTCCCAGAGGGTGTGATCGACGAAGAACGCTTGGTCGGCAAAGACATTTTCACCCAAGAGCTTGTTATGAAGACCTGGGAAGACGCTGCCGAACAGACACAATATGACTTGAGTAACAGTCATCAAGTTTGGGACAGATACTTCCAAACCGTCGTGCCAGACGTCACACAATCGCTCCTGGTCAAGCAACTTAACAATGCCCGCCAACTGATTGAGGGTCGACTGAAAATTCCGCACGTTCACTGGAACGAGACCTTCCAAATATTCTCGAGTTTTGTCTCTGCCAACTTCAAAGACGAGTATGAACACATCATGTCAAGGACCAGTTTTGAGGCTGCAAATGCGAAGAGCAAGTTGGCGGCGAGAGAAATCATGGAGCGGACTATCGAAGACGCACAGAATTCAGGCAACAAAGAGGCAGAGTATCAGGCCTTTTCTCAATATATCGAGTATGAAAAGGCTCCGCAAAAGCGCAAACGGATTGAATCAACTTTGATTAATGCCATTTACGAACGAGCAGAGCTACGATTTCCGACCACTGCAGGCATTTGGGAAAGCCATGTTGCATACCTAATCGGTCAATCACAGCAGGGTCTCGTAGATCTGCTTGCTCGCGCTACTAAGCATTGCCCATGGTCAGGATCGTTATGGCGCCACTATCTGCTTGCTGCTGAGAGACTTGATCAGACGTACGAGCAAATCGAGACCATCAAGCACAAGGCAACAAGCACGGGACTTCTTGAGGCTGCGGGCATGGAAGATGTGATCAAGGTTTATGCTACGTGGTGTGGCTATCTTCGTCGCCGTATTCCGCGAGTTGATCCCGACGAAGCGCCATTTGATATTGCTGAAATGGGTATAAGGATGGCTATCGAGACCGTCCAAAATTACGCATCCAAGCTTGAGGCAGATGACAAAGCCAGGACGTCATTCCGACTGCGACAACTATACATCAGCCATCTGACACAGAGCGATAGGTGGGACAATGCAAGGCAAGAGCTGGACAACGCCGTACGCACTCACGGTGCCTCTTGGGAGTTTTGGATCTTCTTCTGGCATTGGGAGATGATGAGATGGACACGCTTTTCGAATGGCCAAGCTCCATCATCGGATGAAGTTGAGAAATTCCCGACTCCGCAGATGGTCACAGCAGTGCTCAAGCAAGCACTGGAGCAGCCGAATCTTGACTATCCTGAAGCCATCATAGAGAGACTGGTATGTCATTGTGAGGACTACGAAGATGTCGACGAGATTCAATCTGCGCTAGTCAAGGTCTACGAGCTTGAACAGAAGTTGGCATTTCGAAGGCAAGAAGAGGCTGCCAAAGCTGCTGCAGCAGTACCAGTGCAAACGTTTGACGTCGAGCAAGCACAACGGACTGAGGCTGTCGCCAACGGGCTGCATATTGCCAAGCGCAAACGCGATGACGCTGGAGACGACGGCGAAGCAAACAAAAAGCCGAGAAACGAAGAGCCCGTAGAGGAGACGGTTGAGACCACAGAAGTTGCAGCCGAGCAGCCGAAGCGAGATCGCGAAAATGCTACCATACTAGTTGAGAATCTTCCAGATGATATTACGGAGGTACGCATACGCCAGTTTTTCAGCAATTGCGGGGTGGTAAGGTCTCTCAAAGTACTACGAGAAAATGGCGTCAGCGCAGTTATCGAGTTTGACGACAACGACGCTGCGAAGTATGCCCTTACTCGAGACGGTCACAACTTGGATGGAGCTATTCTATCTGTTACACAAGACAGTGGTTCTACGTTGTTCTTGACCAATTATCCCAAGGCAGCTGACCAGAAGTTTTTTATTGACCTGCTCCAAGAATATGGGGAAATCATCTCGGTCCGTCTACCCTCGTTACAGGGAAACAAGCGCCGCCGATTCTGCTATGTGCAGTTCAAGCTGCCCGAGGAAGCTGTAGCTGCTACCGAGCTTGATGGGCGCGAGATTGAGGGCAAGAAGATGGTGGTCAAGATCTCCAATCCCGCGGCAAAAGAGCCTCGCAAAGAGCGGGAATTTGAGAAGCGGAAGATCTTTGTCGGCCAACTACCCTTCAAAGCAAAAGAAAAGGACATCAAGGATACTTTTTCCCAGTATGGAGAGATCGAGTTTGTCAAATTGCCGAAGCAGGCAAACAACGACAAATTCAACAAAGGCATAGCTTTTATCACTTTTGCCTCGGAGGACGCTGTCGCCGCCGCACTTGCCATGAATGGAAAAGAGTTTCAAAAACGACAGCTTGTTGTCACGCCTGCAGGCGAATCTGTACAACAAAGGGGAACAACAAAAGAGGCCGGCGGTAGATCCAATAGTCCAGCGCTTCGAACCAACGGCGCTGGCTCGCCTGACACCGACAGTCCTGCACCAGTAGAAAACCGTCGTCAGAGAATTGTGGCGCTTGCAAACGTGCCTGACACTGTTAACGAGAGTCGCATTAAAGCAATTGCAGCCCACTTCGGAGACGTTGCCAAGGTTGTCCTCAAGACAAACCACCAAGGTGCTGTAATCGAGTACAGGACTGCTGCGGAAGCTGGCGCGGCCGCATTGGGGCTCAATGGATATGAGATCGATCCTGGTCGCGAGCTTCGAGTTACTACGGAGCAAGACATGTACCAAGAAAAGGCAGAGAAGAAGGCTGGCTCGCAATTCAGCAAGCCAGCAAAGGTAATAAGCAATGTCCCAATTAGGAGACCCGCTCAACCCGGTGCTCGGAGAGGTGGTCATCTAGGACAGAAGAACATGTTCAGAGGAGCTGACACTGGTGTTACACCAAACGGTGAAGGCTTAAAGAAAAGTAATGATGATTTCCGCGCGATGCTTGCGAAGAAGGAGTAATGAGAAGTGGTTGGCCAATCTGTAGGATTAAGGGTGAGTCAATTCACGGCCTGACAAGGGATGTGGGCTCAAGTGAAGGCGTAGACAATGTAGAATAGCTGTTTGTGCTCATATCGGGCATGTCATGGAGCTTCATTCACGTATGAGACTATCTTCTGGACACAGTAGTGTTGTTGTTTTATTTACCCTCGACCAATTGCGATGTGATGGTGCCATCATCGCGGCACAGCCTCGTTTGAGTACCACGGTTGCAGTATGAGTGACTCGATCGACTCGATACCTTGGTTTATACAACGTTTGAGACATCGAGCAGAAGCCTCCATCAGCTTGACACTATGCCTCAAGACCCTGCCAGGTTCAAAGGCCGCCCTCGCGGAAAGAGTCGAGGTGGTGTAGAATTTGCAGGCCCTTCAAATCTCGGCGCTCAGGCCTTGTCGTCGGAATTCATTCTTCCGTCGAAACAATCAAAGCCTCTTGTTATCAGACCTCCCCCTGCTACAAATGATGAGAATGGATTTCCCACCTCGACCGAGAGAAAGGACGACACTATCAATAGCCCCGAGGATGGCAAAACTGAAGACTCTATAACAGATGTCTCAAGCACTATTGCAACCCCACCAGCTCCACGATCAACTGAACTTTCAAGAAAGCCTTTGGTCTGCAACTTTCCGGCAGTTATAGCCAACATCGCCGACAAAGCACCAGAGGAGAACGGCAGCGACAAGCGTGGGCAGTCAACCAATTTGACCAGTGGTGACGATTCTTCCGACGTAGCATCAACGCAAAGACCGAGCGACCTCGATGTCTATGCACCGAACTACGTGCCCCTATGGCTCAAAGCTGTCAACGAATCATATGCGGTATTGCAGTATTGCCAAACGCTTAGCTCGATCAACTTTCCTACCTACATCAACAGCTATGCAGGAAATCGGCTCAGACCCCCTTGTTCATCGCCTCCTCCGCCACCAATCTCGGAATTGATACAACCTTCAGACCTCAACGAACGATCGTATGATCGCTACTGGTTCGATCGCCTGCGAAATGAGTCAGCTGCATATTCGCAAGAGCTCACGGCATATTCTTTGTACAACATCCCCATCGGCGTTGAGAATTACCAAACGAGCCTCTATCACATCACTGTGCCTGGACTACGTGAGAATGCGCCTCGAATCGACCTGGGGGACGCTGTGCTTGTCCGCCCTCTAATCCAATTTGTGCCCAATAATATAGGTCAGCAAGCGACACTATGGTATGAGCAAGGTGGTCCATCGTCCGGGAGACCGGCGCCCAACTTTGTCGGCACTGAGTACACAGCTATTGTCTGGGGCGTGCTCCGTGCTCGCGAACGTGTCATACTCAGAATCGACACGTTTCCCCCGTTCCATGTCAATGTCAACGTCAGATATGTTCTGCAAGATCACAAGAGAACACCATTACTTCGGAGCATCCATCGGATAGGTAGTGAGCTTGAGTCTTCTCGAGCCGAGACGAGCTATAGGACGTGGGTTACGTCAATGCTATTCCCGGACCACGTGGACTCCGTCATGCAAACCTCATTGTGGAAAGGGACATTCGACCTGAATTGTTACGACCAAGTACTGAATTTCGAGCAGGCTAGAGCTGTTGATGCTGTCGTTGCCAATCACTATGGCGCAGTTCCGTACCTAATATCGGGTCCACCAGGAACCGGCAAGACAAAGACCATCGTAGAGACTGCTCTTCAATTACTCGCGAATCCTGGTTCTGTCAAACCACATTTGTTGCTGTGTGCTCCGTCAGACCCAGCGGCAGATACTCTGGCAACTCGGTTGGCGGCCCACCTTACTCCAAAACAGATGTTCAGGTTGAACAGCTGGACAAGATCGTTCGCTGAAGTGAGGGCTGAAATTCTACCATACACTTATGTCGAGAGCGACCTCTTCTCCTTGCCAAGCTGGGACGTGATGATGTCCTTTCAAGTCGTCGTCACCACTTGTCGTGACGCAGACTTGTTGGTACAAGCTTTACTGACCAACCAAGCCCTGTCACACCTTGCTCTTGAAACAATCACGGCGATTGCACCGTCGGCTGCCTCCGCGGCGACAAGCTTTCTCCACTGGACCGCTCTGTTGGTGGACGAAGCAGCACAGGCGACAGAGCCGGAAGTCCTCGTACCCATCGAAGTGGTAATGCCGCCCGGCAACGACTCCTTGGGCTTGCCACAAATCATCATGGCCGGCGACCAATTTCAGCTCGGACCAAGGCTTTCCGACCGAACAGGCGGACTCCAGGTATCCCTGCTCGAACGACTGTTCGACCGACCCTTCTACGCCGGCCATCCAATGTCACGCAGAAATGTAGCACGGTCTTTGAAGGCAGACATGCTTCCCATGCCTCGAGCAGCATTCACCAACCTCATCCGAAACTACCGCTCACATCCCGCCATCCTAGCCACGCCATCCGCGCTCTACTACCACGACACACTCATCCCGGAGTTCGACAAGAAATCCGATCTGAGCGACTGGCCCGCCTGGCAACCGCCCTACCACTGGCCCGTCCTGTTCGTGCAGAACGACAGCGTCGACGCCGTCGACTCGGTGCTGACCGGCACCGGCACCGGCACCGGCTCCGGGCTGGTGTACAACGAAGGCGAGGCCGCTCTGGCGCTCCAGCACGCGCAGAGCCTCCTTGCGCACTTCAGCCGGACCCTGCAAGCAAAGGACGTCATGGTCATGTCCCCGTTCCGCGCGCAGGTCACGGTTCTGCGCCAGCGCTTCCGCGACGCTGGTCTGTCCGACGTCAACATCGGGCCGCTGGAAGCGTTCCAGGGCCTCGAGGCGCGCGTCGTCATCATCTGCACGACGCGGACGCGCTTGGGCGCGGCGGCCGGCCGAGAAGACAAGTTCGTCCGCGACGATCAGACGAGGGGTCTGGGCGTGGTGGACGAGTCGAGGCGGTTCAACGTCGCCATGACGCGCGCGAAGGAGGCCCTGGTCGTGATTGGCAGTGCGCCTTGCTTGACCTGCACGGGGGACGGGAATTGGGCGGCGTTTCTGAGCTTCTGTCAGAGAAACGGTTGTGTCAGAGATACGGCGGGGCGTCTGGTGGTGATCAAGCAGAGTGGGCCTGAGTCGGTGAGTCGGCTGGAGAG
>Ga0210040_10009590_pt1 | contig 11247 bp, 10 predicted proteins | sample CryGeyCG12114_NA_FD_185462 | JGI IMG/M metagenome (GOLD analysis project Ga0210040, IMG submission 185462) | Groundwater microbial communities from aquifer - Crystal Geyser CG19_WC_8/21/14_NA (SPAdes) (version 2) | ecosystem: Environmental > Aquatic > Deep subsurface > Groundwater | place: USA... | reverse complement strand
GGATTACCTCTCGACAGATAGCCTCTTTTATGCTGTGAAGATGGCGCTCGCTGCCGTAGGCAAGCACCTGTTTATTAACTTTTCCGACTACAAAATTTAGTGCAATATAATTCTGTCCCTGTACTTAACAATAATTACTACTCCCTGGGACTAAACAATTAGTAAGCTCTGCCTACTTTGTTTTCCATAAAATTCATGAATGCACGATTCACCACTCCTGTGCCACCCGGCGTAGGATAGTTGCCGGTAAAATACCAGTCGCCTTTGTGGTTGGGGCAGGCCAGGTGCAGATCTTCAATCGTCTGATAAATAACTTCAACCTCAGCATTTATTTCCGGCGCTTTTACAATCTCTGCTACCTTATCGGCCAGTTCGTAATGTGTAAAAGTATTGTAAAGTTCCTGCACAAAGTTTGTCTGCTGAAACTCAGACGTGCCCACCGCAGCCAGGCATTTCTCATATACATCATCTATTTTGTTGGACAAGCCACGATCACTTAGTAGACCTAACAAGGCCCTGAAAGCCACAAACTCCTTCATTCTGGACATATCAATGCCATAGCAGTCAGGGTAGCGGATCTGTGGTGCACAGGAAATGATAATAATCTTCTTCGGCTCCAGCTTATCCAGCATTTTGATAATACTTTTTTCCAGCGTAGTGCCGCGCACTATCGAGTCATCCAGTACTACCACCGTATCTATACCTTTCTTCACAACTTCATAAGTGGTATCATATACGTGCGTTACCAGGTCGTCGCGGTGGTCGTTGTCGGTGATGAAGGTGCGCAGTTTCACATCTTTGATTACCAGCTTTTCGGCACGCGGCTTAAACTGCAGGATTTCATCCAGCTGCTCTTCTGTCAGATCTTTGTTAAGTATGGCCTGCTTGCGGTATTTGCGCAGATACTGTTCTATACCTTTCATCATGCCCAGCCACGAACTTTCGGCAGTGTTAGGAATGTAAGAAAAAACGGTGTCTTTCAGGTTGTAGTCAATTGCTTCCAGAATCTGTGGGCACAGCAGTTTGCCCATGTTCTTGCGCTCTTCATAAATCTCCGGATCGTTGCCCCTAGAAAAGTAAATGCGCTCGAAGCTACAGGAAAGTTTTTCGCGCGGCTCCACCACCTCTTTCATCGAAGGGTTGCCTGCTTTGTCTACTATCAGCGCGTGGCCTGGTGCAATTTCTTTTATCTGGCTATAGTCAATATCAAAAGCTGTTTTGATAGCCGGTTTTTCCGATGCAATTACTACCACTTCCTCATCCACATAATAATAAGCAGGACGAATGCCATTCGGATCACGCACTACAAAGGAAGCGCCGTAGCCTGTAAGGCCAGCCATTGCGTAGCCGCCGTCAAAGTCTTTGCAGGCACGTTTCAGCACACGCTGCAAATCCAGGTTTTCCTCAATCAGGGCAGTTACTTCTACATTTGAATGGTCATTTTTGTAGTACCCGAACAGCGCTTGGTTCTCTTCATCCAGAAAATGCCCTATTTTCTCCAGTACGGTGGTGGTATCGGTTTTATGTTTTGGATGCTGGCCTAGCTCAACTAATTTCTGGAACTGCTCGTTCACATTGGTCATGTTAAAGTTACCGGCTACAGCCAGGCTGCGGCTGCGCCAGTTGTTCTCCCGCACCATCGGGTGGCAGTTATCCACGCTGTTTACGCCGTGGGTGCCGTAGCGCAGGTGGCCCAGGTATACATCACCCAGAAAAGGCATCTTGTTCCAAACCCAGTTGGTATCTTTCACCTTCTCCGGATTTTCCTGTTTTAATTGCTGGTATTCTTTGCCGATTTTACCAAAAATACTATCGATGGCGCGTGTTTTTACAGAACGGAAACGGCTGATATACTCCATACCCGGGCCTGCGTTTATTTTGATGCTGGCCACACCTGCCCCGTCCTGCCCGCGGTTGTGCTGCTTCTGCATGAGCAGAAACAGCTTATTGATCCCATACATGGGAGTGCCGTATTTCTCGGTATAATAACTGATTGGCTTGCGGAGCCTGATTAAGGCAATACCGCATTCGTGCTTAATTGAATCGCTCATGTATGTTTTATAATGTCTGCGCCAGCAGTTGTTCTATCCAGGTCAGCAGCAGGTCAGGTTTAAAAAACAGGACCAGCAACGGCAGGGCAAACAGCGCCAGCAGCAGTTTATCTGACAATAGAATAACTATTTTTTCATCGGTTTGATTCCCTTTAAAGAAAAGGTAAAAAGGTATTTTGATATAATAAAACAATGCCACGCCCGTCAGCAGAACTCCTGCTACCAACAGTGCCAGCAGCAGGCTGTTTTGAGTTAACGTATATGCCTCCCATACATTGCTAAAGATAAGCAGCTTGCTCACAAAACCTGCTAACGGCGGCAACCCTGTCAACGAAAGGATAAACAATAGCGCCATTATACCTATATAAGGATAAGAGCGGCCAAGGCCGGAGAAATCTGCCAGTTTTCCGGCTTTAAACTTATCTTCTGCTATTTGCAGAAACAGGAAAGTACCAAAGTTCATAAACAGCAGCACCGTCATGTAAAAAAGTATGCCTGAAGTATAATCTGTGCCGAAAGCAAGCAGACCGGTCAGCAAGAATCCTGCGTGCGAGACAGAAGAATAAGCCATCAACCGGCGTGGCGTCTGCTGCCACAGCGCTGTAAAATTCCCAATGACCAGGGTTGCCAGCGCCGCAATGCCCAAAAACAGCTGCACATCCCGGAAAGCAAGCGCATCCGTAAACGAACCCATAAAGCGAAGTATAACAACGATGCCTGCCATTTTGGGCCCTGTAGAGAACAAGGCCACTACCGGCATGGGTGCACCCTGATATACATCCGGCGCCCAGAAATGGAACGGCGCAGCGGAGATTTTAAAGAAGAAACCGGCAAACACAAGTATAGCCGCCACTGTTACCAGCAACGTGTCCGCCTGCAGCAAGGCCAGCACAAAGCTTTCAGAAGTATAATGCAGTGTGCCTGTTAGTCCGTAGAAAAACGACATGCCGTACAGCATTACGCCCGCCGACAGTGCCCCGTACAGCACATACTTCAGGCCCGCCTCAATTGCGCGTTTTTCTTCTTTCAGGGTGAGCGTGAGGATGTAGGAAGCAACAGACACTGTTTCAATCGCCAGGAAAACCATCAGCAGGTTCACCGATTTAGACATCAGGTTGAGGCCCAGCACCAGCATCAGGATTAGAGCATAATACTCGCCGCGCCCCTGCCTCAGGCTTTCCAGCGCTTTGTTCTGCAGCGAAACCACCACTGTGAAAATGCCCGCCGCACTGAAGAGAATACCTGCGTAACGTGCCAGCCCGTCAGAAAGGAGCATGCCGAGGAAAGGTTCGCTGCCGGAAGTATAGCCGCCGTACCCCTGTACCAGCAACACGGCAAATAAACCAATCAATGCCAGCCAGGACAAGAGCTGTTTTATACTTTGTGATTTGAACAGATCAAGCGTAACGAGCAGCAAAAAGAAAAACGCAAGCAGCAACTCGGGCAGCAGCGCACCTGCACCTGCCTTGATGGCATTCATCGTTTCGGTTAAGTATGCTGCTTGTTCGTTCACTTAAAGTTTATGCAAGTATAAATGTCAGCTTTTTATAAGCTTTCTTCTCTCCAATCTCGCTGCTTCAGATTGGTAATCAGGAAGAACAAAAGAATACCTGCCTGGCGCAAGCGTCCGCTTGCGCTATAAATATTCGTTTCTATTGTATCCAAGTAGATAAAACCATCTCCAGTTGCTCCTGCCCGTTTTGCAGCACCAGTTCCGTCATGCCTGTTACCGCTACGCTGATTTTATCCAGGAGCAGGTTAGGAAAAATACCGAAAAGCAGCGCCAGCACCGCCAGCGGCACCAGCAGCAGGTATTCCCGAAAATTCAGATCAGTGATAACGGCTTTCGCACGCAGTTCCGGAAAAATCCAGAACTTGCCGAAAAACATGCGCTGCAGCGCCCACAGGTAATACGCCGCCGACAATAACAAACCAAATACCGCCACCACCGTTAGCCAGCGCGGCAGCATGCCTGTGGCTTCCGGCGCACTGAAGCCGCCCAAAAGCACCAGCAATTCCGAGATGAAGCCGGAGAAACCCGGCAGCCCCAATGAGGCAAAAAAAGCAATCACTACAAACGTAGTATAGGCCGGCATTACTTTGGCCAAACCCCTGAAATTCTGTATTGCGCGGTCGTGCGCACGATCGTAGATAACGCCGACTACCAGGAAGAGCATGGCTGAGATGATGCCGTGGCTGAACATCATATAAATAGCGCCATTTACACCTTCTGTGGTAAGCGAAGCGAGGCCTAGCAGCACAAACCCCATGTGCGACACGGAGGAGTAGGCAATCATCTTTTTCAAATCGTTCATTGCCAGCGCGTTCAGGGCACCGTAAATGATGGACAACACGCCTAAGCCGCCGACAAGTATAGAAAAATACGCCCCCGCATCCGGAAAAATCGGGTATACAATCCGAATCAGACCATAGCCACCCACCTTTAGAAGTATAGCCGCCAGCAAAACCGAAACCGGCGTCGGCGCCTCTACGTGCGCATCCGGCAGCCAGGTATGCACAGGCACTGAAGGCACTTTGATGGCAAAGCCAGCAAACAGCAACAGGAACGCAATAAACCGGATCGGCAAATGCCATAGTTCCACGCCCGATAGCACATGCAGCATGCTGCCGGGTATAAAGTTGGCGGGCTCCATCATAGCCGGAATGCTGAAGGTGCGCACCATATCGGCACTATTGATGACGTTCTGCTGCAGCATTTGCTGTACCTGCAAAACGGCAGCCGGCGCGGCAGGCAGGCCTTTTCCTATTAGCCCTAATTGCACAGCTGTAGCCTGCGGATCAATTACCGAAGTATAAAGTCCGATCATCACAATTAATATGAAAAGCGAGCCGACCAAAGTATAAATGAAGAACTTGATGGCTGCATATTCGCGTTTCGGGCCACCCCACATGCCGATAAGGAAGTACATCGGCAGCAGCATGAATTCGAAAAAAAGATAGAACAGGAAGAAATCAAGTGCCAGAAAACAGCCCATTACGCTGGTGAGCAGCAACAGGTAGAGCAGGAAGTAACCTTTTACGTTTTTGGTGATGGTCCAGGAGGAGATAACGCCAATTACACCGATGATACCCGTGAGCAGCACCATACTGATGCTGATGCCGTCCACGCCCACAAAATAATCTATCTGGAAGCGGCCCAGTGTGCCTAGCGAGAAGCCAATCCAATGCAGTTTCTCCACAAACTGGTAACCCTGCTGCCCATTGGCAAAAGCGCTGCCATCGAACTGGACATATAAAAGTATAGCCAGCGTCATCTGCACCAGCGTGCCTAGCAGCGTTACGGCCTTAATTGACTTTTGTCGGCTCACCGGCAGCAGCAGCACAACGAGCGCGGCCAGCAAAGGCGTAAAAATGAGGCTGCTAAGTATAAAGTTCATCTATTTTTCAGACGTTAGTATCCGGACGCCAGACACTAGGCTTTTTGATTGTTTGTTGTTGAGTGTTAAATGGTTTAATTGTTAAATGGCTGTATGGTTAAAATCCCGCTATTTCAGATTTATCAATCCGGAACTTCAATAACCGCGGATTTGTAATCCGCTTTGCCTGCTAAACACAGATTATAAATCCGCGGCAGCTATACTTTTTTCGGATTACAAATCCGAAAGAGCAAGGGAGGCATTACCTATAATCAGCTCATTAAAACATTTTTTAATTTCCATATTATCAAATTCCCAAATCCTCAGCACGAAATTAATCATCAAAACAGGACAATGTATAGTATTATCAAAATAAATCCGAAAAGTGAATAAGCATAGTACGACTGCACTTTGCCATTTTGCAGATTGCGCCCCAGCCATCCAAACATTTTCGACAGGGTCGCCACCAGCCATACCACGCCATCCACCACCAGCCTATCGAACCAGGCCACTATTTTAGCGAACACCACCAGCCATTTGCTGCCGTAGTTGAGCGTATAATCAATCACGCGCTTGTCAATCCGGTAGAAATTCCTGGCCAGCAGCAACATTGGCTTTACAAAGGCAAAGGTATAAACTTTGTTCAGGTAAAACTGATGATAAGATATCCGGGCGAAAAGGCTCTGTATCGATTCCTGCCGCAGTGCTTCACCCGTTTTAGTTTTATACTTGTAGATGGCAAAGCTTATGCCTGCCACTGCCAGCAATGTGGAAAGCACTCCGAAGGCAATATGTAACGTATGGTTAGCTTCGTGCTGCACCTTCACCGCTTGCACCAGCTTATCAGCCAGCAATGTATAATGAGTGCCTGATGCTTTTAACCCGATGCCTTGCAGAAACCAACTGCTGCTGATGCTGAGCGGGTTCAGCGAAAAGAAGATTCCCAGCGAAAGTATAGCCAGCAAAATGACTGGCAGTACCATCACATTTTCGATTTCCTTTTTAGCAGATAGCCGCAACTCCTGCACATCAAAAGAAGCGCGGAAGCTGCCAAAGAAGATGAACCACATGTGGCGGGCCATGTAAAAAGCCGTGAGCAGCACAACCGAAAAACCTATGAGCGGCACGACAAAGTATAGCAGATTACCACCTGCACTCATGGTTTGTGCCCAAGCCCAGCTACCCGAAAGAATAGCGTCTTTGGATAAAAAGCCCGAAAACAGCGGCAGCCCCACAAGTGCGGCGGCAGCAAGCAGGTAAGTATAAAATGTGAGCGGTAAAAATTTGCATAAGCCGCCCATGTTGCGGATGTCCTGCGGGTCAATGTGCTCTGACGGATGCGTGCGGTGCAAACCACGATGCATGGCATGGATAATGATACCGGCATTGAGAAAAAGCGCCGCCTTGAAGAAAGCGTGCGTGGTGAGATGAAAAAGCGAGGCATCGTAAGCGCCCGTACCCATCCCCATCACCATATAGCCCAGTTGCGAAATGGTCGAAAAAGCCAGTACCGCTTTGATATCGTATTGCGTCAGTGCGGCTATCGCCCCGACCAAAGCCGTGATGGCTCCGATAACGGCAATTACGGTAAGCGCATCTACGGTAAAAAAAGCGTAGCACCGCGCCAGCAGGTATACGCCGGCCGCTACCATCGTGGCCGCATGTATGAGCGAGGAAACCGGCGTTGGCCCCTGCATGGCATCCGGCAGCCATACTTGCAGCGGAAACTGCGCCGACTTGCCCACGCAGCCCATAAAAAGCCCCAGCCCCGCCAGCGTCAGGAACAGCGGGCTTAGTTCCAGCAGCCATGGCTGGCCGTTTAAAGTATAGTTAAGTATAAATCCGGTAGCGGTCCAGTTTCCGGTTGTAATCAGCGCACGCAGCGCCTCCATATCAAACGTACGAAAGCAGGCATAAAATGCGAATAGCCCAAGCAGCAATCCAATGTCTCCTACCCTGTTCACCAGAAAAGCTTTTTTGCTGGCTGCCGTCGCCGCAGGGCGTGCATACCAAAAGCCGATGAGCAGGTATGATGAAAAGCCCACCAGTTCCCAGAACATAAACAGCAGCAGCAGATTATCAACCAGCACAATGCCCAGCATACTAAACGTAAACAGCCCAAGATATGCAAAGTAGCGGCTGTAGCCTTTGTCGTCGTGCATGTAGCCTACCGAGAACAATTGCACCAACGTGGAGATAAATGTAACCAGCACCAGCATCAGCACCGTCAGGTTATCGATAAGAATGCCTGCCGTAAAATCAGCTGTACTAGTGGAAGCGAGGCTAAACCAGTTGGTTCGGGTATGGTAGGTGCCGGAATTCCAGGTTTGTGCAAACAACCAGGCAGATAAGGCAAAGGTGATGGCTGAAATACCAATGCCCAGCCAATCGCCCTGGCGCGGCAAACGTCTCCCGAAGAAAAACAGCATAGCAAAAGCCAGCAGCGGCAGTAACAGCACCGCCAGCGCGGTAGTGGTTTGGGGCGTGCCAGCCAGTGGCTCTAAAAGTGCGGAAAGCTCCAAATTCTGTTCTGTCGTTTCGGGTTGATTGCCTTTTCAGCGGCCAAAGTTACATATATTGCTCTAATTTAACAGGCATAGTTGGGATGGTTTGCGCGGCCATTATCCAACCACCCCTGGCCCCTCCTTTTCTAAGGAGGGGCCAGGGGTGGTTGGACCCGGTGCTGCATACATCCGGAGACTCGCAAAACCTGTGCACATTGCAAACGTCTTATTAGCGATTCTCTTCGCTTACTATCTCATTCAGGTTGGCGGTTCTGAAATGCTGATACACGCGCAGCACAATAGCCAGCGCTACGGCAGCCTCGGCGGCAGCCACCACCATCACGAACAGCGAAAAAAGCTGGCCCTGCAGCAGCAAAGGATCATAGCGGCTAAATGCGACGAGGTTGAGGTTGGCGGCATTAAAAATCAGTTCGATGCCCATCAGCACCACCACCGCGTGGCGTTTGGAAATTATGGCGAGTATGCCGAGGCTGAACAGCACAGCACTTAAAAGTAAAATATGCTCTAACGGAATCTGTTCCATACTTATACTTTCTGGTTATCGGTAGCGATATAAGCTGCGCCTATCAGAGCGATGAGCAGCAGCAGCGAGGCCAATTCAAACGGCACCACAAAATCTGTCATCAGTTTGATGCCTATACTTTGCACGGTGCTTTTCTGCTGGCCCAGCACATCGGTTCCGGCTGTTTGCAGCCACGACAATTCCCTGATATTTGCATTCAAAATCGTATAACTTAGCCCGACAAGTATAAATCCGGCCACCAAAGCGCCCCATACTTTGTTCACGCTCTCCGACACCACCGATTTGTCGTGCACCCGGCTGCTGAGCATGATGCCAAAAAGCAGGAGCACCAACACGCCGCCCACATATACCATCAGCTGCGTTACGGCTATAAAATCAGCGTACAGCAGCACGTAAATACCAGCCACACTCAGCAACGTTATCAGCAACGAAAAGCCCGCATACAGCAGGTTCCGCGTCAGTATCATATAGGCCGCCGAAAGTATAGCCAGCGCGGCAAAGAGGTAGAAAAGCATAGGTTTAGCTCTCAGGTTATTTTAAAACAGGTGCTTTGATTTAGCCTCGATAGTTTCTTTTATCTCACCGAATTTGCATTCAAAAGGTTGTAGCTTTAAAAGTGAGTTCAAACTTATTGATTTCTGCGAAGCTACTCTTTCATTGAGAATAGTTGTCGGCAAGACAAAAAACCTCCATTGATCCAGATCTAATGGATTTACAGTAGCCTTATCTTTATGCTTTAACAGGCAAAATACATAAAAATCAGATTGACGCTGAAGGCCAAGAGTATAACTGTTTGTTTCTTCACAAAAACCGAAAGTTGGCCTAATATCAAATGCAATGTTGGATAATTTCTTCTGTTTCCAGCTCTGGAGATAGGCAGATGATTTCACTTCTATTTTTACCCCATCTTTTGTAATTATATCAAAAGCATCCCATTCTACGCGTGATCCCGTGGTTTTACCTAAATCCTGAGCAACAATGAACTCAGCAAGTACACCCCTCAGCGAATTATTTAGAAGATCAGATTGAGACCATCTCCAAAAATTTATGAGTTTAATATCTGAACTAAGATCGCCATGACAGAATAATTCCTGTCCCGATTTAGCCTCAACAATTACTGCATCAAAGTTCTGCATCACCATAGATATATCATTTTTTTGCAGCGCTCACAAAAATACCTATCGCGCCGGCAAAGGCCACGACGAAGCCACCGAAGAAAAGTACAGAAGATAAGGGTTGTTGCGTTATTGCCTCATACCCATACCAGGACATAACGCCGCCCATCATTATAACAAACAGGAAGAATAAAATTTTTGCTGCTTTCATATTTATAAAATCTCCCTCAACTATTTAACTAATAACGCTTAACCCTGCTTCCTCGCCGCCAGCGCAGCGGCTTTGGCCGCCGCCATTTCTTCCTGCTGCTTCGCCAGCAACTGCTTTTTCTCTTCTGCTTCTTCTGGGGTTAGATCGGTGAAGTGGTAAATCATGTTTTGGATGTTTACTTCAGAGAAATCATACACGGGCATCATGGTCAGGCAGTCGGTGGGGCACACAGTGGTGCAGAGGCCGCAATAGCAGCATTTGGCCATATCGATGTCGAAAACCGGCGCGTAGAGGCGTTTTTTAGTGCCATCTGATGTCATACCAATCTCTTCTGTTGCCTTTACCGACTCGATGGTAATACAGTTAACAGGACAAACTTTGGCGCAGAGATCGCAGACAATGCAATCGTCCATCTCGTTGTGCAGGCGGTAACGGCCATTATCAGGCACAGGCAGGGCTTCATACGGATACTTCAGTGTTACCAGTCCGTCAGGTTGATTGAAGTAGTTCTGGTCGGTTACATACTCCGGTGTGCGGCGATTCTTCGCGTTCCGGAAATGCCGCCACGTCAGGCTCAGGCCGTTTGCCAGCGACTTTACCACCTCCCAGGTTCCGGTTTTAAGTTTTATTGATTTTTCCATTTTCAAATTCTCTACCGCAAGATTTCATCTTGTGGGAAAAATGAGGCAAGGTTTCAACTTGCAAAAATATACTTTATGGTCCACGCAAGTTGAGAACTTGCTGCCAGGTATAACCACAAGTTACGCTGTCGCTAAACTTGCGGTATGATTATTTTTAACTATAACTGTTAACTAATCTTCATATCATCAGCAGCCGCCAGATGCCGGACAGCAACACTACGCCCAGCGCTACCGGCGTCAGCACTTTCCAGCACAGGTGCATGAGTTGATCTACACGCAGGCGCGGATAGGTCCAGCGGATTTGCAGCTGCAAAAACAGCAGCACACATGTTTTACTCAGCAGCCAAAAGCCGCCCCACAATATACCGGATATTTCTCCAACGGTGCCGCTCGTCCAGTAAGCCAGGCTGACGGGGCCGATGTTGGGAAAAGGCGTGTTCCAGCTTCCCAGGAAAAGTATAACGGCTACCAGACTCACCAGCACCATCATACTATACTCGGCCAGAAAGAGCACGGCAAACCGGAAACCCGAATACTCCACATGAAAGCCCGCTACCAGCTCCGATTCTGCTTCCGGAATATCGAATGGCGCGCGGTTGCTCTCGGCCAGCGAAGCGATAAAGTATAGCACGAAACTCACCAGTAGCATCGGGGCCCGGAAAATATTCCAGGTAAGTATGCCGCCGATGCTCGTGGTATTTATGCCCAATCCACGAATACCGAACAGCCAGTTCATCTCATATTCCATGCCCGGAAACTGGTTGATGAGCGCGCCTTGCTGGTAACTGATTTCCTGAAAATCCA
>Ga0210040_10009589_pt1 | contig 11247 bp, 10 predicted proteins | sample CryGeyCG12114_NA_FD_185462 | JGI IMG/M metagenome (GOLD analysis project Ga0210040, IMG submission 185462) | Groundwater microbial communities from aquifer - Crystal Geyser CG19_WC_8/21/14_NA (SPAdes) (version 2) | ecosystem: Environmental > Aquatic > Deep subsurface > Groundwater | place: USA... | reverse complement strand
GTAAGTGTTGTTCTTCTAAGTATAGTATTACATCTAAAAAGGGCCCGCAACAGCTGTTGCGGACCCTTTTTGTTTACTACATATGCGGTTATGCATAGAAAGTAACCGGTTATAGTCAGATTATAATAAGCAGCTGCCTTATAAGCACTTTGCAGCCACTTTCAATACTTACTTACTACTCACGTCTCGTCATTACTTAACCGGCATACTGCTCCCAGTGAGCAAGTACCGACGCAAAATCATTGGGCAACTCCACTTCAAACTGCAACTGAGCACCAGTGACAGGATGCACAAACCCAAGGGATTTAGCGTGCAGCGCTTGCCGGGGCATCATTTCAAAAGCCTTTCCCACAAAGTCTTTGTAAGACCCTGTGCGCTGCCCATATAGTACTTTGTTGCCACCATAGGTAGCATCTGAAAACAACGGATGACCGATGTGCTTCATATGTACCCGAATCTGATGTGTACGGCCCGTTTCGAGGTTGCACTGGACCAGCGCCACATGGCCGAACGTACGTAGCACCTTGTAGTGTGTAACCGCCAATTTGCCAGCTTCACCATCTAGTGGGTACACGGTCTGCACTTTGCGGTCTTTCACACTACGCCCGATATTGCTCCGGATGGTGCCCAGTGGCTCTTTGGGTACGCCCCATACCAGCGCCAAGTAGGTTCGCTCAATAGTATGGTGGAAAAACTGCTGCGAAAGGTGAGTCATGGCAAACTCGGTTTTGCCGATAACCAGCAGCCCCGAGGTCTCTTTGTCGATGCGGTGGACGAGGCCAGGCCGGATTTCGCCGTTGCGCCCGGTAGGCAGATGGTTGAGGTGATGCGTGAGGCCATTAACCAGCGTACCATGCCAGTTGCCAAATGCTGGGTGCACTACCATACCTGCCGGCTTGTTTACCATCAATAGCGCCTCATCTTCGTAGCGAATATCGAGGTCCATGGGCTCGGGCAGTACCCGAAAGTCAATAGGCGGCTCAGGTAGCGTAATGGTAATAAGGTCACCGGGCTTGATACGGTAACTGGACTTAGCGGGCTGCTCATTCACTTGTACCGCCTCTGCCAGAATGGCGTTCTGAATTTTGGTGCGTGAGCTGTGCGGCAATTGCCGCATCAGGTATTTATCAAGTCGAAGCAGATCCTGCTTGCGGCTGACAACGATACGATGGTGTTCATACAGTTCGTCGTCCGCTTCAGTTTCGTCTTCGTCAGGCGAGTTTATTGGTAGCAGTTCCTCATCGGAGAGGTCGGGCAAAGTCATATACAATTCAGCTAGGCAGTAGGGGTACTAAACAAGAAAGCCGGAGCACAGAGCCCCGGCTTGTCTGGCCATGGTAGCAAGCTTAGGAGCCTTACTTTTTGGTTTTGGTTTTGGTTTTGCTGGCAGTGTTCGAAGCCGGAACAACTGGGGTAGTAGCTTTGGGAGCCACAGCAGGCGCCGGAGCGGCACCAGGTGTTACGCCCATTTTCCTCAGTACTAAGTCCGAAATATCACCTTCCTTCGGACCGTGCAACAGCACCGGGCTGGCACCATCGGAGTTCAGTACATATGTGTAGCCATTTTCTGTAGCTACAGCATCAATCGTTTTTTGCAGCTTGTCCAGTGCTGGCTTCAGCAGAGTCTGCTGCTTTTGCTGCAAGTTCTGGTCAGCGGTACGCTGGAATTCCTGAATTGACTGTTGCATATTAGTCAACTCCTTTTCTTTATCAGCTTTTACCGGTTCAGCCATAGCAGCAGCCCCTTTCTGGTAAGCTTCCGCTTTGGTCTGGTACTCTTGGTATTTGCTCTTAAGCTGGTTTTCCAACTGTGTGCTATAGGCTTTCAGATCGGTTTCAATCTGCCGGCTTTCCGGCATCTGGCTCAGCACGTATTCCACGCTGGTATAGCCAATTTTCAGCGGGCCGCTGGCAGTAGTGGTAGCCGCCGTAGTAGTAGGAGCCTGCGCTAGCGCAACTGAGGCCGACGTGAAAGTAAGGGCGGCCGCAGCCATTGCAACGCGGAACATGTTCATGATTGTCATTAAAAAGGGAAACGTCTGAATGGGTTGATGTTGCAAAGTTAGTTTTTTCGGCTTGCTGGGCGCGTTGCCGGACGAGAGGTGGGAGTAGCACCAGCTTTACCTTCGTCAGCAGAAATAGCCTCGCCCGCTGGAGTCTTCGGTGTCGCCACCGTTTTCACGCTGCCTCGCTGGGCCGTTTGGTTTTTATCTTCAGAAGCTAAACCCAAAGATTCCAAAACAAATTCCGTGTAATCATGCACTGGGTTGGTATACAGCATGGTCAGATCACCGGATTTGTCGAACACAATAGCCAACTGTTTTTGCTTGGCTACTTTCTCGATGGCCTCAAATACCCGGTCCTGCACCGGCTTGGTCAGCTCCTGGCGCTTCTTGAAGAGCTGCCCTTCGTAACCAAAAATCTTGTTTTGGTAAGCTTTAGTGTCTTGTTCCTTCTTCAGGATTTCATCCTGCCGCTTCTTTTTCATGGGCTCGGTCAGCAGTACTTCTTCCGCTTGATAAGTACGGTACAGCTTGTCCAAGTCTTTCTTCTGCGACTCAATGTCTTTCTGCCAGTTCTGGGACAGATTATTCAGTTCGGTTTGGGCTTGAGCATATTCAGGCATCTTGCTCATGATGTATTCAGAATCTACGTACCCGAATTTTTGGGCTACAGCCGAACTGATTGCTGACAAGAGCATTAGCAGAATACTGAGAGCAGAAAGCAGGTTTTTCATAGCAACAAATGATTGTAAAAGCCGGCCCGCCTGCCGCACCTAGCGGATCTGCTGGCCGATGATGAAGTGAAATTGGTTACGATCCTGACCAGTGGTAGCGTTGAGCGCGTTACGCGGGACGGTATCAAATGCGCGACCGAAATCAAAACCTAGCAAACCGAATGCCGACATGAAGATTCGGGCGCCAACCCCAACCGAACGGTACAGCTTGTAAGGATTATAGTCAGTGTAGCTATTGAAAGCGTTGCCAGCCTCTGCAAAACTCAGAACATATACTGTTGCTGCTGGGTTCAACGATACTGGATAGCGCATTTCCATCACATACTTGTTGTACACGGCCCCACCGTTCTGATTTTGCTGGGCTGTGGGTATGGCGTTGGCATCGTTAGGGTCAGCATAGCCCCGCAGACCAATGTATTCAGTACCAACCGCAAAGTTCTGGCTACCGCCGGCTGCCAAGCCCGAGCCTCCCAGCTTAAACCGTTCAAACGGTCCAATCTGACGGCTACTGTTGTAAGTACCAATAAAGCCAAAGTGCGCCCGCGTGTTCAATACCAGTTTACCTACTATAGGCGTGAACCAAGAAGCGTCAAACATCCACTTATGGAATTCCACCCATTCATTGCTATTTGGGTGTGCGCCTTTAAAAGACGAATAGGGTGGCGTCAAACTTACGCTAAGTGCCAAAGAGGAACCCCGGCGAGTATAAGTTGGATTGTCAATGCTGTTCCGAGCCAGAGTGGTATTAAGCGTGATGTTGGTGGCTTTACCATTCTGGAAATTTTCGAACAACTGGTAATCCTTGGTTTCATACTGGGTTACTCCCAATGAGTTGCTCAGTGTGAAATAGTCATCAGGCCAGCGCAACCGCCGACCCAGACTTATAGAAGCGGTATTACTCTTAATATAGCTACCATTCTGAATATCAAACGTGCTGCCATATGTCAGGCGGTTGATGCTCCGGTTCAGGCTGAACGAGAAGGAGTTAGGCTTACGCCCCCCTAGCCACGGCTCAGTGAAAGAGAAAGAGTAAGCCTGATACTGTAAGCCGTTGGCCTGTACGTTGAGCGCAATCCGCTGACCATCACCGGCGGGTACCGGCGTCCAGTTACGGAAGTCCTTTGCCTTGCGTAGCGAGAAGTTATTGAACACCAGACCTACTGTCCCGATAAAGCCGGCATAGCCGCCCCAACCACCCGAAAGGGTAATCTGGTCAGATGGCTTCTCTACTACCGTGTAGTTGATGTCCACGGTACCATCGGCCTGGTTAGGCACAGGGTTGATACCTACTTTTTCGGGGTCAAAATATCCCAGCGTGGATATTTCGCGCTGCGAACGGATCAACAGTTCGCGGTTGAATTTATCACCGGGTAGCGTACGCAATTCGCGGCGCAGCACGTGGTCAGTGGTTTTGGTGTTGCCGGCAATGTTCACTTCTTTGATGCGCGCCTGCACTCCTTCCGTAATACGCATCTCAATGTCTATCGAATCGCCTTCCACTTTGGTTTCCACAGGCTCGATAGAGAAGAACAGATAACCGTCGTTCATATAGAGCGAGGTAATATCCTGCCCGGTAGGGTTGTAGTTCAACCGTTTATCCAGCGTTTCTTTGCTGTACACGCTTCCCTCCTTAATGCCTAGCACCGAGGCTAGGGTTTTGTCGTCGTAGAGGTAGTTGCCGGCCCAAGTGATATTGCGGAAGTAGTATTTGGGGCCTTCGTCAAGACGCACCCGCAAAGCCAAGTTGTCGCCGTTGCGGGTAAGCGTATCCGAAATGATAACAGCATCTCGGTACCCTTGTGCGTTGTAGAAGTCAATGAGCTTCTCTTTGTCGGCTTCGAACTCGGAACGCTGAAACTTGCCAGAGTTCAGCAGTTTAGGAAACTTCTTTTCCTTGGTTTTCTTGAACTTACCTTTCAGCTTGCTGTCTTTGAAGGCTTCATTTCCTTCAAAAGCAATTTCCCGAATTTTGCTCTTGCCGCCTTTATCTACGTTGATTTTCAGCACTACGCTGTTCGACAGGCTGGAATCGGGAAGCTGCACGATATTCACTTTCGTGTCGAGGAAGCCCTTGTTGGTGTAAAACTTCCGTACCTGCGTTCTGGTATTGCTTAGCAGGGCGTCGGTTACCACTTTGCCGCGGATCAGCTTGATCTTATTCTTCAGGTCGTCGGCCTGGCTCTTGCTGATACCCGAGAATTCAAACTTCGACAGCCGAGGGCGCTCCTTGAGGTTGAAGTCCAGGAAGATACGCTTGCCTTCCGTGCGCGTAATAGAAACGCTTACATCACCAAGAATACCTTGGTCCCAAAGCTTACGGATAGCTTTGCCAATTTCCTCGCCGGGTACCGAAATCGGGTCCCCTATACGCAACCCAGTCAGGCCAATAAGAGTATTGGTATCAAGGTAGCGGGCTCCGCTGACGGTAATGCCACCCAACTCGTAGCGCGTCGGATCTTCGGCGGATGCTCCAGAAGCAGCAATTTGCGCCTGTCCGGCCAACGGCGCCAGGCCCAACGCAAAAAAGATGGCCGCTACCCGGCCCAGCTTGTGTGAAAATAAATTCATTATGTCGTTGAAACCTTACGAAACGCTTAGCTGCTCACTCGTCTTTCCAAAACGCCGTTCCCGGCGTTGATACGCCCGTATGGCTTCCTCAAAATGCACCCGGCGAAAATCAGGCCACAGCAAATCGGTAATATACAGTTCGGTGTAAGCTAGTTGCCAAAGCAAAAAGTTACTGATTCGTTGTTCTCCACTCGTCCGGATCAGCAGTTCCGGATCAGGCATTCCAGCCGTGGCCAAGTAGCCTGCAATAGTATTTTCCTGAACTTCCTCAGGGCGCAAGCGGCCGGCAGCTACATCAGCCGCAATCCGACGGGTCGCCTGCGTTAGATCCCACCGTCCGCTATAGCTTAAAGCCAATACCAACGTCATACGGGTGCCATTCTTGGTACGCTCGGTTGCTTCGGCCAACTCCCGCTGACAAGAAGCTGGCAGACTATCTGTTTGCCCAATAGACTGCAAACGAATACTATTCTTTAATAGTGTAGGCGTTTCTTTGCCAATGGTATGCACCAGCAACTGCATCAAGGCTGTCACTTCGTGCGCTGGCCTTGACCAATTCTCAGTGGAAAAAGCGTAAAGTGTCAGATAGCGTACCCCCATTTCGGCGGCAGTTTCCACTGCATCGCGCACGGCAGTAATGGCACTTTGATGCCCGAAGATGCGGAGGCCACCCTTCTGCTTAGCCCAACGGCCGTTGCCATCCATAATTATGGCAACGTGAACAGGAATATTATGCGGGTCTATTTCGGACCGGACGGTCATACGTTGCTTTTTGCGTAAAGAGGCTGCAAGTTACGCAAATGGTTGCATTCCAATTGGTCCGATACAGTATCTAGCGTAATAGCTTCGGATTGTCTTTGTATTGAGGCGGACAACTGATTTTATAGAACGTATAGGAAATGCTGACGCCGTTAAAGAAATACCAGTCTTTATCGTGCCGGTTGCCCACTAGGTCCGTCTGCCCATTGCTTTTGCCATCAATATGGTCGAGTTGGTCGCTAAACACCTTTCGCGCTCCTGCCTCCAAACCTAGATTCCAACGGTTCGACAAGGCATATTTGAACCCGAAGCCAACTGGTACGGCCACACCAAGCATGCTACCCCCCCGATTTAAGGAAGGAAGAGCCCCATTGTTAGTAGCCGTAGTGGTGTTTGCCAAAAACCCCGCTACACCCACGAATACATAAGGTGTGAAGTGTACTTTGTCCTTGCGGTAGTGGTAATCAAAAAAGTTGTACTCCATTACTGCAGAAACCTCATAGAGACTGCCTTTCATATTTGCCTGTCGATAAGCAGGCAAAGGTGCCACGGCATTATTTACTCCCTGCACATTACCATCATCCGCTCGTAACAGGCCAGCCATAAAAGCGCCACGTAGTGTAACGGGCGCCGAAATATCCCGACGATAAAAGGCAGTAATGGCGGGCCGGTTATTCTTGAACTGGTACTTTGGCGATAATTCACCTTTGTACACTAGGCCACCCAGCCCGACCCCTATTTCGCTTGTGTATTGAGCTACGGCTGAATGGGCAAAAAAAACACTCCCTGTCTGCACGAAGCAAGCAAGGAGTGCCTTGGAGATATTCGCTTTGGTCATTAGACTGGTTGTAGATGAATACCAACCAGCAAAAACTGGTTAGCGGAATTTGGGACTCTTAACGCGAGGTGCTAAGATATAGTTAAGCGTGAAACCAGCCTGCACGTACCAGTCATCTTCGTCGCTCTTGCCGCGCTGATAGCCGGCTTGTTCGCCCTCACCCCACGTCCCGGCTACTCCGGCAGTACCACCACCTGTGATATCCCAGCCGAAATACTGAGCAGCACCAGGGCTGAGAGCACTCTTGCTAGCTACATAATTCGTGCTTACGTCGTCAAGGTAATCATTAAACGTTTTGCGAAAACCTACTTCAAAGCCTAAGTCAAAGCTCTTGTTCAACTTATAACGTGCGCCAATACCAAATGGTATGGCAATACCGGCTTTATTATATGCTTTACCTTCTGTTTTTAGCGGCTGCAGAGCAATAAAGCTGCCTTTGCTCAGCCCTTGAGAATTATCATCAGTTACTTCACCTTTCGGATTGCCGGCATACCCTGCCACCCCACCAAATACATAAGGCACAAAATCGGGGCGTTTGATATAGGTGTTCCGGTTAGGAATCAAGTCCACAATACCTACCACCGACAACTCCGCAATATCATTACGGAAATTCATATTCCGGTTGTAGCGGTATTTAGCGTCTGCGTCATTTTGGTCTGCTGCCTTCGTGTCGCTGCCAGTTATGCGGCCGTAGCTCAGGCCCGCGCGGGCCGAGATGATAGGAGTAAAGCGGTGTGTGATTGTAACACCAAGATTAGGCCGAGTAGCGCCGAACCTTAAGCTCGGAATGCTAGGCTTAGGCGTGATGTCACCGAAATAGTTCATGGCAGTGAGAGTCACGCCAACCGAATTGTATTGCTTCCGCTTCGTGAATTGCTGGGCATCCGCCGCAGGGGCCACTAGCACAAGGGCCAGCAGTGGCGTGAGAGCGTAGGTGAAAAACTGCTTCATATGGAGCGAAAGTTGAGAAATAGCGAAAGGAGAAGACTAATTGCTTGAAACACGGTAACAGTCAGCAACAAAAGTAGAAGATGTCGAGAACTAAAAAAACAAATAGTGGGAAAAGTATATCTGTTATATTGGAATTCCAGCCGGATTACGCCGATCCAGACCCCAGTTAAGCTTACTGCGCAAGGTACTTAGAAAATTTACGTGATTGAATTTTACTAAGCGAGCAGTAAAGCTTTCCCGACGAACTGCAATTTGTACTCCTGCATCAACTGGAACGGAACGTGAGTCAAGAGAGAGCAGAAATTGGTTGCTCCGGCCTTCTATCTCGAAGGAAATCACGCTACGATCTGATACAATGAGGGGTCGCACATTAAGATTGTGTGGACATACGGGAGCAATAATAAAATTGTTTGTCTGGGGCAGCATAACCGGGCCGCCACAACTAAGCGAATACCCCGTAGAGCCGGTAGGAGTAGCTACCACGAGCCCATCAGCCCAATATGAATTCAGATATTCTCCATCAATGTAGGTGTGTACCACAATCATAGAAGAGGTATCGCGCTTGAGAATGCTGAATTCGTTTAAACCAAAGTTGACACTTCCGAAAGCCTCCGGGTCGGTTTCCACTCGAATAAGGCTGCGCTCTTCCAGCCCGAAATGGCCTTTGAATAAGGCATCCATAGCCTGCATAATCCGGTCAGGGGTAACCGTAGCCAGAAACCCGAGGCGGCCGGTATGAATCCCTAGAATCGGAACCTGGAGGCTACCAACGTAAGTGACTGTGTCGAGTAAAGTACCGTCGCCACCGATGCTGAGGACAAACTGGACACCCCGCAACGAGTCGCCTCGGCGGAAGGTTGAGATGCTGGTTGACAAGGTAAGGCGCTGACTTAGATGCTCATGAAAAGCCTCAACTATCAGCACTTCCGTTTGCCGACGCACTAAATCATCAAGCAGTGCTTGCACGAAGGGCAAGCTAGCGTCGTCGAGGGGCTTTCCTAAAATGGCAATTTTCATAACAGAATCTTAACCCATTCGGGCAGTCAGGAAGTCAAATGGGAAACTCGGAGCGAAAGAAAAACCCGCCTTGGCCGCGTATTGTGCGGGTATATTCCAGCGTAAATACCCGGTCATAGTATGTAACCAAGTGTAACCCGACCCCGGCAGAGGCCAACAGCCGGTCGGGCAACCGGTTGCCGGGTACGACCGAAGGCGTGCTTACGTAACCGGCGTCGGTAAAGGTATTTAGATACAGCGCAAGCGGGATGGTATTAACCTTGGGATTGGCGATTCCTTCCAGTCGCACTTGGCCTGCATCGAACAAGCGGCAGGACAGACCTTGCTGAAATAAAGCGTAATGGCGACCGTCTACTACGTATGAGTCATAGCCTCGCACAGTTGCCTCATAGCCCAAAGCTCGGTTATCAGCGTAGGACAGGCGCCGGCTGAATTTGAGCTGTGCCTGCCCACCGGCACTGTAGTAAAGCGGACCGCCGAGCGCAATGTACTGCGCGTAACGCGCCCGGATCAGCAACTGTGGTGGGGCACCGGCCGTGAGAAAGTGGCGGTACACCACTTGGGCCTGCGCATAACGTCCGGTGAGTGGATAAGCGAAAGTGTTGCGCTGGTTTAGAATGCCACTCAAGCTGAAATCAAGATACTCGCGCCGGGTGCGTCCCAAGTAATAATCAGGGTTCAACAGGTTCACCGAATCAGAAACTTGCTCTCGATGGTAGCTTAGATCGAAGGCCGTGAGCAAGCGTACTGTACGGCGCCAGCGCAGACCCACTGTTATGTAGTGCCGTTCGATAGGGGAACCATTTTCGGGACGAAAAGGGACCAAGCGGTCTTGCAGGGTGATGTAATCGAGGGCACGCGCCTTGTAGTAGGAAGCACCAAATCCGACACCTACCCGGCGGCGACGGCCATAACCCGGCGCCTCATAAAACAGCTCGTATTTGCGGTTGAAGCCCAGCTGCAGATTCCCACGAAGTTGCTCATTGCGGCCCCGAAAGTTGTTGCGGGTCAAGTGTAAACCATAATCCACTCGCCGCCAACGGTCGGAGCGGTCGGCCCAAGCGCGGAAGTTGCGGTCGGCAATGGAAAGGATGGGTACAGGGAACGTGTACCACCGCTCCTGCACACTGAAAAGAACCGTTAAGTCGCCTTCCCGACAAACTACTTCGGTCAGCACCTGATGAAAGAGTTGCAAGTTGAAGATCCGGCGACGATTGATCTCAAGGCGGCGGGCCAGCATACCGGCAGTTAACGTGTCGCCTTCTTTGAAATCCAGCTCAGCCCGTAGCGTAGGCTCTTTGGTTACGTCATTGCCAACGAAAATTAGCGCTACTACCCGCACCGTGTGGTAACCAGGACAAGCTAACAGCGCCTGCGCAACGGAGTCAGGAGGCCAGTACTTAGTTACGGGAGCCGCAGAAGCCACGACGGTAGCAAAGAGCAGCGTCAACCAGACTAGAAAAGCTCTTCTGCGCACCTTGGCTGTTGCTTACAAACTTAGGTACCGGAGCAGTGCATCGTAGCGTTCCTGCTCGTTTTCACCTAGCTCACCTACTCCATTGAACTGCGCCGTAATGATGTATCCAAAACGTTCCAAGGTAGCCGCAATGCGCGTGAGTATAGGCGTATTTACCTTCAGTGTGAGACGGATACGATAAGGATCATGCTCATCCTGGGCCACATGGGCGCTCAGAATTTTGGCATTGTTTTCCTCAACGTAGCGGCTGATAGTAGACAGCGAGTAGTCACGCTCTTCCATCGACATAACGATGACCGCACCTTGGCCGATGGCAATGGGCGGCTGCCCGAAGGCCGCAAGTGTATCACTCACCGTTACGACGCCCATATATTCCTGCCGCTCATCCAGAACTGGCACAAGCTGAATTTTATTCTCAATAGCAACTTCCATGATGCTGTAGAAATGCTGGCCGTGCAGCACATAAGCATCGGTGAAACCCAACGCCAGATTACTTAATAGCTGGTTGCTCTTGTCAGCTTCCTCGAAATCCAGCAAATCAGCATCCGTAACCAAGCCCCGATACGCCCGATTATCGAGAACAGGTAGTTGGCTAACATGGAACTCCTCCAGCCATTTAGCTGCTTTCCCGACGGTATCCGACACCTTAAGAGGCGGAATCATCTGGTTGAGCAAGTCTTCAGCAATCATCGAGTGCATCGGCGGGAAACAAGGAAGTAGGAAATAGAAGGCCGACGGAGCCGACGATTCGGATATAGCAGCAAGCAAAAAACAGGCCGCTGATACAGTATGGTAGTAGAAAGTACGAAGTGGCAACGAATTCGGAGCTAAAGAAGCCACGAACAGGCGAAAAAGTTTTCAGTACCTAGCGGCCGCCACCACTCCAAAAGAGACAGATTT
>Ga0210040_10009588_pt1 | contig 11247 bp, 8 predicted proteins | sample CryGeyCG12114_NA_FD_185462 | JGI IMG/M metagenome (GOLD analysis project Ga0210040, IMG submission 185462) | Groundwater microbial communities from aquifer - Crystal Geyser CG19_WC_8/21/14_NA (SPAdes) (version 2) | ecosystem: Environmental > Aquatic > Deep subsurface > Groundwater | place: USA... | reverse complement strand
GTGCAGAAGGGAGCTGGGAAGGCCTTGGGTTCGGTAATCGCCGAAGGCGATTTCCGGCGGGCCGTCCCAGGTTCCTTCAAACGAGGGGTTGTGTGAAGCAAAAGTCTCTTCAGCGTCCCCCCACGATCCGTTTTACTGACTCTGTACTGAGGACGGGATTCTTAATAATTATTTTACGGTTTGGAGGTGGTGGTGGTGGAGGCGGCGGTTGCGGTGGTGGTGATTTCAACATCTCCCCAAATAGTAAAATCTGTCCCAGCCGATTTCAAACTTCTAATCAAAAACGTAACCTCATTTCCCCCCAATGCTAAAATAAGTTTAAATTGACTCACCAATTTTAAGGCAGCAATCCGACTCTCAAAAGAAATGCTGGGTGCGATGCTCCTGATCCCCAGAAGAGCAGCTTAGGATTTATGATTTATGATAGTATTCCTGTATTCCCAATCGTCACTTTCACTAAACCTAAACCGGACCAACCTAACTTTTTTAAATACTTGCAACCCGATGTAAAAATTTATTTAAAATCGAAGTTTCACCACGAGTCAGCCAAGGGCGATTTAACCCTAATTAGTAAAACTAAATAAATTAATATTATTAGTAGTAGTACTGAATAAAAAGTTTAAAATTTCACATTTGATTGCAACGGACATTTGTTGATGATTCACAAGATTAATTTCAACTCGACTACTTCCCATCAAAGAAATGGCACTGTGATTCTCTAGCACGTTTTCAACTCGCTAGAGACTGAAATTATAAAGTATTTACTGAATGGCGTTTTAAGTAGTCAATGAAAGTTTTACACGCTGGTTGCAGTGCATTGCCTTGAAATGTTTTAATTCTGTGTATCCGTAGGAAGCATTCTCCATTGCATTGCATTGCCAAAATACATAATGTGTGCATGCATGCGGAGTACAAAACTTGCCTCCTTGCATGTGTTAAATTCAAATCGCGTCCATCTTATTTTTTTCAAAAAGCGCGAATGTCAAATTATTTCAATTAAATATGTCAAGTGGTTTTTGAATTGAATATGGTAGAGCCCCAAGACATAGAAATATGACAAAATAACAAATATTTTACCGTTTTTCTGGATAAAGGCTGGTACATGATTGATCTACTCTACAAAACGTTTGTGATTTTTCTGAACCAATACAAATCCGAATGCCAACGATTGTGTAGAAATCCCAATGACCATGGAGCTTTAATAATTAATTCCACCTTGTCACATTGGTGACCCATGGCCACTCTACTAGAAAATGCTATACTCTCTTAAAAGAAATCGCTGAAGTCTGCTAACCAACTTGAGCTGAGCAATTGTCAAGCTGTGCAAATGCAAAGTAGCCACAGCTATCATCGTAGCATGATAAGTAAGTATAGTCTTAGAGTAAAAGGAATTCATTTGAAATTTATTCGACTTATATCTTTAATTGGGTTTTTAATTTTGACACAATAATCCAGTATCTAATGACCTGGCACTTGGACTCAGTTTCCCGATCACAAACAGGTTGAACTTAAACGTTCAGGGGAATGAGCAGCAACCATCAGGATCCACAAACTCATATCTGTATATAAAGAGTGGGACAACATTTCATAAAGCATATCGGAAAATTTGTGCACCGAATAATATGCGATTACTTACGGAGTGTAAGTGCAAAGACGACGTTTACAAAAGGTAGAGCAAGTAGGGAGATTACGTCCGTGGATGAATTGTTCGCCTAAAAGGATGTCAAATTAGATATTAATAATGATACATAAAAGTAAGCTACACTAACACTTGCTTCAACCAACTAAAATGGGTGACCTACCAGGAATATGTCCAGCGTAGGAGACACACATGGCCTCTCCGTCTCTGTAGATTCGGAGATCCAAGCAAGGCTTCAGAAAATTGCATTGCGGCCATCTTTTTTCCCTGCGCTCTCTATAAATCATATCAAAAACATAGGTTTAGTTGGCAGATTTGACTTTTTCAGAAAATGCCAATAATTGATTCCCGCAATTACTTTGGAGGGCATCCATTGCATCCCCCTTCTTGTTTTTTATTGCAAGCATCCATAGGATTCGGGAAACAGCAACCAGGAGCAGGACAATTGGAACCGCACATATCATTTTTCTTAGCTAGGAATACGCATAATGTTGTTCAACTCTTTCTGTATATAAATTATGGTAGTACTTATTTTAGTTATATACCTTTAGGCGCACAGCAACCCCTGCCCTGAGGTCGACCAGTACCGCATCCGGGAACTTTGACATTATATGTAACTAAAAGTTGAACATTTTTTAAATATAAATATTTTTGTACATTCCATGTCTATTGTGATTTGCATGCATTAAATCTGTTAATTACTTGGAGGCAGGCACACGTTGTAATTAGGACCGGGTTGAGGACTGGCACATACTTGGATCATCTGAGGCTGAAAAATAAAAACAAATTCTGTTTTTAGCTAAAGTTATAAACAATATTTTTAGTTGCTATCGTAACCACGATGGAAAAATCTAAACGCTGTTGGTTTGTCATTGGCAAACGAATAAATTCTCGTTTTTATCAAATTCATGGAAAAGTCCCTCAAATGAGAACACATGACAAAAGTTATACAAACTGACTTTAAGTGTGTAATATTCTCCCTCATTTATGTCTTACTTAAGACATTTTGTTTTAAAATTAATATGAAGCTTACCTCTCCACAGCAACTTGGGGCTGGACATTTAATTCCACCACAAGCATTATTGCTTCTTCCACGTGTACTACTGCAAGGCATGTTCAAAAGGTTCTAATAATTACACAAGAATTTAAGAAAAAAAGAAATAAACTACACGAAAATTTTGACGCGTCTTATCAGAACGGGATCCGAATGACAACTGATCAAATTCAACTTGATCATATCTCAGTTTTGCTTTTGTTGTTCTGTAACAGAAATGCTGCTTTGTCATGACAACAAAATTGATTTTTATGATTTTTATGCATTTTTTAAGTCTACGAACTAAAATTTCATCTTTTTCTGGAGAGCCGACAGCATTATTGTACCCGAGTATGAACTTTCAATGTTAAAAAAAACGTTCCGCTATACAAGTATACAAGTACAAGCCTAAAGCTGTATCTGGCCAGAAAAAAATTATTCCCAGTTTAAAAAAAGCAAACCTTAGCCCCGAAGCAATCCTATTTCTCAAACTGCCAGGTTCCAGTTGTCAATATTTTCCAATTTCATGGAACCTGAAACAATCTAAGAGCTCCCTGAAGGGCACTACTAGCTAACAATTCAGTACAAGAATTGAAGCACTTTTGTACTCGACACTATCCTAATCATCCTCATTTCTTGGTAAATCACAATAGGTATAGCAAGTTTACCCAACCACATACGAAGTTACGAAGCAAATATTCACACTGTGCTTTCCCCTCTGAAAATGGAATAACAAAATGGAAAGGAAGCTTTAGCATGTCTTGTTGAGGCTTTTTTCCATTTGAGAACATCTCAAGAGATCATTTGCTAGCAATTTGTCCCGTTTGCGTTTGCATTTTGATTACTAGCTATGAGCATATTTACATGTTGGTTTCATGGGCATACATGTTTTCCCCCATTATTTTTCACAGTCATCACCACAACAGTCATCTCGTGATGCCCTCCACACAAGAGCATACTAGCTCACAAGACGGGTAAAAGTGCACGATGAGTCAGTTAGACCAAATGCAAGCACATGGCAAAAACCAAACTGAATACAAATGCATGGAAATGGATGTAGATCGTGATTTATTTCAACTCTATGTGTGTAGATAGTGAACAAGGAAAGGAGCAGTACAGAGAGAAAGTTTTTATCTAAACAAGTATATAAAAGAGGAGCAGGTCATTCGTAAATGATTCTCCTGCTAGTGAAACATGGAGCTACCCACAATTTGTGGAAAACGAATAGAGCTTCTCAAATCAGTCTCATTTCATGCATGAACAGGGTATCATTTCAATACTGGTGGGGATGGCTGAAGGCGGAGGAAAGTGTGGCTAGCGCAACTCATAGTTTACAGAAACTTCACCCTAAATTATTGCTTTCTTCCTCATCTAAACGAACTAACAAGGATCATAATATTCTATTTGTTTTCATGTTTTCTATGCATTGTGAGAGAAGTGAGTGAGTGATTGACTTACTGACTACGTTGTGGTGACTTGTGAGTTGTGTCAGCCACATTTTAATCTGTTAGTATTTGTACGGGCGCTGTGAATATGAAAATGGGGTTTCGTGCAATGTGAAATCTCAGTTAGTGAAAGCTATTATTGGCATTATGAGTACCAAATCATTCCTGATCAAGGATCTTATAGGTGAGGAAATTCACTCAGGTAAAAAATTTGTTGATTGATCGTTTTCGGTAACTTTTAGTTTGTATGGATTTGACGCCGTGTACAAAAGTCACACTTTGCTCAATGTATCAAGTTGCCCCTAATGGTAGAAATTCATTTCCTTTAATTTCAACAACTCTTCTTATTAGGTAATATGGCTGCAAGGAGTGAAACAAATGAATCTTTAGACTTAAACAGTGAGGATTTTGATCAGAGTTATAAATCTACGGAAGAAGCCAAAAAACCTAGGCGTAGGAGAACAGGTAAAAAATTATTTTCATATTAGCTGTCTCTAAAGAAGAAAAATTCCAACTGAAAAATATGTTTTTTGTGTATAGCTTTTACTCATTCCCAGTTGGCATTCCTGGAGAGAAGATTTCGAATTCAAAAGTATTTAAGCGTATCAGATCGAGCAGATGTGGCCGACGTTTTAAACTTGTCGGAAACACAAGTGAAGACTTGGTACCAGAATAGAAGGTGAGAAATGTGCCAATTAGTAGACCCTTTTTTCGTATTTTTACGAAACTAAGATGAACAATTATTCATCACTGTTTAGGACCAAATGGAAACGGCAAACACAAAGTCAAATAAGTGACAGACAACAAAGTTCTCAACAAGAATCCAATGGGGAAGAAAGTGATCCAGTTGAATGCTTGTACTCGCCCCATATTTCTCCATCATCAGTTGACATGTACGACATGGCCAGGAATTCGTATTTGTCAACCTTCTTCAAAACAGCCCAAAACAATCCTGCGTTGGCATATGTTTTGTTCCATACGATGCCCCGAGATTTTTTACCGTCATCTAATTCGGGAGAGTAGAAATTATTTGTGACAGTTGCATAGATATGGATAGACTTTGTGATGGAATTTATTATTTTAAGGAAAAGGTGTACTTTTGTGTCTAGTCATCCTGAATAGAAAATTTAAAATGCTTTTTTGTCACATTGAGATTTTTCTCTGAAACTGTCTTATAATTAGTGTCTCTGCTTTTGTTGGTAGTTAGTACAGATTTGAATATTGTGTAGGAAGGAGTTGGTAGTTGGTATGTTAAATATAATGGAATGCTCAAGTGGATGAGGAAAAATCTTGGGGGAAACTTGTCACGCTGTAGAAATGATACAATTTGGCTCTGTGTCAGATGAGTAGCTGTAGCTGATTTTAGTCATTAAAAGGTGAATAACTATTTAACGCCAATCACTACTACTGCACTTTAGTAATATCACTAAATACAATAGCTGTATTGAAATGCATGAATGAATGAAATGAAATAAGTATTGAAAGAAACTTTTACGTCATTCTAATCCACTGTACCACTATTGACTATCAATACGTTAAGAATAAGACATGGATGATAAATTGCACAGTTTTGGATTCCAAAGGCTTTAAAAATGGATAGCGGTTAGGAAAATAGATTGTTAGCAGTCATTACTTACGAGTCAAATGAGCGAATGAATGTAAATGCTTAATGCAAAATGGAAACAAGTCTAAAAGACTGGATGGCTGAATAGTTGATAGTGCTTTGATAAAGCTGTGCACAAAAGTTTATAATAAATAAGAAAATATATATAATTTGGGTTGTACACCACTATTCGTTACAGTGAAAGAGTTTGTAAATTATGTATAGAAGAGTGAAAAGAGATGAGTTGAATGCATGGAAAATGGTAGGAAATGGGTGAAAATTTACCAAAGCCTGGGATGCTGTTCACGGGAATGGGACTCATTCGAAGCTAATGTGGCGTATGGAAATCATAGTCCTCTTTGTGCTATGTGTAAGCTTCAATTTGGCCCTTGGCTCTTGACTCTTTTCTTTGTATACTTTATATGCACACGCACAAGGGTATCTGGGAAAAGAAAGAGCTCATCCAGTGAAAAATTATGAGCTCCTCTATATAGTCTCCTGGAATAGGATGAAAACCTCACTAATGACTCTCATTCGTTCTCCATTATTCCAAATCACCGAACCTTAAGGGGAGATTGGAGCAGTAATTGTGGAAATCTATCGTTTCACCCTTTCTTTGTTTGTTTGTTGTATGCTGTATATAAGATTTATTTATTCAAATAGATGTTGACATTTGTCACGAAACTTGGTGAGTGCTCCAAGCAAATGCAATAATAATTGAACACTAGAGAAAATAATCATCATGTTTCCCGTTCTCCTGAATAAATATGTAGAGTTTTTTCAGAATTATTAGCCGTAGTTGATATCAATCAAATATTAGAATTTCTAGTGAGTTTTTGAGGGGATTCTAAATATACGTGGGTAGTTAGTGCACCAGTAGTCAATATGTTTCTTTTCAAGTGGCACTTTAAACTCCGTTTATGTATTTATTTATTCAGCCTTGTGATTTATGCTTGGCTTCATTTGCTGAGGTTTCATTTCAAAAAATAACGAGCTCTTTACCATCAACAATTGCAAGGTAGTTTTTGATCAAAGAATTTGAAAAGATGAGATTTTTACATGATAATTAACTTTATGCATAAACTTGGGTCATTCAAATGTCATTTCTATATCGAGAATTATCACATTTGGAGTTATACACACAACGTTGAGATCTTATTCTATAGAGCTCGCTGTTAGAAATTTTCCTTTTCGTGGAAATATAATGTCCCAAACAAAAGATTTAAATGCTACTTTTAGACTACATACACTCAATCATAATGACAATTAAAACTCCACGTCAAACATCAAAAAATGTCAAATGCGTCGTACCAATTTGCAAGTCAGACGCCAAAAGTTGAATTGACTATGCAAACTGGTAGCAACATAAAATAATGTCAACACGCTCAAGGGGAAATAATGATTATGATGATCACATCTTCATTTGCTTCAACTGTTTATTTAAAGTCTGCATTCAAAGATAATAAAGAGTTCAGCAGAATGTTATATAGTCAGACTGCCATCACAGCTCAAATGAATCCTCACAAGTAATCTAATCAAAATATAATCATTACTGCAATATACTCCTACAAGTCTACAAGGGAATGGCAAACAATAGACGCACATAGCTGTTTTTCCAAGTCATTCTAATCCGTCATAAGCCACCAGCAGTTCTATTCACTTTTTTAACTCCTTCACACATTTGTGATGACATCTCAATACTTTGATGCGAGAGTGCAAGCACCTTAAAATAATACGAGGAAAACTCCCGTAAGGATATCAAACTATTGTTATCTTATCATGTATCTTTCAAACAAAATTTTTCAGGGTTACGGGAATTCATGAAAAAAGCTCAATAAGCTCTATACGTTGATACTAAAAGGTCACCAATGCCAATATTTAAGAAATCAACAAAATTAAATAAAAATTACAAAACTTTATTATTGGTTATAGCATTACATATCAAAACTAAAAACTGTTTTAGAACATTTGCAAACCCTTTCTGTTAAAAAGCAACTAAATTTGTTTCTAACGCATACATAAAGTCTAGAAAAGCAGAGCCCTCAAGTCATAAATGTAAATAAACTCCTTTGATTCCTACATAATTTATCCTATCAGTTTTAACTCTTTTCTAACAACGCTTTAATGAGCTAAAAAGATTAAAAACTATGACCTTTGGGTAGATTAAAAGTATCTTTCCGGCTAGAATATTTTAACCAGCTTAAGCAACAATACATAAAGTCACTCACGTCTTTACTAGCTAAACTACAGGCAGCTTAAAAAATGAGCCAAGTACTCGAAAGGGGCACTATGTTACACCAGTGCTCTTACAAAACGTGCATTACGGATTTTCACAGGAACGTTACCTATCGTTTTGTACCTCCTGCAAAGTCCCTTTGTGTCTAATGTTGAATTTAAACTTACTAGTTAGTCTTCCTCACTCAGTCAGTACTCAGTACTACATGCATGTGCCAAAAACTAAAGATGGTACAAAAAACCTAGAAAGACTAGGTAGGCTCTACTACTAACTATAACTAACTAACTAACTAAACCAACTTAACAAAAACAAACCTAAAGTAGCTATGTAAAACGGTTGGTCTGGTCCTGTACATAAGTACATGCCATGTTAAAGGTTTATAGCCTACGATTCTTGTATTGGTACTACATGTATGGAGCACTACTGCATATGTACATAACACAGGGTGGTTGTTGCTCATATCCCTAAACCATTGTTATCAGCTCACATAGGGCAATTGGGGGTAGTTTTTACAGGGAATGGACCAGTATTCCAGTTGCGTTGGCCGCATACACAAGTTCAAAGGAAACGGCCGGCTAGAGGGATTTTTATTGGAGATTTTTCAAACTGAACATTTGTGACAACTTCTATGATACTCAACCAACGGTGTTTCCGGACTTATCGATAAATTTGTGTTTGGGATACGTATAATTAAGCAATAGTGTTGTGTTTGTTTATTGTGTTATCTATGCAACCAGTAGGAAATGAAAAATCTTAACGGATAGAAATATAGTGAAAACCTTGTGTTTTGGATTCCTAGTTAGTTAGTTAGTTAGTTAGTCACTGAATGGTTGCAAAAGTGCAGAGAAAAATTAACATTTTTTTACCCTGCATGAATGGAGAAGAAGATTAAACTGTGCATTGTCATTTGCATGCAATAACTTGCATTGGATTGGTGTCACTATTTATCAGAGTGTTTTATCTCTCAGCTGTGTTCCTAATTTCAATAGTTAGTTATTTAGTAAGTAGTGGAGTGATGTGATAAGAAGAAGAAGAGAAAATATTTGCATGCGTTAGAATTATAAGTTGAGTGTCACACTTTGTTCACTGGGAGCGCATGGATGGATGCAAATTTTGATCCTTTCTGCATCTTTTGTCTCTGGTGAATTTACAAGTGTTTTAAAGAGCGCTATAATAGACTATAGCCTCTGGAAAGTTAATGTGATACGAGCAATCAACATGTTCCTTTGAAATAAAAACGTGAAATTAAATACTACCGTGAAGGGTTTAACGAGCAAAATGTTGTCATTAACTTCCAAGCAAATTATATTTCTACTTGTATTTGGAATCATTGGATCTGTCTCAGGTGAGTTTTCTCAGCTCTTATAGTTTGCTGTAAATAATTTTTGACAGTTTACAAAGATGTCTGCATGTTTTTCTTTGTTACAATGTGCAATGTTTCTAGTACCTAGTCCACACTTTATCTGCCTTAATTTGTGATTTATTTACAAGGCGAGCAATTTGGTTTATTAGGGCCAAACGGTAGACAACTTTTTCATCTATTTCATAACTATATGAAAGAGAAAACAAGTATAGTCAAAACAGTGCACCCATTTTTGATTCCATTGGCCGTTGGATTTTATACACACCATTTGTTCGTGTGGCACTTTTACAACGGCTGTATATTATTATTGCGTGCAATCCGTAGATAGCATTTAAAATACCAGGCTAGGCATAATATGCACTGCAGTTTTAGCCACAGCAAGTAAGTAAGTATGCACAAACAAGTAAGTACCCATGGTACGAGTTTTATTATTTCAAAAGTGCATGCTAGTTAGGGAATAAGGGACTTTTTCGTATAACCAGCATTGCTCTCAAATGAACCAAAGGGCATATGCTCCCTCTGTCGGGTCGTGAGAGCGCAGTTTGGAATCCCAAGGTACTTTGCCTGTTGACATCCTATAGGGACCCTTTGATTTTTAATGCTGATATATAGTATCCGTAGTCTAACTAAGCAAACAACTTCTACTACGTTGTGCCGTGCCCATTAAGCCAAATCGAGGTCAGAAAAAACAAATCAATATTTTATAGCAAACTAACATTTCTAAATAGTTAATTTTTGGAACGATGAAAAAACCAAGAATTAGTAGTCCGCAATATCGATGTGCATTCATAGGCAGGCTTTTAAACCCAGCTTTAATCTATCAAGGAGCAACAGTCAAGCCAACTTTGTGTGTATATAGAGAAGCAGATGTACATGATGATGAAAGTAAATGAATCGTCTACTACTACTACTATAGACATCATGTTAAGTGCTCAAATAGGAAGTATACACTGTAACTAACTAACTAAGGCATGCAACAGACAAGGGGTTCTGTGGCACAAAGGCCAAGGAAATGAAAGGGTAGTTTGGGATGTGAGTAAGTAGCTAACAAATGTAAGAAAGCTCTATGCACAATGTTGGTCGTCGTACCTATAAAAGTGGAGAATGCCACAAGTGTTCATCAAATGAAGCATGGGAACAGGGAGAAAAAGTTGCTTATAGTTAGCTACGTAGGGCATACAGCCTACCTAAAACCATACCTACTGTTGCTAACTAAATACAACATGGTGAAAGATAATAATATTAAAGAGAGCAATAGGAAACCAGTATTGTAGATAGGAACTGGCTTTTAAGTGTATAGGAGCCCTGAAGGGTCGAAAAAAATGTACACCGTTCTTTGCAGCTGTCGTTGATTTCATGTACTTAAAATGCGTATGTGAACGGGAATATGAATTCCTGTATCCAGATATTACGTGTTGTCAGCTTTTTTGGTTGCACACACACATTGGATGCATAGTTAGTTAGTTAGTTAGTTTGAGTCCTACCTACTGTTGATAGATTGTTATTGCGTCAATAGTATATTTTTAAATGTACGTAACTGGAGCGGACAAAGGAAGGCACTGGCTTAAAAAACGAAGGAATGATGATGACATCAAATCTTGGTCACGATTTATACACTTGGCTAATTAGATATGAAAACCATGGGAGTTTTGTGGAGCGTTAAGGAATGAAAATGATGGGGATTATTATTATTATCATGTTGTTGAATTCCAATGGAGTTTTTCATTCATTTTATACTTTTTGTCTGTCTACTTGTTTTCCACTCCATATATACTGATTAGCACAATGGAGGTTGTATGCCTATATTTAGTTTTGGATGGGAGCACGTTCCACAAAGGATTTGCGGAGATATGTCCACAGCATGGTTTTTGTTTGCATGGAACAATGTTGGTTGCAAAATTACATTGTGTACTGTTTGAGTCAATATT
>Ga0210040_10009586_pt1 | contig 11248 bp, 9 predicted proteins | sample CryGeyCG12114_NA_FD_185462 | JGI IMG/M metagenome (GOLD analysis project Ga0210040, IMG submission 185462) | Groundwater microbial communities from aquifer - Crystal Geyser CG19_WC_8/21/14_NA (SPAdes) (version 2) | ecosystem: Environmental > Aquatic > Deep subsurface > Groundwater | place: USA... | reverse complement strand
GTAGGTCCCCTCGACCATCGCCAGCTTCTCGGCCGGCGACCAGCGGCGGCGGCGCTGAGGCTCGGTCAGGATCTCGGGCCGTGGGATGTGACCAGTCAGGATCCGAACAGTACTCCTACCCCTCAGGAAAGTGGGAGACCCCGTCCAGCCAGCTCGGGCGCAGCTTCACGGGCTAGTGATCGATCTGCAACTTTGCGGTGCCTGCGACGACAGCATGCGTCAGCTCCGCATCGACCTGCCCGAGAGGCGCGTCTTCGAGGATATCGCTCCCCGCTTGTGGGACATCACTGGAGATGACCGGCCGGAGATCGTGGCGGTGGAAAGCGATGCCGAGCAGGGCGCTCGTCTGACCGTGTGGGAAGCTTGAACAGGAGAGGACGACGCCCCTGTCGTGTCGCTCCTCGCGGCCGCACCCTTCATCGCTAGCCGCTTCCGCTGGCTGGTGCCGCTGGGGGCTGCCGACTTCACAGGCGATGGCGTGGCCGAGATCGCCTATGTTAGGACGCCCCACCGCGACCGCATCCTGCGGCTCGTAACCCTGCGGGGCGACCGGCTGGTGGAAGTCGCTGACCTTGAGGGTGTCACCAACCACGCCATAGGCGAGGAACAGATCCATGGCGGCATCCGGATCTGCAACGGCCGGCCGGAGGTCATCGCCCAGTCGGCGGGTCGATCAGGCGTGCTTGCCGTGCGTTTCGAGGACGGCCGGCTGAGCGCCCGCGTCGTGGGGTCTGCCGCCAACGAGGGGATCTGGGATCGGCTGCAAAGCTGCGACGAGTAGTGGTCGGCCTACTCGCCTGTCCTTGAGCATCGCGTGGAAGCGCGGATGCGGACTGTTGAGCCATCTCCAGCCACTGCTCCAGCGTTAGGGGGACGCGCTCTACCTGCTGGAAGCCGTGCGTCAAAATGCTGTACTGGGCCTGCTCATCGGTGCCTGCGATCAGGAACGGAAAGCCCCGGACGCCTGCCCGTTGGGAGATGGCAAAGTCTGTCCAGGTCTCCTGCCAGAGGTCCTCGCTTTGGAGCGCCTCCAGGAACTGGGCGCGATCATGTCCGGCCTCGGAGGCCAAGTCGGCGAGGACCTCTGCATTCGTCACGTCCCTGTTCTGCGCATAGAACGCCGTGTGCGCTCGCCTCAGAAAATTGAGTGCCTCGTCCAGGCCCTGTCTCCGGATCACGACCGTTGTCCTTGAGACTGGCTCGGTGTCGTAGACGAAGCCCTCCCGGTCGAAGAAGCTCCAGTCGAAGGGCTGCCCTGAGGCTTCCTGAACATGCTCCCAGTGCTCGCGGATCTCGCGCTTGCTTCCTTCGGTCATAGGCTCGGTCGTTCCGGGGCTAAGGCCACCGAGGATAAACCGGATCGGCAGGGATGGGCCGAACCGCTCCCGGACGGCATCGACGACGGGCGAGAAGCCCCAGCACCAGGAGCACGTCGGGTCGGCGAAGTAGATCAGGTGCGGTCAGGGCATTATGACCCCTTGGTCTGGATGGCAAGGTTGAGAGGTGGGATTCCCAGGCAACGGCTTCAAGCTTGGTCGTCGTCGACTCCTGCGCCCCGTACGGATGTTCTGAGTCACGGCCCCTCACCTGTAGCCATGGCAGATTAGATACCGATGGCGTGTCATGGTGCAGGTTTCGCGCGCCGATAAGCGGCTTTCCTGAGGACACGCAGGTTTTGTATGGACAAGCCGGACTAGCGGCGATGCAGCATGAGCGTCAACGGCCCCTAAGGCCGTCCATCAGCGGAGGATCCATGGCCAACTAGATGACTGAAACGCAACTCGTCGCCGTGCTTGCCGAACGGACGGGCGGGACAAGAAGGCCGCGAGCAGCATGCTTGAAGCGCTGACCGGCATCATCACCGAGACGGTGTCCCAGGGCGGCGCCGTGACGCTGCCCGTCGTAAGCAAGATTTCCCTTCGTGAGCGCCCCGAGCGCATGGCCCGCAACCCCTCCACGGGCGAGCAGATCAAGAAAGACGCCGACCGCGTGGTAAAGATCACCGTGGCCAAGGCCCTCAAGGACAGCCTTAACGCCTGAGCGTTCTGAAGGTCAGAAGCTCTCTTCGTCTGCAAGTGCGGCGGACGAAGAGAGACCCCAGCCTGGACTGTCCGCAGATTCCGCCGCATGGTTCGCCTCCATGCCCCCTGGCCGGTGTAGCCAGTTCCTCTCGCTGAGCGCAGTCGGTTGGGTCCATGGGGCTGCAGACCGGTGCCAGGTTCCTCAGCGCTGCTGTCCGGTCACAAGGACCGCGACCTTGCGCCCCTCCTCATTCGCCTGCAGGGCAAACCCGGCATGGGTAGCCTCGGGATTGAGGAGCGTCGCACGATATCCCGGATCGTCGAGCCATTGGGTCCGGAAGTCGCGGATGTCGGCCGCCATGGGCTCGGTCCCACAACCACCGCAGGCGCCGGCCACCACCGCAAGGGAGAGCCACTCCATCCGCTCCCCTTCGGGTAGCACCTCGAACAGGTCGTCTGGCGCGGTGAGCGCGAACTCCTCCTGGCTCTCGGGCGGCAGCAGGTTGCGTGCCACAGTGCTCAAAACTTCGCTTGGCTCGACCGGGGGGGTACCAGTTCGCTCGCGGGCGCGGTTGAGGCCTTGGACCGCGCGGGCGAGTTGCTCCTCAGTCGTCAGCGGCACCGCCTCCTCTCCGGGCTGGAGGTTCCGAGGAATGCCCGGGCCGGCGAAGGTCTGCACCGCGTAATACCCGTTTCCGTCGACCGCGAGGCCGAAGCCAAATGCCGAGAGTCCCGGCGCAAGGATGTTCTCCCGATGCGGCGGGCTGTTCATCCAGTCCTCATGAAGACGCGTGACTGTCGCTTCGGTGGCAGGCGGCTCGCAACCCTTGCAGCGGGCGATGTTCTCGGCCACGAGTTCCCATTGGCTGCCGCCTGCGTCGAGGAAGCGGTCCTGCACCGTGTCGCCCTCGGGCGACTCATGGGCGTAGTAGCCGCGCGCGAGCATGTCGCTCGCATGGGCCTGCGCCGCCTCAACAATGTCCTCGCCCAACTCAAGCGGCGCCAGCCCCTCCTCCTGTCGGTCCTGGTTTACGAGTTCGAGCGCCTGCGCCTGGAGCGCCTCTATCTTCTCCGGGACATCGGCCCAAGCCTCCTGCGGCAACAAATGCGCAAGGAGGGCGAGAGCCCAGACGAGCGCATACTCGAGGCCGCCGGCTCTCACGATCGCTTCCCTGGCCAGAGGCTCTCGGCGAGTTGCCGAGCCGTCTGCGCGATGACCCCTCGCGTCTCCGGGTCGCCCCCAGCCATGGCGCCCATGAAGCCCCGGGCCTGCTTGAGTGTGATATGGGGTGGCAGGGGCGGCACGTCGGGGTCGGTCACCATGTCGAGCACGAACGGCCGGTCGGCGGCGAGTGCCTCCTCCCAGGCTGGGCCAACCTGCTCGGGGCCCTCCACCCGGCGGCCGCCCAAGCCGATGAGCTTGGCGAACTCCGCATAGGGCACGTCGGGAAGGTCCTGGCTGCCCTCCCACTTGGGATCGCCCGCCTGGATGCGCTCCTCCCAGGTCACGTAGGCGAGGTCCCGGTTGTTCAGGACCATGACGATAAGACGCGGGTCGCGCCACCCGCGCCAGTATTTCGCGGCAGTGATGAGCTCTGTCAGGCCGTTCATCTGCATGGCCCCGTCGCCCACGAGGGCGATGGCCGGGCGGTCGGGATGGGCGAACTTGGCCGCGATAGCATAAGGCACGGCGCAGCCCATGGTGGCGAGCGTGCCGGAGACCGAGCCCATGTTCCCGCGCTTGAATCGCAGGTTCCGGGCGTACCAGACCGTCGTCGTGCCGCTGTCGGCGGTGACGACGGCGTTCCCGGGCAGTCGCTCGGAAAGCTCGAGCGCGACGCGCTGAGGATTTATCGGGTTGGCCTCGGTCATGGCCATGGCGCGAGCCTGCTCCCAGGACTCGGCGGTGCTGGTCTCACTCCGTTCGCGCCAGCTCCGGTCGGGCTTGGGGGTCAGCAGGCGCAGGAGGGCGCGCAGCGTCGCGGCCGCGTCGCCCACGAGGTTCGCCTCCATGGGGTAGCGCAGGCCCAGCATCCCGGGGTCTAGGTCGATCTGCACGCCCCGCGCTTGGCCTACCGGCGGCAGGAACTCGGTATAGGGGAAGCCCGAGCCCACCATCAGCAGCGTGTCGCAGCCCTGCATTAGGTCCCAGCTGGCCTTGGTACCCAGAAGCCCGATGGAGCCTGTGCAGAAGGGCAAGTCATCGGGCAGCACTGCCTTCCCCAGCAGAGCCTTGGCCACCCCTGCGCCGAGCCGGTCGGCCACCGCGATGACCTCGTCGGTCGCCCCGAGCGCGCCCGCGCCCACCAGCATTGCGACCCGCTGGCCGGCGTTTAGCACCTCGGCGGCACGCATCAACGCTGCCGCGTCAGGCACCACGGGGGAGAGTTCGATACCCACGCCCGAATGCGTCATGCCGTGCTCGCGCGAGGGCTCTTCCATTTTCGCCATCTGCACGTCGTTGGGCAGGATCACGCAGGTGACGCGCCGCTCGGCCTTCGCGATGCGGTAGGCGCGGTCGATCAGGTGCGGCACCTGCGCCGGGGTGAAGGCGGTCTCGATGTAGGCGCCCGCCACGTCCTTGAACAAGGACTGGAGATCGAGATCCTGCTGATAGTGCGACCCCAATGCCGAGCGGGCCTGCTGGCCTACCAACGCCAGCACCGGCTGGTGGTCGAGCCGGGCGTCGTAGAGGCCGTTGAGGAGATGAACCGCACCCGGGCCGGAGGTGGCCATACACACGCCCACTTCGCCGGTGAACTTGGCCGTGCCGCAGGCCATGAGCGCTGCCATCTCCTCGTGCCGGACCTGGACGAAGTCGATGGCCCCCTTGGTGCGAGCCAGGGCGCTCACCAGCCCGCCAATGCCATCGCCGGGATAACCGAATACGCGCTGCACGCCCCAGGCCTGCAGCCGCTGCCAGATGAAGTCGCCGACTGTGCCAGCCATGTTAGCCCCCTCTCGATGAAGGCTGACAACTCCTGGGGCAAGGGACGGTTCAGATGATCCAAGCCAGCGGAGCGGACATACCTTGTCCCGACGGGCTTCGCCGGGAATGGTGGTTCGCTTTTCCTCTTCTACGCAGTGCCTTGCTGGATCGGACGGAGCTTCGCGCTCAGAACTCCGCCATCTGACCACACCCCCAGATCGGCGCTCCCCAGTCAACGACATCGGCAGTCTTCAGGAGCGCCCTCCAGAGAGCCCGGCGCGGCCCCCGGCTGCACCCAGCAGCCAATCGACCGACAGTGTCAGGAGCAGCCCTTTACCGTTCTGCCTCGGCCGGTGAGGGCGTCCGGGAGCATACCCCCATCGCAAGGACGTCAGCTGAGCCGCTGAATAGAAATGTATGGCTGTGGTTTGCGACGGCTTCTTCAAGGGGACCTTAATTCAAGGGCAGGCGCTGGCTGGCGAGGCTCGTTGCGCGGCCGGGTTTCTGGCCGATGACAGCATCCGCGCGCTGTCGGTGAGAGCGAGGTGGCTGAAGGCTTGCGGGAAGTTGCCCAGCTGACGCCGACTGTGCGGGTCATACTCCTCGGCAAGCAAGCCGACATCGTTGCGCAGGCTGAGGAGATGCTCGAACAGGGTGCGCGCGTCTTCCCGCCTGCCTTGAAGGACAAGGTTGCCCACGAGCCAAAAGCTGCAGGCGAGGAAAGCGCCTTCTCCCGGCGGAAGCCCGTCCTCCGCCTCGGCGGTGTCATAGCGCAGCACGAGGCCATCCTTCACCAGCCTCTCCTCGATAGCCCGCAGCGTGCCTCGAATCCGGGGGTCTGACGCCGGTAGGAAGCCAACAAGTGGCAGCAGCAGAAGGCTCGCGTCGAGCTGCTTGGAGCCGTAGGACTGAACAAAGCTGCTCACCCCCTCGTCAAAGCCGTTTCGACAGACATCGTTGTGGATGGTGCCCCGGACCTTGCGCCACTGCTCGACCGGGCCCTCCAGATCAAACCTCTCGGCGCTCTTGACCGCCCGGTCCAAGGCAACCCAGGCCATCACCTTGGAATGAGTAAAGTGACGCTTGCCCCCGCGGATCTCCCAGATCCCCTCATCGGGCTGATCCCAGATCTCCATGACACGTGCGAGAAGAGATCGCTCCAAAGCCCACCCGGTGTCGCTCACACCGAGACCAGCGCAGCGCGCTTGGTAGAGCGCATCCGCGACTTCGCCGAACACGTCGATCTGCAACTGCTCATAAGCCGCGTTGCCGACGCGCACCGGGCGCGCGCCCTCGTAGCCGGGCAGCCAGGACGCTTCCCACTCGGCCAGGCGCCGCTCGCCCGCCACGCCATACATGATCTGGACCTGATGCGGGTCGCCGGCCACCGCCCGCAGGAGCCACTCTCGCCAGGCTTTCGCTTCCTCAAGGTAGCCGGCGTCCATGAGCGACAGAAGCGCAAAGGTGGCATCTCTCAGCCAGCAGTACCGGTAATCCCAGTTGCGCGACCCGCTAAGCTGTTCGGGCAGTGAAGTCGTGGGCGCGGCCACGAGCCCTCCGGTCGGGGCATAGGTGAGCGCCTTGAGAGTGATGTGCGAGCGCACGACCGCGTCGCGCCATTCGCCTCCGTCCTGACATCGGCCCGACCAGTCTGTCCAGAAGGCCTCCGTGTCGGCTAGCGCCCGCACCGGATCAACCGGATCGGGCTGCTCTTGGTGAGAAGGAGCGTAGGTCAGGACGAAGGCGACCTCCTCGCCAGCCGCGACGGTGAACTCGCCCACTGTCTTAGAGCCTTTGCCATGTAGAGGGAACTCAGTCCGAAGCATCACCATGTTCGGGCCTGCGATCGCAAAGAGGCCTGACCCGTCCGGAAGGCGCGTCACCCAGGGAGCGGCTGCGCCATAATCGAAGCGGATGACCAGCTCAGTCCGCATGGAGACCGAGCCGCGACGGCCCACGACCAGTCGGACAAGGTCCGATGCCACCCCTCGAAGCGGCATGAAGTCGATCAGAGTGACGGCCCCGTCGGCCGTCTCGAAGTCGGTCTCCAGGATGAGTGTGCCGTCCCGGTAGCGGCGGGTTGTGCGGGCTGTCGCGTCAGTGGGTGCCATGAGCCAGCGACCATGCTCCGGTGATCCAAGCAGGGCCGCAAAACAGGCGGCCGAGTCAAACCGAGGCCAGCACAGCCAGTCGATGGAGCCATCGATCCCGACCAGGGCTGCCGTTTCGCAGTCCCCGATCAGGGCGTAGTCCTCAATCCGCAACGGCATGAGGCGGTCTCCCGAGCTCTGAGGTGGCCGCACTCTCACCCATTCTCACGAAAGCCGGGATAGAGGAGCATTCCGCCGTCAACGAACAAGGTGGTGCCCACCACGTAATCGGACAGGTCAGAGGCGAGCCAGACAGCGGCCCTGGCGACGTCGTCTGGCTCACCAACCCGGCCGTACGGGATCAGCGTCAGAAGCTCGCGCTCGGCCTCCGGCGTCTGCCAAGCTTCTTGGTTGATGTCGGTCTTGATGGCGCCCGGGGCTATTCCGTTCACGCGAATGCCGTGCTCCGCCACCTCCTGAGCGAGGCTCTTCATCATGAGCATGATGCCACCCTTGGAGGCCGCGTAATTCACGTGCCCGGCCCAGGGGATCACCTCATGGACGGAGGACATGCAGATGATTTTGCCGCGGGCTCTCGACAGGGAGGGGTCGACCTCCTGTGCCAGGAAGCGCCTGACGGACTCCCGGGCGCAGAGGAACTGTCCCGTCAGGTTGACGTCCAGAACGCGCCGCCACTGATCCAAGGTCATCTCAGCGAAGGGTGCATCCTGCTGGATGCCGGCATTCGCCACAAGGATGTCGATGCGACCCGCAGCATCGCAGAACTTGGTGAACATCGCCTGCACGTCCGCTTCGCTGGATACGTCCGCCTTCAGCGCGATCGCGCGACCGCCGGCGTCGCGGATCGCTGCGACGACCTGCTCGGCCCCTTCCGGATCAGATCGATAGTTGACGCCGACCATTGCTCCGGCACCCCCAAGGGCGCGCGCGACGCTTGCCCCGATGCCGGAACTGGCTCCCGTGACGAGAGCTGCTTGGTTCTGGAGGGGACGAGCGGGATTAGGGGGCATGCGCAGGCGACTCAGGGAAACAGATGCTGGCTCAACTAGGGCTCGAAGCTTTGGAGGGCAGACGAGGGCCAAGCCGGGCGATGCTCTGTCCAACCGGCCGGTGACATCGCTCACACCATGAAGCGGTTCCAGCTTCCGTATCGCTCACGGATCGGGCCTCGCGGGAAACTGAGCGCGATCAGTGTGACACCGCAGATGAGGCTGTTGGCGGTGGCTGCCGTCCCGGACTCAAAAAGGAACGGCGTCGCCAACAGTCCGGTGCCAAGGGGGACATTGAGGAAACGCAGCGGGCGGGCCACCTCGGCCGAAGCGAGCGAGACCACCGTGAGCACCAGGGACCCGATCACATGATCGGCGTTGGCCATCCAACCTTCGCTGCCGAAGGTGAGACGAGTGAACAGCAGCCACAGCCCGATGGCGGCGGAGAGCGCCAGGTTCCAGGTCAGCACGACGCCTCCCGTCACCATGTCCTTGACCACCGCGACCCCCGAGCGGTCGAACTGCGGGTTCTTCGGACTGGTTACGCCTGCCGACTGGGCCAGTGGCGCCGGCTCTGGCCCATCCTCGTCAGTGTCTCCGACAAAGAAGACCCGGAGCCAGTTCTGCCCAGCCCCGGCTCGGCGGCGCAGGAACAGGAGTGAGGCCAGAAGCTCGTCGAGAGCGTAAGGGATCTGCACCAGCACTGCAGCCGCGCCGATCAGCGCGATGATGCTCCAAGTCCCGATCACAACCGGCTGGATGACAATGAACAGGATGGACGTGACGCCAAGCGGCGCGATCATCAGCCCGAAGAGCACCACGAGCCACGGCATCGTCCGCCAGCGGCGTTGCGAGCCCACGATGCCCGTCACGATCTCCAGCATATAGGTGTAGCCACCCACGGCGGCATCAGACACCGGGAATGCTTCCGAGACACTGCTCGTGATGATCTCCTCCGTGCCATTCTGGGGGTCGGCTGGCGAGCCGCGAAAGAACGGATCCCATACGTCCTCGATATGCCCCAATTGATAAGCCGTGAGGTAGCGGGAGACATAAAGGCCGATCAAAGCCAGCGCGATGATCGGGATGCGCTGCGTCCAAGTCGAGGGATTATAGCTCCAGCCCGGCGGGATCTCGGGACCGGTCATCACTGCGACCGGCGAGGGGCCTGACTCCGGCGGCGTTCCGATCGCCAAGCCGATGATGAGCGCGCCGACCAGCGTGTCGGATAAGTAAGCCGCCGCGTTCTCAGTCCAGAACAGGAAGGGCGCGGCCATGACCAGCGCGCCGATGCCGGCGCAGGCCCAGCGTGCCCAGGGCGCCCTCCAGGACAGCGCAAAGCCAGCCAAGACGATAAGCAAGACACCCAGGAAGATCTCGCTCCAGCGCAGCAAGGGCTCGGCCACGCCGATCAGGGGAGGCTGGGTCAGCAGCCAGGTCCCGAGCGCCATGTTCGAGAAGTGCGCCCAACGGTGGTTTGCGTACTGCTGACGCTTTTGCGTCTCGTAGGCCTCGCGCAGAGCCTCTGGCCGGTCTGTCTGCTCCGCGGTCTCGGACAACCAGTCGGGCGGGGTGACCTTGTTGCGCTCGTACCATGCCAAGGGATCCGCCTTGAGGTCTGCGACCATGGCAGGAAGCATGTCTCTCAGCCGGTGCCTGGGCTCCCAGCCAAGCAGGCGGCGGGCCCGACCGATGTCGAGCGCGTAGTGATCGTCCGCCATGAAGACCATGAAGGGCTTGATAAAGGGATCCTTCCCTTGATCCACGGCGTCGGGGATCACCGGCTCGAGCTTGTCCTGCGCCCAAGCGCCGGCCGCCGCGATCGGCTTAGGCACTCGCAAGGTCAGCCAATCCTCGCGGCCATGCATGAGCGAGCCAAGCTCATCCTGGAGATCATCGTAGCCGGGCGCCTCTGGCTCCCCGATCAGCAGCTCGGTCTCGGGGGACAGGTCGTGGCGGCGATCAATGGTGCGGCGAAACGCATCGACCATGTCCGCCCGGTGCAGCATCGACTGACCGACCTGTATCGAGCCGGAATAGAAATGGCTCTGGATGCTACGGTCGTAGATGCGCGCCATCTGCTGCGCGAGCGTGGGTACCATGGAGCGCTCGTCGTAGACCCCGGCCAAGCGTAGCAAGACGTAGGGGATTGGCCCGTGCTCCGCCTTGATCACAGCCTCGGCTGCGGCCTTGGACTGAGGATAGGCCCAACGAGGCTCGATGGGCTGCGTCTCGTCGATGCGCTCGCCGGGACGGCAGGGCGCGTGAACAAGCATGGTGCTGGCGTAGACGAACTGCTCGACCTCGAGGCCGCGAAGAGCCTGAAGAAGGCGCTGGGTGCCTTCCACGTTCACCGACTGATAGAGCGGGCTCTCCTCGCCTGAGAAGTCGAAGAAGGCGACGAGGTGGATGACGCTGGCAATGCGTGAGCCGAACCGCTCGCGTAGCTCGCCTAATGCTTCCGAGACAGAGGCGTCATCGGAGAAGTCGGCGTCAATGACCGGGAACTCGGCATCGTCAGGCGCGCGATCCAGGCCGACGATCTGGTAGTTGCGCCCCAGATCCGCCGCGAGTGAGCGGCCCAGATTGCCGGTCGCGCCTGTGATGACGACGATGGGTCTTGTGGTCGTAGTCACCCGGGACAACCTCGCAGCAGCCTCTCTGGCTGGCCAACGCGCCCTCGGCACCGCTGTTCCGCAAAAGGCTATGCGCTGGATGACCCAGATGAGGGCTCTGTTGCGCAAATCCTGTGGGATTCCCCTTGTAGGCTGAGCAGGTTAGGCGGCGGGCATGAGCAAGCCTGTCCCTCCGACCTACCGCACGACCGACTGGCGCGTCGACAACGCGGCCCTGAGGCAGCGTGGGTCGGCTCGCGGATCTGGTTTGATCCCGAGATGGAGTGGCTGGCAGCCCCGAGTGGCCGGCGTGGTCGCCCGGCCACCTTCTCGGATGCGGCTATCCAGACCTGCCTGATGCTGAAGGCGCTCTTTGGGCTGCCGTTGAGGCAGACGACGGGCTTGGTGGCGAGCCTCTTGGGGCTGGCCAAGCTGAACTGGCCGGTGCCCGATTTCAGCACCTTGTGCCGGCGCTCGATGGACCTGACCGTCACGATCCCCTACCGCCCGAGCACGGGGGCGCTGCATCTGCTGATCGACAGCACCGGCATCAAGGCCATGGGCGAAGGAGAGTGGTCCTGCC
>Ga0210040_10009585_pt1 | contig 11248 bp, 17 predicted proteins | sample CryGeyCG12114_NA_FD_185462 | JGI IMG/M metagenome (GOLD analysis project Ga0210040, IMG submission 185462) | Groundwater microbial communities from aquifer - Crystal Geyser CG19_WC_8/21/14_NA (SPAdes) (version 2) | ecosystem: Environmental > Aquatic > Deep subsurface > Groundwater | place: USA... | reverse complement strand
GCAGAAGGGGCTGGTTCTGATCGAGCATGAATTGTATGTAAAATACATGCAATTATTCCAAGAAAGCAAAACCGCTAAGTGGGTTTGTGTGGCTGGTTTATATTTGTCCCTCCGCTGGCACTTGCCTTTTACGACAGCTTCTGCGGAAACTTAACGACAGATCTCCATGTTAGCTGTAAGACCATACTTGGCTTACCGTTTGACGTAGCGGTGGCTCAAGCAAGGAGAATGTTTACTACAAAACAGTACATATGCGGCAAAACTGTTGGGCTTCACCCTTTCTTAAGTATTTACAATATGTATGGGCTGTTTTGTTTTTATGCAGTTTAGCGTTACTGTATGATGAGTTGAGTACTTCTGATCAACAGGCTATTCAACTTCAGTCTGACTTGCATCCGGCACCCGGGTATTTACAGGAGGAGTATGACCCAGCACTGGCTCGGCTACATTCAGTGGCAGCACTATTGACCTACGTTGACAGTGTGCAGCAAGACCACCCTGCTGTTGCTTACCCTTCGCTGCTGAACTGGACGATCCGCCGCCGGTTTTACCATGGTTTTTCCTACTATGGCCCCGGTAATAATGTGCTGGCAAGCCTCATCGCGCGGTTTCTGCACACGGATTGGCATGCTATTGTACTGCCAGATGACATCCTCCAGCACCCAAATGCAGGGTGTAGCCAACAGTGTATCGTTTTGATGACTGCCTTGCGTCAGCGCGGTTTTTCGGTTCGTAATGTCGGCTTTTACGAACCCAAGCAAGGTGGTCACTACGCATCGGAAGTTTATTATGCTGGTTCTTGGCATTACTACGATCCGGATTTTGAACCAGACGAACAGTTGCTGAGCCAAGCAGGCAAGCCTTCCATAAAGGCCTTATCAACCAATACAGCATTACTGCGGCAGGCGTACCTTCCGCATATGACGTCCGAACGTATCGATGCACTGTTCAAAACGTACCAGATTGGAACAATTAATCCCATTTTGGCGCCACGAGCCCGTCTGTTTCAGTTGATAACGAAAGGCTACGTGTATACTGGGTGGTTATTATTATTGCTAATTTCATGGTTTTGGTCAAGGCACATGAAAGGCCGGATAACTACTCGTCGAGCACCTTCTGGACAATGGGTTCGTCGGCGAGCCCGACAAGCTGTGGATGCTAGTCTTCAAGTGGCGTAACGTCTTAATGCAATAAATCCCCGAATGTCAAAATAGAGCTTTTATTTACCTACCTAGTTGCGAGCTGACAGGCGTACGATATACTATTTCCCCTCCTGCTCCAGCTCCCGTTGCAACCACCCCAGCCGGGCATGAAATTGAAACAGCGACAAGCTGCCCTCGTCGGGGGTACCGTTAGCGGCCAGAATGGCGCATAGGTTCTCGAAGCTGCGGTGCAAATGCGTAATTACGTTATCCGGATCACCGTCGCTGAACTGATCGGACCGGCTCAGCTCCAACAGCCACAGATCCACTTCCTGCACGACGCGCAGATGCTGGCTCTGCGTGAGCAGGTAGTCACACAGAGCCAGCCCGCGACGGCGTAGCTGGCTGGCCAGAGCAATGGCTTCGCCGTCCTGCTTGCGTTCGGGAAAGAGCTGATTCAGCTCAGTAAACAGTTTTTTTTACGCCCGAGGTTTCCGCCTCTACCATACCAGCCGTCAGCCCGTAGCTGCTGAGCCGCTTCACGAGCTGCGTAAGCGCCTTTTCCGAATAGTCGGCTACTGGCTCGCCATCGACGGTGGCTACCAGCACGCCAAACGCGAGCTGGGTAGGAGAGAACTGGGAGAGGGCGAAGTGAAACGCGTAGTGTAGGTTTTCCAGCTCTACGCTGGCTTCCTGCGTTTTGCCGGCCGAGTTGCCCGGCACGGGCGAAGCGGTGGTTGATGCCGGCGGGAGTAGCGCCGATGCCGCCGGCCTGGACGAGGTAGGCGTTGAAGTGCAGGTGCCGGCGAGCGGGCAGTTGGTGCACGGTTTGGTAGAGGTCGAGGTGGTGGCCATCAGGCAGGGGAATGTTGCGCATCGGTGGGAATTACTGCTCATGCCGGCGGTACCGGCGGTTGACGTGGCGCGTGACATTATTGCCCCGCTTGGTATAGGTTTCCAGGCCCCGCTCGCTCAGGCGCTGCTCGGGCCGTTCGTGCCAGGCTGAAATCAGCCGGTCGGTATTGCGGCGATTGGCCTCGGCTTTGCGCGCCACGGGGTCAGGCTGGGCTTTGCCGGGCCGCTCAATGGCACGGGTGCGCGCCGACAGATCATTCTGGTAGCGGCGGATAATCAGCTGGTTTTCGACAAAGCGGTTTTCCCGCAGAATCTCGCGGGTTTCGGTAGCGGTGTGCACCGTGGCGCCGGCGGGCAGGTAGGTGACCATGGGGCTGCTGAACAACTGCGCGCCGCCACTCTTACCCGATACCAGCTCGGAGTCCCGCTCGCTTACGGGCCCATTCCGCCGGCCTACCCTCGCGGCCGGCAAAGCAGACGGGTAGGGGCGCAGCAGCTACTAAAGCGGCTTGTAGTGCCCCAGTGCCAGCGGCCAACGCTACAAACGGAATAGCTACCGGTGTAAAACCAAACTCAGCTATGGTTTTCGCTATCGCAACGGCTGTGTTAATCATGTTAAGTAGGTCGGACAAATTAGTTTGCCTTATGAGCGTACCTTTCAGCGATGAGTCGTGTTACGCCGCTGTTGGACGAGGCCGCTCGAACAGCCCTGGAAGACCTGTACAAACAGAGCCCCAACCACACGCTTCGCCAAGGCTGTCAACTCGTGCTACTCAAAGCGGCGGGTCGCCCTTCTCTGGATGTGGGCCTGGTAGTTGGCCTGTGCCGGGTGAGCGTAGACAGTTGGATTAAGCGCTACCAGCAAGAGGGTATTAAAGGGCTGGAAACCAAGCCTGGACGCGGACGAAAACCACTCTTAACTGTGGCCGACGACCAGGCGGCCGTCCGGAGCGCCGTGGCGGAAAACCGGCAGCGTATTACCTTGGCCAAGGCCGAGTGGGAAAGCCAGCGCGCCGCCGGTACGCCCGCCGTTGGCCGCGATGCTTCCGGGCTTTTTTAAAAGTCTTAGTGGTCGATATAAGCGTATCCGACGACGGCCGGCCGCTAGCCCCGACCCTGTGCGCTATGCCCACGGGTTCGAGCGCCTGAGCCAGTTGGAAGCCTTGGCCGAGGCCGGCGAGTTGATGTTGTTTTACGGCGATTTTTACCCTCTTACTCGCCCCTCCTCAATATTGCACACAGCAATCAGCGCCACTTTTCCATTCTTGCCCTTCGCTACCAGGCGGTCGTAAAGGGCGCGGCAAGCGGCATTCCCTTTTTTGGCCGACAAACTGCACATGTATAACTTGCTGCGGATGAGCCCGCCACCCATTTTGGTGATGCACACCTTGCCTCGAATACTGGTGCCGGACGTGTGCTCACGGGGCGATAAGCCTGCTTTGGCAATAAGTTGCCGGTAGTTATCGAAGGTGGTGAAGCCGCCAGCAAACAGGAGTAATAGGGCAGCTGTCTTTCGACCAATACCAGGAATGGAACACAGTAGGGCGAGCTCTTGAGCGTAACGTTGTTCCAACAAGTTGAGCAATTCCTGCTCGACTACCTGCTGTTGCTGCCCAAGTAGTTGCAATGTCTGCTGGAGTTGTTTCAGCGCCCCTGCGCTTTGGACGGGCTGCTGCGTTAAGTCTTCCAACGAGTTGATAATCATCGTTTTCTGCTTGATTAACTGTTCGCTAACTTGTTCTAGCTGCCGGCATTCTACTACCACTTGTTCCTCGGGCTGCCAGGGCTTAGTGGCTTGCTGCTGCCCATAACGTAACAGCCATTGGGCATCTTTGCGGTCGCTTTTGCCTTTACCCAGGTGCATTTGGATGAAGCGTTTCACCACGAGCGGATTCAGCACGGCTACCTGGGCGCCTTGCGCATGCAGGTAATACGCTAACAGCAGGTAGTAAGTACCGGTAGCTTCCATGACAAATAAGCAGTTAGTGCCACTAGCTTGAAGCAACTGCTCAAAGCCCGTTTTAGTATTACTGCCTTCGAGATAACGCACTTGGCGCTCAGCTTGATAGCACACCGCCAGCGAAGCTTTACTCACATCGATTCCGACAACGGAAAGGGATACTTGCGGGTCCATAAAGTAGTGGGTAAAGGATGAAAAAAGCAGTTGAGGGAGCTCTAGGGAGTCTTTTGCTATCCTAATACAGGCTCGTCGGCCTACTGGAACTGTCCAAAGTGGCCCTAGAAGAAGAAGGGGATTGTCATCTTAGACGGGCTAGCAGCGGTGCCCTATAGGTTGTGAAATCTTACTCCTTCTTTTTCCTTCTCGAGAGCCACCTACGGCAGCGGGGCAAACATAGGATAGGTGATTCAGCAGGTCGGTTTCGAACTGATGGGGTGAGCGGTAGCTTAAGGCCGAGTGGCGGCGGTCGAGGTTGAAATAGGTGTCGAGGTAGTAGGCCACTTCTAGCCGGGCTTCCTTCAGGCTGGCAAACGCCCCACCGTGGGGCAGCAATTCGGTTTTTAAGGTGCTCCAGCCTGCTTCGGCTTGCGCATTGTCGTAGGGATTGCCCGGCCGGGCGTAGCTGACCAGCGCCCCGGCCTGCTCGATGCGCTGGCGACAGGCCTGGCTGGTGTACTGGCTGCCCCGGTCGGCATGGACAACAAGGCCGGGGGACGGCTGGCAGAGGGTCAGGCCCTGTTCCAGCGCCGTGAGCACCAGTTCGGTGGGCATCTGCGCGGCCAAGTGCCAGCCCACCACCCGCCGCGAGCAGGCATCGCGCCAGGTGGCCAGGTAGCACCAGCGCCCGCCCACCAGCGGCAGGTAGGTGATATCACCCACCCACACTTGGTTCAGGCGCGTAGGCGCGAGCTGGCCCAGTAGCCGGTTTTCGGCCACGACAGCGGCTGGGTCGGCCTGTGTCGTGCGCGGGCGCTGGGGCCACGTGCTGAGCGCCCGCTGCCCACTGGCCCGCAGCCAGCTGCGCAGGGCGTAACGGCCCACCTGGTGGCCCTCGGCCCGCAACTCGGCTCGCAGACGGCGGGTACCATAACGGCTGGCATGGCGAGCAAAAGCCTGCTGGGCAGCCGTCTGCCAGCCAGGAGCCGGCTGCGGTTCAGCCGCTCGCCACTGGTAGTAGCCGCTGCGGCTCACGCCCAGCACGCGGCACAAGTCGGCAATCGCCCAAGCACCTGTCTGTGAGCTTATAAAGATATACTTGCTCACGGCTGAGGCTGCGAACAGATGGTCACCGCTTTTTTTAAAATGTCGCGCGCTATCTCCACGCGCCTCAACTCGGCACGTAGGCACTTGATTTCCTCGCGCTCGGCGCTGCTGGGCACCGTTTGCTCCAAGGCAGTGCGTTGCCAGCGGCCGAGCAGGGCCGGCGAGAGGCCCTGGGCACGGGCCACATCGGTTTGCCGCGCTCCAGCAGCTACCTGGCGGACGCACTCGGTCTTAAAAGCGGGCGTGTATTTCTTGCGGGTGGCGGGCTGTCAGTTGATTTCCAGGGCAAAAGCACCAAAGCATTAGTTAGGAAGCTGGGCGAGGAGTTGACGCAGAAAGTCATCATTGCGGGCGGCCTTTTTACGTTTGCGTTTCAGGCTCATCTTCGGGGTGGGGTCTCGTCGTAAGAGGGTGAGGGCCAGCTTGCGCAGGGTGGAGAGGTTGCGCGGGGCGTGGCCCAGGCGGCAGCGGCAGGCATCCTCGGCAAAGGGGACATCCAGGGCCAGTACAACTGCTTTTCGATGCTCCAATGCCCGCGGATGTAGCCCGCTAGCTCCCCGGCACTAGCCTGCGCCAGCGAGGTGAGGTAGTAGCGGGTGCTTTGCTGTTGCCGCCCCTGCTGCCAGCGCCGGGTCTGCACACAGACCACCGCCGCCAGGCCTGCCCAGTAGGCGGCCTCTTCGAGGAAATCCAGGTGCCGGCTGACCCAAACCCGGCGCTCTTCCCCGCGGCCGTGATCCTTTTCCCGGCTCACAAACCCCGGCTCCTGGGTAAGCAGCGGCGTGAAATGGGCCGTCACCTGCTCGGCCAGTGCCCGGTGGTTCTCCTAGGTGCTGAAAAAAACGAGTTGCAGCCCCACCGCCAGTAGTACTGGTGCCTGGGGGCGGTGAACGCGGCCTTCGTGGCGCGCATGGAGGACGTGCTGGCCGTGTACGCGCGGCCCTACGACCCGCAGTTTCCCGTCGTCTGCTTCGATGAGCAGCCCTGTGTGCTGCACACGCCCAGCCCACGGAACCGCTGCCCCCGGTGCCGGCCCAGCCCGCCCAGGGGGAACAACCGGCCAAGGCCGGGCGGCCCCGGCGCGCGAGCAGCACGTACGTGCGCCAGGGCACTGCTTGTCTGCTGGCGGCCTTCGAGCCGGGCATGGGCCAGTGCCTGGTCGAAGTCTCGGCCCGGCGCACCGGGGCTGACTACTGCCGTTTTATGCAGCGCTTGGCCGCGCACTACCCGCAGGCCGAGAAAATCGTGCTCGTGCAGGATAATCTGAACACCCACACCGATGCCGTATTCTACCAGCACCTGCCTGCCGCCGAGGCGCGGGGGCTGGCCGCCCGCTTCGAGGTGCATTACACGCCCAAAAACGCCTCCTGGCTCAACATGATAGAGCTCGAACTCTCCGCCATCGCCCGCCAGTACCTGCACCAGCGCATCCCTACCCGGGAAGATCTCACGGCCCACGTGGCCGCCTGCGTGGCCGAGCGCAATGCTGCCCGCGCCACGGTCCACTAGCAATTCACGCTCGAAAAAGCCCGCACCAAACTCGACCGCCACTACCAGAAAATGAGGGTAACTAATTTGTCTGACTAAGCACTAGGGCGATCTGGCTGGCCAGCTCCGGCATGGCCAGTTGACCGGCGGCGCCTACGGCCTCGTAAAGCTGGCGGAACTGGCCGTTTTTGACCATTTTTTCCACCGTGTCGGCTGCGGCCTGCATCAGCCCAATTTCGCGGTCCATGTCGGCCTGCGTGAAGCCGGGCTTTCGCTGGGCCACTTTGCCGGGGTACACCGCGTAGCGCATGCGGATCCCGCGGTGCAGGCACTGCGCCTGATCGGTAAGCGAGAAAACGGGTTGGGTATCTTTCATTATCTTTACAGTTGATTCAGCCTCTTAGCAGGGGGGGAAGCATTAGAGAATAGAGCTGCTGAGCGTTGCCGCGCTGAGCGGCTCCTTTATTTTCCAGGGTAGGCGGGCTACTTGATGAGTTTGAGTAGCAAAAAGGAAAGGGGCACGATCGGCAGTAGGAGCAGCAGGCCCAGCACGCGGCCTAGTACGGAGATCGGCTTCATGGGCGTAGATTTTTCATAAATAGGTGACTTGAATAGGAGGTGGAAAACCAAGAGAAATCTTGCGGCGGCGCGGGGCTAACTGGGCCATAGCACGAAAGAGCGAAGGCAGGGATTCGGCGTAGGCTGTGGCTGGCGTGGGGCGGCTACTTTGCGCGGTGGTGAAGGGGTCGGTGCAGGCACCGAGAGCAACGGGGGCATCAGAGCGGCGCGTACCTGTTGGTGGGTCAGGCCCTGCGCCTGTTGCCAGTTGGCTGCCTCGATTTCCACCGTGAGCGTGAGCCGAACCTGAAATTTGCGCTTGCTCATGCGGCGGCTTCCTTTCCATCGGGTAGCTGCTGAATAAAGGCCCGGGCCGTGGCGCGGGTGAAGCCATCTTGTCGCCGAAAGTCGAAGCGTAGGGCTACCTCCTGCGGCACCTGCCCTTGGTAGTAGGCGCGAATTGCATGCCGCTGGGCATCCGTTATGAGTAGCAGGTTTGCTTCCGCCTTGCTCATGGGTGTAGCAGTGCTGTACTCGTGGTTGTAGTGCCCTAGCGCGTTGGGATAGTCCACACCTTCCATGCCTTCAAGTGTCGGTGTCGGCTCTACCAGCGTCACCAGCATAGGGGCCGTATTCAGGCCCAGCATGCTGCAACGTACTCAGCGCCCGGTGGTAAGGACCCGCAAATTCAGCCCGTGAAATCGGCTCTTCGGCCGTGCTCTTACTACCATGAGACAGCCGCTTCCTCCCTTCGACGCATTGGCCGTGGATCGGCGCTTTATGGTAGAGATATCCTGTCTGATTGAGCAGGGGTATTTTACTAGCTACCGTGAGCTGGCTACCCAACTGGGCGTGCAGCACAACACCATCACAGAAATCGGTAAGGGTCGCTACTACTGCAACCTGAAGCTCATCTACCAGGCAGCAGCGCTGTATCCGGAATTGGATATCTGTGGGTGGTGCTGGGCGAGGCTGGTACCGGCCGCCCCGATCCTACCCAGCTACCGGTGCGCGAGCGGGGCCGACCAGCCCTGAATTAAGGGTTTCAGGACCAAAACCATGACCATTTTGCCTATCAGTATTATAAAGACAATATTATCAAGTATTTAACTAGCATATCTCGATCCCGGAGGCTCTAAGCAACGAAAAACCCCTTGTAAATCATTAGTATGATTCGCGAGGGGTTTTTCTTTTACAATCAGCAGACGTCGCCTAATGTCTTCTTACAGGGCCAAGCCCGTAAGGCTGCTGCAGAAAACGTTGAACCACTAAAAAGCCGTCGCAAACTAGTTACGACGGCTTTTTAGGGCTGCTCAATGCTCATCCTATTAATTCAGCTTTTACTGAGCCGATGCCGGGTTAGGGTAGCCAAATAAGCCGGAGCAGGCTGGTGTTCAGCCTCAATACTAGCTAGATTTTCGATGCTTTGAATGCCGTTGATATAGTCCTGTAGTCCGGCAATAATAAAGGGCTCGGGTGGTGAGCCACTCAATTTTGCCACGGCTACTCCCCACTCAGCATGACGCTGGCGTTGACGACGGGCTGTGCGCTCTGGTACCGGTAAGTCCGGTGGTAAGGTAGTGAAGTAGGAATGTGCCATAGGGTAGTATTTAAATTCTACAACCCTTATTCAAATCGTATGCCGTATCTGTGAATTATGCCGTAAAAAATTTATGAATATACTAAAAATAAAGGAAAATAGCGTATTGTCTTAAAAATAGTGCTAATTAAAAGCGGATTTTACTAGCGCCTATTATAGTATTTTTAATAGATAAGGTGCTTCGGCATTCGAGTGAGGCTATTCGTTGAGGTCAGCACATTATCGCCGCATAGCTAACTATGGGCGCAAAACTGATAACGGTACCGCAGCCTAGCCAGTAACGAAAAGCTGAGCGGCATATAAGGGGAGCACGCCGGCCGAGGGTGCACGTGCGATTAGCGTCGTAAATAGCATCTGATTGCTGTAGGTAGTAACACCGTGGCGACTAGTTACAAAAGCTCGTCCGTAGTAGGTAGTACCTGGGCGTAGACCAGTTAGCGTGCTAGCAAAGGAATTCTCGCGAAAGATTGATTGCTGGTGAGCGTGCCGGGTAGTTGGGTTGGGGCTTGTGCTCCAGCAGATGCCTTGGGTAGCCAAGGTGCGTGGCGTAGCTGTAAATAGCAATGCCTCCACAGTTGCCGACGTGGTACCCACTTGGGTAGCGGGTTTTAGTAGGAGCGTGGTAGCACGGGGGCCTCTCTTTCTACCGCTACATTGTGACGGCGAAGGAAAAACTTCGCTAAGAAAAATAGACGAAAGAACGGAATTTGAATACGTCTCGTAGCAGGACGACTGGAATAGAGTTGGCTCCATGATTGATTTACCAGTAGATTGAGTAGTGGTAAAAATAGGGGCGCTGAAAACCGTCAAGCCGGGGCGAAAGTCGAAGAAGCGTTAGGTAATGACGGCTTTTAGTTCTAAATTTACTTTGTTTAATACAAACATACAGGATAATCAATGCGTCATCAATACCTAGAAGTAGGTATTTTATAGAGAGCCAAGCAGCTTGAACGTGCTGTCTTAGTTAGCTGAATCCTCTAGTAGAAGAGTACTGGCAATAGCAGAAAGCTATGTACAAGGGCTTAGGCATTAGCAAATGCGCCAACTGGCCAGCGTAGATATTATCGTCGAAATGCAGATGGCGTAGGTAAACCATCTCGACGGCAGTAGCCAAGTAGTCGTTTTCCTCACGGAGTGAATCGGCAACTTGCAAACACTGCTTCAGGGTGGTAAGCGAGCCTTCCGTCATGGCCTGACGGGTATAAGTAGCAAAAAGCCCCAATAACTGCTGAAGGGACTGATCCGATTCAGGACGTCGTAATTCAGGCCCTAGGTCTGGAAAGTGAGTGAGTAGCATGTCGACAACATAGCCGCACGAGTTAGCAACACCAGGAGTAGAGTATGCCATAAGCAGAAAGGATGGATAGAACAGGGTGTTGTGTAAACCAAAGGCATACTAAGGCTATAGCTAAGAAATCCAATAGTTATGCCATACAATTTTTTAGTAGTTAATATGTTGTAAATCAATAAACTAAATAAATAATAAGATAAATAAAATTATATAAAATGTCCGCATATGAAAACTAATTTCTCGCTTTGGGATAGAATAAATTGGGTGGTATTTAGTAGCTGATACAAACTAGAATAGATTGAAATTTGCGCTGTCTACTACCTTGGTAGTATCGTATAGCGTGTATGCCCTCCCCATTACCTCCCTACTCCTTCTTTCGCTCTTTTAGCCCTGCGTATGCACTTACAGGAGATAACCACTCCAGAACAAGCCCGCGAATTCTTACTTTTCCCGGTTCGTTTATACCAGAGCGATCCTCACTACATCCGCCCGCTTGACGCGGATATTGAGCAAGTATTTGACCGTCGCAAGAATAAGTTCTTTCGCCACGGTGAGCTCACGCGCTGGCTGCTGCGCAACGATGCGGGCGAGACCATTGGGCGGGTAGCGGCGTTCATCAACAACCGCACGGCCCGTACGTTTGAGCAGCCTACCGGTGGGATGGGCTTCTTTGAGTGCATGGATGACCAAGCGGCGGCCGCAAGCCTACTCGACGCCTGTCGGGATTGGCTGGCGGAACGCGGTATGGAGGCCATGGATGGTCCCATCAACTTTGGCGACCGGGACCAGTGGTGGGGACTGTTGATTGACAACTTCGGACCGCCCAACTACGCCAACAACTATAACCCGCCCTACTACCGCCGCTTGCTCGAAACCTACGGCTTTCAGCTTTACTTCAATCAGTATACGTATTTCCGGAAGGTTGCCGACCCGCTCACGCCCGAGTATCAGGAGAAGGCCGTGCGCCTGCACGACAATCCCAAGTATACCTTCGACCACATGCGGCTCAACAACCTGGAAAAGTACACCGAGGACTTCCGTCAGGTGTATAACCAGGCGTGGGTGAAGCATACCGGGGTGAAGGAGATGAG
>Ga0210040_10009584_pt1 | contig 11248 bp, 9 predicted proteins | sample CryGeyCG12114_NA_FD_185462 | JGI IMG/M metagenome (GOLD analysis project Ga0210040, IMG submission 185462) | Groundwater microbial communities from aquifer - Crystal Geyser CG19_WC_8/21/14_NA (SPAdes) (version 2) | ecosystem: Environmental > Aquatic > Deep subsurface > Groundwater | place: USA... | reverse complement strand
GTTATCGAAATAGGATTAATTGAATTCCCTTTGTTTCAGTCAATTCACCGTAATGCCGACCAATTACCATGACAAGAGATAGTAGCAACCAAAGATATTGTTATTGTATAACTAAATTTAATTGAACTGCGGTCTTTACATTACTATATACTTGATTCCGTTCCATTTTCATTGAAATTCATTTGTGTATTGTATTGTGAAAGGAAAATTGAGTATTTGAGTGAGCAATAAAAGCCAAGGAAGTGTATTGGTACCGTTTAGAATAGGCACGCTTTGTGAAAATTAAATCCTTGCAAAATTAAACTGTGTGTGTGTACAAGTAAGATGTTAGGAATGGGAGCGCGATCCAATTTAACAAAGTTATACATTAGGAAATAAAGATTTACATGTTCCTCCTCTCTGATATTTCAGTCTACAACGCAAGAAACGCATTAATTTTGAGAAATTTCAACACATTGCTGTAAGACTGCAGGATATTTTACGACTTCAGAATGCTGTCTGCCCTTTCAAACGAGATGAGACTGTCGTATTCGCTGTACAGCAATCTCCCGTATATACAGATAAAGGTAAAAGTTTCCTTTTTTACACGCTCAAGGCTAGCCAAATTTCATAATGCAGCTTATTTATAGCAAACGAACACTGGGGCTATTAAACTCGTATCTCAATTTCTTTTCAAACTTCTAAAGTAGATAAAACTGACTTTGAAAAATTAACAAGTAAAAAGAGCCTTTTTTCTTTGTTAGTTTAGCTAGAGTTGATACAAAACTTTTTGGACAGTCATATCAGTAGCTCTTCATTTAATTAATTTGAAACCAACTACTCACTCACTTACTACTTATCTTGTCATAAGTAATAGTTATAGTTAGTTACTATACAGTTGACTACTTGACGATGGAATACTTTGTTTTGTATGTTAAGGCATTAGATCTGAATACTGGTCTAAATCTTTTTATTATCAAATTCAACCGCCCTTATCTACACCATTCTGGTAAGAAATAGGCAAAACCATGTTATACATTGTTATTTATGTCTGTAACAGAGCTTGTTGTGGCCTCATACCAATGTGAGCCTCCAATCCGGGTCCAAGAGAAAGAGCAATACCGAAAACTCATGCATCAGCTTTCTGGATTCCCCACAATGATTTCCTGTAATAACACATCATCAACTGCAGAAAATGAGATTATGACTGTAACTACTTTAGAGCCCATTTGACCTTTTGTACAACTCTGGAGTAGCCTTCTACTGGAAGCTAACTCTACTAAAAATAATACTGCTATTATTATTATTATGAACATGTTGTCCCTACGTAATAAGCTCAACATGTCCGTGCTACAACAAATGTTCAACATGATGGTGCTGCTGCATGTAATCGGCCGACTACTACAGCGGAACAAGAAAGAATCTTATATTATATACCTGAGATAATAAAACACAACATGGTTTACCTAAAACATAATGTATTTCTTTCCAGAACATTGCCTATTTTCATTTTATTCTCTCTGGCATAACAATAGAAATGGTAAGGTGGAGCATAGTACCAATGTAAGAAAAAAAAGGAAACTGAATCCATGTTTTTTTATGGCTTGGCATGTGTGTGTATGTTTTTGAACCGTACAGTTGTAATAAAAGCCAGTATAGTTAGTATTGCTGTGGTTAGGAAGAATGGAGATTTTCGGTTTTCTTCACGGGTAGACAAGCAAAGCCTTGTGTAAAAATTCAATGAATTGAAATCCAAGTTAATAGATATTGGGGTAGAAGGAACGGAGATAAAGAAAAAACCAATATCCTTGTTTCAATCAAAAGAGTCCAGGGAATAGAATTTGTCACATTCAGCTTTGTTGCTACTAGTGTACGCAATATTGAATGTAAATCGTGAAAGAAAGTTGTCACTACCTAAAAAGGCTTACGGTTTTAGCGGACCTTTGGAGATAATATCTTGTATGGAGCAATCATAACAGTAAAAAGATATGAGATAGATGAAACGATGTTCGTTTCATTCACTTTAGATGTGTTTTTTTCCTTTTCTTTGGTTAGCTATCCATTAGTAAAGTTTGTTTTCTCCGTCAGTTACATCCACATGTCTTAATGCACTCATTTTGACGAAATTTTCAATTGCAAGGGTCCGAAGTCAGATACTTTTTTGTCGTATGATTTATATGTTTAGTGTGAGATGATACAGATACAATTATCGTACGAATAAGTCTACTGAGTCTAGCTAACTGAATGCACTCTTGAATGCGGACTATATTCAAATTAATGGTTGCTTAAGGGCAAAACGCCTCATACGGTTAATACTTGACCTCCGCGGCGGAACAAACCTAATGTTCGTCTTCTACAAAAGTGAAATTCTCTGGAGACGATTTCAGCTTTTTTGACCCATAGACTTTCAATTTGTAAGCTTGAGCTCTCAAGTTTAAGAAACCCGATATTAACATGAAAAATGAACATTTCATTATACAATTGGCTGGAACACCCCATTACGGATTGTTCCCTTCGCTTCCAAATTTTCCAGACTACAGTTTTTGACATGACTAATAATTTCGAATGGTTCAATGTTCACACTTTACATTCTTGGGAAACTTTTCAATTCCATTTTATACGAAAGTCCCTTCCTCCCTTCGTACTAGCTCAAACTCAAAGGTCGCATAGTGAGTGAGTATGAAAGCCGAAAGCTTTCATGTCATGCGTTGCATACACTCTCTCATTAGTACTCATGACCTGCATGTTCATATGATCTTCACTCACATGCAGCAAAAAACCTATTCAAAAACAGTAGTATGTTTCATATATAGTTGTAGTAGTACATTGGTAAAAATCCCTTCAGCTGCAGACTGTGCTACAAACGGAAGCAAATATATTCATTTTTTCATAACCAACAAACAATGCTGTCACACTACCGCTTTTGTTAGCATAATAATGCATGTGACCTGATATTCATATTATCCTGCTACAATATTAAGTGACAGGTACACCATAGACGACTGAAAGAAAACAGAAACCAAAAAAAAAACCTGACCTTTTTGTGTCACGTATTCTTTGACGCATGCATACAACTCATCCGTAAGTTTACAAATATGACAGAATGACAACCCTTAACCAACTGGGTTCCGAAAAAAATGCCAGGTTCAATTTGTAACTACTACTATGTTCCACTGTCTGTTGACTTTCTCCTTAAGAATTCAGTTCGGAGTTCATGTTTTCACCCACTTGCTTACACATTCTAAACATGCGTGTGTGGGCACCCTTTATATTTACAAATACTCTCTCTCTCGTCTCCCTGTATTGCTTATATAGGTGATTTGTGTCAATTGTTATTTCTTACTTCGTTAGCCGTAGTACTTCATTGTACAAACAAACTGTGTTTGTCTGATCTTCCTATACACCGTTTCAAATGCATTGCATTTTAGAATAAGTAGGTCCAAGTTTTTGTGTCAATAGATAGACGGACCCGAACAAATCGCATTATTCAAATTACATCAATGCATGCTCAATTTTGCCACTACGGCACACAAGTTTTATACACTACATGGATACTATTATATTCTACATACGTGAGCTGAAATCTATGACTACACAAGCCCTGAAATCAAGCAAAAATGTTACTGTCCTCGAAAAAAAGGCTCAGACAACTATTATTATGGAAATCGTGGACGTTCCAGTGAAAGATGTACTCTCTTGTTGATATTTACGCCACATTTGGGACACATTCAAGAAGAGTACAACCATATCATTTCAGATTCAAGCTATCAAAACTGGCAAGGTTTTTTTTAAGGGAAAAGAAAAAAAAACCTATCATTTTCAATGAGATATTCGTGTCGTGTGTGTGTGCTACCCTTTTTTGTGTACATATTGTACTCCTTCAGGCTCTAGGCTAGGTACCGTATGCATTTTAGATATAAAATAAATTTTGTTCATACGCACACGTACTGTATGCGTTTGTCTACGTTATGGAGATGTTGTACAGAAGAAAAGCAATTTTCCAGTCTGTACAGATATTTTTTCTGTAGTCAAGCGGATTGCAGATCAAATATTACCCTAATTTATCGTTTTCAAATCATCTCATAGGGTAGAAAAAAAATGATTTCCATCCTAGGGAAAAAAGGTCATCAATATGCTGTCAAAGTTAAGTTGGTGGATCAGCTATTCCATCATTCATGTATCAAAGTTAGTTTTGTTTCATGGGAAAAAATTTCATGCCAAATGGTTTCAGATGAAATTTTTTGTTTTAAATAACTCAGCCTCAACTCCGAGTTTCAAATTTGTGGAACAACAATTAACTACATTATGAACATTTCACACATCTTTAATAGTGATTTATTCAACTTAATTTCATAGTGTATCATTTACGAGCACGAATACACACACACAAACTTTACGAACGATTTTTGCCCCATCGTTATCTCATTTCCCAAAAAACCAAGTTCCACGACAGATTCTAAGGCAGGAAGACAGCAAAGTTAACAAACCATGAGTAATTTTCTATGGAGAAAGTTTGCAACCGTCCAACAACAGTTTTTGGTTTGTCTCTTTTCATAAAGTCATTTCCTGAGTGGATTGATCCACCGTACTGTTTTAATTGTAAACTGGATACCTTTTCAGTTTACTCCAAATTGCAAATTCCAAGGCACATGCATTTCTGCAAATCAGACACTGCCACTATAGAGTTTCATAGAAAAATTAACAGAATCGCTTAACTAAATTCCTTCTTTCAGAATTTTAATTAACAAGCAGTCCCATTAGGACTTTAGAGCCATAAATTACAAAATAAAGAACGGTACTCATAAATTATCTAATTACGGTAAATGTTTGGAACTCACCATCATGAGGAAAACTTTTCCAGGATGTCATTTCCTAGCATACACTTTGTACCGAGCATAGGAGTCGGCAACAGTGTAATATAGCATGGCGTTGTCACTAGCTAATGAAAAGAGGAGACTGCTTAATTTTAGTAACATCAACAGACTTCCCCTTTCAGTTTTGGGTCAACATCTCTCAATGGCAAATATTATTAGTCACATAGTACAGCACAAAGGCCTTTTGTGAACACTTTCACGTTCTTTGTGTACAAGTAACTGTTGTTATTTGTAGATGGTGGCCAAACTTTGTATTCATCCTACGCAACATTAATGAACCAAGTTACAACTTTCTTAGGTGCTGTATTTAAAGCCTAAAGAAGTACATTTTTTAGCAGCATTTACCATGGGTAAATAAATAGTATGAGCCAAAGGGTTTTAAAGCAATGAAACCGGCAAATATCAACTTTTACCATAATGGTAGTCTTTAGTGGACATGCATGGACTCAGAATTATAGTTAGTTAATGCAGTCAGAAAATTTATGTACATACATGCAGCCTTTGCTCTCCTTATTTCAACACGTAGTACAGAACAGAGTAGAAATGGAAATAAATACAAGTTTGACTGTCCGAAGAAGCAATTTTGTAATGTATCTTACTTACTCCAACAGCGTGAATAAGCTTCGTCCGGTTTTATTTTTAGTTTTATTTCAAAAGGTATGTAGCATTTAATCAAATGTTTTTACATTTCAATCCCGACATTAAAAGCAATTTGGTAAAACCCCACCTGCAGGGTAATTCACGAAATTTAATTTTGAGCCTCTCGTCCATTTTATTAACCTATTTACGACTATAGTACTTAATCCGGAAACTTAAGTCGTAAAATAAGCAAAAGTGAAGACATGGAGCCTTGAATTTGGAAATTAGGCGCTAGGAATGGCGCTGAATCATCAGTTTATAAACAAAAAATATTTCTCACAGAATTTCTATTCGGTTTAAGCTTTTTTATTTACCGCTACAACCCTACATCCACTTGACATTAGATCTGTCAACATAAAAACAATTTGAGAAAGTTTAGAACACTAGCACTATACTTTTATTCTTGAACAGGCTACAAAAGTCATATAAACTAGCTCTAATAGTTCTTAACTTTTCCAAGAACTGGCAAGACCATTTTCAGTCTCCAGCTACCGAATGTATTGATGATCTGAAATGAAAACTTGAAAATTAGTGCAAACGACAGATTTTATTATTTCCCAAACTTTTTCATTCCTTTCATAAGGACAGAGACACATTTGGACATTTCGCATGTGCAAATATTTCCCCTTCTTAGCACACCTTGATATAAACACTTACGAAACTTAAAATAACCTACCAAGCATGCTTCTTGATTTAACTAACTAAACTAACCAACAAAATCATACAAGTACACACAGCACAGCCTACATAATTATCTTCGGAGTCTCAGTCATCTTATTTGCTATGCATGGAAACCAGCCATAATAAGAAATAGCACTTCACCACACAATCGAAGGGGAATAGTACTCAAGTACTACTGGCTCCATCCAAGTGCAAACAATCAGTTTTAGTTAGTTATACATTTGAAACAAGTGTTAACCCACATTTAAATTATAGGTGTTTATTGTGGGAAGCCTACTCAGGACTGTCGCTTATCTTCTCAACACACGATAGGTGTATCAAAAGCGATTCTTCTTGAGAATATAGGATTCGACTAATGAGTTTGTAATCAATTTGTGGTGCTTTATAGTGGCAAGAGCTCTCGAGTAGTTTACTGCATGGCGATAATGGCCCTTGTTACACTTCTAGTGTTGTCTTCCCTTCAGCAGCCACAAAAGGTAAAATAGGTGCATGTAGCATTTATTGCACAGCCAGTAGGAACACATTAAGCCTGAAAAGTTGAGACGCGAAAGTGTGCCAGGAATGGCTATCTGCACTTTATGGGCGACTGTAAATTCCAGGTAAAGAACGTTGTGATAAAGACATTTTTATTAACTCTGTATAAATTATGAGATCATGTAATTGGTTTACAATGAAACAGGAGAGAACACACACAGTTAGTAGTCGTACACACGTAACCTTAAATTGAGAGCATAAAGTGGAAGCTATTTTAAATGCGACTATAACGTTCCCAGTACATGTTACCTTCAAAGAAATGCTTGTACTGCACAATTTCCGTAGGGAGTTAAAATCCTTTTGTTTTGGCAACATAGTACGAAATTCTTGGTTCCAGTTCTTAATAAATCACTGCTTTGTCGACTTCTTGGAATTCTTCATGTTAGAAATTATTAGTTCTTTTGGCTCTATATATGAATACAAGAGTTATATTTTTTATACCAGCATGTATGATAACATTGAATCCAGTTGTTTGTCAGATAAGCAATTTTTGAGCAAAAAATTGTAAATAAACTTGTAGAACGCAGTCAAATCATAATTTTATTATTGTCGTAAAGTGAGATTCAGGAAGATACTTGTAGTATTATATACCATTTCTTCAGATGAAATGAAGCATGCACGTTTTTGGGAATTCTTGAGCGCTGTTTTCATCCGCTTATTTAGTTTTGCTGACTAGGAGATTTACTTTAGCCAGAGTACAAAACGTGATAAAGTCCATTGAACAAGGATTTAAAATAGCAGCAATTGCCAATTTGCTTTTGAAGTTGCCAGCTTAGTCTTTTTACACCCATTTTAAAAGAAAAATCTAATCAGCTTAAACCCTTAATTTATCCGAGGGGCGTTTTTGGGACTGATAGTAATAGTTTGAGCATTGTAGTCGATGTAAAATCTTCGAATCAAAATTATATTGAGTGCACAAAGCACTAGCGCTACACAAATCCGACCTAAACACTAGACTAGGCAGTTTATCTATCAACCAGTAGCAATAGAAACTAGCTGATTTGAATGTTAAGAACATAGCTTCTACGGAAAAGTGCGTCTTTAGCCTTCGGCAAAAAATCAACTTTTAGAAATTATTCCCCTTTCTCAAATAACAGAAACACAGAGCTTTAAACTGGCATCGTTCAGATCGGCAGGAAAATATGGCTGAGTTGAAATGGATTATAAAACTTGAATGCCGGGATGAATAAAATTGCAAATGTAAATATTTTCAATCAGTGAATTCAATTTATCCTGTTAAATCAATAAGGAGCATGAGATATAAAATCGCACTTAAAAGTTCATTTTCACTAGAATACGACCGCATGAAATCCAATGAAATATATCGGAAGTGAAAAAAGTATGTTCCTCTATTAAATATACTTCCTACCAGTCTTTTCAGTCGAGGTCGACACAATCGTTCATCGTTCCGACTGTACTTGCACATTGTCCTCGTACTGCATCGTTCTCGTGTGTGTATTTGAATTCGAGTACAAGAAAGGGTGAAAAACTGTGAGCACATAGTAAGCCGTTCCTTCAAACGGCATATCTACTTTTCACACATTGCCAGGATCACTACTGTCCAAACCCTAAAATACTGTCACTCACCAGTATTTTATGAACATTTACTTGTATAATTCTAACAAATCCCAATTTCTTTCCCACTTTCCTAAAAAGTTTGCAAATCTAAGCAAAAAACGTGTCCACAATGTTAAACCTAATAATTTCTCCACTAGCAAAACTTTTAAAACCTCGTTTCTACGAAATTCTACCATCCGCTAGTAACGTGCTTACGTTAGATAGCATGTACACAAATCCCAAGTGTACATTGCTCACTATAGAAATTCTAGAAGGCGATTTGGATGTAACCCTAGCTAAGAAAAAATACGGATCCTTGGTACCACAAACCCGTTGTTTTATAACTCAATGGGCAGGCTACACATTCTGGCAAAAAGACGAAAATTTTGATGTTGACAACCACGTTTCCTGTTATGCACCCCAACAAAACGGTGCAACTCCAATCGATGAACAAAAACTTCACGAAATAAAATCAAAATTTTTTGTCAAACCTTACTTACGCAACCGAAGTCCGTGGGAAGTTTTAATTGTTAAAAACTTCCAATTTGACACAGAAAACAGAAATGAAGAAAGCAAAGTTTACACTGCAGTACTCATTCGTTTTCACCATGCATTGGTGGATGGGTTTTCCGCAATCAAGCAGTTTGAAAAGCCCATGTTAACTGATGCAGCAGGGGAATGGAAGAAACCTTTTATTTGGCCCCATTCGCAAGGAAAATATCCAGAAATGTGGCAAACCGTTTGGAACTGGGTGAAATTAATTTTTTGTGGGCCAGTTGAGTTGGTCATAGATCAACTCAAGTTTAATGAAGAGCACGAGTGGAGTATTAATCGAATAGAATACACTAGGGAGTATGTTATCTCCCGACCTGTGTCCATTAAGATGGAATATTTGAAGCAATTAAAAGACTCATTGAATGTTAGTTTCACTGCCATTGTGTTGGCAGCTTTTGCGGGAGCAATTAGGAAAGCTATGGTGGATAGAAATGTACGGTTGCCAAAATATATCAAGATTTTCTCTCCATTGGCTCTTCCCGGACATCCGGATGATAAGTGCACAAATCATATGTAAGTATCTTAAGTTTGTGTTGATATTTTTTTCTAACGTACTTCCAAGCTACCATATGATAAAAATGACTGACTGACTGAGTGAGTTTACATTATATCCAAGCCCGACCGAATTAAGATTGTTAGTAGTGGGAGGTCGGTTGGGCACACGCAATAGAAAACTCAGGGTACGAAGTAATTTATATTTGTATCGTAGTATTGTTAGTTATAAGGAGTATAAATACAAATACAAATGATTGCAACCAAGGTATTTAGACAACTTGAAAGGAAAAGTTTGTTTTGCATAGGCGGACGGAGATGAGAGGCTCGTCCTTTCTGAACATCTAACAATAAATTCAATAGTTAGTGTGCAAATATTTTGTTTCAACTTTCCTTTCCTGTCGCCTAGTGTGGCTTTGAAAATAAGTATAACTTTGTTTTGTTGATCATGAGACTAAAAACCCTGTTGCAATATATTATGAGCCCCTTTCGCATTAAATTAATTTTTGACTCTTTCATAGAAAGTGCGTTTATGTAACGCTCTCGCAGGTCCGTAGTACAATCCAAAAGTATAATATCCGTCAGACGGAGAGAGCTGGAAAAAAAGCTATTTGTATATTTTAACATTTGAGTTTCTATTTGCTTAGGGAAGTACGCACAGTAAGCACATGACAATTTCGAGACCTTTGCGGCCTTTGTCCATCTAATCGAAAAAACCCTACTTTGAGTGTTAATAGCTCTTGTGTTTTTAGATACCAATTTCAAAAATTTTAAGGTTGGGTTTTTGGAACGCAAGGTTTATGTTCAAATCAAATTTCGTCAACATTTTTCGAATATTCAAGAAAGAAAGACTTTTTCCACGCGGAGTGTAAAATTTAAAACATAACTTTAAGCACGGCGCTGTATGATGACGACACAAATTATTGTATACACTGAATGACTGACTGAGTGTTACTGAGTGAGGTATACAGTGTACCTATAATGGAATAGCTGTCAGGGGTTATTTTCGAAAGAAAAAGTAAGCAAGTAGTGCCAACAAAAATCGACTAGCTGGGGATTTAACCCAGATTTTCAATTAACTGGAATGATTCGCAAACCATTACATCACCCTTGTCGAAACTGCTATCCTTGATTTTTTTTCTTTTGTTGTGAGATACTCATCCCACTTTTTGTTTGAATAACTTAATACAGAAATATAATATTTAGGGCTGTTGGATCTGTGAAATTGCCTATCGCCAATTCTGATGGTAAAAGTCGGGTACTTGATCTGGAAGCACAATTGCAGGAAGCAAAAAAATCAAGTTTACCAAAAACTGGGTTCATTTTGTATTGCTTGATAGGAAGTTTGCCTAGATGTGTCATAAAATGGATTCTAGAAAATTGTAAAAGTACTGTGGGCTCAGGAATATTTTCTTCTATTCCTGCATTTAATTTTGAAGTTTATAAATTTGGTCTGAAACAAGTTCAATATTACTGCCTTGTTGGTTTGATGATGGAAAACTTGAGTTTAGGTAAGTGTCTGTAGTAGTGAGTGATTATGAGAATAGAAATTATTTCACATTCTTATCGTTTTCTGATAATTATTGAACGACTTTTTTTTGGATTTAAAGGATTTGGAGCTACAGCAATGGGCACTCAGCATAATTACAACTTAAATGTAATGGTTGATAAAGCAATTTTTCACTCCGATAAAGAAGCGGATGAGTTTGTAAGCCATTACATGCAAGAACTTAAAAATTTTGAAAAATACTGAAAAAAAATTGCGAGAGACTTATTTGATGGTCAGCGAGAAAAAAATAAACTGATTTATTTGTTCGTCAATCATTGAACAAATACTGGCTTCATTGAACTTTTGAGTTTAGCTTTGTTCTTTCAAAATGAGATCAAGATGGCACTCGGAAATACTTGCATGCATGCAATTGCTTTCAGTACGCAAT